>Ga0179593_1534522_pt1 | contig 11826 bp, 22 predicted proteins | sample CZODoug2_1_08_16_FD_185931 | JGI IMG/M metagenome (GOLD analysis project Ga0179593, IMG submission 185931) | Vadose zone soil fungal communities from Angelo Coast Range Reserve, California, USA - CZODoug2_1_08_16fungal (PacBio error correction) | ecosystem: Environmental > Terrestrial > Soil >... | reverse complement strand
TTTTTCGTAGACCCTTCCCATTTTCTCTTTTCCGAGAACCACCTTTCTCACCTTTACGGTCAGGTTCGCTCGCCTCGGCGTCCTCCCTGGCTTTCCTCCTCGTAAGGCGTAGGAGAAAATCTTCCAACTCAACTTTCAGTGCACCCCTCGCGGTCAGATTTTCGGTTGCTCCGTCTTTTTCCCCTTCTCCCAGGAAGGATATGAAGGACTCTTTCGTTTTCGTCGACGTAAAAAGGTCGAGGACTTTTTTCTTGTCGCGCACATCCCATTTTTTCCCTTTTTTAGTCTTCGCTTTTCCGTGCCGGGCCCATGAGGCGACCATCAGAGGTCCGGGTCATTTTTCCCTCCTTGGTTCTAAGAAGCCCTCCATACGTGCCTCTCTCATCGAGACTTTTTCCCCCCCCCCTTTCCAATTTCCGGCGTTGCCTTTTGGTGGTCCCGCTTTCTGAGACGGTAGTATAGATTCCCAGTCTCTTTTTCCATTATCTGGCCTCGCTTCGCCCCCCCCCTCAAGTTTTCGTTTCCCCCTTTTTGACCAGCGATGAACGTTTTTCCCGTGCGTTCCTTTTTTCTGGTCTCTCCTTCCAATCGACAGCCCCACCATAGACTCGTATGTCCTTTCCGGCCTTCAGCTGAATGCGACCGGATCCCTATCTCTTTCTTTTTGTGACAAGGTTCGGCTCTTGCTCCCTCTCATGATACGTGAGCTCTTTCACTTGTCATAAACACCGATTGAACTGTTTTTTTTTTCGCTTTTTCCCCGAAATTCTCGAAACGGGCCGCGATTTTTTGAAGCCGTTGGCCATGAATCACTATTTCGCTTAGCTTCGGAGCCAGACACTGACTTTTTTCCCCATCCCTTCCTCCCTCCCTCCTGTTCTCCCCTCTTGATTTGTGCCTCACAGTTTTATTTTTTCTTTTTCCCCGTTCTCTGAATGAGGCCCCCCTTTTCGGTTCGAATCCCCTTGACGTGGTTTTACTGGACCCCTTGTTTTCGCCCGAGTTTCTCGTAGTGTAAACGATCGTAGCCGTGTAAGCTTCCCCAATTCGGAGGTCTGACCGTTTCCCTGTAGGCCCCCGCCCTTTGATTGCCTCCGCGGGCCGTCCCCCCCTCTCAGACTTTTCCCCCTTTTTGAACACCCAGCCACCTTGAGCTATTTCGTCGGGAACGTTTCGTTTCATCACCGGTCCTCTTCTTGGTTTTTCTTTCACCTCGGCTCCACTTCCCTCCCCCAGATTCCCCCCCCCCAATTTTCACTCTCGTTTCCCTCCCCTGCCCCGCCATTCCTTAGATCGATGGTCAATCCTGCGTCTGACGGACCAACCTCTTTTTTTGCGTGGCCCGGAAATTTTGTCTGCTTTCCCCCCCCTTTCCCACCCATCGCGCTGCGGCCTTTGCTCGTCCGACTTTTTCCCTATTTACAAGTTTTCGTTTCGCGCGATCTTTCCCCTTTCTCGGCTCCCCCCATTCTGGCGGACTCCCCCCTCTTCTCTGTTCACACGTTCACCTGCCAAATGCGAGGAAGAACGTTTTCTTGCTTTGGAAATCTTTCCTCCCCCGTCCTCCCTTCCACATGGTTCACCCAACTCCCTTCGCCATTTTGGAGGTTTTCCCCTTTCCCTTTTTTCCCTGCCCCCTCCCGACTTCCCGAGTCAGCAATTCGCCCTTCGGTTCAGCCCGTCCCCTTCCTGCTGCAATCTCCCTTTTCTTTCTCTTTTCCGCCTCCTCTTTTTTTCCTATCGATGCCGCTTTTACTTGGAACGCGTGAACTGGCGTTCCACTTCTTTGCTTCTTCCGGTTTTTTTTTCCTGCGTCGGGGACTTTGCAGGTGCAATAAGGCGTTTTCCTTTTTTTCGTTCCATTCCTTCCAGCTGGCCGGTCGCGGCGGTTTTAACAAGGTGGAGTTTCGTTTCGTCGTCTTTCGCTGACGGAGCCGTACACACTTTTGCTCTTTTCTTTTTCCTCGATCCTGTTTTCGAAGCAGTCATTTTTGGATTTTTTCGCCGGTGTCCCTAGTCTACGATGGTGAGGGCCACTAAGTAGCCCCCTCAATTTCCCTCCCGATTATCAAACGCGAATGAGACTGACCTAGCCCCTTTTCTCTCGATTCCCCGTCACTTGAAACGTGACTTCCCCCTCTTGTCCTCCTGGTCCCCCCACAAATCTCAGTGGACCACTGGTGTCGGCAGCCTTGATTTAATTTCATTTATTATTTTTCTTTGTCTTTCACTCTCCAGCTTCCCTGAGAAGTTTGTGTAGCAGTTATGCTGATTTTTTTTTTTGCCTTTTTGAACTTCAGACCGTTTCACCTCTTGTGCAAAGCGTGATTATTCGCGGTTCCGTGTCTCTCCCTTTGAAGCTTTTGGCCTGGGTTGTTACCCTTGAAAGGCCGTCTTCCTTTTCGAACCTGGATGGCAATTCCCATTTTGCCGCACTTTACCACTCAGACGCTGAGACCTCGTTCAGATCTTGTCCTCTTTTTCTTCCATTCCGTTCCCCGCGCTTCTTAGACCCTGTCCCTTCCAAAGTCCACCCCATGCGCTTTTCGTTCCTCGCATGAGCTTGGCTGGGCGTCTCTTCGAGATCCCGTTTTCTCCTGACGTCTCTCTGTCTTTTTTCCGCTCCCAAGGGAGACGGCGTTTCTCCTTTATTTTGAACTCCAGTTTTTTTCCTTCAGCTTGGAGCGACAATCCTGTAGCTCCAACTTGGAGTCAGCGATCTCCTTGGTCGCCCCTTTTTCTTCTGGCTTTCGTAACCGCCGCGGCGACCCCTCTTTCCTTTTTTTCTTTCAATCTCCTTCCCTTATCCGATCCAAGTTTTTTCCACGGATAGCTTGCCTGTTTCCAACCCGAAGGCGTCCTTCTCTTCCCCCCCCACTTCGAACATGCTTCCCCTTTCCCTCCCCTCCCTTTCTGGACTCTTTCCATTGCAGATGCGGGACCGGCAAGGGGTTGCGTCCCCTGTCGTTTTTTTGACACTCCGGGTCCGCATTTCACTCGGGGCTCTTCCAATCTTTTGTTTGTGTCGTCCGACTTTTTTCCACCTTGGAACTTGGCTTTTCACTCCCTTCTCCCCCTCCAGCGGAGCCCGGCCAAGCTTTCCCCGGGTCCTTTTTTTCATGCGCTTTAGTTTTTTCGACACCCGCGAGAGAGTATTTTCGCTTTGGAAATGCGCCTTCCTTCTGCGGGTTTCGCCCCTTGGAAACGTCCGGCCCCGTCCCCATTTCCTTTTAACCAACCGGTGATTCCCTTGCTCTCCCCCCCCCTCCCCTTATTATAAGTTTTCGACGACCAAACTCCCTGCTTCCCTTGCCGGGCCACCCCGGACCGCGACTTCCTCCAAACTGCTCTTATTTTTCTTCCCGTCCTTTTCTCCTAAGAGGTATTTTTCCGCCCCCCTCTGTCCCCTGGACCGCAGATTCCCCCTTCTCTTTTCTTTTTCCCTGCGTCGCACCTGCCAGCAGTACTCCATTTATCACACCGTTTTGTTTTTCCTTTCCGCCAATGTCTCGGCTTTCCTTTGATACTACAGCCATGCTACTTCTCATCTCCCTTTCGGCATCCGTTTGCTCTCCGTAAATATAGCAGCTCTTTTTTTTTCCCCCTCTTTCGCCTCCTACGGAGGCGATTTCGACAGCGAGTTCCCCTATGCTGCCCATCTTCGCGCCGGTTGAAGCCACTCCTTTTCTCATAGGTTTGGGGCGGTACCTTTACCCCCTTCTTTTACCTCCCCTTGTTTCTCTCCTCTTTTCATCCTTTTTGATAGCATCCCCCCGCCCACGCGTGTTAGGTACCCCTTCCTCCCAGAGCCCCCGATTTGCGGTCTTTTTGGCTTCCGCGTTCGATCCCCCCCCAGATTCTGGCCTTCCCTCCTTGAACTCCCTTCGCCCATCGCCTTTTCTTTTGCGCCAATCGAGTTAGCCAATCACGCGGCGATCTTGTACGGGATCTCCCCCTTCTTTCGCGCTTTGTTATTCTTCAGCGCGGTTGTATGTATGAACATCCCAGCCTTTCTGGTCCTGCAGCCCCCCACCGTGGAAAGAAACCCCCCTTTTGACGGCGGGACCTTTCTCACTTCTTTTGTATGAATATTGGCCGTGAATCGTGTAATTTGTTTGGATTTCACACCAACCTGCGGTATGTTTCCATTTTTTTCTTCACTCCGTTTTCCGCCAGCCGTTAGGTTCCTCTCTGATCTTCTTTTCATTTTTCTTTCCAGTGTTTTTTAAGCATGAGGAGTTGGCGTACGGCTTAAGAGGAAAGTTCCCCCGTTTCGTCGCAATCCCCCGGTCCTTTTCCTTTTGGTACCTGGTGACGGAAGTTAACTCTTGAGACCCCTCCTCCAACTCTTCGGAGGGGTAACCTGACCTGGGGAAATATATCTTTCCCTTTTCGCTTTTCTCCAACCTCCTTCCACGGTTTGAGCGTTTCTTGTCCTGGCTCCCTTTTTCCTTTATAGCTTCCCCAGCCTCACTTTTCCCTTTAACTTGTTACGCTCCTCCCCAACTCCCACTGATTGTTCTTTCTACCTTTCCAAATTCGCTTTGCAACCCTTTTTTTTTCCCCTGAACCCTTTCGATCAACTTTTGTGATATCTTAATAGACCCCCTGCTGTTCCATCTCTCTTGTCTTGGCCAAGCGTCATTTTTTTCCTCGGTCGAGCTTTTCTCCTGAGGCCGTTTTTCCCTTTTTATAGTCGTTTTCCCAACACTTTCCGTGAAGATAAGTGAGAGACCTTTTTTCGTTTTCCCGGCAAGGTTCCCAAGACCTTTTTTTTTTTTAGCCCGCGGAGGCGATTAATGACAATTTTTCACCCGGCTACCCTCTTCCTTTTCTCTTTAGTCTCTGTTGCTCGGCTTGGCGCTTTTGCTTTCGCTTCTCTCCTTCCCTGACTTTTTCCCCCCCCCCCCCCAGGAGACCAGTCTCCTGGGGTCTGACCCTGGTTTTTTTGAATCAACCTGCGTATTCTTCGAACAGCCTGTCTTTGTTTCGACTGCCTGAGAAGGAACTTTTTCCTTTTGGTACTAGTCCCGTAGCCTCAGCTTTTGTTCCACCGTTCGTCTCCTCGTTCAGCGGGGCCCCTTTCAAGTTTCCGTCTTCTTCCGTGCTTGACGACTTTTTTCATTGCACCCTCGAATTTCCCTTCCCCCAGTCCGAATTCTTTCCTTGACACCCATCCCGTCCTTCTGAGGGTTCCTAGTTGGCCGCGCGCATCCCGGTTCCATCCGGTTTCTGCGCGTCCCCCCTTCCCCCTTCTAACTCTACACAAAAGGTCCTCTACTCTCGATCTCCTAAAGAATCCCATTCCTTCCTTTCCCCATCGCCGCTGCCGGACCCCCGCTTTTTCCGATTTTTTCAGACTTTCCTCCCTTTGACTTTTGTACAGTTTTTCTAATCACTGAGTTTTTTCTGTTCGCGTATTCGCGGGTTTCCGCCGATTTTGTTCGCGTGAAGCTTGAGTTTACCCCCTTTTTCCCCCAGCTGTCTCTGCTTTCAACCTCTTCTTTCCCACGGATGCTGCTGATTCTGTCCCCCCCCCCCCCGCCTTCCTCTCCCCTTCCCCAAGATGATTCCCTGCTCCGTTTCCGACGCTCGGTTGACGTCCCACGCGCCCTTTCTTACAACGAACCATCGCCGTCGACCGGCTCCCCTTTCCCTTTTTTTCGTTTCTTTTTTTCAACCAAGTCCCGGACCGCTCACGTCCCGCCGCACTTTTCCCGTTCCGCCTTTTTTTTTCCGGGCCAATCTCTCTCTCTCTTTTCTCATCCCCGCCTTTTTTTTTTTGAGTCTCTCCTGCTTTTTTTTCTTTTCTTGCGTGACCTGCGCAACTCGGGAACCTGTTTTCTTCTTGGGTGTGTCGCTTTCCTTTGCACTCCTAACCGAAGGGTGGTTCTCCACACTTTTTTTTTTTTTCTTTGCCGTTCGCGGCGATTTCGTTTGACCCCCCTGTGCTTTTTTTTTCTTTAAATTTTCCGGTTAGCCGTACACACGTTTGTTTTTGTGCACTGTGAGAAGTCTGACTTCGTTTTCCCGCAGCATCCTCTTTTCCATGTTTGGCCCTCGACGCTGGTGAATGTCCCCATTTTCGTCCGTGCCCCCCCCGCAGTCCTTTCAACAGCGAGCGCGAAGTAGCAAAGTCGAGCGCGGGTTCTTTAAAACGGGCCACGTGTCACCCAATCTTCGCTAGCCATTTTTCCCTTGGTGCCGGTCCGGCGGGATTTCCCCTTTATTTCATGCCCCCTTTTTTCCGCAGGGAGGTGGCCACGATTGTGCGTCTGTCCTTTTTTCGCCCCGTTCTTTATTGTGATCTTTTCAGATCTGAAACCGTTTTCACGTCTCCTGACTCCCGATGGAGCTTACCCTCTGCGTTGACTTTTCTTTTGTACCCCGTGCCCCCTGCCGTCGTAATCTGTTTTCGACTTTTCCTTGCAATCCAAGTGAGGCCACCCTTTACCCCCCTTCAGCTTCTTCCCACTCCGTTTCAATTGAGCTGGTAAGCTGCGTATTCTTTCCCCCCCTCTCTTCTGCGACCTCAATTTCTACGGTTTTTTCTGGCGTCATCTTCCTGGAGTCCGCCAGTGGTGTCTTTTTTTTCTTTTCTTCGTTTTCTTTTCTGGTCGGTGATTGGCCCCACTTTTCCATTTGGATCAGGCTCTCCCCTTTTATTGAACCTCATTTGGATAGCGAAGGCTCCCCTTCCCGCGAAGCTTTTCCACCCTTTCATGACCCACTGCGAGTCCAGCGCTCCCTCCGTGTGTTTGTTTGGTGGGGGGGGGTTTTGATTTTATCAACCTCTGTTCGTCCCGCCCTCCGGCGACACTCCTTCATTGCCTCAAATAGACTCACTTATCTTCTCCCCCTTTTTGTTTTTTTTTTTGACTGGCGAGGCCGACAGATAGCCTTCCCATTCCAGTCTCCCTCCTCTTGCCATTCACCTGGCGCGATGGAAGCCGTTTTATCTTAATTTTTTCTTGACCGGCAGGGGAGCCTCCTTCTTTTCCCTTTTGAATGGAAGTTTCGCTTTACCGTTTCTCCTTCCCCGCCACCAATCAGTGCTTTGGTTTTCCTTGACAGCCGTTTTCCCCTGGGACCCTTTTGCTGTTTCTTGCATTCACTCCCTTCTTTTTGAGCCGGCCCAAGCTGACTAACGCGCTTCTTTATCTGGCGTCCTGCTCCCCCTCAGAAGGAGATATTCCTAGAAACCAGGATGATTCCCGCTTTTTTTTCTGTTATCCGGGGAACTCCCGTCACCCCCTCCCCCCCTTTTTTTTTTTTTTCCCCCCCCCGAAGGTATTGCGAGCTCCATATGTCCTCGGTGCCCTCCTTTCCGACGCCAACCCCCATGAGGCAGTTTTCGATCCTTCGGCAAAGGTTCCACTCCCCTCTCCGTTACCCCCCGTGACTCTTCGATTTTCCTTCCGCGCTTTTCACGCATGTGCTTCCCCTTCCGCATGCATCCCCTTTGCCAGCTCTCCTGCCTCCCCCTGAGTCCCCCCCCCCCCCTTTTTTTTTGGCCCACCTCTTTCCCTCCCTTTCCCAGGCTATATTTGGTACATGTTCTACTTAAATCTGCTTTTCCCGACCTACCTCGCCCTGAGCTTTCTGATATCCTTAAACCAAGTTTTTTCCGGTATACTTTTTTTCGCGAAGTCCCTACTTCCTCTTGTTCTCCTAGCCCTGGAGAGTTTCATCTTCGAGAAAGCTCGTACGTCCCCCGTTCGACCGTTCTTTTCTTGCGGTAGCTACCCTTCTACCTCCCCCCTGTTGTTTTTTCTCTTTCTCATACGACGTTGTTTTTTTCTCTCAGCCCTTTTTCTGAAGTTTTAGCTAGCCCCCCCTACCTGCGAGTTTCCCCACTTCCTCTCGCGTTCCGATAGACGCCTTCCTGGTTCCCTCCCTTTTTCCTCGATTTTTTCCCTTTCCGTAATGATCTTCGTCTCCCTTTTTTTTTCTCCATCCCGCTGCGATAGTTTTCCCGGAGATCCCTATGCGCGACTCTATTCAGCGACGTAATCTGTAGTAGAACATCCTCTTTTTTTCTCTCCCCCCACCGTTTTCTACCCCCCCTTTCTGTCCGGTTTTTTCTTCATCGGCGGCGGAGGCCTACTTTCCTTTTCCGCGGCGTTACAAATCACCTGTTCTCCCCCCCTTGTCGTTCACGGAAAAATCAGAAGACTTTTTTTCGTGCTCTTTTTTCCCTGCCCGTAACACGGATTCTCGGCTTTGGGAGTTGTTTTGCGTCTCCCCGCGAGCTCTCCCCCCAGTGAGATCTCCCAACCTTTTTTTCTGCGGACTTTTTTCCATGGTTGACTTACGTTTTTCTTTTTATTTTTACGTCTCCCCTTTGTCATACTGTGAGGCTCTGAGTCCGTCTTCCCCTTCTCTGCCGCATTCCACCTTTTTGAAATTCCTTCTTTGTCCTTTTTTTTTTCGCCGGCGGCGGAGTCTTCTCTCCCCTCCCTTTTTGAACCCTTCTGGCTCGCGATCCCCCCTTGTTTTAATTGTTCATTTACCGACCTTGAAACCAATGCTTTTTGGCCCGTTTCCGCGTTCCCCCATCTTTCGTCCTGCTCTCATCAATTCGAATAGACCACGGCTTCCCTTTCGCTTGTTTTTTCTTTTACTTTTCCCTCTGCCCCTTAGCTTCTGAGTGTCGGAAGGAGATGTCGGACCATTCTGTCCCCCTTTCCCCCGGTCCACCTGGATCGATCGGCGTTTTTCTTGCAAGTCATCACACCCCTCTTTTCCCTGGTTCCGGCTCCCGAACGAACCTCGACATTCCTTTCCCCTCGTATCTCGGTTTCTCTCCCCTTTTCATTCCTTTGCTCCCGGCTTGGCTGTTCTTTTTCTTTTCTTTTTTTTCACTTTGAAAACTCAGGCGAAGCCGTCTTCCCTTTGATGTTTCGGCTTTAGGAGCGTCTCACCGCTCTCCAACTTAGCCCCCCTTTATTTCCTGTTTCTCCTTTCCCCCCTGCGGAGTGGACCTCTGCGCATTGGTTTCCGATCATTAGCGGTCGCCTCTTTTCGTGTAAACGATTTTCACGCGTAAGGGCCCTCTCCCCATGACCGACCCAGTCGTTTCTTTGTTGGCGCTTTCCTTACTTTTTCAAGCGCCGGGAGTGCCCCCCCAGATCTCCCGTTTTTTTACTTTTACACCCATCCCCCGTTCTTAGTTCCTCTTTTAAGCTCTTCTGGAACGGTTCGTTTTTCACCGTTCCCCAGCGTTGAAACGGTTTTTTTTCTGCGCGTTCCCCTCGGCATCACAATCCCCCTTTATATACCCTTCTCCTTCCCTCTCCTCGTTTAACTACTTTCCCTCCCCCCCTAATTCAAATCCTTTCCCCCCTCTGTTCATCCTGCCCTCCGGGTCTTACCCGCGATTTGTGCCATACGAGCGGCCCTTCCATTTCAAGTGTCCAGTTTCTCCACTTTTTTTTCGGCCTGTTCTCTTTCCGATTCTCCCGTTTTTGCCTTCTCCACTCCTTTTCTTTTTTCAATTAACAGCGTCGAAGGCTTCCCCAATTCCCTTTCTGCTGTGTGTGTCCGCAAACGACGTTCTTTTTAACCCGCGACACGCCCGTTTTTTTCTTTCCTTCCGTCCGCGTTCGCTGCGTTACGTCCACCTCTCTCTTTCCCCATCCCTCATCCGCGACTCACGCAGCTTTCCCTGATTTTTTTTTCCCCCGAATTGGTTTTTTCACCTGTCAACAATTTCCCTCTCCTTCCCACTTTTTTTCTGCACACTTTTAACGGAATGGAGCCGTTTCTGGTTGTCACCCATATCTCTCTCTTTCCTCCCCTTTTTTTTTTCGCGATCTCTTTTTTCATGGAACTTTTTGAACCTGGACCAAATGTCCCTGGTATGGGCTCCTTTTCGTCCTTGGCGGCTTTTTTCCCTTGTGCCCTAAGGAGGGGCCGCGAAGACCCTCCGTACTATGTCCCCTTTCTTTTTCACCCGGTGGAGTTTTTGGGAAGTAAACGCGATCTTGACTGCTCAAGTTTGTCTCGGTTGGTGCCCATGGATCCCTTCCCCTTTCTCTGAAAGAAGTCCTTGAATTTAGTTCCTTTGTGGGGCCCTCTCTGGTGAATGGACCACAGTTTTTCGCGCGAAGCAGTTGTATTTCCCTCTCAATTGCCCTAGCAAAGGACACGCCCCTCGCTAGTGGATTCGACCCCCCTGGACACGTGCTCAAAATTCCTTTTCCTCCCCAAAAACAGTGGACCCGCTGGTGTGCAGCCTGGTCCCCCTTTTTACTTTCATGAAATGGGATTTTTCTTTCTTGAGTTTCCCCCTCTCCTGTTCTGCATTGTTGTAGAGTTCCTATTGTCGGTTTCCCCGCGCCATTGCACCGTTTCCCTTTTTACCCCTTTCCTTAGCCTTTACCGACTGAGCTTTCCCCCCATCTTCCCCCTCTACCTTCGGGTTTTCACTTAGGCCGTAGTAATTCTTGTGTTGTCCCTTGGTCTTTTTCCCAAGTGCGGCAAGCCAAAAGTCTTTTTTCACCCCTTTTCCTGTAAGCTTTTCCCCCAGCTGACGCGTCCCGTTTTTGCTGCCGACCTCGAATTTCTCAACCCTCAATGCGGCCTTGTTTTTTTTTTTTTCGCCTTGATGTCTCCCGATTCCTTTAGTTCCTTTCTTTTGAGTCCTCCCTCTGTCCCAATTCCCGCTTTCTCCCCATCTACGGCGTCGATTCTTTGTTCCTCCTTCTCTCTTCCGTCCTCGCAGCGCCCCCTCCGGTGCACGATCCTCCCCCCGGCCCCTCGTTTTTTTTATTTAGTGTCGCCCGCTTGGTTTCAGACCCTTTTTTTCGCCGAGCTGACCCTCTTTTCACGGTGTTTCTTTTCCTTCTCCCTTCGACTACACTTATCTCGATCCCCCATTTTTACCGGGAGTTAACAGAAGGAGACAGATCTCCCCCCTCCTTCTCTCTAGGCCGCCCCTTTTTGATTCCCCGCGGCGCGATGGGACCCCAGTTTCTTTCTTTTTCGACCGGTAATATTTCTCCCCTTCTCGTTAAACGGGCTTTTCACTCTGTAGTTCCACCCGAACCCCCATCATTGTTGGGTTTTTTGCCCCAGAGCGTTTTCCCCTTTTCACTTTTATTTTTTTTTTTAAATCTCCGCCGGCTCAATGCCCTTTCTTTTTGTACATTTCTCTTTTGAATGCGTCTCGATGAGTCTCCCCGCTTTTCTAGAACCTTCTGGACATGACCTCCTTTAACGTCTTGTTTGTTCTTTGAAATTACGGCCACCAGTACCCCCCTCCTTCATCGAACCCGCACCGTTGCGAGTAATTACTTTCGTGATAGTTCGACCTCCCCCCCCACTCCCCTAGAGGTCTCGCGACGTCTCCTCCCAAATTCTTCTTCCTCCCGCCTCCTTTGGTTCACTAGTTTTCTACTCTTTTGCCTTTTTTTTCCTCTTCTGAAGAATGAGAGCCTGTCCTGCCCCTCCTTCCCCTTTTCCTGCGTTAGCCGCAAATCTCCCATTTCCTACCTCTTCCTTCCTCGCTGACTCAATCTCGAGCCGCGGCTACTAGTTCCCCTCTCTTGTCCTTGCCCCCCTCTTTTCGCGAAGATATCCCCTCACTGGAGCGCTTCTTTCGTGGGCGAAGAGTCTATCTTGACGACCGTACTGGCCGTCCTCCCCTCTCAAAATGGCTCTCCGGTTGTTTGTTTTTTTGGTTTTTCCTGTGTTTTTTTTAAACTGGTTGTTCTCCTTCTAGCGTGTTTTTTGGTTAATGCTCCGTTTCCCCTTACGTGTTTTTTTTTTATGAACTTTTTTTTTTTTAATTAGTTCTTTTTTTGTTTTCAAGTCTGAGACCCA
>Ga0179593_1331837_pt1 | contig 11826 bp, 10 predicted proteins | sample CZODoug2_1_08_16_FD_185931 | JGI IMG/M metagenome (GOLD analysis project Ga0179593, IMG submission 185931) | Vadose zone soil fungal communities from Angelo Coast Range Reserve, California, USA - CZODoug2_1_08_16fungal (PacBio error correction) | ecosystem: Environmental > Terrestrial > Soil >... | reverse complement strand
GCCCCAGACGCAAGAATCCCCACAAAGTAATCTTCCTGGTCCCCTTTTTGAGTTCTTCGCTCCTCATATTGTGCTCTGTCTTTTCTTTGGTCCACCATTGTCCAGCGGCGTCCTACCCAGTCTTCGGGCGCGGCTGTTCTTTGTCATTCTTACCAGCGCTTCCGCATTCCCGATTTCACGCTCTCTTTGCATGGCTGCAAGCCGCCTCCAAAGACCCCCTCTGTTCGTATGCTTTCGGTCGTCGAGTTTTATTACCCATGTGCCATTTTAATCCTCCGTGTTGACTCTTCTTCCCTTTTTGCGATGCGGCCAATCGGTGCTCCCCGCACCTCCGGCGCGGACTGTTTTACACGTGCGCGTTCTCGTCAGTCTCGTTGTTTAGCGCATGTGGTAGCTGTTCCACGTGCACCGCCTGTGGAGCTCTCCCTTGCTCTTGGTTGAATCAGCACGTTTTAGAGATGCTCTCTCACTGGCCGGATGCCTTATTATGAGGTAACAATTTTTTCACCCACTTGTTCATTGCCAGCTCTGTCCTCTTGGGGATGCTGTCGCTATCTTCCTTTTTCTTTTGCACGGTTTCTGTTTTCCCGAAGCGTGGCGCTTTCCGAGACTTTCTTGGAGACCAAGGGATGCCATTTTATGTCGCGGGTTCGGCTCGCCGCTTTTTTCCCCTGTGATCTGATGCGTTGCTCCAGTCTGGCTCTCACCGATGAGCAACTTGGTTTCACAACCGGAAACACCTTTTCACACCAGCTGGTCTGTTTTTTGTGTTCTTTTCCTTCATGTGCTGCCCGGCAACTTTCTCCCGGATTCCGGACCTTCTCGCCCGTTCACACGGATGTTGGCTTATTTGAAATGAATTTGCACTCTTGGAGCTCTGCTTTCTTCTTCTGTCACTCCTTCTTTCCACATTCGGTTTCCACTTCTCTTTGTTTTTCTCCGCCTTAACCCGCTCACCTAAGCCTGGGCTGGTGACTTTCGGACCGTCCTGACCCTGGCTTTGTTTGATTGGAGACAGTGGGAGCTAAGCGTTCTTGTTCCTATTTCGGTGCCTTTTTTAGAGATAAATGTCCGCGCTGTTGAGCCCGGCTTTTTGAGTGTCCAACCTGGTTTTTTTTTCACACGTTTTCCGACTTTGATCCGAAAATGCTTTTCAAGCATGAAGATATGAACTTGTTTACTTCCCCCCTAGTGGCGCCCTTCTGCATTGAAATCCTGCCAGTGTCCCTTCTCGAATTTCCTTTCCCCAACCAAGAGGGCCGAGCGGGCTGCGTGTTCGCCGTCGGAGGTCCCTCACCAACAGGTTGCCTTGTCTTGTGATTTGGACTATCTAAAACCCTTTAGGTGAATCTTTCCTGAGAACCTTTATTTTTTCTTTGGACCATCCCGAAACGCCACCGAGCAGTTCGAAATATTTTCCTTAACTCCTCGCTTTTAGAGAGAATCAGTCTCCCGAAAACGTGGTGATTTTTGATCGTGGTGTCACTTGCCTTTGGCGTTCATCTCCCAGTTACGCTCCTCACCCCCGTGGCCCATTGAGCTTGTACCTCCCCCTGCTGGACTCCACGTTATTTTTACCCTTGTGACACGACGCTATAGGCTCCCAGCTTTTGGCGTCGATTCTTGCCTCTTTTGCGTCCAAAAAGTTCCCGTCTTGGCACGATGCGGGTTCCTTGGATATCTTCCTGGTTTTTGCCGCTGGCTTTTTTTTATTTATGTAGCTTCCATCCCTCTTTCTTGGCGTGCATCCCAGTGACTCATTCTTCCTGATTGTCGGAACACTGCACAAACACTATGGACTGTTTCGCCCCTGGGAATTCCGAATCTTTTTGCGCTGTTGAAGGTTTCTCCCGTCTCCCTTTCCACAAGAAATTTTTTGTTGCTACTGCCCCCACATGGAACCCAACAGTTGTCCCATCGTCTTTTTGGATGGGCGTAGTTTTGACGATGCTACGGGCATTTTAATTCTCGTTTTTCGACCCGTGTGGTGACTTGGTTTTTCCTTGTATGTGTCGTAGCATGTCCCGCTTTCCGAAGAGGGTCCTAGAGCCTTCGAGATGATCGGTTTTTCTCGGGTCTCTTTAGCTAGTCGGGTATCTGTCAAATAATGTACTCACTTGTCATCTGTTCCACTTCTTTTCTTGATCTCCGGGTCGCGCGTTCATCTTTCCGTTTTCTTCAGGTCACAACCCCCCTAGTCTTGTTCCGCTCTTCCATGCATGCTGTTTGGTATGACGACGCCCTGTCATATCCAACTTCCGGGGACAGCGCAGGGCCAGCATCAGTCGACTTTACCCCCATACACCTTTGTTGCGATCGATGTCCGGTTGACCATGTCCCTTTGGCCCAGATAGGAAATCAAGGGAATTCATTCCCTGGCTGAAAACGATGAATTTCCCTCGCCCTCTCCTCCCACGGGCCTCCGTTGGCGCCGTGAACCATATTCTTTTTTCCTCCGTTGTGTGTTGCGCAGTCTTTCGGAGTGGGAGCGGGGTCATTTTCCCTCTCAGTATTATTCTATACCTGCTGATTCGTTGCCGATGTGACCGGGAATGGTCACGGCATTTCCTTCTCTCGCCACATCTTGATGTTGTAGGTGAAGAATTCGCTTTTATGATTGCTGGTCACGGCGTCCCCCGAAGTTGGATGTTGCTGTTTCTTCACGTTCCCGCCCCTAATGTCTTGATCGCATGATCGTCCAGATGACGCGGTGGTCACTTATTCCTGATGCCGCCGGACTTTTGTAGGCCCCCTTCTGAGCACGCCCTCGTTACAGATTTCATTGCCTTTTTTACGAATCTGACACTTTGCTCCCTTCTTGAAGACCACCGCGCCATTCCACCCCCGCTCCTATCTCGAAAGGAGCCTTGAGCCACCCCTCTTTCCCCCTCGCGTGCTTCTTGTACGACGGTTTCATATGCTGGGCTCTACCCAGGTCCCTTTTTTCTTGTAACGTTTTTCTTTAACGACCGATCCCTTATCGGCCATCACTCTTCTTTTCCCCCTGTATGGGTTCACCTGGTGTGCAGGCAACAACCCAAATTCCTTGTCCGGTGTGGACCTCCACACTTTTTGAGCTTCGGTTGTTCCCTTTCTTTTGCAATACTGTCGCCCTCCGGGTGCCCGACCCTTGGTGTTGGGGTTAAACTCTTCTCCGTATCCGTGAGCCCTTCGGCAGCGCATTTCAAGGTGCTTCTGTACCCATTTCTACTGTCGGCCCAATTCTCCCACATGATTTAAATGAATCTCCCACGCTTTTCAGACGCGGCACTTTTTGGCTTTTCAATCCTGGAGGCCAGCCATCTTCCGCTCATGCCTTTTTGTTCTCTCCGTCGTGCCACGTTCTTTTGACCATTTTAAGGCCTTTTTCGTTATCCGGGCTGGACGTCACCCTTTTTGTAAAATGGTGTTTAGGAGAGGGGTGCCTTTTGTTCAAGATGTGACGACACATGCTTCCCAATTCCCCACGGCCCCCCACCTTTCGGGTGTTTGAGTTCTGTCTTTCTACATCTATTTCTAGGATGGCCGGGGTTCTTTTCTTTCATAACAAGAGGGTTAGGTATCTACCTCCCATGTTCTCTTTTTTTGCGAGCCCCAATAAGCCACCTCATCCGACGGCAACCTGTGCTGGTTCTTACCTCCGCTTTTCCCGAATCGCGCTTAGGTATTTCAACTTACCGGTCTCCCGGCCAGCGCTGCTTTTTTTTATTTTCCCTGCGCCACGCTTCATCATTGTTCATGCTTCTTTCCCCTGGTGGCTCACGGTCTTTTTATGGCGGGCGTTTTACCCACCCTTTTTTGAACCTCCCTCACAGGTCTGGTTTCCAACCGCGACGGACTGTCCGCTTGGTCAACCGCCTCCTTTTTTTAAAGCTCTCTTCTAATGCTTCGCCCCTGCCCTTGGTTTAGACTACTGGTTTACGAAATTCACATAGAACCCTCTTCTCTTCCTATGGTCAGGCTGCATGTGTAGTTCAGTCTCTCCCCACAAGCCTGCGACGGTTGACTTTTTTTTTTCGTCCCTTGGCCTTCCCCAACCTCGCCGTCATTTTTTTTGTGTCAACCCCTTTACCGTGCCCTGTCACCCTTCCTATGGCATCTTTTGTGCCCGTCACCGATGCATGTTTCCTTCTCATGTGCCCGGTTGCATGGCGCATCCTGTCCCTTTACGAAACTAACCGCAGAAACCTTTTCGTTGATTTGAGGTGTTCCGCCGAGTTGTGATTTTTTCCGGGCTAATCGGGAGGAAGACGGTTTTTGCCCACCTCATATCTTTCCCATGCCAGCCACAACCTGCGGTCCCTGACCCCGCGACCATTCTCATGGCTGATCTCCGCCCTCTTTGATTTGAGCCCGATGCGTTAAGCCCCCTTTCCCGGGATGGTCCCTCCGCTTATTGCCGATCTCCTACGGAGCCTTAACACATGCTCCCACCAGATCTCCTCACCACCCCTGAATTTCTCCCAAAGTTTGGGGGAAAAGTCGCCTCCGACTTCTCCATAATCTGTCTCTATATTTACCCGTGTTCTATAAGTGGTCGTTTTCTTAAACCGTTTCTGCCATCAGAGGTCGGGGATGAGGGTCATTTGAAACCGAAATAATCCTCCTTCCTTCGCCCTGCTGCCAGGTTAGCCGCCCACGCCGCGTCCCCTTTTTCTTGAGGCAGTTTAGCGGAGTTCTTGGCCCCTTCACCCCCTTTTTCCCACTTCGTTACTCATACCCTTGTTTTTTTTCAGAGAGATTATGGTCGTGCGGAACCTCTGATGCCACGAAGACTCCCCTTCGCGGCACTTTCTCCCTACCCCCCCTCTCCCAACGTTTTTTCTCCTGCTGAGGTGGGAGTCTTTAATTTGAGCGCATGTTCTTTGGATGCGGTTCCCTCCTCTGTTTAAGCAGAGACAACCTAGGGAGGTTGCCCTCGGTATCTTTTCTCAATTTTTTCGATCGCGCCAAGGATGTGGTTTCCCCAAGAGCCTCCATGAATATGCTGTCCTCCTTCTTCGAACCCTTTTTTCTCAAAAATGTTTTTTAAGGGCCATCGCCCGGTGCTTGTCGATCTTGGAGCGTGTCGCTCTTTTGTTTTTCCGTCTTTGGATATCGAGCCGCGCTCACTGACCCGTTTACCTTCTGGTTCGAAGAGGGTTTTTGCTGCTTCCTTCGATTGGAAGAGCAGGTTTTGTCTTCCCGCCCGCATTTGGTGCTGCATTTCAGCTCTTGAGATTGTATACCACGGTCATACGGGTTTCTCTTGGGCGGTGACACACACAATCTTACGTCACCCTGCCCTTTTTTTCTGGATACCTCAGAGGGTGTTCTGATTTTTTTCGTGCTTTTTTATTCATCATTTTTTCCTTCAATTAAAATGTTCTCGGTCTTTTTTTTTTTTCGCCTGGAGGGATGGTCCTTGCCCCATCGATGAAATCCTTGAACCCTCCTCGGGAAATGGCGGTTTATTTTTTTTGTTTGAGATATTGGTCCTCGACCGTTCCAATCCTCATGCTTGTGGTCTCGCTGTAGTCCTGCCATGACTCCTTTATTAGTAGCTCTTGCTGCCTGTGCATCTGCTTTTCTTTGCAGCCCCGGCCTTTCTTCTTTGTTTCAAGTAGGAGGCGTTTCTCTTGGGTACCAGATACCCTTTCTCCTTCTTGTTTGCCAACCGGTTCTGAGTTTCCCCTTGTGGTGTGGTGGACCACCTTTCACGCCACTCTCGGATCTTCCCGAAACATGCGCCTGCTGCGTGTGAAGGTAATCAACAACCAGTCGGGCGCCTGTTGAATCGCTGGTTACCCCTGGGACCCACGGTCCCACCACAACTCCTCTCTTCTTAGAGGGATTCACTTTCCGCGTTTTTTTTTTTCCCCATTTTGCCTTTGGCTGCTTGCTGGATTGGCTCTCCCCCCCCTATTGATTATAGTTGGTTTAGGTGTATCGTATAAGGTACGCCCCCCCCCCCCCGTCGCCCGCTTAAGTTGCCATCTTAAGCTTTCCGCGGGCATAGGACGCCCCCCTCTTGTCACAGGGTGAGCGGGTTTTTCTGGGAACCCATGACAAGCTTTCTCCCCCTATGGCCAATTTTGTCCCGTTACCATCTCCCGTCCCTGCTGTTGATCCACGAAAGTCCCCTCCCCCACTGACTGTCAGTGTTTTAAAATGGTGCACGCCTGCCTTATCTCCAGCGTTTTTCTTTCTCGTGGAAGATGGTCTGTGCCTCCCTGCTGCGCTCCACCGTCAGTATGGTGGGGTGACCGACGATTGATTTTCTGTCTATTGGAAGCCAATCCCTCTTTAGTTTGAGGCAGCACAAGGCCCAGTACTTCCATCCCTTCCTCTTGGGCTGCCGCTGCTCCACTTCTTCATCTTTGCTTCATGCACCCCTATGTTATGACTTTTTCGCCTTTTTCGCCGCATTAGGTATGGTCACCCCCGAAGTGCCTCCCGCCCTTGTGACTTCCGTTCCCTTCCTGTCCTTTTTTTTTTTTTTTGCTAAATGTCCCCCTTTTATCCCTTTTTATGTTGAGAGCTTTCTCAAGTTAACTTGTCTCTGACTTTTCCCCTTGTTCCGGGGCTATTTTTGTTTGAGTCGAGCCTGACTCTCGTGTATGTGGAAACCGCTCTCTTTAAGGGACACGATCTAGGCGAAAGCGTTTTCTTTAGGTACTAGCTATCCCCCTTCTGTTTTTCTTTCGCGGGTTATGATAGGGTCAGTCCAGTTGTCACTATGCAGGAATTACTGCAATAATCCCTTTTCAGCGCGGGTCTTCTCTTGGCGAGTCTCGTTTTTCATCCGTCTCCCCTTCTCTCTTTCAGTCATGTCAGAGCTTCCTAATCCTTTTGTTGGATGATGTTAGCCGATTTTTTTCCGCCTTCATCCCCAACCTTCGGTTCCCTCTACGTGGACGAATTTTTTCCCCCTTGTGTTCGATTTTCTCCTTTCCCCTTTCCCGTTGAACGAAAGTGTCCATTTCTTTTTTTCTAGGGGAGACCGGTTGACCGCTTCTCCTCAAAATTTCTTCTACCCCCGGCGACTTCCCCCACTTCTCCTTTGCGCCGTGAACCTCTTTTCCCCTCTCCTCCGTTTTTTTGTGAGTCTCTCCTTCCCTCTCCATGAGGGATTTTTGCTCTTTTTTAATGTTTGACCTGGTACCTTTGATTAATCTATAACTTCCTGGTCAATTCTTTTTTCCTTTCTTGCCTGCTTGCCACGGGGGAATATGTCTTCGTACATGGTCACTTTCTTCAGTTCTGCACCACTCTTTCCGGTTAGTCTGCTTCACGTTCTTGCAAGAAGGGCAGGCTCCAGTCTCGCGCATAAGGTGGTGGGGCCCCCCCTGTCGCCAAGAGCAGCTTTTTCTTCGGCTTTAGCTCGTTTCTTTACGCGCGTTTCCCCTTTTGCTTCCCCTTTTTGGACAGGATGCAGCCCGTATTCTTTGTGCCAGCGGAAGAGGGCATGCCTCCAGTGCTGCATTCTTGAACCCTTTTACCTACTCTCTCCTCCCGCTCATTCCCCACCCCCCATCCCGTCAGCTCCGTTAATATCTTTAACCCTCGCTGCTATGCGCCTTGAGACGGTTCCAGACCTCCCTTTTCGCTACCTCCAACAATATCCCGGTCCCCTTTTTTCTGTACGCGATCAGCTCCTCCCGTAGGAATCTCCAATCTACGCCCATCCAACGTCTCGTTTCTCAACTTTTCATGGTGTCACTTTTTTTCCTTTCACCAAAACCCCAAATGCCCTTTCTGGAAAGGTGTGGGTTCACAATTTCCTTCGGGTTGTCGCCTCCCCCCCCACGCCTCAACATTTCCCAGTTTCCCTCATCCGGTTTCATCTTTGTTTTCTTTTTCTCTCATCTCTCCCTGGGCGAAAGCGTCCCACTCTTTCCCCTTGGACAAGTTCCTGCCGGCGTTGCCCAATCTCCCCCCACCACTTCGCACTGGGCCATTTCCCCTTCTCCAAGGCCCCCTCTTCTGCCAAGACGGGCATTCTTTATAACGGGTTTCCTTTTTGCCTGCGGGCTCGATTCGTGCACACGCTTGTCCCCCAAAATGAAGTCTTTCTGGCGTCGTGCTCCAGTTTCGTGGGTCCTTTCAGGTCCGTATTTGCGTGTTCAGTTTCTTAAGTGAAGCACCCTCATTACCACGCTCACCACGTTCTTTTCCTTGCTGGCTGTTGTCTAACCCTCGTTCAGTGGTTGTTTTTTTTCACTTTCTTCCTCTCTTGTTCCGATAATGAGGGTCTTCTTCTTCTAACTACAGGGCTGAAGGTTTTTTGGATGTTTTTTCTCTTCCCGATCGTCCAAATCACTCCAGTCACGGCAACCTGTTTTTTGCTCACCTATTCTCCCTCTCCTTGGTTTGCTGTCATATTTTCAGCGCTGCCTTTCAATGCGACACTGGTGCCCCGTTTTGTCTTCTTCAGTCTCGACTGCCGCATTTTATGGATTTCTTTTGAACGGTTTGCGTCTTTTTTGTTCCCCACACCCATTTTTAAACTCCGCAGTCCTTTTGCCCCCCGACTTGGCCGCTGTAAACATTCCCCAAGAGCGACAGACATTGCTCCGCCCTTTTCCCCTCATTACGTTCTTCTTTACTGGGGCACCCTCACCTCTCATCACAATGACCCCTGGCTAGCTTCTATTTCTGCTTGGCGTCGTCATTCTCCCAAGCACAGACCTTTTTTTCCCTTGCTTTTCGCAAAACGAAACGATGCCGCTTCTCTCTTTTCCGGCGGAGTTTCAATGGCAATTTCCTCTTTTCCTCCCATCTCCATCCTTTGATTTTTCGTGTGCAACCTCACTCTCTTTTTAAGGACCTTTCTTCAAACTTTGATTATAAAAGCGAATGCACGATACACTCCCCGGAAACCCCTCGACCCCTTGTTGAGTGTGATCCTTTGTCTTCGTGTTCTCGTATTTTGTGCAAATCCTTATGTGATCCATTATTCGCCGTCATGAGTCCAGGCACTCAACATGCTCTCCTCCCCTCTGAACCCTTTTCCTTTCGTTTTTCTTCCCGCCAAACCTTTGAGGGCTCTGCCGAAGCCACCCGAATTGCGGTCCGCCTTCCCCCCCTTTGCCCTCCCGATGCTGCCGTTCCCCCCAACTTTTAGCGGAGAAAGTCGCAAATCTCCCAGCATCCCACAATTGTCCTCGCTTCCTGAACAAGTGGGCTGAACAGTTTGATCCCTCACTCCCTTCATCTGCTGGCCTAATTCTCCTTCTGTCCTGGGCCAAAGTGGCAACGTCCCGATCTCATACCCCACCATTTAAGGATTCGTGCCGGTGGTCCTTGCTCCAAGGGTCGCGGGATCCAGAGACGTCGTCCCCACCAACGCGATACAGTCCATCCCTCCTCCTCACCTGCTGCAACTCTCCCAACTACTTTCTGCTTTCTTGTGCGCTTTGTCTGCGGTACTCGCCGACGAGTTTTTCTTCTTTTAAAATCGGCCGCACCCTATATTATGTTTGGTCACGTTACGGTTTGCGGAAAATCGGTTTCCCATTGCCCAGAAACCTCGTTCCGCGGTACCCCGCTCCCAACCGCCAAGCTTCCGGTCCTCGTTGCGTCGGTTGTCTTCCTCATAGGGACCCTTTCGTGCTTTTAGTTTTTCCCCGCACCGCTGGGCGTCTCTCCCTCTCTCGGCCTGAACTTGAGCAGCCTGTGTTTCTCTCCGTCTAGAGTCACCACCTTGCAGGGTGTCCCTCTTGAATAGGAGCGTCTTCGTATTAGTCACTCCCCTTCACCCCTTGTTTGTCCCTCTAATGACTGTTTTTCCCCGAGTTCGTTTTTTTTTTCCCTTGGGCGATTAGTTTCCGTTTGAGGCATTTTCTCGGCGAGGAATGCCTTCTGAGGATTCAGCCGGCCTGCGCCCTTCCCCCACTGATGCGAGCAATCTTCTTCCCGGAGTCATCTCCCCGTCTATTTTTGTGAATGTTAAATATTATGTCGTTGCTAACTGTCGTCAAATTTTTTCGCCATTCCTTTTCTGCTGCACACACAAACTCGGCGGAAACCCGACTTTCTCCCTATTCACAGTGGTGTAGGTTTTCTGGCTGGTTACGTTTCCATTGCCCCCTTCAACGTTTTCACCATGTCTTCCCTTGGAACCTGTCTCTTTTTCCCCGAATACCTGGCTGGCGCAAATCAGAAGTTGTTAACTTCCGCGTGAACTTTCGGCTTTCTCTTGATGATGCTTGGTTTTTTCCGGCTCCTTTGAGCGGGTCTTTTTCCCAAAAACTTTTTCATTCTCCATTCTTGGCACGACTCTTTTTGCAATAGGTACGTTATCTGTTCCTTTCTTTCTTTCACCCCCTTAGCGAGTCTACACGGCCTTTTGATGATTGGCTAAGCCGTTCTTGCATTTAGAGATTGACTGGTCGGTGTTTTTGACTATACCCGGAATCCCCTCTGTTGGTGGAGAGAGTTTTCCAACTTTTTTTTTTTGTGGACTGGAACCCCATGCCGTCGCCTTTTTCCGGTCATCATCCCGTAAACTTCCGTCGCTTTCCTTCTCCTTATGTTTAGTTCGCTTTTCTTGGGTAAAGGGAGCTACGGGCCCGCAATACCTCGCCGTGCCTCGGGTGCTTGCGGTCCCTCCCTCTAGGTCAGCCCCACCTGTCCCCGTAGTTTTTTTTTTTGTCTCGCTTCTCCCCCTCCTCTTTCTTGTTATAGATGGCAGAACCCGCTTCTTAAAAACAGGGCCCCATTTTCTGCTTCATGAAGTTACATACGACGGTCTGAACTGTTTTCTCTTAATCACAAGTTAATTCCTTTTTTCTGCGTTCTGACTTGATTGGTGTCTGTCTTTTCACACCATGCCCGCTCCTCACCTCTTTTTGTCATTTCTCGTTCCGTCCACCACTTCCCTTAATTCAATGCTGCTGCATCTTTTCTCTTTTGGGATAACGCGTTGTTCCCTACGCAGGCTCCCGCGGCGTTGCTGCGGCATGCTGTGCTCCCCGGGCTCCTCCCTCTTTCTTGAGAGGGACTGGGCTATTATTTTGGACCCCTTTAAGAAGTGTGTAGGTTCTTCTCTGGATCGCCTGTCGGCCTTGTCTTCCACATTCCTCTTCTTTCTTATGAGACTAATTTTCCCTTTTCCCGAGGGGGCTTCATCCCACGCTTCGGATTTTCGCCCCCGGGAAATTTGGGACTGCGATTTTGGGCGTCATGTTGTCCACCCTCCTTTTCAATGTGGACTACCTTTGGGGGGTGGCTCTTCCTTTCGTTTTTTTTTGCTACCCTGTTCCCCCCAAAGTTTGCATCCGATAGTTGGCTTGCGTAGAGTGGCTCTCTCGTACGGGGTTCTTTCCATTTTGTTACAGTAAACTGGATATGGTTGGTCTTAGGAGAGTATGAGGATTCACTCTTTGGTATTCGCGAGTCTCTCGCTCTGGTGCTCCTTCTCTTTAATTTCCTTTCGAGCTAGTCGCTTGTCTTTTTTTGTATGTCTCTTTTTTCTTTCTCTCTGGGAATGTCGAGGAATACCAATGACTGAACTTATCCCCCTCTCGGGTCTTTCGGGGCTTTCGTTTCTTCTTCATCAGTTCCCTCCAAAATTCCTAGCGGCGAGATTCTCCTCCCCCCCTTTCATTGATTGTCGACGTTCTTGTTTAGCTTTTTTTTATCTGAGCCCCAACAACCGGTGGCCCCTGCGCCCCGTGACCATCTCATCGGTCATTTTCTTCCCATACCTCCCTTTGTGACGAGAGCCTCAATCCTTTCCACAGAGTCCAAGTGATCGTAAATTTAGGAGTTAGTCGGATTGTAAACTTTGTTCAATTTTCTGCGACCAGCGAATTTCCACTGCCCGCCGTGGCGCGTTTAACC
>Ga0179593_1809280_pt1 | contig 11827 bp, 8 predicted proteins | sample CZODoug2_1_08_16_FD_185931 | JGI IMG/M metagenome (GOLD analysis project Ga0179593, IMG submission 185931) | Vadose zone soil fungal communities from Angelo Coast Range Reserve, California, USA - CZODoug2_1_08_16fungal (PacBio error correction) | ecosystem: Environmental > Terrestrial > Soil >... | reverse complement strand
AGTTCAAGATTTTTTTCTCTCCTATTTCAACTGGCCATCATTTTTCTTCATCCTTTTGTTAGAACTCCCCCTAAGTCCAGCCGGGAGGGTGACCAGCGCTTCTATTTTAGGCTCGTTTCACTAAGGGCTTCCCCCCCGGTCGCTAAAGTCTGAACGGTTCCAATCAGCTGATCGAGGGTACCTCTCTTCCCCTTTCATCCCCCAATGTTTCATAGACAGGGAGAGGCGCTCTTAACACCCCTGGCTGGCCTAGCTCGACACACGAGTCCTCAACCATCCGCCTCTTTTGTTCTTGCACCCCCCCATTCAGTATTGTCTCCTCAATAAGCGACTAGCCTTCATTGAGCTGTTTCAGCGGCTCCCCTAAAGTTGAGAGACTTCCTTGGACCAAATTACCCGCAGGTAGGAAAGGTTCCTTCAGAAAGAGTGAATCTTGTTTTTTTTTTTCCCCGTCAATTTCCAATCGATAATATTCTCCTCCTTCCAAAGCGAGTATGAGAATATGAGCTCTTCTGGTAGACGGCGTACTACAATAGTGTTTTTTTTCCAGGACGTTCGGCCCCCTGCCTCCCTGAACAGTTTTTTTTCTGTGGCCAGTTGAATTTGAAAGTTGGTGAAATTTTGTTGCGAGGAGGAGAGAGAGACCTTGCCCCAGGCTGTTGACGCTGTTTTTAAGTACGCAGCACTCATCCCAAATCTCCCTTCCCAGAGGCATTCCCTTTTAAGGGAGAGACCTAGCCTCCCTCGGAGTTAGCCCAATCCTGCCTACTAATTTTGTGACCTCCCCTTTCTCTAACATTGATTCTCTTTTAGGTCCCCCCCTTTTTTACGAAGATGGCGATGAGAAGAATTCCTTACCGGTCTCGAATTGAGTCCCCCCCTTTTCGTTGATTAGTATCTGTCAACCGGCTTTTTTTTCAGTTTTTTTCCCTCATGTTCTTGATTCCCAACAAAGTTCTTTCTTAGGTTAATCCCCGTCTGATTTTCCCTCCGTCGTTTTTAGACTTGCATTTTCTGCCTCCCCCTTTGCCATTCAGATAGGCGCCGGTTCCTGATCCGTACCCCCACCCCAACTTTAGTTTCCCTTTTTAACTTGACCCTCCCCCTCCGTTAGTGGTTTGCCATCACCTTCTCTGCCCTTTTTTGGTTAGAGTCGCCCCTATTATTTTTTGGGTTCCGTATACAATCTTCCTTTTCCTCGGACCACCTTTAGTTTCTTCTCGCTGTCTCCGTTCGCAGTTCGGACTTGGCTTCATCCCCAACCAGGCGACTGGTTTTGATGAGCCGTCCAGCGTCACTCCTTTCCCTTTGAAGAGACTCTTGATAGTTGTCCCACGTTGTCCGTGACTCTTTCCTTACACGCGCGCAGCTTTCCATGCTCGTCTGTGAGTGTGAGTGCCAGGCACCCCCCCTTTTTGTCAGTCGAGCTCTCGTCTCGTTTCTCCTTCTGGCATCTCCGTTCCGCATCAATAACGGATTTTTTTTTTTTTTTAGATCGGTTTCGCTGGCCCCGGGAGCAGGAATCCCTCTCTCGCCGGTGAAAAGACGTCTTCATTCGGTTGCGTTCTGCTCTCTTTGGGTGGATTTTTTTGTCAAGGACCATCTCTTTTTTTCTCGTGCCTTCGGTTCCCCTTTCCCGAAAACGGTTTCGAGAGTAAGACTTCTTTCAAGCTTATGAAAGACACCCGTTTCGTTGATACACTCATGATCTCGCTGCTATCAACCTTACTCCCCGGGACTTTCGAAAAGTCAACAGTGGCCTGTCGTGCCGACTTTACCCCTAGACTTTTCGTGTTTCGCAAGTCCGCTTGTTCGCTAGTGCTCCGTGAGATACTATGTCCCCTGTCTCCCCATCATCGTCTTCGTCTTTTTTCCAGATTGTCGACGGATCATCTTCTCCCCTCTTTCCACCCCTTCCCAAGTTGGTCACGTTAAAGACCCCCCCTTGGACCTCTACTGCCTATTCGTCGGTCGTTCCCCAAGGATCGACGGCGCGGGTTGGGGAGCAAAGTCTTTGTGCCCACTCCAGGAACATGAATTATGACATTCTTTCCTTTTCCCTCTCTGTGTTTCTTTGTGGTTGATTATCTCAGAGAATTCCCCCTCGCCCCCAAGGCCATCCTCGGTGTCTTCCGAAGACCATCTCCCCCATTATCAATTTGTGTACACGACTTCCCTCCCGCTGCAAGCCCCCATCTTTATTATTCTTTTTCCCCTGTATCCCCCCCTTTACCCTTCATGTATCTCAGTTTGTGAGCCATGCCTCAGATCTTACCCTTTGTGTTTTGACTACAATTGAAAACTACAACCGTCTTTCCCAGTGTCCCCATCGGATCGGCCCTTTTCCTTTGGACATCACCAGAACTCACCCCTCTTGTCTTTTTTTTTTCTCCCATTCTTTCCTTGCTTACCCCCAAACCTTTTAACGCCTGCCTTTTAGCTGAGCTTCCCAAATGCGTATTTGCTTCATTTTTTTCTCGGTAAGGCTTTTCCATCGTCCACTCCAACACCCCCCCCCCCAACCACGCGACTCTACTAGCGGTCACGAACCCGAAGACCGGCCCAATGCTAGTTTCCCCCCCTTTCCCCAAGACTTGGAAGCACCACTTAGGAAGATTTGCCCCTCCTCCTACCAACCAGTAGACTATTTTTCCCCATAGGTTTATTTACGTTTACCCCCCCCATTTCCTTAAGTGTTCGGCCTCTGTTAACGATGATAGAATTCCCCCCCTTTTCCCTCGATAGCTTAGTCGTTTGTCACTGGGGACCTTCCTTTAGACTATTTTTGCCTTGATAAGAGCCTTTCTTTGGTATATTTTCGTCCCTGGCCCAACACCCCCGGGTACATCGGATCGACGGCCGCCCTTGTTGTAATTCTAGGCTTCACCCTGGTATCTTCCCTCTCTATAGTTTCGAAATCGGCTAAGCCTGGTCCCCTCGATGTTATCTTATCATGGAAATTCCTCCTAGCTGACCCCCTCCGTTGTCCCCTCCGTTTCACCTTTTTCCGTATAGCAAGAAGGATTTTGAGTCAGTCCCCCCTTCAACCCACCTTACGTGCTCGCACCCTATTCCTGACGTTGTCGATCCCGAGGGCACCGGCGGCTACGTTCCCTTTTTTCCGCCCGTTCCAGGCCCCTGATACTTCCTCCCCTTCATGGATAGGCCGCCTTACTGCTTTCTCGAACGGTCACCGATTGACGTCGTTGACTTGGGAGTCCTGTCCCCGTGGTATTAAAAACGCCCTTTATTCTTGATTTACTCGATGGTCCTGTGACACTTCTTCGCGCTTGGGAACCCAGACCCTATTTTACCCTAAATCCTTTCGCTAGTGCTTCCCCAGTGGCTGACCCTCGCAATGTTCCCGGCTTTGCAGCCCTCCCTTGGCCGACGCCCTGACTTCTGATTAACGGACAGGACAGCTCCCCTGCTTTTTTTAGTGCTACTACGTTTTCGTTAATACGCTATAAAGGCCAACACCCCCCCTAAAAGGTAAGGCCCTTGGTCCCATCTACCCAGTTACAGTAAGAGGGATGAGTCTCTTGCCGCACACAACCACATAGTCCTCTGAAGTTTTCCCTTCCCCAGCGGTGTACTTCTGCCTTTTTTTTTCCCTCTCTAAGATTGCCCGCCTGCGTATTTTTGGAGTATCCCACTCGCAAGCTTCCGCACTTCTTAATGAACGATCTAATCATTCTCCTTCCCCACTATGTCAAGACCAACTTGGTTTTTGGGCTCATTTCCATCTCCCCTTGACGCCCCGTTCCTGTTCACCCCTAAAGAGCTCCGGCGCTATCTATCTCCGGGCGTCCGAATGAGGCGAAACTGCCAGTCCCTTCTTGTCAAGAGGCTGTGAGCCTCCTTCTCTTATTTTTCCCCTTCTACAAGGACTCTTTTCCCCCCCACCCCCCTCCAATTTTTTAATTCTCCTTTAGTTTGACTCGAGACGATCGAACTTTGCTCCTCTACCAAGGTTTGGTTAGTCTCCTTAGTTTTATTGTTTTCGGGCGGATTCTAAAGACAACTTCTTCTAGATCTCGTCCCCCTCCTCCGAGACCGAAAGAAATTGCCCCCCTTTCCAGAGCTTGACCACGTCGTCGTAGCTCCGCTTCCGTCTTGACTTTTCTTTTAGTTCCCCCCCTCCTTTTGTGTAAAGGGCTGACTATCTGGCCGCTCTATCTGCCGGTCCGCCCTCTCCTCCTTCTAGACCTGTAGCTCCGAGTTCGCCCCCCCACTCATTAATGGTCTTCTCCAGATAGGCCCTTACCGCCCTGTAAATTTTTTCTTCGCAATTCTCGTCGACTTTCCTTGCTTGACCCTAGTTATCCCCTCTGCATTTTCCTGCTTGAATTTTAGCCCCCCTCGAATCGGTCCTAAAATTGGCCTCTTTTTCCAGGGCATTGCTATTCGAGACTTCCCCGGGGTCTCAATCGAGGACCTTTTTCCTAATTCAGACATTTTTTCGTTCGCTATCTATCTTTTCCCTCCATAGGTCTAGGCCTCTCCCCCCTTTCCCTCACTCGACCGGGTCTGCTGCACTGATTCCCCCCTATATCCTTGCTCTGTACCTCCCCTTCACGTAGGCTTTGGATGTGGATCCTCCCAGCCTCGTCCCATCTAGTGCAAAAGATGGCCCTGGCGGCCTTTTTGTACCACTAGGATTCGTCCATCGTTCGATCTCTCCCTAACTCCTACGTGTTGTAGAAGCTACTACCTGGGTTCGATTCCTTCCCACCGCCAGGTTTCGTTTCCCCTGACAGCCCCTTTTGCGCTCCCCTTTCTTCTTTTCTGCTCCACCATCTTTTTCCTTGGTCCTTCTAGCGCGTCTGACAGGGGTTACTCCTTGATTAGTACTTTTCCCCCTTTTTACTTCGGACCCTTTTTGATGTCCTAAAGACGAGAGTCGTCTCGTCGCGACGACCGTCATAGACCTCTTCTTACGTCAGTTAAACTTCTCTCATTTGTGTTCCTCCCCAGCGCTCGCGAACTGGCCCCCCTTTCCTCTGTTTCTTGCATCAGTTATTGGTCTGACCTTTCGGGCACCCCATCTGTCGCTTTCCAGAGTTCCACACTGCCTTCGCGCAGACTCTACTTCTTTGGCACCCGTGCAGAAGGGGCGTTTTCATAGCTTCCTTAATTTTTTGCCATCTTTCCAACCCCCCCCCAGTCCCATGCTCCGCGCCTTAGCCCTTTTTTTTTTTTTTTTTTTTTAGCGGCGATAGCTCGTCTGTTTCGCCACCTTTTACCCCCTACCCCCCCCTCCCCCTTGGAAGCTTTCTGCAGACGCCCCACTTGAAGTTTCGAATCTTGCGGTTGCAACTTCGTTGCGGATGACCCTCCGCCACACGCTCCCCTTCTTATAGCATGATCCTGCCGACCCCCCCCCACGCTCTTCAAGCTAGTGAAGGCGTGTCCTCCCCCCTTTGGTAAGTGTTTTGACTGCTTTCGCCACTTCTCTTCTTTTTCCTCCCACAATCATACTGACACCTTGGTGAACTTTCCCGTCCCTTTTTTTCCAGGAGCTTTTCGATTCTTGATCCCACCTGTCCTGTAAGCATTGATGGCTATGATCCCGAATCCAGCTGACTCGCTCGATCACTTCTCCCCCCCCCCAATTTAGATGTCTGAGCCACCAGGCTTTTCACCTTTGACGAAGGCTCTTTCTTTCAGGTAACACCAAAGGTCTGTCTCGTAATCCTTCCTTGGGAGGATAATAAGCGTGTCATTTAAAATCTTTAATCGTTGCTCTCCTCCCTTCGGGTCCGGTCCTCGACTTACTTTCTGAATACTCAATTAAACACCAGGTTTCAACTGTTACCCCAGAATTCTCATTTTTGGTTTGTCTTCTCTACCTTCTCTGTGTGAAAACGGTCAGGTCCGCTGCGGTCTTCTTCTCCCTTCATACAACCTTAATTACGGCTTTGCTTCCCCCTCTCTTCTTGGACAAGACCTTAGGTTAATAATCCGAGACGCACTGCGCCGTTATCGTCAGGTTACCGTCCGTTTTTTTTCCTCTTACTTTCTTCCCCTTTCCCATGAGATTTTCCCAGTGATTTCGTTCAGGCGTAACCTAGGCGCGAGAAACGATTTTCACTTTTTCCCCCGCATTCTCGTGAAGTTTGTCGTACCATCGTTGGCTTCTTTCCCGGATAGTCTTCTTTACAGGACACTTCCTTCCTTTCCTCGAGCATGCAGAAGTCAGTCGCTCATTTCAGCCGCCTACCTTCATAACTCCATCCGGCTATGGATCGTTGTACTATACGGCGCGGACTGGCCTTAATTGGCTCGGTTCTTTGAATCTCTCGCTCGAATCGGTTGTTACTCGTTGCGTCATAGGTGGGGGTCACGGGTTCCCCAAACCTGTTAGTCTCTCCTTTTCCACAACTCAACGGCGTGAGCTCGCTCTTTCGTGTCAATGATGTTAGGCCCCCCCTTTTGTAAACCCCTTCCTTCGGCGTATAAGCTAAACATGAGCTGCTATTTCCAGACCTCTAACGTTTCGAACAAACCACCCTTTCTCCTGTCTGACTCGTGACACCCACGTTTTTTTCTTGTTCCCTGTTCTCACGTCAGTACGAATTCCTTTCTCCTTTCTCTTCCCGTTCAAACTGACTTCCCCTTCCCTTATTTCCGACTGTCGCCTAGGGAAGGACGTTTTCCTTTCTGGACCCCCCGGACTCAGTGGTCCCCTTTCCCCCAGGCCAACTTTGAAAATAGCAGGACCGGAGGGAATTCTCTCCTCTCTCGTTTTTGGGGTCTGGTACAATTTCGATGTTTTCCGGTTCTTTCTTTTGACCTCCATTCTCCCTAGGTCTTGGTTTTTTTGTGTCTTGATCGCCGATGGACAAGACTGTCACTCCCAGTACCACCGATCATCTGCTCCCAAGGCATCTTCAAGGGTTGTAACCCCGAGCCCGGAATCGAAGCCACTCTTAGTTCTTTTTCCGCATTAAACTTCGTTGGCCTCTTCTTTGCCCCCCCTTTGGATTTTGTGTGCTAATTTGATTTACCTCTTCTTCCTCCTCCGCTGTGTTGAGACCCTAGGTATATCCCCGAAAACCCAGGATCACCATACCCTGTCAATGTGCCTTTCCTTTTTCCTAACCATTTGGACGGGGACCCTTTCTCTTGATGTTGTACCCAACCAACGTTACGATCCTTCCTGGTTCCGCTGAACGTATTTTTCGACCGTGGTGCGTCTCCTTCCCATCGGCATAGACCCTAACCTCCCCCCTCGCCTCCTCATTAGTTTTTTCACATCTGAACGGCCCTCTTACTCATTTACACCCGACTTCCGCACCACTCCCCTCCCGATCCCTTTTTTCCTTTAGCATCATCGGCTTCGCTTGATTGCTCTCCCGAAACCGACCAATTGTCCTTTCTTTCAGGCACCTCTTGATCATTCTCTTTCCCCCTTATCTACCCACTGATCTGGACCGTTGTCTTTCCGATTTTTCCCAGTTCGTGATAGCAGGTCATAAGTTCCAATTTTATTACTTTGGATTTTCCCCGTAAAGGAGACTTCTTTTTTTGTCCCTCTCGGCTTCCCTTGTAGCCGTTCATCCCTTGACTTGCGGGATGACTCTCTACGATTCCTTTTGGTCGCAGGATTTTACTTCTTTATTAGCGTCAAGACCCCGCCTCCGGTTCGCGCCGCTTTCCCCATAACATCATTTCAAGAGTTTTGATCACCGCCGTGCCCATTTCTCTACCCTGTTTGCACGCTGCCCGCCCCACACGTAATTTTTTCGTTGACAAAAAGCCAAACAATCGTAACTCCTCCCCCCCTACTTAGTGTACGTCCTATCTCATTCCCCCAGCACGGAGCCCGCTGACTTCCCCCAATTCATGTTTCAGTGCCATCTTACCCGACCATTCGCCAAGGTTTTTAGGAGGTCTATGAATTCCTAGCACGTGCACGGCCGTGGCATTTTTGGTTGACCTCTCTAGCGTTCACTCCTTTGAACCCGGTCGAAGTTGATCTCCCCCTTTGCTCTGTCAGGTCCCGGACCCAATTCTCCTCGTTCCAAATGTTTTTTTTTGCCCCCCCGAATATTTTTTTCCCCGCTTTCGCTCCGACTGGGTAGTTGTGCCTTTTTTTATCCCGGGTCGTTGTTTTCCCTTTTCCAAGACCCAATCCTCGGTCGCCCTAAAAGCGCATCCTTTTTCCCCTTTCTGACGGCGAATCTCTTTTCCTTCCTCTATTGCCCCTTTATTTTTCACCTCTGTCTTTGTTGTAAGGCAACCCAACACACCTTCCAAATATTTTTAATCAGGATGGCGGAGATGTTCCTCCTTTTCCCCGAGATTTTCTGTTCTCCCCACCCCCATTCTCAGATTTTTTTGTTACGAGTTGCACGCTCGTTGAGCCATTTCTCCTCTCGATGACCCCCCTCGTCTGGAGTCGCATGCGCCCGAGGCAGGCTTTCTAACGCTTTTTCGGTCCCCCTTTCGGCCACTTTTTTGACTTCTTCAACACCTTTTGTCTCGACCCGAACTTACTAAAGCCCTCTACATTTTCTCCCAGATCGACGCCCTTTCTCAGTGATCGCAGTATAGTCCTCCTCCCCCTCTTCCGATACTTGCTCCCCCCAATGACGAGCCTAACTCCTCAGGTCGCTGTTCGAGTCTTACCCTTTTCTCCCCCCCCCAAATTAGTATTGGTGCTCCCCCTCCCCCTCCCTGCAGTCTCTCAGGTCTTGCTCCTCTATTTCCTCTCAGATTCTTGGTTTTTCTCAGGCTTTCTTTACCGCTCACTGTGAGATGTGTGTACCTCCTTTTCCGCCGAGCAAGAAATGGCCCCCCCTGTGCCATGTCGTGTCTGCCCGGACACCAACGTTCCCGATTCCTTCTCTTTCAGGTCAGGGGTTATTTTCAGTCCCATTCTCTAGCGCTCATCTGGACCGTGCGCTGTTCTAATTGCGCCTTTTTCTCCCGCCCCCCTGTATCTCTAGACGGGTTGGTTACTTGGTTGTCGCCCCACCCTAGTTTACGCCCACTTTCCCCCTCACCTGCTCCCGCTTTAAGGGGCTACAAGATTACTGAGTTTTTTCCCAAAGGTTAGACTGTTCCTTGGCGCGCTGGGACCCAGCCAGAGATTGGAGTCCCTGCCTTGCTCGAACAAAGACTGTCCCAGCTGGTTGTCTGAAGCCCCGACTCTCCGATGTTTTTCCCCGGCGGAGCAGCTGCCTATACCACAGCCTTGGATTTGCCCCGAGTCCTAACTTCAGCTGACGCCATGAGTGACTAGCGAGATTGCACTTCTCTGTCCCAGCGATTTCCACACCCCAACTAAGCTTGTGCCCGCTGCACTAAGCTTTGACGTGCGTCCGGTCATCGCAAGCGCTGGGCTAGCCCCCCTTTCCTGCAGATGATATTTGAGCGGAACACTCGCATTGAACTCCTGCCTCTCGTCACTGCACCTTGATTGCTTCGTATTGGTGGTGACCATAGAATTTCCCCACAGGTCTGATCCTCTGTCCTCAAACTTTGTTTTGTTGAGATCTTTCCCTACCTGCCTAGTACTAACGGCCCCCGCCAAGCGGTTTGTATTGCATTTTGCCACAGCAGTTTGATTTCCTTTCGTACTTTCACTATCCTACGCCGACCTTTCCTCGGCCCCAAGAGAGAATCCTTAGTGTATACCCTTTCCCGACACTGGACGTGACAGTGAGTCCTTTTCAAACGACTGCTTTTCGAATACGCGACGACAATCTTCTTCCTTCTCCCCCCCTCGGTGCTTTCAAAAACGTGCCGTGGTCGATTCGCGCGTCATTGCCTTGTTCCCCACTCAAGAGGGTTTTTTGCACCCACAGATCGCTTGGTTCGATTAAGAATGGCACCCTTCTCCCCTGATAGATGACCAAGACTCCCCCAAGTGGAGCCTTTTTATTACTCCTTTCTTGGTCCCCCCACTACCCCCATTTTCAGTTAGCAGGTTAAGAGTCTGGGTTTCTCCCCCTTTTTTGGCACTCCCATCTCTCCCCCACCTTATCTAGCCCGTCGAGCTTTCGCGCCCGTCGTACCATTTTCCTCGTGGCCGTTTCACGGAACCGGGATCTTAAAACCAGGATTGACTCCCCCCACCCCCCCCGTATCGTCCAGAAACCTTTGTCCTTTCCAAGTTTTTGACGGGCACGGTGTTTTTTTTTCGCGTCTTTTCTCGTTCGCTCTTTTACGCCGTTTCCTTTTCTGGTTCTTCCTCCCCGAAACCCCGCTCGCTTGCATAGACCTCGCTGCAATCCTTTTCCGGGAGAGGTTTTCACGCGCTTCTTTCTGCGGATTCTCGCCTACTCACTTTTGGTGATAAGGAAGGCGGACAGCGATCGTGCTTGGTTTCCATTACTTCCCCCCTTTTTTCTCCCTCGCCCGGGACCTCGCTCGTTGCCTACGGAGGCATGGATTTGCTCCCATGTATCGCACCCTTTTACCCGGATGAGATTTCTGCTTTGCGAGGTCCCCCCAGTCTGTGAGGCAACGACTGACTTGTGGACATAATGTTTTCCTCAAATGGACTTTCTGACTTTGAGCAGTGCGACCACTCGGTCGCGTTATATTCTTGGTGAAGTTAAATCCCCCCACTGACAAATACCCACTCGTTACTTTACCCTCCAATCTTTCGTCATTTTTGCTGTCTGAAAATCCGATCCACACTGGTCTTCTTTTGTTTTTTCCCCCTCCTGAGACACCCTGTTAGGGGGGCCGCCCCATGATGTTTTTTGAATTCTGAACCCTGTGAGGTTTATGATCGCACTTTGCCGTCGGCGCGTTTCCTTTTTTTCCCCCCTATAGTTTCAGGAAGGTGTGCTCAATGGCACCATTTCCCCTGGACCGGTATCTCCCGTCTCGACCCGGTCTGTCAGCTAACATTCTGGTGTCCCCTTTCACTGAGGCCTTTGTTCCACGAGCCAACTTTGCTCGTCCGTGTGTTCCATTTGACATTCGTAGGTCCAGTGATTTTTAGCCGCCGGCTATCCAGTCCGTCGTTGCCGTCTTCATGAATTTATCCATCCTCATCATCCACAGCTCCCTTCTTTTTGTTCTTATTACGTGAGGCTTGCCCGGATGCCTTTCAGTTCTGCAGGTTTCGACTCGTTAGTAATCCGCCCTGGCACTTCATCTTTTGAGATTCCTTTTCTCTAGTGGGTTACTGTTCACCCTCCCCCCCTTTCGCTACGCAGGTTGCAACCGTGTCACCCAGTTTCAGAGTCCTCCCTAGTGTATGTCTATCGCTGATACAGAAAGTGTAGATTGAGTACCCCTATTCCCAAGCAGACCCCCGATCGTATTGCTCTCCCATCCCCCCGCCCAATGGTTTAGGCGTAACCCCTAAAGAGCATCTCTCCCTCCTCCTAAAACTAGTTTCTTTCTTGTGCCGTCTCTCCAGTAAATTGTCACGCTCCTTCGATGAGAAGCCTTGCATGGGTCCCTCTCTCACCCAGGCATTACGAGGTCAATACTTATAGTAGCCCGAGCCACCCTTTCCTCCCTCGTACTCATGGCTGTAAATCCACCGAATTTTTATTTACATACGGAACTTAGTCGTGTAATTTTGGAACCTTTTTTCTCAAGGGCTCCTGGGTGTTGGTTTTTTCGTTTTTCATTGTCTCGCGATGTGCCGGTCGTCACTGAGCGAGTGAGTTGCGTGCTGTATTTGGTTTTTTTTCTGATGTCCCGGATGACCTCAGCACCCAGCAGACATTTTTCTCTTCCTCTAAACCCGTCGAAGTTGGTTTTCACCCCCCTTTTCCCCCCAGCATGCATCATGAAGGGTCTTTGATTAACGTCAAGGCGTCGATTGACACGGTTGCTCACGTGGTTGGTCCAA
>Ga0179593_1680570_pt1 | contig 11827 bp, 7 predicted proteins | sample CZODoug2_1_08_16_FD_185931 | JGI IMG/M metagenome (GOLD analysis project Ga0179593, IMG submission 185931) | Vadose zone soil fungal communities from Angelo Coast Range Reserve, California, USA - CZODoug2_1_08_16fungal (PacBio error correction) | ecosystem: Environmental > Terrestrial > Soil >... | reverse complement strand
CGGAAGTCCTTCCCCCCCCCTTCTCTGCTATTTCCTCTCCCGGAATCTGTCCTGTTCAGGGGCAGAAAGAGTCCATGGTTACCCTCCGTTAGATACCGCAGCTTCGGCTGTGTTTCTTCCCCCCTAACCATTTTTTTGGCCCACATATCGAGCCGGCGGATCTAAGAGCCGGTGAGGTTTCCCGGGGACTCTTAATGAACATCACTTAACCCCTCGGTAACATTTGTGAAGGAATCGAAAACGAGTACCCTCAGGCCCGACCGACCCCCCCAGCCTTTCTCCGTCGACCTGATTACTCTTTGAAATCCGTATATCTGATTCCGTTTTTTTCCCCTTATCCTACCTGATCACCCCACGTCCACGTCCCTATCAGATTGTTTTACCTGTCAGGCCCACTTCCGCGTTAAGATTGACTTTTTTTCGCCTCTTCCCTTTCCGGTTTTCCTTCGGACGCTTATTGGGTGGGGCCAGCCTACTTCGTCTAGCCCGTGTAACTTGCCCGTCCCCTGTCTCGGTACCCTGCTGGTCTATCCCCCGGTGGTTCTCGAAGGGGATGACTGTCCTGAATTTCCAACCCGTTCTCCCAAGCCCTTCCCATGAGTTCTTTTTTTGTTTTCGGACGATCATTAAAGAGTTAAGTGGTTATCGTTTTTTTTTCTAGTGTTTTTGGCTGAGCTATATCCACCCTTTGGCGAATCACCCGAGTAAATGGGTGAGATTTTTGGATCCTTTTTTCCCAGACTTCTTCTTCTAACGTCCAGTGAGACCTGGTGACCGTAGAGATCCAGGCGTAACATGCTTTACGAGAACCCCCGGACCTTTCCCGCGGGCTCGAAGTTCCTTGAATAATTTTTCCCTCGGACCCCAGACGCCGGCTGGGTCTTGGGTTCTTTGACTCCCCCTCTTCCCCTTTCTTTTCAGTCCCCACACCTTACGTGGAGCTCCGGACGTGAAAAAGGCCCGCAAACTCGATTCGGTATTTTCCTTTCTCGCTTTATAGCTTTTTTCCCTTCCCCCTTTTTCCCGTGAAGTCGCCCCCCCTCCACGGTTGGCAGATCCAGATTACTTGAAATCCTTGGTCGCATCGTCTTCTCGGTCCCTTCTTACTGCGCTCAACTCGGTACGACATTGTGTCCCGGTCTCTGGTCTCTCGTAAGCTTCCGGCGATCTATCATTTTTGTCCCTCGGGTTTGGCCCTCAGGTCCGCCGTAAATGAAGGGGCCAAACCCAGTCAGTCGAACACGTCGAAGACGCCTGTCTGCCCTGTGTATTTTCTTCCCTGTCCCACTTACTGCTTCTTATTGCTCGTGTCCACTTTTCTTTCTTCGAAGTATTCCCCCCCCAGCGTCCATCGCCAACGGACATTAATCACATTCAGTGGATGATTGGACTTGATTCGAAGTTTCTTTTTCCCCCCTCTTTCTTGTACCAGCCACGTCCGGGGGTTTTGGGTTTGGGGGGGGGGGGGTTGGTATTCGCCTTCCCCCCCTCTCCTCTTTCTGTCGGCCCCCCCCCCCGACTGTTCTCCTCCGTTTTGAGCGACATCGAAGAAGGAGTAGTTTTGATGTGGGTAAGTCTGACGCCCGAGCCTTACGCGTCGACGCGCCGCAGACTTCTGATACTTGTTCTTCCCGTCCTGACCTGGCGCCATTTTGTTTTTCGTCGGCGGCGAAGTCACTTTTTTTTGTGAGGCGTAGGCCAACCGTTTCCCCCCAGCCAATTCCTTCCCCAGGTGCGCGAGTCTTTTCATTCTTTTAGTCTTCCTGGTTGCCTAAGATAACAAAGAGACCCGACGTCTTACTTTTTCTATTCGATAGAATTCCCTCCTGGTACCATCGGCGAAGATTAGGCCACACCCAGGTCCACGAGTTCGGAATGTTTCCTTGCTCCTCTCCCCCTGTTCCCGTATGGTGGCCAATTTTGATTGACGTCCCGCGGCCTGACACGGATTTTCGATCGCTACTATAGGTTGTAATGAGTAATGCATTCCCTTCTTCCCCCTTCACATGACGTCCCCCCCAATTCGTGGGGAATTAAGAGTCGTTTAGGTTTCGGTTTAGGGGGTTTAAAATTTTTCATATTCCTTTGTGTGAGAGCTCCCAACCACTAAAACAATTCAAGAAAAACGACTAGGCGGCGAAAAATTTTTCCCTTCCCAAGCCTTTCCCTGTTAGGCCGGGTACGACTTTACGCATTTCCCCCCCAAATATAGAGTCCCTTACATTCGAAAAAATTCACTTCAGGTTTTTCCACAACTCCCTGGTTCCTTGGGCTGGCGATCCTTCGTGCGCCAGGTAGCTGTTACTTTTTGGACGCTATTTTCTTAGATGGGCCCCCTTTCTCTTTTAGGACTTTTCCTTAAAGTCTTAGGCTATGGTGCCCAAGAGGAGTCTTTCCCTTTTTTTTCTGAAGAACATAAAATAGAAGCACCCGCAGGGTGCTGCTTGGGGTGGTTGGAAGAATAGAGTGCCATCCAGTCCCCCCTCCCCCTTTTCTCCCCCCTCTCTTATTCCCCATGGGGTATATACGCAACCTCCGTTAAACACTTCGTTTCTCTCTCCGTCTGCCACTCACTGACCACACACTAGCTTTCTTTGTCTTCCCACGCTAGATAGCTGTTCCTTAGACTGAACTTCTTACCCGAGAGAGAGTGGAGACTCTCTTTACTTGCCTCTTCTCCAACACCCAGGAAATTTCCCCCCCACTTCACGGTTAAGGCCCAGCATAAAAATTTGAAGTGATGATTTTGGGGCTTCTCCCCCTATTACTTTCTCAGACCCCCCGGGGTTTTCCCTTGACGACAGTCTAGTCCCTCCCACGCTAGTTCAGTCCTGTGTGGACTGAAGGGAAACACCGTCCTTTTTCTGGCCTTCTCTTTCTACATTTCATGTGCGTGGCTTCCCCCGTGAAGTTTGAACGGACCACGTCGCTCAAAAAGAGGAAACACACCTTCCCCCAGTTCCCTTTATTTTACCTTCCCTAAGCCTCCAAGTGTCCTTTTCTTCATAATGAACCTTCCCTCCCCGCAAACGAGGAACCCTGTCTTTCCGCCACAAGATTCCTGGCCATCTCCTTTGATACGATTTTTTCCCCCTGTGACTACCGTCACAAATCCCAGTCGGACTTCAAGCGTGAAGTCGTACCTCCCTCAGTTGCCGTCTGGCCCCTCCCCTTAGTTTTCTCCACAGTCCAAAGTTTTTTCTGGCCATTCACATCAATACAGCAAGGGCTGCCGGGTTTGTACTGTTTTCTCTGTCTCTACAGCCCGCGCTCCGGACAGCGCGTTCCATTTTTGCAGAGGGAACCGAGGATTACAAGGGGACTTCCGAACAGCCCAGTTTTTCCTTACTTTCTACTCCTTGGGATGACTCACCCACGATCTGAGTTCGACCCCGATACGATACGTCCTGCTGCAGAAAGATTACATCCGCACAAGGGGACTCTGAACGGTTTTCTTCTGGTGCCCCCCAGACCCCCCAGACGGCTCCAACTCGGTCCTAACGCCTTCTGAGTTCACGCGGCCCCTGCATAGATCCAAAAAGACTCTGCCGGCGCTTCTTTGCGCTTTCATTGTTGGCGGCCCTCAGTCCACTTGCAGTTGCGACCCACCTGGATCGGACCAGATTTTGATAGACGCAACTGGCCGTCTAGAGGTTCACTGCAGCGAATTCGGTTCGTGACACACCAAAATACAGCGTTGGCTCGGAAACCCGGTTCCTTTTCCTCGAGCCCCCCAACCCTTTTAGCAATCTGTAGTATTGGCTTTCCCCCCCATCTGATATTTTGAAGTGGATGTGAAGGCTCATGTGTAGCTAACGTTCAGGTCTTTTATTTTTCTTCCTTCCTTCTCTAAGTGTTTCGACCTTCTTTTTTTTTTTTTTTTTTTTTCCCCCCAAAAAACAGGAGCTTGAAGGGGAGGGGGATTTAGATAATAGTGGGAAAGGTCAATGGTTTTTGTATTTTTCACTGCTGTGGGGTACGGGGGGTGGGGGGTTTTTGTGGGGGTGCTTCCCCCCCCCGACTCCCTCTCACAGGTTCCCTTAGGAGGATCGAATTGAAGATTTGTTTTCAATATGGAAGTCGGAACACCGACCCGCACTACAGAGAGGAGATCACGTCCTTTCTTTTCACCCATTTGAACTTCCTCTCAGTCTGTCCTTTCTGCGTAGTCCAGGGTCCTTGCCGAACAACTATAGAAGAAGGACCATATATATTTCATCATATAGTTTCGAGAGACTGAACGGTTTCCCTGAAAGGAACCCCCTTAGACGATAGACTTCCTTCCTTGTCGCGTAAGTTTTTCCCTATCAGTTATGTTATTTTGAAGACAGCGGACAGTTCGATCTCCCATTTCCTTCGGGTCGTTTCATAGTTTCCCCACATTAGTCCTCCCCTGGTTCCTACTACGCAAGAGGTTGTGACATGTTAGATTTCGGGATTCCCTCAGCCCCGTGTCTTTCGCGGCTCCCGAGGATCTTTCCTCCGACCAAGGCACTTTCCTTTTGATTTACAGTATTTTGACCTGATACGAGGAGACCTGAGCATTACGTTTTCTGACATCCCAGCCCGTTCTTACTTTAAGCTTTCATTTTTCTTTTTCTCGAAAGTTGAAAGGTAGTGGCGGGACCCCTCCCCTGCAACACTTTGGTTGTCCCCTCGAAACTTTGTGGTGAACCGTCTGCCAATACCAGCACGGATCATTCACGCCCTTCCCTGCTTCCCGGGGTTTTTGGTCTGACTGTCCTGAAACTTTTCCCAACGGGGGCGTCTCCCCGCAAGCCTGGTCTCTGCGGTTCTCGGGGTCCTTCAAAAGAGTTTAGGTAGAGGGGGATTCCTTGTAAGAGTTGCTTTGCGTAATTCCCTCATGGCGCATCTCTTCCTGTTTCTTCTTTATTTGAGCATACTGTCCCTAGGAAGCTTATCCCGACTTGTTTCTGTGCCCCCCCCTCGATTAACTTTGTCCTCATCCAGGGGACCCGGTCAAAATTGCGGGCTTTTTTTGAGGGCCCCCAGAACGTCCCAGCTCCTTGTCCTTCTCCGGTCTTGGAACCTCCCCCCCATCTCCACGCCCCTTCCCCCAACCGGTCCCCCTCCTGGATGATTAAGCCCCGCACCAAGCTGCTCAGTGCGCTTCCCCTTTCCCCCCGTTCCTATGACTTTTCACGGGCTTCGGCCTTGCCCGAGGATTCCCCCTCCTGTTTGATTTTTTTCCTGTATCCCAGTTGAAGTGAGAAGTTATCTTTTTTTTGCGATTTAACTAATTAAGAATTGAGCAATCGGGGGCTTCTAATTGGTTCTAGCCTGGTAGGACGCTCTCAATAGTAAGATTGAGTATGATGTAACCTGCCTTCCCCCCCTTGCCAAGTCTCATTTTCTTCATGCCCTTTCTGCCGACGTGTACTGTTCCCTTCAATGGGCCACTCCCAGTTCAAAGTCGGAACCCGTAGAATCTTGGCCCCCTAACAGGAACCTGGTCTTTTTAAATCATTCCCCCATACCCTCTTTCTTTCGGTTAGACTGCTCTGTCAGGTCCCCCCAAAGTGGAGAAGTATCGACAGCGTAATCAGAACGACAACCTTCCCTTTATGCTTTTACTTGATCACTTTTCACTTGATGGCTTTGTCCAATCGGCAGCCCGTCAAGCTATAGGGCCCCCCATCCCTTCGTCTGAGTTCTTGTCGAGGCCACTTTCTCAGTACGGCGTTGGGCTTTCTGACCTATGACGATGCAATAGTTTTTGATTTCCATGATGCGACGCTCCCGACTAAGATCCTTTTTTTGAGTCGGAGAAAGCTAGAAAAGCACCCCCCCCCCCCCTTTTTTCCGTACGAATTCTCAGTTGTGGGACAGTAGCGGGATAGAACTGCCTTGCGTAGCGGTCAAATAGAGGGCCTCAACCACGCCCTGCCTCCCTAGCCCTTCTTCGGCCACTCTTTTCTTTCGTAATCCTGGTTGAATCCTGTTACCTCTCTCCGACCCCGCCAGTTTTTCCCTGCGAATTTAGACCCGACATACTGTGTCAACCCACTGCTCCTGCTTCGTCCCCACCCCGTACATCGGGGCGCACTGAAGCACGAAGGTTCAATGCCCGCCGCTGGATTTCTTGCTCCCCTGCTCTTTTGCACTTTACCTGATATAGGGGTGTCATGAGTAATCGAATAATTTTCCCTCATAAGCAAATTAGGTCGACGGAGGTAGTTTCTGGGGCTTATGGGGGCCCACACTATATCTCCCTCCGTTGTTTGTCTGCACCCCCCCCAACCTCGACTGCGTCGTCACAGCATTGGCGCCCCCGCAGAGAAGGTTCGATTGTTTTTCCCGGATCCTTCCTGAAGAATGCCTCTCTCTTAGGACTTTTTCGCAACCATTCCCGTGGATCAGGACCTGGGAAGGACCATTGCTCCAAGGGTCCGCTTTGAATGAGCCGTCTTGCTCCTTCCCGTCTTACTGGTTTTCGATCGGCGCCGATAGGTTACAGGGTTCTATGGTTCGACCTTTGTTAGGAAAACTTTCATACCCCTGTGTTCTGGCTTCTCGGACCTTTTGTCTTACCCCTGAAACCCTTTATTTTGCCGCCCTCCTCTAAGGGGCGAGCAGCCATGTTTTTCTGCGCTCGTTTTTTGCGGACGCCCCGCCGAAGTCCTCCTACGACTGCCATTTCTCTCCCTTCATCCAAGGTTTGTGGTTCCCGGAGAGTTACTTCCCCCAACGTTAGGCTGTCTTTCGCCGCTCTGCTGGTCCCTTTTTAAGGACCATCAACTAAGCCTGGATGCGTACCCCCCGTCCGGTCCGCCCTGCCAGAATCCTTCTCCTTCGCGCGTTGTTTGTCGGACGCCGAGAGTGGACGGGGCTGGGCCCCCTCTCAAGTCTTTCACCCCCCCCCCTGTCTCAAGCTTTTACAGGCCAAGCATACCACTTTGAAGTGAGATGTCGCTGGGATGGACTCCCCCTCAAATACCTGTGCCGAGAATCGTCACGGCTAGTCTCTGTGTGGAAATTCTGGGGAAGGGCCCGACCCACCCCCTCTTTGGAGGTGGTCTTAGGCCGTTTTGAAATTTACTGGGAGTGTTCCTGCTCGGGGACGGCCCCCCGTCCCTTTCCCGCCTCCACCTTCCCCTTTCTTGGCCGAGAGTTCCGACCCTCCGCTGCCGCGTACGTCCAGCATACTACAAGTAGTACGGATTTGCTATTCTCCCTGTCCCCGGATTCCTCCGTTCTACTTGTCTGACCAAGATCCCTATCTTTCTTGACAACGTGCAGGGTCCTCCTTCCCAGGAACTTTCCTCCCTTCACCCCCCGTCGGCCCGCTTCCCTGTGCATCCGTCGGAGCCATGCCCAAAAAGATTCCCTTGAATCGAAGGTGACCGTTGGAAGGGACGTAGCCTTCTTCCCCCCACAGGTTTTTTCTTTTCATAACCTCTGTTTGCTGGGAAATTACCCCTTTCCTTGGAGATTGGTAAGAAAGAGCCTTCCTCCGGCGATTTTCCTATTCTACAATTCTTCTCCCGTTCCCCGGTTTCAGGGTACACCGGGGGACTTTAGTAGAATAAGACTGGCTATTAGAAGCCCCTCTCCCGTACCCTCTCTCCCTCTGATCCTTTCCCCGCAACCCATGTACTAGGAGTTTGGAGAAAATGCTATGGGAGGATTTACTCTCCCAATCTCCGCTCCCCCCTTCTCATTAAATGAAACGTTATGAGTCGCCCCACTAATCCAACACTTCTTTTCCTGGCTTTCCTCAGGTTTTCCGTTAAGGCCCCACGCATTTTCAGTCTCGAAACCCCCGGGATCTAGAAAAGATTGGTTAGAAGCCTTTATGATTCCCAGTTCGACTTTCCTCTTTCCTCTGGAGGATTTCCACAAATACATAGCCGGCGGCTAGAGCCCCCCCCTTCCCCGGTTGTAAGTGTGAGGGCGGCGCCCACTCCCCCCAACATTTAATCCCCCTTTGAAGTATGAGTCCCATCTTTGCGAACCTCCGCCGCTGAATAGTCCCTTTCTTAATCATGGTACGTAAGGAATAAGGTAGAGCGGGAATCTCCTCATTTCACTTTTTGTGTTCGGCTTGCTTCTCGATCCCGGGAAAGTCTTTCCTGCGAAAATTTTTGGTACCTTTGGTTTGAATGTTCTGTTCAGTCGCACCCCCTCCCCATCCTTGTCCAATCTTTCCCTTCTTGCTTCTCTCCCCAGGAGCGACCCTGGTGACAACGATCCGGGTGAGGAATGACCAGACAGACTACATTCTTCGCTACCTTAAAGGCTCCGTTCCTTTCTTCACCCCCCCGAAAGGACTATCGTGCCGCTTCGACGAAGGATCTCGCAAGGCGTCGAAGGTGTCCTGCCGACCCAGGGCTTTCTCCCTTCCTCCCCTAAGTTCTGAGATGTTTTTATTTTAAGGTCTGCACGGACCCTTGATCTCTGGGCGGATCCTTTCGGTAAGAGCCTTTTCTCTTCCTTTCACAGGTGGCTCCGCGGGACAGGTACTTTCGGATCGCAGGAAGCTTCTTGTCATACTTTACCCACCCTCCGTTCCTTGAGTCGCCGCCTGCGGCGCCCTCCCTTTATAGTTCGTGCATGAAAAAAACACAGCATTCAAGAGTCCCCCCTTTTTCTGATGTTCCTACGCTCTAAGCTCCGACCCCCCCCCCCGCCCTACCCTGTTGATTAAGTTCACATGGATTCCTAGCGTCCCTGATTCCGTAGAGATTCTTGTCGGTTCCTTTGATTTTCCTTCCTCGTTCGACCTGTTTTTTTCTAGAAAGTCCCGGTTGTCGTGGAGGGCGCTTCTCCTGGCACCGTCAACGGTGATGGAAGTTCCCCCGCCTTTTTTGTAACGGGTTCTTGCCCTCCCAGCCCGGTCTACCAGGAAACCTGTCCTTTCAATGGGCGGATTTTTTCCACTTTTTTCAGCCTTTGAATTATTCCCCCCCCCCCCCCCCCAAATTCATGCCGGCGACAAGAAAGCCGGAAGAGTCGTTTTTGGATATGTGCAGTTACCTCCGTTCATTCCTTTTCATTCTTTCCGTTGTTTCCCCCGATAGGATACCGTACCATTTTAGACTCTCTCCCTGGTGAGGACTTAGAGAATTTATGATTGACGCCTTTCATCTTAGCTTGTGGTTTCTTTATCCCCTTAGTCCCCAGTCCCCCCCCTGTAAACGTAAACCCTGAGTGAAGCCCTTTCTACGAGGGCCTTGTAATCTCGGTTCCAGCGCCCCCTCGCCCGTTCTTTTTCCTGAGGTTTCTTTCGCCCCCTACCCGGTCCCCCTGTCTGTAGTCTTTATTCCAAGCCCCCCCAACTTGGGCTTGTGGAGATACGGCGCTGACCTTTCACGAACATCTCCTCTTTGTCACGTTTTCACCCCCTTCTCGCAGACTTCTTGTTGAATGCCCGTTTTTGACGTGATAAGTCGTATCTGCACAGGTTCAGTCCCTTCTTCTTGATCTAGGATCTTCCTTGCCTCTGGTGGAATGCTTACTCAACTCCAGAATTGTGAGTTTGTCTGTAAGTACCCTCGTAAGACTGCCTGGACCCGGAATTCTAGGGTGGACCTTTGTCCTCGGTAGGCCGAAGGTTGTAAGTGCCTCAAGTATGCAGGGACCCCTACTTTTATCCACGTCTTTGCAGCCTGAACTGTGGCAGGTGAATCATGTCCCTGTCCCCACACGACTGCTGCTTCTTTCCCTTTCCCTGTCCCTTGCGTTGTACTTTTCGACCTCTCCCATCCGACAGCGAAATCACAATTCGGGCCCCTTCTCTTTTTCAATTTTTTCCGTTTCCTCAACGGCTGGTTCAACCGCGGAAGTCCGAAAAGATATCTCAAATCCTCGTCGTCGCTTCTTTATTTTACCCAGGACTCTTCGGACAGAGTGTGTATCTACATAGACGACTTCTTATTGATGTGCGTAAGTAGTGACGCTTGACACTCTCTACTTTTCTAGAACTCTTCCCGTATCTCCCCCAATTTATTATAGCGCCCTTCCTCATTTTCTTGGTGGTCCTTTCGCGAGCAGGTCCTAAATACTGAGGCCACTCGCGGCGCAACCCCCCTACCCCCATTCCTCGACCCCTGCGATTTTATTCGACTTTTTCTTCCCTTACGACTTTCCTACGAGTTCCCCAACTCCATAAAAACGGTTAGACTGTCATTCTTTAATTCTTCCCCTTCCGACATCCTGTTACCTCTCTGGAGTGACTCTTTTCGGCAAAAACCAGTCCCTTTTTGTGACCTCCTTCCACGAATCCCCTCCAATCCAGGGGTTCCCAACTTTTTTTTATTGAGAAACGAAATGATTTTCGTGAAGGGTGGCACGAGTTTTTTTACGAATACCCCCGGACGCTTCCTTTGTTACAACTTCTAAACAGATTCCTTCTCAAATTTCCTCCGGACCGAGTTCGTTCGGGTCATATTCCTCTTTTTGATTTTTACCCCCCCCCCCCCCCCCCCCAGAAACACCCCCCTACAAGAATCGCCTGAGCCAAGAATTTCCGCAGGAAAGAACTTTTTTGCCGTCTTACTTCTGAATCTCAAAAAACCTCTAGAGCTTAAAAGTATCAACCATTAAGTTCTGGAAAGGAAGGCCCTTTCATCCCCTTGTACTTCCATTTCATTTACTATCTCCCTTTGCTGGAATCGACAACTAGGCAACCATTGTCCTAGCCCGGCAGATAGGTATTGCTCTGTTGTATTTTCCCTTTCGCAGGTTAGGGGACCCCTAACTTTGATTTTTTTTTTTTTACCCCGCTTCCCCATGGCGCCAGATCAGAAAATCCTTCGCAGAACCCTCGCTGGGATGGCATTGGCGTTTTTTGGCGTATTTTCTTACGTTTCAACTTTCCTTTTCTCAATCTCTACTCCCTAAAAACAAGTGAGAACTTCCGAGTAATCCTCCAATGGGGTGGTATCTTTGTATTCTTTACCCCCCCCGTTTTCCCCCCCCCTTTCTCGGTCAGTACACCTACCCCCCTCACCTCTGAATTAGGATCTGTAGAGCAAAAGCCCGAGTTACGTTTATTCCCCCTCCCTTGTCCCCCACCAACGACTTCTTTAGAGAGTTCGTTGGCGCGCGATAGCCGGGGCTGCTTTCCCCCAGCCCCTCCCTTGAACCTTCAACCAACTGCTCCTTTTTTCCCCACATGTCCCCCCCCAGCCGAAGATGTTTCTTTATTTCAAAGATGTAGAAATCCTTAAGAAGGTCTTCTGAGGCCTTCCCACAGTTCCCATTCTTTTGACCTGCAATTCTCAACGAACCGGTGGACTAGTTTCGGAGGGAAGGCTTTGTCGATCTTCGTGTTTAAAACGTGCCCCCCTTAGTACTCCTCGGGAAGGCAAACAATTCCCTTTTTCGAACGCTCCCCCGCTTCCCAGCATTCCCACGGAGTCCTCTTTTTAGAGAATTTTCTACCGGCCGAAGACGACGAAGATACTAATCCCCCCCTTTTTAGTCGCCCCCTTTCTAAATTTCTGCTCCAAAGGTCCTTTCCCCTAATTCCCTTTTCCTGACAGTTCCCCCACTCCCCACCAGTAGGCAGATTCCTTGCCGGCCGTGAGCTCTTGAACCCATAAGCTTTTTCTTCTTTTCAGATCTTTTCTATAACAAGGACAAACGTTTATGGGCCCATTAATACCCCCTGGTTTCAAAGAGTCCCTTTTTGAGGCGCTCCAGGCAGCTGGAAGGAAATTTTTTCAGGCTTTCTTTAATATTATAAATTCCTATGATCCTTATTAACGCACTTTTAAAGGGTAAAACGGGTTCTTCTTCGAATTGTCTGAATGGCTTTCTACGGAAAAACCCCTTCTCTGGACGTAGAACTTCCGATAGTCTG
>Ga0179593_1675373_pt1 | contig 11827 bp, 5 predicted proteins | sample CZODoug2_1_08_16_FD_185931 | JGI IMG/M metagenome (GOLD analysis project Ga0179593, IMG submission 185931) | Vadose zone soil fungal communities from Angelo Coast Range Reserve, California, USA - CZODoug2_1_08_16fungal (PacBio error correction) | ecosystem: Environmental > Terrestrial > Soil >... | reverse complement strand
TTTTAACCGGCCGGTTTTTTCCCTTCCCAAATTCCTTTCCAGGAATGCCGGGTTGACCCCGAGTCAAAATTCTTTCCCAGTCTTACTAGATTTTTTCTCGATATTTTTAGGTTGGACGATAATTCCTGACGCGCCCTTATTTTTTTGGTGGGGCTTAAAATTTCTACCGCGTTTCCCCCTCTTCCCTGAGACTGGGGATTCAGTCCATTTCCTCTCTCTCTTGTCTCGGAGGGACCAAAATCAACGTTTCTTTCGTTGTGGTTAATCCCCATGCGGGCGGCGCCCGGGAGTTTTCCTTTTCGTCCCCTTCTCCCCACTGACACGCTGTTAAAACGAGCGTACCTTTCCCCTTATTAGCGGCCCCGCACTCCGACTGGCCGCCTTTACTCGGGAATTCGGAATCTCCGCCGGTTGACCGGCCCGCAAAGTTTCCTCCAAACCTTGGCACGGTTGATTTCATGATGAGGCGGTCGTTTTCCCCCTCTTTTTCTTTCTCCGGTCCCTTTCTATACTTCCACTTCTTTGGCCGGGGGGAACCACAGACCTTCCGTCCTGGGTCGGCCAGTTTTTTGTAACCTTTCCCTTCGAAGTAACTTGGGGCCCTGTCCGCAGCCTCTTTGGGGAACAATGGTCCCTTTGTATGATAAGCGGTCTTTCCCAGCCATCTTTACAGAACGGTCGGCCTCCAGGCGACCTCGGGCGCTCGTGACTCCCTGACCCCAACCGAACGAGGGCCTCCAGCTTCTGACCAGATGCTCCCCCTCCTGAGCCCTTGACTGCTGAGACTTAGAAACTTTTACCACGGCTCTTCAAGGGTACCCAGAGCCGGCGCAGGAAGATTCGACCATAAGTTCCAGCTACCCCTGATTTGTGCTCCCTCTGGACCACGAATCGATCTGGAACCCCTTCCGGTTGGCGCCGAGTGTCAGAGGCTTCTCTTACTTCCATTTCTCCCCTGGTAAATCCTTCCACGATTTTCTAGAAATGTCCTCCTTGATGATGGGCTTTTAGCTTGGTTTCAACCGAAGTCGTGGAAGCTCCTTATCTGTTGTTTTATCCTACCTATCCTTTTAGCGACCCCCTCCCAGGCTTCTCCCTCAGAGCGGCTCGGCAACTTTTCCCAGATCTTTCCCGGTTCCCTTCCGGCGACTATTCGGTTGGTACCCTGTCACCTGCTTCCCTAGCCCCTCCGGGAACCGAGCGGTCTATCTTCTTCGATTTTTTTAATCTTTAGTTTGATGGACGCCTTCGGCACGACTTTTGTCTCCATATATTGTTAGTCTCTGGCCAGTTCTAGAAGATGGGGACCCACATGATCAGTACAGCGTGCCCGGAGCATGCTTTTCCTCGGACCTGAAGATCCGGTGCCAAACGTTGCAAATTTCGCCTCGCCGCGACAGCTGCCTTTTAATTTACGATAGACCACTAACCTCTCTTCCAAACTTTTTTAAGGCCGGCTCGATATTTCAATGCTTGAGTCTCCAGCTTGGGATTTGCGGACGGAAGCTGACAGTTCAGGATGCCTCCTTGTTTCTCCCGACGCGAGACTTTTTTTTTGGGTTTCCAAAATTCGTATTTTTATACCTCGGGTCTAAAGTTCTCAGCCCTCGTTTCCTCTTTGCAACCGGAGGGAGACTCCTCCGTGTCCCTTTTGAGCAAGATTAGTTTCATTCTTTGAGTTGAATCCGTATTCTGCTTTCCTTACCTGACCCGAAGACTCCGGCTGACGGTCCGAGAGACGTCTTCGTTCCTTAACCAGTTCTTTTTCTAGTCCCTTCGTTACCAAATCAGATAAAAGGGTCGGTATCTCTTTTGCATCCGTGGAACAGGTGCAGTTTGTCGGTCAATTCCTGACCGTGTCCCTTGAAGACAACCAGGGAGGTTTTCCTATCTTCCCCCTAAACTAGGCACTTTTTTGGCGATGCTGCAGCCCCTTTCTCAAGCCCTGTTTTGAAATAACAGAGGATCTTTTGGCTACTGTGCGCGTGTGTCGAGTTCACTGTCCGTTTCGATTGCTCCAGTCCCCATAACGACCGACCCGAGACCCGGTAGAACTTCCGCGGCGGCCGACCGAAGAAGATACCCTTCATGCGTAGAGGGAGAAGGTGAAAGTTCTCCCCCTTCCCAGATCCCTTTTTCTGCAAGGACGGCGATTCCAAAGAACTGGGACGTCCCATCAACAAGGAAGCGTAACTTTCGATTTACTTCTCTGTCGCCTCAGCCTCACAAACTTTTAGTGAAACCGCAACCCCCGTGCGTTGGGCGACCCAAGGGGTTCCGTACTTTTTACCCCCCCCAGCTAGTCCTGCGATGATTGAACAGGATTCTATTGTGCCCTCTTTTCTTCGTGACAGGGTCTCGCAGTGATGCAGCGTTTTCTTGTATTTCCTTTGGCCGAGACAATATTTTCGGGTCGGTCTAGGTCTTTTAGACGTTTGACGCGGTTGCGGTCAGGAGCCTGCGGACTCTCCTTGGACCTCAGAGTACATTGACAAGGATGTTGTATAAAGTTTTCCCCCTCTTTAGCATTTGGATCCGCGAGTGTCGTTGAGGGGGGCCCTTCTCTTTTTGCAATGTACCCGGCGGGACTTATGGGTTGACCCCGGTGTGGAGTTTTTCCGTTTATTTGGTCATCGTATTTCAATCCTTACAGCTGCTGGCTTTTCCTCCCTTTTTTAGCCGATGGCTGCCCCTTGGGGCCTGGACTGTCCTTTCTTTTTCGAGTCTCGTCCTTCGGTGTGACCCGTTCGCCAATTTTTAGATGTCCATGCCCCTTTCCTCGTTTTCCAGTTGACACGCCGGTCCGGGCGGCAGCGTCCGAAATTTTTCGGACCCATTGACGTCTCCCGACGTTCGATTAGTTCCCTGGCTGCCGGCCCAGTCCCCGTCGAGTACCCCGTCTCGATGGTCGATCACTTTTAGTCGCCCTCGTCCGAGATTCCCACTATCTCTTTTCCCTTCTCCTTTTTTTTTTGCCCTTCGGCTTTCTTCTCAAGTTTATTCTTCCACAAACGGATCGACCCCCCATAGATCCGGAGTGAAACTGCGTCTGGACTTGCTAGGGTTCTTCACCTTCGTCGACGTCTGTTATTTTTTTTCTACGGTCCAAGGGCTGTGAAGTTATCATTCCTTCTTTTTGCCCTCCGGCGTGGGCGCATGAGACTCTAAGCGGGAAACGACACATCTTTGACTCCCTTCGGACTGAGTCCTTCTTCTTCGCCGTCGCGGTTCGTTACCCTCTATTAGATTTTTCCTTTTCGGTCGGAACATAAGAGGCTTACTCGGGCTCTCGAAATAAAGCAGCTTTTGTGGAATGCTCCCCGAAAAGTTTTTTGTTTACGCCTACCTTTTTCCAAAGCTAAGGAGGATGCGTCAACCCCTCTCCGACACAGCTGAGCGTTTTTTCTTTCCCATCTCTTTTATGATTCATGTCTGCACGTCTTACGGATCAGGGCCCCCCGGAAAGGTCCGTCAACTTGAAACCAGGACCTATGCGACAGATTAAACATCCCCCTCTAGGTACCAGTTCAAAAACTTGCTCTGCGCTCCTCAGGCCAGTCCCCCTGCGCGTCTCTTAATGCGCGCCTCCGGCACGACCGCTTGAGGGGGGCAGTTACCCGAAGCACCTGTCCTCCTTTTGAAGTCTTAGGTTTAGTCTCGGTTCGCTGTAACCAGGGGTTCCTCTTTCGCCGTTCACTTTTAAGGCGCCTCTAGGGAGTTGGGCGGCCTTATCCCCGTCCAAGGACGCATCTTCTTTGGTGGTTTCCTCCCACGCGGGACCGTTTTGGTTTTTGATCCAGATTGCCTCCACTGTTTTCGCAGAACTCCATGACCTGAACGTGGTCGACCATGGCGTGTCTTTCCCCCGGTCCTTCCTGTCCTCGGCGGTGAAAAGGCTAGTGCTTTTGTGGCCTACATCCTACCGCGGGAAACTCGACCCAGAGAAAACCTTTTTTGCGCTGCACCCCTGATTTCTTTTTCTCCCTGGATGCGCCGAACCCAACGTCGTTGCCCCCCCCCCGCGTATAGTGCGGGCATGACTTTTTTGATGAAGCAAGCCCTGGTGCGGTTCTTTTTAGTTCAAGACTCCTGCAAATTGTTCCGTATCGCGGCGTACAGATAAATTGCTCCGTGGCTAAGAAGGATGCGATTTTCCGGAGTTGTTACTTTTAACGGACGATCCCTAGAGAGGGGGTTTTCGATCTGGACTTTCCCGGCTTGCCGGAGTGGTGCCAATACCTCCGGGCTAGGTTCCCCTCCTCCAAGCGCGGATGGATTCATTTTTACCCGTTTTACTTTGCTTTTTGAGAGAATGGTCGGATGGACATTTCCTGTTGATTTCTCCGTGCACCCCGCCTTGCTAGGGAGCCTGACTTTACTCCCATACTTTGAGGTCATTTCAAACCGTAGCGGCCCGCACGCCGAAATCTTTTTTTTGGGGCTCTTTCTTCCTCCTAGCAGGAGTAATAAGACGTTTAACTCGCTGGTCCTTCTCTAGTCCTCTCCCCGGTGAAGTTCTTGTCGCTTCTCCCCTCCGAGGTAACTGGTTCGGATCTTCGGGTGCCCATTGATCCGGTGAACTCCTTTTTTACCCCTAGTGATGCCGGACGGCTACCTTTCGTACCCTGAGTCTCCACTCCGGGCGGGCAGAGAGTCAGAGCGCCCCCCAGGACTGACCCTCGCGCATACTTCCTTTTTTTTCAACTCCGTAGCTATGCCCGCGTTCCGAGGTGCTTGACCCGGCCCCCGTTGTCCTTCTTCAGTTGTTCCCTGGAGAGCATGCCTTTTGCGTAATCTTTCTCGTTCTCCTGACTTTTACTTACAATGACGGCATTCCGGGCGCATAGCCCGATACGCTTGCTGATAGTCAAAGACTTCCCCTGACCCTTTTTCCTTACTCCTTTCCTTTGATCCTCCCACACCTGGTTTTTTTGCTGGACTTCTTGGGAACATTCTAGTCGACCGGTCGTAAGCGCAATAAGCTGGTGACCCTCTCGCTCCCCCCGAGAGCTGTTTGAGGCGGATAGAGGAGTTTTTTGTTCCGTGCCCCCATTTCCCCCCCTGATGATTTGCGCGAGCTTCGGCGCTCGAGGACATGTAAGTCGTCACTTGTCTGCGTTTCGCTGTCAAGTATGTCTTTTTCACCGCTGGGCAGAAACACGGTTTTCAAGTTTCCTCTCCTTTTTTCATTGGTAGTTTAACCGGTACGCGCAGCGACGCTGTAGCCGACAGGTTCCTTTCGCGGCGGTCTTCTGAGGTCTTTCCATCCTGCGGGCCGGGGGTCAAAGGCGAGCGGCCGGGCCGGCCGGGAAGGCGAACCCCACCCCCACCCAAACCAAAACCCAACAACCACCACCACCCACTTAAACAAACCACCACCCCCACCCCCAACAACACAACACCCCCCAAACCCAACCCAACACCCCACACACACACAACCCCAAAACCCCCCACAAAAAACAAACCCAAAACCCCCACCACCACCCAAAACCAAAAAACCCCCACGGAAGGGTCCACTTTTTACCTTTAGGATATTTCCTTCTCCCGGCCCACAGAAGTCTCGAGTGGCCCCCCCGTTTTGACTCCGCCCCTCTTTTTTTACCTCCTCCTCAGGCAATTTTTTTTTTTTAATCTGCCCGGTTTTCTACCGGCCGGCCGGATGGTTTCCCCTCTTGAATTCAGATGAAATCAGATCGTAGGAATGGTCCTCCGCGGGCCCCCCTCTGGGCTCGACGTTCCGGGCACCGTGTACGCTCTAAAGGTTCCAGCTGGGTTTTTTGGAAGGACACGCCACGGCATGCCCCGTGGATTCTAACTTTTTTCCCCCGAGCATCCGGTGGGTGTGGTAACCGATCCGCCCCATTTCCCCCCCGTAGGGCATAACCCTCAGACGCTCGGCGAGTAAGACTCTGTTGTGCCCGCCCACTACGTTCGATTCTGTCCGGCATTGATCGACCTACAAGATAGTCTTCTATCCGGCGTGGACCCCCATCCCTTCCTAGGACCCGTGCAGTTCCTGACAGGTTTAAGGGCCAGCAACTTTCCCATACGGAGCGTTTTCTTTCTCTCTTTAATAATCAGTTGTTGTTGTTTCTGTAGAGACACTTCACCGCTTGCCTTGGTCCAGTTTCCTTTTTCCCCCCCTTATGGACCAGAAATGCAAAGAGGTGGACTCGTCCTCCCCCCTCATGGTTTCCGTCTGATAGAAGCGACAATCTTTTGGTAGGTTCTGCCGATGGCCCCCCGCTCTTCGGGTGTTTTGTAGCGGAAACGCACGGCCCCCGTCGTTGACGCCTCCGCTGACGAGGTCTTTAGCATTCTTACGCTCGTAAGTGTGATCCGGGACCCACCCCCCTGCTTTTGGCCTGCGTTAAGACAGACAAATGAGTCGGCTCCGGAGTCCCGACGGGACAACGCTGTCCACGAGTAGAGCTTTTGACTTCCTCTTTCTTCCTAGACCCTCGGGGCGTAGTTACGCACACCAGCTTCATCTACCTCCTTTTAAAACCCTCGGCCGCGTAGCTGCCCAAAAGGGACTTTTGTGATTTCCTCTTGTTTTTTTACGAACCACCGCTGTTAGTCTTAACTCTTGGAACTTTGGCTATACATGACCAGACTCCAGTAGCAGGTAGCCATTTTTTCCCCCTTTTTGCACCTTCCCTTTCGACCGATAACGGGACGGCCATTTGAAAGGTCATCGTCGAACATGGACGGTTTTCTTTTGTAGGACCTGCATTTAACAAAGACCTCGGCGACCCGGATCTGCTTCCTCTTCCTTTCCGACCAACAAAAACCGACCACTGCTCGAACCGCTCCCGACCCTTGGGTTCTGACGATGCTCGGGAAACACGCCTTAGCCCGGAACCCCTCCCGTAGACGTACGGTTGTGGTCTCCTCCCCCCCCCTCTCTTTAGAGGTACGCGGTAATTGTCCGAGTCGTCCTCGAAATCTAACCGCGCGGAGTTTCCCTTAGTCCTCACTTCGCCAGCCGACGAGCCCAACCCCCGCTTCGGATGCCACCGATATTCTTTGCGAATGTGGACACCCCGTAATCTTACCAGCACACGGCCTTAGCCCGGTACACAACTAATTCAACGTTAGTCCCCCTGGTGTGAGGAGTGTAGAGAACATTGGCACGCAGAGCCTTCCTTGTACCACCTTTTTTTTTTTTCAGATTCATCATCTTTCTTAGAGTCGATGAGCCGGAAGGCTTCCCTGGCAGTATATCGTCACCGTTTCTTTCCCGCTCCTAGAGCGGATAGGAACCCGTCGAGAAAGTTTTCCCAGGACGCGGACTCTCTGGCTTTGGAACCTCGTACCCGAGGGACTAGCAGGCCTTCTTTTTCACTTCCGGTCTCTGTGCGAGGAGAGGTTTAAGAGGGTGTCTGCGCGCGCTTCCCGGGTCTCCACGGGTGAGAACGTCAGTTTTAGAAATAGCGCTTTCCCCCTATCTTAAGCCGCAACCGGGGAAGCGGTCTTGATAGGGAAACCCTTCCGATCCGGGTGACATTCCTTTTCAATTCGTCTCCTTTTTTTACAAAAGAAATTGCATTCGAAGATCTGCCCCCCGCGCGAGGTCTTTCTCCGGAAATTTCAGCTTGGACGAGCGGCCTGCGCTCACCTTTCCTTTGATCGCCAGATTGGAGTTGATTCCGCCGCGATTCGTGATTTTTTTTACCTCCTTTCTCTTCGAGAATTATGGTGCAGTACTTGTAAATCCCCGTTCTTAGCTTCCGCTGGGTAACGTTATCGCAGGACAAAGAGGGCGGACGAGCGCTTGTACCATCATCTTCTTTTAGTAGTGCAGAAGAATCTCCGGTCCAATGCGTGGGGAAAAACGACTTCCAGCTCCAGCCACTGCCAGCTTGTTCAGTCTCCGGGACCTTAGTGTACCAAATTTTACCTCCCCTTCCCTTTTGACCAATCTCCCAAAGCGGACCACGAGATTTGGAGAGGAAAGCGCCCTGAGAGTTGATCTCTCAGACTTTCCCCCTACCGACCACCAGGGCTTCGTGAACCGGCCACGCAACATTTAGACCCCGTTTTCTGGGCGCCTCAAGGACGGTCGCGAGCCTGGTATAACCCCCGCGGAGTGGGCAAGGTCCTGTGTTTTGTGTTCTCTTTCCTCGCACAGACTGACCTCCCGAGCCCTCCCTTTCTCTTCCGACCCAAGTCTCGAAGCCTTGTCCTCCTGATTGCTAAAGGTACAGCGTCTTAGTTCTCGCCCTTTGCCTCGTCCTCTTCGCCCACGCAGCCCAAGTGGTTCCGCCCTTAGTCTCGGTCCATTTTTTTAGATTGACCAGTCGAGGTTCCTTCCTAAGCAGCCACCTCAGCGTTTACTCCCTTTGCTTTCATTTCGTGGCTCCTTTTCACCCAGGGTCCCGAGAAGACGCGACCCCCTGCTTCAGGCATGCTTCAGGGCTTTCTCATTTGCATTCCCCCTTGGCGTCCCCTTCTTCGGAGCCCTTCTGGTTCTTTCACTGGTGTTTTCCTCGGCGGCTGGGTTCCCCGCGTTCCTCCCCTGGTTCTGAGCCTGCCAATCGAACATTTCGGGACCTTTCCAATTCTTTCTCGTTCCTTTTCATCTCTTCTCGCCGAGTGCGTGTTTTCGTTATTGGTGGCGCAATCCCGCTCTTTGCCCTCCTTGGCCCCCCGCTTGGTCGCGGTGCCTTTGCGTTTTAACGCATCGATGATCCACCTCTCCTTTTTTTTTTTGTTTTGGTTTTTTGGGGTTTGGTGGGGTTTGGTTTTTTTTTTTGTTCCCCTGGTGATTTGCCGGTCTGGCTTGTGCAGTCCCTTTTGGGCCGAAGTCCTCGTTACCTTTTTTTTTGTTCTCTCTGTTTTCTTCTCTCGTTTCGCCCTAAAGGTTCTATTAGCTGCCATTTGCTTTGTCTCGGACCACGCCGGGGGCGGAGCCTCACGGAGAACTTTAAGACCCCTTTTCGGAGAATGCCGCAGAAGTCCTTTTTCGTGAATGTCCTTGCCCTGTCCGAAGTTAAGCCGTCCCAGGAGCGATGTCGATCCGGGTTGTCTCCTTCCCCTTCCACCTCTTTTCTTTAATAATAATCCAGTTGTTGGGGAGATTGATTCCCCTCAGAAGTTTTTTTTTTGTCCCCCAAACGGTCCTCCGTTTTCTAAAATTTTCAAGAAGTCCCTTTATCGTCCAGTAGGCCCTGGAGTGGTCTCAGCCTCGGGGTGAAGTTCTAGAGTCGTAGATTTTTTTCTGACCTTCCTCCGAGGGAAACGGGTCCTTCCTGGAGTGTTCTCACGCCCAACCCCCCACCCCCCCCCCAACCCCCCCCGGGAGCCGGAGCAGTCCTCTTCTTTTCTTGTTTTTTGGTGCTATGCGTGACAGAGTTCCGGTCACCCCCCCTCTTCATCGTTCCGGAGTTTTCTCCTCCTCTTCTCCCTGCCCCCGCCACAGGGAACTGACCAGACGAGTGCGACGCCGCAATGGCCAACGCTTATTTCCGCCTTCCCCTAGCCTGAGCGGCATGCTCGAAGAGCGCACTCTGTCCTACCGCTCAGTGCCCTCACAGAATCCTTCCCCCCATTCTCTCCGAAGTTTTCCGGAACGAGAGGCATGCCGGCATCCCCCGCGCAGTATTCTCCTTACTATTTTGACGCGTCCTCCGGAAAAGACATGGAGCGTGATGGCCTGCCTCTGCAGCCCCTTTTGGAATTCCTGCTGGGCCCCTTTCAGTCAAGAAGTTTTCTTTTGAGTCGCAGCTGTCGCGTACCCCGGGGGGCGTCGCTTCCTGAAGGCGTGGAAGGAAAGGGGGCGACCCGCCTCCCCGAGTTGGGCCTTTCTCGTCTTTACTCCGTTCCTTTGGAGGGGTGAGTCCATTTCGAGGGGACCGGTTTTTCCCCTCTTCTTGCATTCTTTCGCCTGGAGACCTGCTAGCCCCAATAAGTGACCTTTACTGAGGCTTTCACTCTACTGTCCTTCCGAGATGGAGGCGGACCGATCGGGTCGCGGCCTTATACGTTGGACCACTGAACAACGCCTTTCCCCTAGAAACCGAGCACCGAGCGGGGCGATAACGAGTGCCCCCTTCCCTTCTAAGACCCCCCTTAAAGGAGGTAATAGAAAAACCCCTCGAAGAGGTTTCATGTCCCCTTTGATGCGAAAATTTTTTTTGGAGGTCACGTCTAGTGATGAAACATTCCAATGTGTTCTCCTCCCCGGTGATTTTTTGGTACGAAGGAGGCATGATCTGGATGGCCGAGTCCCTCGTTCTCCAGATCATACGAGATGAGGGTTTAAGATTTTCTTTTCGATTTATCATTTCTTCTAGGGTGCTTTCCTCCTGAAATTATAGGATGCTGCTCCGGAAAGCCTCCTGTCTGCCCGCCCCCCTGTTCTAAAGTCCAGATGTGATCCTTGGACTCTTTTTTCGGTTTTCCACACCCTCCGCGACGGTGATCCAAGTACGGAAACCCTGTTTTTCTCTTCGGCCGAGGATAGTGCATCCTTTCTTAAGATGCCAGTTAAGGCCTTCCTTCTCCATCAGCCGTTCACCTTTCTGATCCTCAGGAAGCCCCCTCTTTGCTTAAGACCTGTTTCCTCGCGACGGTATCGGTTCAGTTTTAACGGTTGCAAGTTATTGTTAGCTGATGCCGCGGCCTTACCTTCTTTTCCCCTAGAGACAGCTGCGCCGGTTGCGCGTCCGAGTACCTTTTGTCTAGCCTGATCTTTTTTTTTTTAGCGTAAAGTTTCTCCCCTTTGATGGAATCTTCGAGCGCAAGACCCCTGCCTTCCTAATCCCTAGAGTTAATCGGTATGCTATGCCCGAGGGTACAGCCCGAATCCCTTTCCTTCCGTGAGTTCCGATTGTCACGTGCCGACCGCGCGTTTGTGCCGGGTTGAAGATCTATGCGGCCTTCAGGCGCCCCTCCCCGATCTTCTTTCACGAAGGCCCTGTGACTACCTCTTACGCGGCGGCCCAGACGGTTTCTCTCCTCGGTTGGCGGTCCATAGTGGCATTAGTTTACCCGGAGACCGGCTGGTTCGATTCCGCGGAACTCCGCCTTTCTCCACCGACCAGCCCTCTCTTTCTGCGGATAGATTCTTTTTTCCGCTGGCCAACGGCCTCCGCGCGGGCATGATTTTGTGGCCTCGCTTCCATCCGTTACCGCCCCCGGTCCCATCATCTTCTATGGAGGGGAACCATCGGCAGAACAACGGCGTGGGCCTTCGGTTTTAGTCCCCGTCCTCTCCTTCAGCGATTGTTGGCCGGGTCTTTGCAGATTCGGTCTACGAGTTTTTCCCGTACCGCCGATTTCGTTTCGAAGACAGGTTGGCACAGTTGGGAAATTTGCGCGACTCAGGCCCATGATATTTTTTTCCGCGGCCCTACTTACTATTTGCGGTGAAGACGACCTTTTTCTCTAATCTTCCCCCACAGGAGAACCCCCTGGGGCAGCTACGTCTTTTCCGGTGCTGTTCAATCTCTGTCCTTTTAGTACCCTGTTAGGTCTTTCGCATGGCCGCCTTGCGCGGAATTGTCAAGCTCTATCGTTTCCGCGTGGCCGGCGTCGCACAAGACCCAGCCCGGGCCTCAATGTGGATGCTGTATCCACGAATGCATCCGGTTTTCTGGTCCTTCTTTTTCTTTTTCCAATGGAAGGTTCCGGCCTCCTCGACTTTCGTTCAACGCGGTTTCTTTGCAGACTCTTCCTGCCTTCGGCCCAATAGCATCAGCAGGAACCTAAGTCCCAGCTTTGCCTCTCTAGCCCGATGTTCTTTTTTGTTTCAGATTACTTTCCCTTCTTTAATGGAACCTGGACAGGCGCAGGTAATAGTGACTCTTCCTTTTTTTTTTTT
>Ga0179593_1675255_pt1 | contig 11827 bp, 14 predicted proteins | sample CZODoug2_1_08_16_FD_185931 | JGI IMG/M metagenome (GOLD analysis project Ga0179593, IMG submission 185931) | Vadose zone soil fungal communities from Angelo Coast Range Reserve, California, USA - CZODoug2_1_08_16fungal (PacBio error correction) | ecosystem: Environmental > Terrestrial > Soil >... | reverse complement strand
TTGCCCTCGCACTCACATTTTTGGTCCATCGACTTTAGAGGGAACTTAGCCAGAACACTGAGGTGTGCGGGAGATCTTTCCATCGTCTTCCCCCCCCCTGTCGATCGGGCCCTCCTAACGGCAGTGGTTTCGGTTCTGGAATCGTAGAGCCCCTACTCTTCCCACAGTCCACATGTGTTGGAACGCCATGCTCGCCGCTCAAGTACTTTTTGCCCTCCTTTGCAAGTATGAGAGACTTGCCGTCCCCCGGAGTCCTACGGCCGGACCTTTAAGTAAAGTTTTCCCCCGTACTCCCTTTCCTTGTATCTTAGAAAGAGCCAGAACTTTCCTTCGTCCTCAGTCAACGGCTTCGCCAGCGGACGGTCTCTTCCCTTGACGGTATTTTGTGCGACTCTTTTTTTTTCACCTTTTCCCCTCTTTCAGGTACCCCCCGTTTTCCAGACCGCGTCCCAGTATGCGCGCCGCGCCGGTTTTTCCTGACTTGTAACGTAGTTTCTAACCTCGCGTCTGCTTCGTGCATCGGACACGCTATTTTTTTCCTTCTTAAACTTTTTTTTTTTCTCGACCCACTTCCCCCTTTATCTTTGTGGTTCTGTTTGACCCGGTTTTTCCATCACAACCCCACGGCTTCTTTTCCCTCTTGCGTTATTCAAGTTCCTTTCTTGATCTCGATTGACCAGTGGATCTCCCTTTGCTCGATTTTTCCCTCCACCTTTGATTTAAAAGGATGTTGGACGTAGCCCGTTTTTTCCCCGCTTTTCGCCTTTGGCGACTGTTTCCGATTTTCCCTTTCCACTTTTTGCACATGCAGCCTGTGATCCACAAGCACATCCCCCCTTCCCCCATTTTTTCCTTTAGCCAGTAGATCTTCCATTTACATTGACGTATGCACCTCCCCCCCCCCCGGGGATTCCAGACGTGTTATCGCGCGGTTTGTTTCCTTTCCCTACTTATGGGGTCAGAAAGGGACCCACCTGCCTCGCCCGGGTTGCGTATATCCGAAGACATCGTCCCCGTTCAATGCTGCGAATCATCTCTCGTCCGTGTTTCCCGTTCATCTGGCTCAAGCCCGATGCCGTCGCGTTCCTGACCAATTTTCTTTTTGGAACCCTTCCCTGGTACGGGTCTCCTACGACCGATAGGCGCTGGTTCCCCTTTTGTCAACAGGAACGAACTTTGGGATTTTCCTTGCTCTTTTTCCTCGCTATGTTGGCTTTTTCCACTCAAGTCAGCGAATCCCTTTCCATACTTTCGTGTACCAACGCGCCAATCCTGAGGTATCCTCCCAATCGTCAAACCCCGGCTTCTGAGAATTCCCTCTCCGTAAAGCAAGCAGAAGACCACATCGTTCTGCGCCGTCCTCTTTTTTTTTTGCCGACCCCAACTCCTTTCTTCTGTATTCCCACTTGTCTGCGCGGATCGGCCTCTAGTCCTTTCTGTCGGCCTTGCGGGCATTCTGCATTTCCTTTTTTTTTCGCACGAAGTTCAATTTCGTCCTTCTCGTGACGAGTTCCTTTCTTGCCCCAGAATCTTCAGAGATTTTGCGGCTCTTGTATACCAGAGACCCATTCGCCTTTTCTGTCAGTTTTTTCCGCAGCCCCCCCATAACCCGCGCGTTCGAGCAAGGAATTTTATTGCAAACTCATTATGTCTTGAGCATTGCGTTCCCGGTCCCCGACGCCTTTCCGCCCCCCAACTGACCCGTTTTTTTTTAAACCCTTTTCGGTTTTTTTCCCTGTCTGGAAATCCCCCGCCCCTATTTCACCCCGCCCCTTCCCCCCCAGGATTGATCCAACCGTTTATCCCCCCCCTTCCCCCACCCCTCCCACCGATTTTCGACCTTGTGATTGGTGGCCCTCCCCTTCTTCAAAGCTATAGGGCAAAGAACATCAGTTCCTCCCTCTTTCTGTCACGTGTTAAGCTCAGTTTTTGCTTGTCCCCTTCTTCTCTCCTGAAGCCGGTTCCTAAGAGGCCGTCTGCTCATACAAGACTTTCCCACATGCCTGAGTGAGTTTTCCGATACGCTCTTGTCTAATGACTACGGAATTCGTTAACCCGGACTCAATTTATTTTTTCTTCGGTTTTTTTTTGTCGTCGGTACATTGGAGAACCCCTTTTTCATTTCGTTGCCGCGTGGGCCCTTTCGCCCCCGAATCGTCCTGAAAGTCCGAAGGCATCTCCGGGGGCAAGCTCACGTGCCTCGCCCGTTTTCCGGCAGGTAGGCTACCCTTTCAACCGAAGTTTGCACACTCGAGATTTGATTCCATGCTTCAGATTTTTTTTTGGTCTCCTGTTTTTTTATGGACCGCTCGGCGAATGTTTCCTGTATCACAACTTCGATCAACCGAATTGAGATCGCTGGGGCAGGCTCGTTCCTACTGCCCCCCCCGCTCCTGAGTCTCACAGGCGACGGGAAGGACGCCCCTCAACCGGTCCGATTGATGTGTTTCCTCTCCGGCCCTTTTCCCGCCGAGAAATTCTCTCTCCATTGGAAGCAGGTGAGTTGGCCGCGTCACGTCAGTCCCTGCTTCTTTCTTCTGATTCTTGCGTGCTTTTCCCTTCTGCCTCAGGCGCGGGAGCCCCTGGTGTGTTTGACTTGATTCTTTTTTTCTTCTTTTCCAGTGGGAGAGTTTTTGGAGTGTAGCAGGACTCCTGCTTTTCACGTTGAGAATCCGTCTTTTCTTTCTTCCCCTGATCAGGCCCCAAGGGGTTTTCTTTTCTTGACCCCCAGCGTGGGAACCAAGGCCTCGTCGTCTTTTTCCCCCTTTACTTCCTTCTTAGTACCTGGAATAGTGTTTCGCGTGAACGCGGGACGGTTGCTCGTGAAACGTTTGTCCAACCGGAGGGGATCCGTTAATACATTTTTTTCTTATATACTGAGGTCCGTACACTGTCGAGCAGGTGGGTCGTCCCCTTCTTTTTCTGCACCTTTCCCCCCCATAACTTCGCCCTCTGAACCACCAAGGGTCGTATCCCTTGTTTTTATTTTTGTCTCCTCCTTTCCAGCGCTTTGCAAATTTTTTCCCCTTGGGGACGCCTCTGCTCTGGAATCCAGGAACTTTGAGAAACTTCCCGACCGGCTACACATTCGGGCTTTGCTCATAACTTTTCTAGTCAACCCTTCACCTAGTTTTCCACAACTAGCCGCTTCATTCACAAACGATCCTTTCCTTTCCTCCGGTCTTTAAAGACTGAATTCGGATCGATTCCCCGTTCTTACCGCGTTGTGTATGATCCCCCCCCAGGTTCCCCCCCCAACAGGACATTCGCTTGCTTAAAAGAGCGGATTTTCCCGGGAGGGTTCTATCCTTCGGCCTTTTTTCCTGCGAGGTTTGGTTAACTTCAATGAAGTTGGCTTTCCCGTTTTTCGGTGACCGAGGCGCGTTTGGACGCCTTCTTTTCCGGTACATGGGTGTTTTTTTCGCCCTCCAAATTTGAGAACATACCCGGTCTTCCTTTCCGATTCCCAGGGCGGGGTTCCTTTTGGATGCCCCCTATTTCTTTTCCCCTCGAGGTTGCAGCTCGCGGGCGGTGTTCTGCAGTCGTTTCTGAGACTTCTGGTGACTACGCGCACGCACTCTCCCGGACTGTACCAGACATTTCGAAACCCTTCAGATCCCTCCCTTTTTTTTCGTCGCTGTTCAACTGCTGCTGATCGGGATCGACTAAAATTTAAGACCTTCTGAGCCTCCCGCGCGACGTGCGGTTCGATGGCTAGTCGTGAAAAATCAGTTCCTCAGAGCCCTCTCACACTCAGCCCCGGTTTTCTGTCAATTAATCTTGAGTGCGATGCCCTCCTTTTTTTGAGCCTTTCAATATACTAAGAGATAAATGGACCCCTTTCAAGATGTTTCTATTTACCTGGCCTTTTTCTGTCGGCAGGTAGCGAGGGAATAGATCAGCCAAATTTTGCTTGACCTCCAAGGAGGCGGCGGCCTAGACTCCCAGAGAATCCCACTCCTCCCCCTTTAACCTGACCGAACTGATTCGATAGATAAAGATGACCCTTTTTTCCCAGTTACCAGGTGTCCCATGAAGAGAATGACTAGTCCAAATTAAATAGAAGGATTTCTACCAGCCTTTTTCCCGCTCAAGGGATCTTGTAGAAGCATAAGTCTTCCCTTCTCCCTGTCATGTTACCCTTTAGAGACAGTTTTCCTCTCTTACTTTCCCCTACCCTTGAGCAACCCGTTGCGACAAGACCCCTTACAGTTCCAATTTTTCCTTCCCTTCTTTGAGCGCCAGGGTTACCGCCCCTTCGGCCCCCGTAAGTGAAGTGAACAACCCCTACCTTTTTTTGCTTTTACACTGCTTGGTTTTAAAATCCCCACAGTCCCCGAAAATCAAGGCATTATCCTTTTGTTTTTCCATTCCCTATACAACCCGGTAGCCGCTGTTTTTTCCTTACATTCGCTTGAAATTGATCTAGAATGACCAGTCGGGCTTCTTCTTTCAGACCGTTCTTTTTTGTGTCATTGAGCGCCAACCGAGATTTCCAAGTGAGAACGGGCGTGGACTAACGTTTCCCTTCGCTTGCCTTCGTGAGGTTTCTTCGCAACCAGCTGATCCTGGTAATTTTTTCCCTTTTTGCCCCCAAGTTCCATAGCAACAGGCTTTCGGTATATTCGTTCCATACCAAGTAACCCCCCCAACATTCCTCACCTTTTCTCTTTTCGTGAGGTTTTCGGTATACTCTTCAATCAGGATTGGGCGGGCAGCCAGGCCCCCTGACTTCACTTTATACTTTTCTGAGCATTGCCGGTATACCCCAAATAGCGTGAACGCCAATGTATGCTCTTCCGTCTTTTTCCCTTTTTTGCGACCTCGATGACAGCGCCCCCCTTTCCTTCAAATTTATAAGAAGAGTGCCCGGTACGGTCTTCAATCGACCATGGTTACCCGCAAGGTACAAGGCACCTTACTCTTTTTTTTTCCCCTTGTCACGCGACCTCCCAAATGATAGGATATTTTGAACCTCTTCCTCCCGTCCTTTTCACCGACCGACCCCTTCATCGCGGACCACCGCACAGTACATGCAAGTCACCCCCCACCCCCTCTCCCTGCCTCACCAGTGCAGAGCCCCTGCACGCACAGAAATGCCACATCCGTCGCCCTTTCTCTTATGACTTTTTTTTCCCACTAACCTTCCCCAATGGATACGTGCTCGGCTCTGGCCTTCTTCTTTGCCGTTTGTCTGCTTCCACATCCGTGTGAGGTCGAAACGCCGTTCCGTCGTGACCCCTCTTTCTCCTATTTTTTTGGACGGATGCGGGCTCCCTAGAAGATCTTCTTTCTCGGTTTTATGTGTGATCAGTTTACCCTTTCTCCCTTCCTCTGACCACGCTGCCGGTCCCGGCGACGCCGCCTAACCCTGGATCGACTTACCTCCGAGTCCCCCTCTGTTTCTCTTCTCTTTTTGTACGAACCGCCCTGTACACGCGGGCACACGTGAGCTTGCCTTTTCTTCCAATCTTCTTTTCACTGTGTCGTGATTGTGCGCCGGCTTGGAATCGCTACTCCCTGCCCCCCGAAACTTTCTCCAAGGCTGTTCGTTTCTCCTTTCACCGGCACCCTTTTCCATGCGAACAATAGAAATGCTTTCAATTCGTCATGCGCAAGAGGCTTCCCCCATTCCTCCGGTCCATCTCCATCCCTTCTTTGTCTCCGTGAGCAGACGGCATCACTTCTTGAGAACCTCTGATATTTCATCCGCCTCCTTTTTTTTCTCTTCGCTTTGGTGCGCTCAAGGACGTCTGCTCATCTTTTTCCAGAAGTGCGGGAATCTTTCCCCATTCATGTCTTTTTTTCTCCGCTTTTCTCCTGCCTACGGCAGGCGTGATACCTACTTTTCCCCCCTTGAATTATGGAGGCCTTTTTGCCATCTTTTTAATCAGTCCTTGGAGAATGCGGTTTTTTCATTCGTGACCGTAGATTTTTTTTTTTTTTCCTCCCTTATCCCCAATCCTACAAGAACCCTTCATCGTCTCACTGCATCGCCGGGTCCCTGAGCAGCCTACTTTAGTTTGTTTTTTTTTTTGGTTTTTCCGACTTCTTTTTTCCTTCAACGCCGTGTTCCATTTCTGAGAACGCGAGGGTATTCGGCGCGTGCGTGGGACGGCTCCCCCCCGTGTTTTCTGTATCCATAGCGGCATCACCGCAGAGCGCTCGCATTTCCACCTTTTTCCCAGTCCCTCATTTCCCTCAGGCTCGGCGGGGACCCACCCGGTCCGCAGGCTGTCCATGTTGACCAATGTCTTTGGAGTATCGTATGATGCAGAGCCTGCGGCCATATCCTTGAACATTAAGAAGTGAGTTTTTCTTTCCTTTCACTCCCTCCTCCCCCCGGTCGGGATGTTCCTGTATTTGCTTTTATATGCACATGGTACCCACCAACACCCACTTTCCCCTGGCGCGGATGTTTTTCGGATTTTTCACCGTCTTTTCTCGGTGCTCATGTCCTTGCGTGCGTGTCGTCCTTTTTTCCCCGACGTCACAATAGAGCACTTTTTGAGGGCGCGTACAATCTACCAATTCAATTGCTTGTTTTCGTCCTTTTGTTTTCCCCCGGTCTGGGAACCTCCCTATTATTAACTACCGGTCAATCTTTAGGTCCCCATGGCTGTCATTGGTGCGGAACGGCGGCATCGAGGGTTTGTCCACATCTCCTTCCCCTTCAGTCGATTTTCGAATACCTTTTCCTCCGCGATGTTCTGGATACCCCGGCTGACATCGAGTTGCAGGTTCTTTCACGGGGGGTCGCTGCAGCCAGAGCAGACTGCCCCTCGCTACCTCCATAACTTTCCATTTTTCATCCTCCAGGTGTGGTGCCGGCCTTATTGACGACCCCCTCCCTACTTTTCTCTCCATTAATTGGGTACCCCGCGAATGGTGCCCTTGATACCCCTTCCTGTTGAAGTTCTCGGCCTCCCTTTTGCTCACCTTCCGTAGTCACTGCCCCCACCCACAACCCTCCCAAACCCACTGTTCTTTAAGTCAAAAGACACCATCTCTCCTTTTTTTTCCATCGCTCTGTCCGGGCCTTCACATAGACCGAATGGCCATCGGTCCCTTACCCCTCCTTCCCCTTTGAAGCAATTCTATGTCCAACAGACGGCTTACGCTTTGTGTATGTCCCTTTCTACAAACCTTCTCCAATTCCGTGAGATTTCTCCTCTTCAAGCCTGCCTTTGACTAGGTTACAGCCTTCTTGTTTCCTTTCTTTCCAGTCTCTGTTTTTGAACCTTAAACACATGCCGTTTCTCCTCTTGTCCGGACTCCGACTTCTTTTCCCTTCGCATCCGTGTTGACTCGCTTGACGGGCACCGGCCTGTCCCTTTTGGCCGAACTTTGCGCACAAATACGTTTTCCCCCCTTTCCGCCTCCTGGCGGGTGGAGCCACCTGAGCTGCCTTACCCCCATGCGATGCTTTACCGCTTTTTTTCGGTTCGCTAGGTGAAGTTCTCTGTAGGGAGATTCCCTCCTCTATTTTTTCCTTACTTCTACTGGCCCGTGATCGACCCCCCACTCAAGCCTTCCCCGCGCCGAGACATAGTTCCACCAGATGTTTCCAAACTTTTTTTTCTGCCTTGATCGTTTGCTCGTCACACAATTTTCCTCCGCCCTTCCGTGCTTCCCCTGAGCGACTTTGAGGCTGCTGGGCCCTCGCTCCGCCCCCTAATTTTTCTCCTTTCCCTACGTTCTCGCAGAGGGTTTGCCATTATCTATTGATCTTGTATTATTTTTTACTCTCTTTTTTTTTGAGATATCGGCCTCGCAATAAAGATAAATGGAAAGAAAACCTTCGTCCTTTTGTCGCGTATCTAGGAAAACTGGTAGGTGTTCTTATAGTTTTCCCATAGCCCTTTCCCCCCGTCGCTTTTTCCATCAAGGGCATGAGGGAGTTGCCTTCCCTTTCCTCACGATCAGACTCACACGTTGAACCTGGAAGACTGTCTCTTCTATTTTTTTTTGCTTGGTGACTCTGCCGAGAATGACGTCTCGTACCAAGATGGCCGCTAAAATTTTGTCCCCCGTCAGCAGCTGCACCCCCCTAAGGGTTTTTTCCCTCTTTTCACGTTGACATTCCTCTTTCCTTCGCCCCTCGCCGTACGTTTCGTCTTTTCCTTCCTTGTAGCAAATTTTCCACGTTTCCCCCTCCCCTCTGTCCTTACCTTTCCCTTTCCCGACCCCATGCGCATTGACCGAGAACTTCCTTTTCTTTTTTTCCCCCCGGTCGTGAAGTGAACAAACCATAGAGTTAGTTTGTCCCCCTCCATCAGCTGGTCTCCGATTTTTTCCTCTTCCCAGCGGAACACACGATCATTTGTTGTTTTGTGACGGTTGGAATAATACCCCTTCGTTTTTTTCCGGTGGGAATTTTCCCACTTTCCCTCCCCAGCTTTCCTCCGTCTTTTCTCCCTTTCCCAGTCCGGGGTCTTCCCTCTTGTTCCCCTTTTATATCTTGTTTTTCTTTCTTTTTTTCCACTGAAGCTTTAAAAGGCTGCCGTAGACCAGTTTTTGCTTGCTCTTCCCAAGTCGTTGTTGTCCTTTTCGGGCCGCGTGTCTCGTCAAAACAGCTGATAAGTTTTTTATGAAATTGCCACCCCTTCCTTTTCTTTCGGGCCCCTTTTAATCAGCGACCGTTCGGTAACAATAAATTGCTTCCACCCCTTCTGTCGTGTCTCGCAGCTAGGTTTTCGGTAGACGGTTTTAATCTTCTTCTTTTCCTTTCCCGACCCGTGATCCTCCGTCAGTCGAGCCTTGCGCCCCGTCTCTTCCCCGAGACATCGGTCTTTTTCCAGGTCTTTGCGCTTTCGTTTGCCCGGCCGGTGACCCGTTAATCGATTTCCCCCCCCCCTCTTTCTGCGACCATCCCTTTCTGGCCATTGTTGGGGACCTCCGTTTACAGAATGGTCCTTCCTCCTCCTGAGCGCTCCCAGGGTCCACCAGCAACGAGAAAAGTTGGTTTTTGTCCTCCTTTCCCTGGTACTTCATCCCTTTCTCATTTCTCGTGACTCAAGTCTTTTTGTCAGCCAGTATACTCAGAAATCGCTTCCCCCTTCCAGCTCCCCCTTTATCATGTCCCTAAAGAGGAAACCCCCCTTTTCCCCTCGAGCTGGGCAGAGAAAAGAACCCCTACCGCGGCACCTGTTACTGCTAGTTGTTTTTTTGACTTTTCCCTTTTCCCCCCCAAACTTTCTTGATACGTGCTCAGGTCTATGCTTTCCTTCTCCTTTCCTGAGTTTCTAGCTTTCACCATCCGAAATTGGTTTCACGCCCCCTTACACGTCGCCTGTCCCCAGTATCGTCTCCCTTTCTTTCGGCGGCCGGAGGAGAGGCCCTGAAAAACGAGGAAGATTATACTCCTCATTTTTCTTTCCGATCTTCCCGAGCGTCCCTTCAATTCCCGCTGCCGCCACCTTTGTGCCTGATACCCCGGAGTGCGCGCTTTCCCCTATCTCCCCTCGTTGGGCGGCTGTTCCCCGGAAATTTAGCAACGACTCCTTCCTTACTGAGCTTTTTTCTCTGCCTGTTTCACCCAAGATGATGTCTGTTTTCTGAGCGATTGACCAAGCTACCCCGCCCTCCCTAACCTTCCCAGGATTGCTCCCTTTTGTAGTTTATCCAACGACAGAAAAACGTTTTAACTCCTTCCCTCCCAATTTCTGGTATCTCCCTTCCCTTATGCTGCGCCATGAAGTGGCCCCGCCCCCATAAGGCATTGCCCCCTCCCCTCACTTTTTTCTCTTTTTTGCTTTTGTTTTGCTGCGCATCTATATATTTTCTCCCCCTCCTAAGTTGTTGTTTTTATCTCTCTTGCGTCAGTCATTGCGCGAGAGAAGTTTTGGCTTTTCTGTCCGTTTCTTTTTTTTTCCTCTTTTTCCGCCTTCTGTGCCGGGTCCACCCGATACGATCTGGACGCATGCTACGGAATTGTTTTAAACCGACGTCACCCCCCCCCCCGAATTCATCATGGCACCTTTCTTTTTTTTCGTGATAACCACCTTGAGCTCGTTTTCTTTTCCTTCCTTCTGGACTTTTTTCCCCCTTCCTTGGTTTGCACAGACGGTCAGCCCTTTCAGGTCCCTCCCCTCTTTTGGCGTTTCTTTTTGCTTACCGGTCCTTTTCTTCCTTCCAACTGCCACCGAAGCCAACGATATGAGTTTCAACGCCGACCCTCTTCTCCTCCTTTTTTCGCGGCCGGGCAGTGTAATTAAATTGAAGCTCTTTTGACTTTTTTCTCTGTCTTTTGAGCTTTTTTTGACATTCTTGTCCTTCTCCGGTCCGCCTACGGCCACCGTCTTTTCGCTGTCGGAAAGGCGAATGTCACTTCGGTCCCCACCCCGTCGCAGGCGGATTGCAGAGGAATTTGGTCAACTCCTTCCTTTTTTCCTCTCCGCCCTCTCCCTGTCTCGCACTCCCCTCTTTGAACAGATAAGTGTTTGGGGTTCCCCTTCCCCTTCTTCAATCTGAGGGGATGTTGCCATTATGTGCGTCTTCTTTCCGGTGTGCAGAGCTTCCCTCCTTTTGTTGTCTTCCATGATGGCGTGTGTCCGCGATTGGAAAGGGTTCTGCATTCATCTATTCCGAATGGAGTCCTCTTCCTTCATTTGGCGCCCCGCTCAAGCCGACCAATTCTAGGCCCAAAGGCAGTCTTGCCGTGGTGGCCCCCAAAGCCGTTGACACGTCTTTCCCCCCCTTTCCCGGTCCCAAATTGTTAATTTTGCGCGTCCCCGCGACGGATAGTCTGGATTTTCCCCCCCCCTCTCATTTTCCCCTTTTCCGTCCGCTAACCTTAGGCCGCGATGTATACTTTTTCTTCTCCCCTTCCTCTGCTTTTGACTTAAATTTCCTAGCAGGTGTTTTCTTTGCTGACAGGCCCCCCTCCTTATGAGAATTTTCAGTCCAACTCCTTGGATTCCCCCCCCCCAGTTCTAATCACTGTGGATGTGCAGTACGGTTTTTCAATTTTTTGGTTTATAGTTTTAGCCGCTTCCCCCCGATTTATTGCCCCCAGCCGCTCGGTGCGAATTATTAACCTTCTTTCCCTTTGGTGAAATCCCTGCGCACCTTTCGGTCCTGAAGTGCCTTTTTTTTTTTCAAGCCCCTGTTCGATCCAGCCTCTTCCATTTTTTTTGTCCAAAGGGTATGCGGGCTTCACCCACCTCTCTCGGCCTTCCCGAGATCAGGCCAAGGCTGACCCCCTCTTCGCATCTTCCCAACGCTGTCCCATTCTGCCCACAGTCAACAGAACAAAAAGGATAACATTTGACTCTTTTCCTTTTTTGCTCCGCGGACTTCCGCGCGGTAAGAAAGACTGAGCGTGTCTTTTCCACCTCGGTGTGGTTTCTTTTCTGACGTTGCCTGTTTTTTTCACTGCCGACCTTGCCCTGTCCATGTCGTTGTCTTGAGGGGAGCGGGAATTGTCGTTGTGTTTTCTGAACTTTTCACAACTTTTACCATCCTTTCAAGGAGTCGTTTCTTCTGACTGTTTTCCCTTAGTACGTACGTAAAATAGGCTCTTCTTCTTTCAGTCCTGCACGTTTTCTCTTCCAGGGGCCTATGTACTGCGAGTCCCACTGCGGATGGTGCATAATTCCTCCCCCAGTTTTTCGTACCCCCCATACATTTCGCACCCATCCGCACTTGTCTCGCGAGCATTTCCATGGGTCAACTTGTGTGATAGGGGATAGTTCCTTCCCCTTCCTCCCCAGTTGAGCGGATTTTTTTACTTCTGATAGAGGCCTTTCCCTCCACTAACTGTCCGATGCGCTTCCCTTTAAGGATTATTCGCTTTCTGGCCTTTCTCTCTTGGAGGCAGATTGCC
>Ga0179593_1498683_pt1 | contig 11827 bp, 10 predicted proteins | sample CZODoug2_1_08_16_FD_185931 | JGI IMG/M metagenome (GOLD analysis project Ga0179593, IMG submission 185931) | Vadose zone soil fungal communities from Angelo Coast Range Reserve, California, USA - CZODoug2_1_08_16fungal (PacBio error correction) | ecosystem: Environmental > Terrestrial > Soil >... | reverse complement strand
GCTTCTGTTTCATGTCTGCTCGATTCCGTAAGTCCCACCCGAGAGCCCCCGGGCCAATATGTGTGAATTTTGTCCGAAGCTTAGATGTGTAAGCATTTGATTCAACGACCTGGTCATCCGACAAAGTGTCAATAGAGAAAAGGGATTTTTAGAGTCTAGTTCCGATGTAGCCTCGAGAAATAATGCGGTCTCTCTTCGACATCAGTTTTTTCTTTTCCCCTTTGCTTCCGTTCAGATTATTTCGCTGTTAGCGTCAGTTTGCGAATGCGTTCACCTTGGCTCGGAGCATCCCCCTGGTCTTTTCTTTAACCTCCGCTGCCAGGAGGAATGTTCCTTTTCCATGATACCTCCCCCTTGTGTACGTTTTCCGCATTTTGGTTTTGCAAATTTTGTACTGGCCTTCGTCGGCTTTTTTTCATTAGGCACCACTTCCCGGGATGCGTTTTTTAGCCCCGTTCTTCTTACGCCTTAAATTTTCCTTTGACTAGTCTGCGGTGGAGTTGCAGCCCCTGTTCGCGATGATCGTAATTCTGCCGGTCGCTTTTTGTTCCCCTGCGATTCGTCCTTCTTTTTTTACCAAGTCCCTCTCTGCATAGCCTTGGTGACTGACTAGTAATAGAAAAGGTGACAGCTATGCGTTAGGACACCCTCTCTTCGCTCTCTCCCCTGACCTCGTCACTTTCCCCCCCCTGGTTCCAATTTTTACACCCCTGGTATTTTCATTGGAACCCTTCCCATTTTCGTTTCCCCGTTTTCGATCTCATGCGGACCCCTGCTTTGCTTAGTGTCCTCGTGATCTTCCCTTCTCTCACCCTCGATTTTAAATTTTTGCTGAAGAACTCAGATCTGTCCGCAATCCTCATTACATTTTTTTCTGCAGTCCGAATGTTTTCAGGCAGCCTTTTTTGGTTTCTGATTCTCAAAGACCCTGGGCCAGCGATTCTAGTTCTCGTAAACAGAGGCTTTTATCTAATGATCACAAAACTATCTCTACCTTCGCTGAGGGCTACTTCACGGAAGGTCCTCTCCTTCGATATTCATGGGACTCATAACCCTTTTTTAGGCGTTTTTACACCCCCCCACACCTCCCTGAGGACCCTTTGCTTTCGTTCATTTCCCCTTCCCGCACGCTTCTTCTCTACGGAACACCAGGCAACTGCGAGTGGCGACTTCCCCAATCCGAAGGCCCACTTATCCTTTATATGAGCACCACTTGTCCCTCCTTCCCGACTTTTTGCCCTCACGGCTGTGATTCGAACACCATGCCCTTTTGGATGCCCTTTTACGCTAAGCCCAACCAGTCTGGACAGCACGACGGTCATACCCAGACGTGCTTTTTCGTTCGTTTTTCCTCTTTCCCAGTCACTCCGTCTTGTCCTCAGCACTCTGATTTCTTCGCTCTTGATCACGTCCGGGCTGTCCCAACCTCTCACTTTTCTTTTCTATTCACCCCCCCCCCTGAGTTCTTAAGCGTTTCCAGCACAACTCTTCTGAGCCCGCTCCAACCTCTACTCCAGTACCTTCTCATCACCTCATTACCCTCTCTTCTGCCCCTACATTTTTTTGCCCTGATGCTTCTCCGCCACCAGCCGGGAGGACCTCTTTTCAGTTGTGTCCATTACTCCCCAGCGGCCTCCGCGCTATCTCCCCTTTCTCTTAACTTTCAGTTTAAGTCGACTTTGGAAGTTGAACGGTCTTTCCTGTTTTGATGAGCGGCTTTTCCTAATCGATACTTTTTTGTTCTTGGTACCCCCACAGTTTCTCTCCTCGATTCTACCTGCCGTCCAATTTTCAGTACATTAATGGTTCTTTCTTTATGATTATCCGTTTTCCCTCTTGGTTCGTAAGTAAAGCTTTGGCGTTGTTGGGTGTTTGTTTGGTTGGTGTTGTTCTCCGTTCTACCCCTAAATTTACTGTTTTATGGATCTGCGTTAGTGTCTGAATTTCGATGGCGTCGCCCTCATTTTCGTTTCTTCTCCGCCCTTTCCCCCCCCCCGGGTCCCCTTCTGCTTTCCTTTGCTTCTTTCCATGCCCCCCTTAATCAGGCCATGACCCTTTTTCTTTCAAAATGCTTTTTGATTTGGAATTGATTTCGATCTTTTCAAGGGTTCGTTTCATTTCGGCGACTTTTTTCCTAATCTGGTTCTTCTCACCTCCACCGTCGACGTTAAGAAGGCCGGTCTCGGCCATTCGCTGCATGGCTTAGGTGTTTCTTTTAGTTTGACAGAATTTCTTACACCGTAATACGATTCCAGCCAAGCAAACAATGCCCGTTTTTTTACTGTCGCGGCGGTGCACCCCCCCCGTGGCGACCCGAAGAACTTAGAGATCCCCAACTACGTACTCTTTTCTATTATTTTCTTTTTCCATCTCGTTTTTTTTTTTTTATCTAGATTAAGCAAGTAGGTTTTTCATACTGATACTTCATTCTCCGGTGCAGCAATTTTATTATTTCTTCGGAGTCTCGTATTCCGGTTGTCGGTTTTTTTCTTTTCATTGTTTATCCTCTTCCTTGGTCTCTTTGCACCCATCCAGGAATACTTCATCATCCTTCTCCACAGGGAAGAGTATGCCCTACTCTGTTTCCTTTCCGCCGACGAAATTTTTCTGCCGACATGACTTTTTCCATTTATCCTAGAAAGTCCCCCTTCTCTCAATGACTTCGCCTCTTTACTCTGCATGGGGATTCGTTGTCAAGGCTGGATTAATCCCCACGTTCTCGCTTTATTTTCTCGAGGGTTGTGGGGCTGCTTCCATGACCCTACTTGCCTCCGACCCATTCTCATTCTCCCCTCCTCCGACCCTGATACTCTTAAATTCTTGCTTTTCTACGAACAAAGTTACTACCCCCGTTCACGTCGCGACCAGGCGTCCTCCGCCAGGATTGTTTTTGAGAAGGTTGCTTCTTTGAATCGTCTTTTCTGGGGGGTACAGCAAGGAACCCACCTTTTGTTTTCTTCCCCTCTCTGATGTCTGAAGAAGAGCCTCATCCCGACTGAGCCACTTCTTCAACTTCGCTCCCTCAAGCAGCGTTCCCTGGCCGTCGATTGCTCGCGGAGGATTTTAATCCTTCCCCATTTATTGCATTTTTTTAGTCTGGTTTCCACCCCCCGCATTTTCCCCAACCCTTGAGGGTGACCCATTGCAGCTGATGTGCCTCTGCGGTATTTTCTTCGCTTTCCGGGCGCGGCTTCGAGTACTGGATTTCTTCTCTGCTTCCCAACCCTGTATAATCTCGATCAGTACTTATCAGGTTCCCTCCTTCTGCGATGGTTGGTCCTCGGGAGTGATCGTCTTTTTCTTACCCGCCCTCGCGGTTTTCAAGCATAGAGATCGCCCCTTAATTTCTTCTGAAACCCGCCCCCCTCCGCACGGGTTGGTTTCCTCTTTCTTTTTTCTTTGGATACAGTCCTTTTTGTGCTGATTCAGTTTTGATTTCGTTTTCATTGGTGTGTCGCTCAGCGTCTGCAGAGTCCTGGAAGTACCCCAAGAGTCACGCCCTTAGGTCAGTTCCCTTTCCTGAGGGTTCTTTTGGGCAACTCTTTTTTGGGGGCCGGGTGTTTAGAAGTAGGCTTTTTCCTTTCCTTCCGCAAGTTATTTTTCCGCTATATAGTTTTTTCGATGATTGTTTCTTTTGACCTTTCCTCCTGTCTCAATGGTATTTTCTTTAGTCCGTCATGCTGATCTTTTCGGTTTGTTAGACCCGCAGCGTCCCTTCATCGTGTATCGTTGTACCCATATCTGCCACCCTTCCTGATTGTTCCCTCATACTTCTCGGATTCTCTGCAAGGGAGGTTCATGCTTCCTCTAAGTGATACTGCATGGCCGGTTTTCTCCTCCGTTCGGCCGTCCCTACTTTCCTCCTGTGGTTCGTATCGGCTGCGTGTCTTTTCCTGTTATGCTCTCTGATTCTTGTTCGATGAAGGTGTCACTTCTCTCCTAGCCCTTTTCTTTCAGCTCATATTTCCCCGTCTACTCCTTAGAACTCTTATTCCTTTCTTTCTACGAAGCTTTGCTTGTCCCCCCTATGTACTCTTTTGAGGAGATCTTCCCCTCCCGGGCCTTTTCAGGCTTCCTAGTTATGTACGTTGTGCGAAGGCCACTCCCTGAATCGTTTTGTTGGAGTCGACGACGTTTTAATTAGCCGTATAAAAGGATCGCTCAGAATCGCCGTGTGCCTCACTCTTTCTCCCCAGCTCATTCCCCTGACCCCCCTGGGCAACATCTAGGAGTGAGATGTCTTGTGCTTCACTTTTACGACCTCTTCCTTCTTTTGGTTCACAAAACTGCCGACTCAGGCCGGCATTTCACTTCCATTTTCCAGTTCAATCGAGAGCAGGCGACCTGACTCTTGAGGCCTTTTTTCCCTTTTTACCCTTATCCGGTCGTCTTCTCTCCCGCAAGGTGCTGCGCATTCTCCCAGGTCAAGTTACCGTTCTGGCCTCTGAACGCTAACCCGTAGAGTCGCTGTTGTCCGCTTTAACCTTCGTCCATCTTCGGAGGACTCCTCCTCCACTTTTTTCGCTCATCCTTTTCTTCTCCACGCGTGCTCTCCGCACCGACCGTTTTAGATTTCCCCCAAAGCTGATGCCCCTCTTTGCCCCGCGTGGTTTGGTCCTAAGTTTGTATCCTGCTCCGAGTTGACACCAACCAGGCCGCTTAATCCTATCATCCTTCTCCCTTTTTTGTGTTTCTCTCTATGTTTCTTCTTTTTTTAATTAGAACTTTTTTTCAAGTCACAACCAGCGGTTCTGAAGCCTGGTTCATCTAATTGGCTCTTACTGTAGATTTGTGAGAGACACGGACGTGCTCCGAACTTATTCTAGTCATTTCTTTCTTTAATCCCGCTGTATATCTAGCCATACGCGGCGAGGGTTCTTCTTGCAGCAGGTGTGTTGAGCGATAGATTTTTCGTTTAGCGTCTTGATGTATGTATGAAGATGCACCTTGCTCTTTTACCATCCGTTTCGTTATGCATTTCGATCCATGTGGTGAATTTTCCGTTGCCGTGGATCATAGGAGGTTAGTCTCTTAGCTCATTGCCCATTCAATGCTTTTTTTCCGGCCTTCCTTTCGGTCTCGTTGTTGTTTCTCTTCACCCCACCGTACCGTGAAGTGGTCGCCCGTTCTCTTCTAAGCCTTCATCCTGATATCCCGGTTTTCTTTCCTGACGGGTTATCTCTTCTTATTCATGACCTTCATCGAGTCTTCTTCCCGGATTTTCGCCCTTTCCCTTCGTTTGTCGAAGTCCACAGTTTCGTAACCCTGTTGGTTCCCACCCACACTATTTCTCGGTCCCCCCCCTCCGTCTCCCATTTCAATAGATTACTCTTCCCGGACCCGGCCAGGTCCTTTATCCTTTCACGCTAATCGTCGGTGTACACTTTCTCGTTTTCCCCCCCCCCCTTCCGGTTTTAATTCCTGTTCGGATCTATCGTTCTTTCTCGGAGCGTTTTTTCCTCCTCCAGGGCCTTTCTATCGTGGCTCCCCCCTCCTAGACCCCCCCTATGCTCCCTCTTTTCACTACCGCCGCTTTCCACTTATTTTTTCCGCCGTAGGAACTCCGGTTACGGCCGAACGAAGGAATCTTCAGTGTTCCCTTATGCTTTCTTCTTTTCCTCGCCCTTTTACAGCCGAAATCCAGCTGATGAGTGGTGGCCCATTTGCATTGTGTCCATCAATTTTTTCACAACTCTTCTCTCCTCCTCTCGATTGTTCTTTCCCATGCACCTGTCTGGCCGCCCTACTCTCGTCAGTCTTGAACTACCCCCTCCCAGAAACAGGTCGAGCGGATACCTGTCACCTCCACCCCCCATTAAACCTATATTCTCTTGACCTCTAGTTTGCAGTCACCCACACTCCCCCCTCCATCTTCCCCACCCAACTGTGCCCCCCCCTCTTTTCCTTGAGCCCCCCCTTCCACGATGCAACGGGGGGCCTTGCCGACCCACTCCTTAGGCACCTTTTACTCTTCCATTGAAGATGGATTAGGACCCGCCCCCCAATCTCGGTTTGCCTGGGTTCTCTGAACCACATCCCCACGAGCAGAACGCTCCAGACCAGCGGAAGCCTGACGTCTCCCACAGTCCTTTTTGGCGGCCCTTTCTTTGGCATCCTCCCGGAATCCCCTCAGATGCTTCCTTCAGAACCCGAGGGATTTATCGGCGCTCTACGCCCTTTTTTTCCCCCACATCTTCTCTTATTGATCCTGACGATATTTGAACCTGCAGACCCCGAATCCTTCTCCCCGTCCGACCCCTTTCTTACTTCGAATTCGCAAATGGTCATCTCCCCATACCTTTCTTTTCTCGACCGGACCACCTTACCAGTCTGCCCTGCCTATCCTAAGTGCCGTCCAGGGCTTGTTCCCTGTCGACCTGTTGTCTCCGCTTGATTTTTGCTCCCGTGAAGCTGCTTGAATTTGAAGGCTAGGTTGCCCTTACTTTTCTCTTTCTCGATGATTCTTCCGTTAGCCCCTTCCGTTTTTTTGGCCTTCGTACAACCAGTATTCGCTGAATGTAGAACTACTTCCCCCTTAATGTTTTTTGCTTACTAGTCGACTTGCGCTTTGAAGGAACGTAACGTTAGTGGTTTCTCTCTTTTCTACCCCAGCCCGACATTCTTTGAAGGTCTTAGCTGTTCTCATTTAAGTGTCTCAGCCCGCCTCTGTTTCTCTAGCCTCCCCTCCCCCGGCCTCTTAGCGAGTTTCCTTCCCTATTGACTAATCCTCTCACCTTATCCCATCCTGAGGTCATTTTGCGTTGTGGTTCCTTGCGATATTGTCATTTGTTTTACGTGATTTCTTCTTTCTACTCTTGCTCCCTTATCCTTCTCTAAGCCTTTTCTCTGCCACTTGAGCTTGATGATGCGTTGCATGTTTCGTGTATCCACGCCCTATGCGACACAGCCCCATTCTTCCAATTTACCTTCAACCCCCCCATTCCCAACGGACCCCCTTCCGATCAGGACGAGGACGGTCCCCCCGGTAGCGGCGCGTCCCTCAGAACGTAGCCCTGGTTAAATTTAGGCAAGTATATTAGCGTTCCTAAGTGGGGTGTTTAATTTTACGGCTCGGTTTTTCTCGTGCCTTTCTGCCTCTCCTATGGCTACAGTGGCTTGCCCGGCCGCTTCTCGTGTTCGTTGACCATTTGTGTCAGTTTTGTTTCTGGATCTTCCATCTTCAGGGTGTCTTCCCTCGAACCCCGCCATGCTGGAACACCATTTTCCCGTCAAGTTTGAGTGGCAGGCTATTATCCTATTTGCTCCCTCCTCCTGATTCGTCTCAAAGGACTCTGACCCATGATTACCTTCATTATCTAAACAACCCCTTTCATCGGTCGCCGATTCTCTACTTTTCCTTTTTCTTGCTAGGGTCCCTTTGGATGACTAACCGCGCTAGCGGTCCGTACTTTTTTCGTTGTTGCGGTCCGAAATCTTTTTACGACTCCGTCCTTCTCCCTACGACTACGACCGATACTTCTCACATGGGCTTCTTTGAGAACACTCAGCGTTTCCGTGTTATACCCCCGCGCTCCCTCATCTCCCTCCGCCTTCTCCCGGACTGTGCCTGTCCAGTTCGCGTGCAATTAGCAGGAGACCCTTGTGTGTACCGTCTTCCCACACCCCGTTGAACTCTCCTGCGAAGACTCTTTCATCTCATTACGCTACCAGGTCGTTCCCCGTTCACCACCTGACTTCAGTCCGTTCCCTGTCGGACTCGGCCAGCTTCGCGCTTAGCAACTTCGTGGTCTTTTCTTTCCCCTCCCCTTCTTAAACTTAGGCTATTTCTGCCCTTTGCTGGTATGCCTTTTTCTCATCGTTTACACACCACCTTAGGGGAGAATGGCCACTGTTCAAATGGAGGGATGAATTCTTTATCGTATTTATGGTTTCGCAGTTTATTTTGAGTAGCAGGGATGTTATTTATGTAACCATTATCTATTTTAGTTGATCGTGCAATCCTCGAGCTATTTTTCCTCGTGGCTTCTTAGGTTCTAGCTTTAAGACATCCGTTTCAGCATCGGTCTTTTCGGTCTTCCACCTTCCCAGCCACCCTTACTCACCTTGGTGGATCCTTCTTGTTAGTTATCTTTTTGTGGATCGTTTATGCTAGTGTTCTGTCTTGTTCGTCCTCAGCCGGTAGGACCGTGATCAACTTAGACTTCTCTACCAAGATGCATCTTCTGCTCTGGCTTCGAGATGGGTTTTGCTGCGGCCCTAGAGTGCGAGGGGTCCTTGGCTCGAAGAGATTTTGTCCCTTTCCCCGACCTCCCTGCCCTTTTTCTCCTCTTTCGGTTTCTATGTTGTGGCGGTTCCCGGAGACGGTTCCCTGGAGTGTTTTTTTAAGTTGTATATTCTTATGCCGGACCTGTGGGCCGTTGAGCCCTGCAAGCGTTCCCCTGTCGCCCCCCCCCTTCTTTTTTACATATTATATGCACCCTTCCCCTGTCCCTTTCTTTACGCAGGTTCTGTACCAGGGAGTGGCTCTTTACGACTCCTTTACTTTATAACTCAAGTTCTTCTTCCCCCTTCTTCCCCCCCCGGATGTTCCTGCTGATTGGGTAGCTGCGTTGCGGGCTTTTCAGTCTCGCGGAGTGTTAGAGTAATCCCCGTAGAGACCCGCCTGCCCATCTCTCCATGGTTTCAGAGCCTTTTCTAGTCCAACCTCCTCCCTGACCGATGAATATTTAGATTCCCTTCCTGATTACCGTACTATTTGCTTCCCACCTTATTACTCTTTCTGAGACTCTCCCCCTCCGTGGTCCTGCATCCACTGAATCGTCCTTTTAGAAGGCACGACGTCAGTGTGTTTCCACCACTCTCTTCGCCGACCTTTTGGAATTCGGTGGCCTCGACTAGCCCCTAGCTGACTTTTGATCCCTTCCTCCACTTCTCGCGCTTCCCTTCCTACGCCTTCCCTCGTCACCTCCACCGCGTATGCGATCTCTTTTGCTCTCTTCGCATAACGCAACCCCCTGTGTCGACCTCCTGTCACTGGCTCTGTTTTTTTTCCCCGTACTACAAAAAGAGTGACGATAATTATTTTCTGCCCGAATTTTACTAGCGACCAGATCTCCCGGTATTGCTCCCGTTTCCTTTGATGATCATGCCCAGATTTTTCCCTCCGGTGATTTCATGCAGATCGCCACGGTGTCCTTCATCGTCAGTTTCTTCTTTTCGGGAATTTTTCTAGACCGAGCCCCATATAGCGAGGGCCCCTACTTCTGTAGGCGCGCCCGCGCCGCGCTTTTCCAGGGCGTATTTGTTTCCGACCCATTGCAATGACGGTCAAATTGCGGCGTCCAACCCCTTCGTTTTATATCCCCCTCACTCTAACGTCGTCTGACACTCTTTTTCTTCCAGATGTGCTCCCTGCGACTGTGTTCCGAAGGAGAATTCCTCTCTGTAGCTTACCACCAGCGCTGCCTCTCTTTCTCCTCCACTTTTTTTTGTTGTGAGATCGCCGAATTGCTGTCGGAATTCTCCGGTCTCCTTTTCACGTAGCCCCCATTCGTTATGATCCCCTCTTTGTTGAATAATATTGTGACGTAGTTTGGTGCATTAAGACCCTGCAGCAACAAGTCTTCTCTGCCCGGGCTCTTAGAGTCATAGCCTATTTCTATCCTAAATTACGCAGAGAGCGGCTAATCCTGTTACCTTTATTTCCCTGATATCGTTTCTCTGTTTTAGATCTCCTCTTTTCTTGCTACGCCGTCTTTTTCTATTCTTTTACCCGGTTCGAGGGCCTATATGCACCGTTTTTGCGTTTACTCTTTCTTTCGTCAGTGAGTCGCCATGTAAGTTTTCGTCACATTTTTACTAGGCATTTTTTCTACCATCTCTGCTGATTATTTGACGTCCGGCTGTTTCCGGTGCCAAATCTCTTCTTTGTATGGATCGGCTTTCCCTAGAACTTCACCACATTCAGAAAGTTATGGACCTGCTGGTTTCCGGTTTTCGCCATCTTCGTTAGCCTCACTCCTAGCTTTAGACATATGAGGGGCTTTTCTCCTTTGCAGGAGATCTCCTCTTCATGCGGACGCGTGATCTCGTTGGCTCCCCGTCCGTTCGGATCCATTCTGTGATATTTGAGTAAACCAGTAGCGTCTTGGTGAACCCAAACCCTCTTCCCTCATTGCTTCCCAAGTGCCCTCTGATTCTCATTACCCAGATTTTATTCTTTTTTCCCGCCCCTCCTAGGTTTTGTACAATTTTTCTCAGACCCCGATGCGGGTAATCCTGTATGGACCTTCCCTAGTTTCATTTCTAACTGAGAATGATGCGCTACCATTTCGCGTCCTGCGTCTTTGGGGACTTAACCCTTTCCTCAACCCCTCGATCCCAATATCGCCCCCGAACGCCTTCCGCCTGTCCTGACCGCCTCAGCATATTAACTTTGTTGGCTTTGCCCGCGTCTCGTTCCTTATTATTTCCTCGATTCTGCCCTCCTTTGTCCATACCTCCGGCGCTGCTCTGGCACGCTGATGACGAGACTTTTTCAAAAAGCTCTGAGCGATCGCCTCTTCGTTGTTCACCTCCCCGGCCTGCATCTCTATTATTTCTTTGTCCCCTAATCCTCAATTTCTCTGCTCCGGTCACCGAACCCCCCCCCTTCCTAAACCCTCCGCGGGCCCCAAGCATGTCCTACTTTCCCGGGCCCCTGCATGCTATCGATCCCCCTCTGTCACCTGATGGGTCCGCGCCCTACCCCCCCTTTAATGACCTCTCCTTTCTCCTTGCAGCTTTTCTACCCGACAGTTACGTTTCCTGCTGCTTTCTTCTCCCAATGCCCCAGAATCAAGACCCAAGCCCCCGAGTATCATGCACCGACGAGTCTCCCCCCCAGCCCTTTTTCCTGTTCGTGGCAGCCCCTGTTGACAGTCGATGTTTGGGCGCCTCCCCCTCTAGTTTCGTCTTACCGAGCTCCTCTCTTCTGCCGGGCTGCCCACCTCTCCCCGTGCTGCCGATTTTCTTTTTTTTATCTTGTCCTTTGCACAAGACCCTCCCAAACCTCCTTGCGCCCTTCCCTACCCTTCCTCCGCATACTTTGAGCAATCCGGATCTCCTTTTTCGCACTCTTTTGTCCTCTCTGCGTTTAACCGCTACCAGCGGCAGATACAGGGACTTAACGGATTTATGACCCATTCCTTTCTACTGAGAGTCCCTCTTCTTTGCACGTTTTTCCTTTTGAGGTAACGGTGTCCGGCAGTTCGTCGAGATGAGCCGCTCTTTTTTTTATTCGACTCCTCTCCGTTTGTGTGGCTTGCGTTACCCCCCCACAGAGACTACGCGAATTCCTCCTGTTGAATTCTCTCCCGTCATGTGCTTTTTCTTTCCCCTCCGGCTCTGTGTTAGTACACTTCACCTTTCTTGATGGTTGTCCCCCCCCCCCTCCGACCCCTACATACCTCCAATGTTGGTTTTTTAGTTCGTCTCTGTCCTTCAGTTTTCGCCAGTCTCCCTGTTTCTCCTCCACCCCCCATCACAACGGTCCTTCCGTCCGATCTCGATTTCTTTCCCCAGCTGTGCCCTTTCCTACGATTGATCTTCCAGCACTTTTCATTCGGGACATCTTGTCCTCCGTCTCGTAAGGTTATTTCTGCGGCTTTTCTCCTTCTTCGGACCTGAGCACCGGTCTAATTCTCCTGTTCTGCGTGTCCCTTCCGATATGTATGATGAGTGGCATCCTTGCGTGGCGAAGTCAATCTGAACAATCTAATGATTCTTCCCCGTACACCCACATGCCCCCCGCATCCTCTCCCCGTTCGCGGCGGGCAACGGTTATCCTTTTTTTTCCCATCCTGCTATTTCCCTCCTTGTCCCCTTC
>Ga0179593_1496545_pt1 | contig 11827 bp, 13 predicted proteins | sample CZODoug2_1_08_16_FD_185931 | JGI IMG/M metagenome (GOLD analysis project Ga0179593, IMG submission 185931) | Vadose zone soil fungal communities from Angelo Coast Range Reserve, California, USA - CZODoug2_1_08_16fungal (PacBio error correction) | ecosystem: Environmental > Terrestrial > Soil >... | reverse complement strand
CTCATGCCGTCCATCGTCTTAGTTTTTTTACAGGGTTCAAGCTTTTCCACCCTTTGCCTGAGGAATTTGGCGACGAATACGAAACGTCCGTTTTTCCAACGTCTGAGACCTTTCATTGGTACGGATGCTGATCTTTGACCGTTTGCGTCACCTGCAGATCTTTCCTAGTGACTGCACCACCCTCCAGTGGACGGCAGTCTGACTCCTTACCGGGACTGGTGAAGGTAACGTTTTTCTTTTCTTTTTTGGCGTGACTGTTCAGGTACTTGCCCTACTTTTCGTCGTCTTCCCTTCCTCCTGGTTCTCCCCTTCCCCCTTTCTCGATTAGTTGGTAGAGGGTGTCCACTTGCGAGGTAGATGACCCCCTCCGCCGTCTCCGCCACTTGTCGGCACTATGGTTGAGCCTTTTTCGCCCGCCCTTCAAGGTGGTTTTTTCTTTCGCTATAGGAGCTCACGCTGCCAGCCGGCGAGATCGTCGGTCCCCCTCTGTTTTCTTTTTCTTTTTTTTTCCGAGGTCGTGCCGGACTTTCTTTTCATTCTTCCAAGGTTCTAGCCAGCGCGCCCTTATTTCCTCAATATCCCTGGAAGGTTTACTTATTCAAAATTTGGGGTTTTTTGTCCCCCAATAGTAACTATTTTTCTGAGTTGGGGCCGGCTACTTGCCAAATCATCGTCTCTCTGTGGCTGGCCATTGTGTGATGACAGCCTTGCTTATTTTTAGTAAGGCAAACCCCGCTGGAAGATACCCGGTCCAGTTTTTACGTTCTGTAGCTTTAGCTTCCGCCTCGAAGTTTCCTGTTTTTCGCTTTTCTTGCTACCGCTTTATTGGCGCGGGTTAACCGCTTTTGGGTGCCGGTGGCGCGAGTCTCTCGCCTCTATGGAGGACGACATACTCTTTTCGGACTTCCCAATAATCTTCCCCTTACGCCCACGGGATTCCTTCCCACAGCTGTTCTGACTACTCTGGTGGGATCTTTATTTGATGGAACGCCGCAGACTTTTCGGAAGCTTCGTTCTAACTTCCTGATCCTGAATTCAGGCTTCTCTTTCTCAAACTAAACGTATCATTATTTGAATCCTGCAGGAGCTTGGCGAGAACGCTCCTGCGTCCTTATATTGTTCTGTATCGTCCCTCTTTGCGGTGAACGAAGAGACGCATACTATTCTATTGTCCAACTCCTTGTTTGACCCTGGACGCTTGCGGTCCTGGAGGATCTTGGAATAACATGATTGCCAGAGACCGTCCCTCGCAACTAAGAGGTCGTTCGCCTCATGCCCAACCTATTTTCCGCCCGACTCCCACCCCCCGTTTTTTTTTTTCTTTTTTTTTTGGGTGGGGTTTTTTTTGGTGTTTTTTGGTTTTTTTTGTTTTGTGGCATTGTCTAAGTCGGCGGACGGCCGAGGATCTCTTCCTGCCGCACTCTTGCTAGCTCATCCTGCCCATCTCCTAAAATATTTCCTCTTCCTTATAGTTTTTGTTGGCGGCCTCTTGCCCCTCTCTTAGACCGACTACACTATTCTTAGGGATTAGTCTCCCTCTCTTCCCTCTTTTGACAGCCGATCCATCCGCTGCCCTCTCCCAACGCACACATTTTATAGCCCTTGTTTCACTGTTGCGTAAAATCCTGCTAGCATCACTGTTCATCCCTGTTTGAGCTCTGCTGCTGCTTAACGAGTTTTGATTTCTTGGTCTACCTTTTTCAAAACCTTTGGTCAACAGGACCGCCCTTTATCCAGGTTGCGCCTCTCCAAATATTTCTTTTTCTCCAGTCCGGCCTGCAAGACGGCATTTTTTCCCAATGATTGGCCGGTTTTATCACGGAAAACCTCCTTCCTTTTTTCGAATATATTTTGGGTTTCTCTCCCATTACTAGTTAGAATTTCCCTTCCCTACTGATGTGACATGCTTAGCCCTTTGATCGTATGCGTGCGGACAAAAGTCATTCCCGCTATTATCTTTTTTGAGATATCCAGAACGATGGATACTTGCCCGTAGCAGCCGAGACTCTGGTGTCCCAACTGAGCGATTTTGACAACTGGCATTGAAGGGAAGGGGTGAGGAACGTTTTGACCCTGATTTTCCCCCACCAAAAGCTTCGAAAAACCTATGTCTCTATACTGAGTTATTGCACCAATCTGTGAACATCTTTGCAGGTGAGGGGCGCTACCGTTCCCCCCCCGGCTCAACGACGCCTTTTCTTTTGAGTCCAGCTTGCCCCCCAGCCTTATTAATTGTTGCACTTTTGTCCTGCTACTTTTTTTCCCTTGTTCGGCGACATCCTTTCTTTTAGACACTCCTTGATAATTTATCCAGTGTTTTGTGGGAGCCGAGCCTTTCTCGCGCACCATTCCTCCCTTCGGTGATTCGGATGCAATTATGGGTTTTCTATCGGTTTGACACTTTGATTGGATGGCCCATTGAGGCGAAACTCCCTCTTTTCCTCGATACTACTTTTGCACTCTTCTATGGCAATACTGTGATTGCATCGCCCTGAATGATCAAAACCTAAGCTCTCATCACTTAAATTGAGATTCTAACACTGAGTCTCATCTCCTTTTCAGCATGTCTCTGAAACGGTCGCAATCTCCTTACGTAAAGGTACCACGAATCTTTTGTCACCCATTTACCAATATATAGAAGGAAATCTTTTTCAGCTGTCTGGTTTTTCCTCAAGTCGTTCCCCGGTCGCAGAGGTAGTCTCCTTTTTTCCGTGAATTGGCGTTCAGATTTCCGCCCTCCCCCCGTCCCCCCTTTGGGTTTTATCTGGCCAGATAGGAGCACGGATGGTCGCTTTGCTCGTCCCTCCAGTATATTTAGCATATCTTTTGTTTGTGAGAGATTCGCCAATCTCTGGGCGTGACATATTTTTTCGCTCCACTGAACTATAAGGCGTGACGTTTTGTGGCGATAAAAGGACGGGGGTTCCACCCCCCCCCTCCCGTGCGGCGGCGTGCAGATTAACTCCAATTCTCTTCTCCTTACTACATCCCGATGTAGATATGAGTCACCCCTCTTGAGATGAGCTTTCCTTTCTACCCTTGGTCTTAACGTTACTGTGTTCCATCCTCTTCCTTCTTAGGACGATTTCGATCAAATGTTCCCTTTTTGACTCCCCCCCCTATCTCAAGTTAAATGCCTCCCCTTCTTTTTCGGGTTTTATTCTTCCCTTTCCCGCCTGCCCCCTCGCCGCAAAAGATAATATATTGGAAGATGGAGACACTCTCTCTCCCTTGCGGAGGTGAAATTCCCTCATCCATCTACTTCTCGGAGTGAACCACCTTGAATGTATGCACCTGGAATCCACAAGTACTTCTTATAGTCGCGCATGAACACCCACCCTATGGAGCCGTCAAGTTTTCCTGAAGAGACCAATGAGTTCGCGCCTTCTGTCGGCGCTTCCCCTCGCCCCTCCCTCTTCCTCTTCCGCCCAGTGCCACGGATACCAGGGACGTGAAACAGTTTATATGTCCATGTCAGGTCTCAAAGAAAGGCTGTTTCCCAATGTAGGGTCTGGACGGGAGCATTCCTTTCCCCCTGACAACATCATTTATGGTTACACCATTATCCCTATGGAAGCTTTTTTTCTCCCGCGGTGTGGTGAACATCCCCCCTTCTTTCTTATCCCTTACCTTCAGGATTTCATGTTCCCCATTTTTTTTGGCAAAACTGCGGTTCCATGTCGTCAGCCAGCTGGATATCCCCCCCCAATCGAATGCTTTCCCCTTGCCCCCTGCTGTAGAATGGCTTTGCGACTTATCAGCCTATCCTACTAATTCGTTGTAGCATCTTTGGAATGAGGGAATGCCTTCGCTCCTATTGCCCTTACCTTGAGTTTTGACTATAGCCAAAGATACACAAGTTGGTTTTGCCCTGTGTAGGGAACCGTCAGCCTGGCGGGCTTTCTTTCGCCCAAAAGCTCTTGTAACCTTCGATGCTTTTTTCGAGCAGCGCACCTTTCTATGTTCTTGTTCCTTGAGAAGTACCATGACGAGCATTACAAAACGTTGTAGACCACCTTTCCTAAATCCTTTAAGCAGCGTATATTCCCCCCCCGGATTCTCCAAATGTGATGGATGGAACCATCGGATTGTATCACCTAATTCTCGCTAAAGTGGCTCTTCCCCCGATGTTTGCTTCCTTCCGCAAGGATCGTCTTATTCGCACAGAAGCTTCGCGAACTAATCCACAAATCTTGCCCCTGTGTAAGATCTGGGCACACAGAAATCTTATAAGCCTGTCATGTCGCTTGCGTCTTAGGAGTGCTGCAAAGAGGCTGCGCTCCCTTTTCCTTCTTGAGTCCCCGCCAAGCCTGCAGGCCCACAAGTCGGTTCTCCAGGTCATATCATTTGAGATGATCGAGTCCCTTTACGTTTGCTCGTGATTTTTTTCCCGGCGCAATCAGTTTGTTCGCCCCCAAGTCCCTTCCACCGCCCATCGCCCAGGCCCCCCTGCGACTGCCCTTTAATGCGCCCTTTTTTTCTTCTCCTCCGTCGCAAGGTACTTTTAAAGGAACAGCACCTCCCGTGACGCAGTTCGTTTGTTGCCCCATCATATCCTTGTCCCTCTTCCTCGGTCAAAAAACGGTAATCCTTCATTTGTGTCGCTATCTTTTGCTGACCCATAACCCGGCCATCAGAGAAACCCCGCCGTTTCTCCTCGTTGTCGTCGACCAGTACCTTCCCTTCCCACCCTCGATTCCTTCCTCACGTCCGGCCCTGTGCACTTCTTTCGACTTGAAGGAGACTTTCCTCCCCTCTTTTTGAGTGCCGAGCGACTTCTAACGTTCTCCCCACGTCCGTTTACCAGACTTCCGCGCCACTCTAAGTCGGTCCCATTTGTCCTCTTTTCCCGACTTGACTTCGATTGGGCAGGTCCACGGATCCCTTCCACTCGGTTCCCCATTTTTTTTTTTCCACCAGATGGATTTCCCGCTTCCTCCCCACCAAAGCCTGACCCCTTCAGTAATGGACGTGAGAGCGGCTCATGGATTTGGTTCAAGTAGCCGTCCCTCAACAGTATTTTCCGAGACTTTGCTTTATTTTGACCACAACAACCTACCCCCTTCCCCTTCAGACTTGGGTTCCCCCTTTTTTGGTTTTCTTTTTCGTTGACTTTGCATTGATCTTCCTCATCCCTCTGACCCACAGACTCTTCTCTCGAAAGAACACCCCTGCCCTCCTCTCTTCTGGACGGTACCTCGGATTGTTTCGCTGAGTCACCTTTGGGCCGGTCGGTCAATCGCCCCCCTTTGGGTTTTATATTCTCCAGAAACATAGTGCCTTAAAGTTTCTCCTGTCCGGCGGCAGGTTGGGGCGGTCCATCATACCCCATTTTTGTTGGCCGTACACACCCTGCGACCCTAGGATAAGCCGACGAATGCCCAGTGGAAATAGAATAAACGTCGGCCCGTCACGCCTTTAGATGCCCGCGCCAGAGTCACTTTTTTACCTTTCCGGTGATAAACGGGCCGGCTGCCATACCTGTTATTTTTGCGTTCACGGACTCGTCACTCCCTTACAGGTTCAACCGGCCGTCCAGATCCCCGTAGATCGTCTTCTTCCTCGTGCGACCCTTCAGTGGTCCCCCTAGTCTCGATTGTCTCATGAATGACTCCCGTCCTATCCACGTCTTCCTTGACCCCACCTTGCCGATATGTTTCGCTTGCCATCCGGCTCCTCCCGCACCTTAGCGAAGTTCCCAAATCGGTGAAGCGGAATGACTCCTTGACTCGGACATATCTGACCGCTTCCCCCTTCGGTCATGGCTTTTAAATCGCCTACCAATGCCTGACAGCGCTGCAGCTTCTCCCTTCTCTTTCTTTTTCTTTCTCGTCAGCGAAGACCGGGATAACAATTTTCCCTTAGAACTGCGCGTCCACCCTTCTCCGGATACACACGTGACCGCATCGTATCTCGACTGATCTTGTATCTCCTCTCTTTCTCAGGTGGTTTTCTCCTCTCTCGTCGATGCCGACTCCCTGCGAACCCGATTATTACTTGATCTGTATCCCTTTTCTTTTTTCCTCCTTAATAATTTCCTGTTTTTCTCCCGTTTGAACCAGGTCCGCCTCCCCCCGAACGCCTACGAAGGTGCAGGTGATAGAAGTCTCCCTCTTGTCGCTTTTCGCCTGCTTTCTCTCCATGACCGTGGCGGATGGACTCTGCGGTCTGCTACCCTCCGGCACTTCGTCTCACATGCTGCGATGGTGAATTCTCCCTCAGCGCTTTGCCTCCTACACTTTCCTCTTTTTGTCTAGGTTAAAGCCGGTCCCCTTTCTATCGGAATTCCTGAAGAATACGACCACGTTGCTCGAGTCGATCCCCCAGACGACGTTCTGGATCGTTTAAGTTGCCAGGAAGATTTATCAGAGAGATCGACCCCCCCCCCCCCCATGACAGTTTGAGAAACATGGATTCGGACGGCTTGTCGTTCCGTCTGGCTGTTTGTTCTTTTTATGCCTCCGACGTCTGTCTAGTCCCGATTTGAAAATACCCCCCCTCCCGCGTCCCTTCTTTACGATTCTCTGGTTTTGGCCCCGGGAGCCGCCACTCCAAGAATCTCGAAATGGGTGCACTATGGTTGGAGACCCTATTTCTTTCCCCTCGGCCATGTTTTCTTACTCAATCACTGGCCCGCTGTACAGCCGTCTTAGATCCGGACCTTTTTTTCTTCTTGGTCCATGTACGCCGTCTTTCTTTTTTGATTAAGTCCCCTGGCAGATGTCCCTCCTCCCGACCCTTTTTACAAAAGAAATTTTCACCTCGGAGGGAACTTTCCCCCTGTGGTGTTTTCACTCAGCATCTTCCTCTTTTGAGTGAGTCCCTGCTACTTGCCACCATCTTTTCGCCTCCTAGTTCTGGGCAATTGAAGGCCAGTTTGTCATGGGCGTTTTTGCACCGGCCAGACACCCCCCCCCGGTGATTGGGTCGCCCTTTCCTTCGTCTTAGTTTTCAATTAAGCCCCCTGACGGCAAAGTCTTTAGCGGCCGGTCTTTCTTCGGTCGTAAACCCCTTGCTTCGTGTTTTTCTCTCTAGTCGTCGCGTCTTCTTTTCGAACTACCCAGACAGGTGTACTGCGTATTCTTTTTACGGGCGAACATTTTCACCGGATGCCGTCAGCGTTTCTTCCGTTCGAAGCCTATAGGTTCCTCCTTGATGTGCTGTCAAGCAGAAGTAGGTGTCCTTTTCTCCTGAAGCCTCTATATCGACACTCCGTTACTTTCATGTTGCCGGTCAACGCAGGATGCTATGAGCGGCTCCATTCCTTCTTCGTTCTTTCACTTCTCTCTCTGCTGAGCGAGGTACTACCTGTAGGGGCCCCAGTGCTCCCATGCTGACGAGTCATGTCCTCTTGGCCCCCACCGTAACCCTTGCGAACTCCCCCGTGATCACGTGCCGTTGACGACCGCCTCCCTCCCATTCTCAGTCCCTTCCCCTAGTGAATCAGCGGAGTGGTTGAGGATTTTCTCGATGACTTCTTCGTTCTCCTCTCCCTACATTCCTGGGAATCCGTGAGTCGTCTGGTCTTCTTTCGCCCGATCCGCACCGGAATACACTTTCTGATTAGTTATCCCTAGTTTGGGATCCAACCGATCCTTTTCTCCTCTTCACCCGACACAGAGCACTGTTTAGCGTTCCCTTTCGGTGAGTACAGTCTGTTAGCCCTCTCCACTGATTTTTTTTAGACGCTCTGCTTCACTCTTTTATAGTGAGTTCTACCCCACGTTTTGCAAAAATTTTGCGCTTCATTGAACGCCATCCCCTTTTTCAGAAGTGCTGCTCGAACCCCAGTTCGACGGTTCCAAGACCGTGCTTTTTCCAGCGCCGTACATGGTACGGTCGATCACGTTCCCCAATTCCCTTCCTTCTCTCTTTTCTCTATTATCACCAATTTACTGCTCCGACGAGTTAATCTTTTTCCTGAAAACCTCTGCTTTTAGCTCATGAGGCGAAGCTCCAAGCTATTTTCTCCTTTGCTGCCTCTCGTGGGAGACATTCGCCGCTCCTCCTGCCGAATTTGACTCTTGCAACTCCGAGCATCCTTCCTAAGGTACTTTAAACTCCGTTTCCCCACCAAAAGCGTCCGTTTTTTTTTCAATCTATGTTCCCATAGAGATCTTAGGGTCTTTTCAAAGGTCAACTTCGTTGAAGGCGGCCAGTCAGTACGGTACCGCCGGTCCCTGTCCCTGCTTTGTGCCCTACCTCTGCACCCATTCACTCTATTTTGTTCCTTACTCTTGCACTGACCTTATCATATAGGTGTTATCGGAGATTCTTAGACAGAGGCTCTGATCACATTGTCTTATGGGCTTGCCCTTTCGCCCTTATCCCCTGCCTTCTCGCCATAAGCCCTCGGTGACTTCCCCTTATGCCCGTCTGGTGGATACTGCCGAACTCCTTCTGCTTGTAATTTCAAAAGGATAAATCTCCCCCCTTCCCTCCCTTATCTGTCGACGCGCCCAAGTATATGTCCCAAAGGATGTCGTCTCGGGCAATTTCCTATTGTTTATTGATCAAACCCCTTTTCCTCTCCACTTACCTGAGATTTTTTAAGCACTTTCCCCCTGCCGGCATTTTTTCTGTCCCCCCTTTCCGAACCCACGTAAGTACAGTGTTCCACTCCCCCAGTCAGCCGCAGGTCAATTCCCCCTCTACGCATTCCCCAGCAGTTTCTCGTGAATTTTTCTCCCCTTCCTTATAGACATTCTTCGGAGTGGCCTGCGTCCCTGAGTTCATCTTCACGCTCATCACCTCCCCGTTGGAGGCGGTGTTTCCCCTCTTGTAGAGCACCCCAGCGTCCTCCGGAATAGGTCTTTTGTAGCTGCAATGCCCGCTATTGGTATATTTTCCTCATACTCCGTTTTTTTAGAGCATTGGCGTTCCTCCGTTGAGCAGGCGCCGACCTATCCCCCCTTTTCCGATATCGTTACCCTCCCCGGCGCGTTTGTGAGCGTTCCTTTACCTCCCTTTACTCCAATCGGCCTACCAAGTTCGCTGCAGGCCCCGGGACCTGCGGTCCACGGGAAAGTTCGCTTTAGCTGCTGGTTCTGTTGACCTTTTTTCCCCGGCGCCCTTCGTGTCGCCCTGTATTTTTGATGCTCAATGATTAATTTGAAGACTTCGTGCTTCCCGACCTCTCAATTTATGCCAGGATCCTCTGGTTTTATTTAGGGGATCTTTTCAGTGGGATTACGAGTACGCCCTCCATCTCTGGTCGCGTGCCCGTGCCGCTTTTCCGGGATCTAGTTGCATTGTTTTCCTTCTAAAGACAATTTCAGTTCTTGCGCATATCGCACATTCTCCTCGGAACGTACAGTAGTTTTCTTGTCTCACGTTTGCGCGCCGATTTTTATCCCCCACCCACACCTCTTGTAGTCAATGGCCAGTCCTGCTCCTTAAAATGCGTTTCGTTCCTGCTTCGCCCTTCTTCGCACCCCGGCTCCTTATTCCCCAAGTCTACAAGGTGCAGTCCCCCCCGAAAGGTGATGATGTTTTTTCCTTTTTTTTTCTCCCCCTAAGCGTCGGGCTCCCATGCGGTCGGGACGGGAGGGCTCCCAATAATTCACTCTTTTTTGTAAATACCCTCTAGACTCTATCTGATTTTTTTCCCCCCCTACCGCCTTGGTGGTGTGAAACTGCCTAGTCCCTTCTGAAAGAGCCAATCTCGACTTTTAAACGCTTTCCCATGCGGCGCGTCGTCTGTCCCAAAATCCTGGAATGTTGATCTCTCCCACGACTAATAACTCTCCTAAATAGGATTGGCCGCCAAGGACGCTCCTGAGCTTCTTTTTAGCCCCCTGATCCATATCGAAGATCATATCCCTTAATTGGAGAATTATAGCCACTATCTCCTCACAATATTCGTTTCGTCTCCCGCATTCCTTTCTCATGTCGCTTTCCGCCCCCAACGCTCTTGGTCCCCTGGAAATGCTTTTGTTATTACTTTCTTATGGATTTGTTCCTTCTCTTAGCGACTGTTTTGGCCCCGTTGTCAACCTTCTCAATTACTAAGCATGCTATTCTCAAAATAATGGATTTTTTCTTGGGATAGGGGTAACACTCCATATTCTTCCTCCCCCCCCCAAAAGTGGCTCTGACACAGTGTGAGAAGGAGCAGGCGCACTTTTTCGAGATTCCTACATAGGAGCTTCACTAATTACTCAGACAGATTGCTTTTACGGGCTTAGTCCCCCCTTTCCCCCCGACATAGGATCCCCAGTAATGATCCGCGAGAGAAAGTACTTTTTGTGCGGCATCGGACATCCTCTGGCTCTCCTCAAGTAGGCAAGGTTATCTTAACTCCCTGCTTTCTTTTGAGCGTGCACTGTGTCCCCTTAGCCCCCAATTTCGTGATGACCCCCCTCTCGACAAGTCAACGCTCTTCTTCCAGCAGCGACGGCCCCTTCTCCTCTCCCCTTGGCGCTTCGTTCAGCGTGACAGCCTCCCGATACCACTCCCAGCCTTCCTTTCTTGCCCCTCCCGCTCTTTTTGCTTGCAAACATTTCCTGTCGGTCATTTTTTTTTTCCGATATTGGTCGGCCAACTCAGTAAGGCTGACTCTCTGGGAATCGGCGCCGTTCCCATCCTGCGGAGGAGTCACCTCCCATCCAGTCCCATCCGATTCCTTACGTCTCGACGATCCGGTCCGTGGTTGCCTTTTTCCTCCTGAAGGAATCGCCATTTCCCGTAGGGTGAGTGGTTCTCCCTCATCGACGCGAAACCGATAGGCGACCCCCTCCCCAAGTGTTCTCCCTCCCTCCTACCGACTCGCGTATGCCTCCTTTTCCATTAGGGGCCGGTCCCCCGCGACTCCTTCCGTCCAGGTTCCCACTCACCCTTTGCATGGCGCAGGTGACGTACTCCAACCCTTTTCCCCTTGGTACTTGGCGTCCATAACATCCTACGATCGGTATGTTTCCAATCACCCCGTTTCTTATCACCCAAAGTGCAGGACCCTTTTTTTTTGACCAAACTGGCAGTCACCGTCACCTTCCAGATAGTTGTATATGCGTTCGTTCTTTTCTCTGCTCATCCCTTGGCGAGACTTCGACGATTTATCCACCTCTATTTCGGCTTTCAAAAAGAAGAACCCACTTCTTTTCCCCTCCCCCTATATCTCCCTGCTGATACAGCGATCCTCGAAGAGCGGATTTTGACCCCCCCCTGCCCGCAATCGCATATTTCTTTCCCATCCCCTTAGGCAGGAAAATTTTGTCCCCTTGCTTTCGGGTCTAATCCGATCCGCCGGGAACCCTGTTCCCTCGGCCTATCCGAGCACCGCCGGAGTTTTTCCTTCCACGCCTCCCCGTAACGTTCGAAATAGGCCAAACTGGAAGTCCCCACAAGGTACGTCAGTTTCTCGAACTCTTCCGTTTTTTTCAGTAAAGGGTTGCGAGTCCCCGCTCGCCCGCATTCCCCTCCACGGGCCAACTGACTCCGTTCACACCCATATAGGAGAGTCTTCTCTCGGCCCCAATTGCCAAAATTTATCGTTCCTTATACAGTCAAGCAACGTGGGACCTGACACCTTGAATCCTTCGCCGCATTCATGACCTGAGCGCACTCCCCCCCTCCTCCTCTCCCTCCTTTGTTCACGGCCTCCGGGAATGCCTCTCTGCGTCTCCTCACGGATACCCTGCCCTCTCTTCACCGTCGGCGAGGAAATCGACACCTTTTCCGACCCAGATAGCTAGTTGGTTTTTTTTGGATTAGAGCACATTGCCCTTAGCCCTGGCTCCTCCGGATTAGTCCAGCCTTCCCCCATTCAATCGGAAATGACGCACCATCCGGATAAAGACACCTTGACTCTCTTTCTACCTTCTGTTCG
>Ga0179593_1410515_pt1 | contig 11827 bp, 13 predicted proteins | sample CZODoug2_1_08_16_FD_185931 | JGI IMG/M metagenome (GOLD analysis project Ga0179593, IMG submission 185931) | Vadose zone soil fungal communities from Angelo Coast Range Reserve, California, USA - CZODoug2_1_08_16fungal (PacBio error correction) | ecosystem: Environmental > Terrestrial > Soil >... | reverse complement strand
TTCGTAGTGTCCCCCCGTCAATTTTCCGAGTCGATTCCCTCATCTTACAGAGCGTTTTTTGAGGCACCACCTCGCTGTCTTGTGTACATAGCTGGCCCGAGACCGTTGGTAGTGTTTCTTTGCCCCCCCTTTTTTTTTTTTCCAGATGACTTTTTTCATTCTTCAGTTTCCTTAGCCCTTTTCTTGAGTCGTCGATGCTAGGCCCTATCCTAGATATGAATTGAACCCCTTCATCTCCCGCTTATGCCTATACTTGCCCTTAGCGAGCAAGATATTCCCGTCCCTGTTTTCGATACTCCCGTGTTCCTACTGGTGAATTGATCCTTCTCTTTTAGCCTCGGATCGATCAGTCATTTTCTCTTCATCAGCGCATTTGCGACCGTCGGTTTTTAGGTACTAAACTGAAACTCTCCCCTCCCCTTTGGTCGAACTGGTTAAGTTCTTTTTATCACTTATTGCGTCTGACCAAAGAGTCATGGTGTCCTACTCTTTGCGGACCCAATCTTAGATCATTTTAGTTAGAACACGTCTTTCACAGGGCTGAGCAGTTCCACATTCCCCCTTAGCATTTTGCTCCTTTTTCATTCTTCCCCCTTTGGACCTGTATCCCCCCCTTCACACTTGCAACCCTTCTTTTTTTCGACCACATTCGGTCAAAAACTTTTCCGTTGTTTTTTTCCTCGTCTTCTTGCCCTTTGCCTTGGACTCACCTTAGAATCTATTTTCCCCCGACCTTTGTGGACGGAACCCCCATCCTGCCCTTCTCTATTATATACCCCTAGTTGTATCCCCCCTTCTTTCTAACTTGTTAAGCGCCTCCCCTCTCGGCCCCCTGCGTCTTGCTTCCTCGTGGCCGTGCGCCTGCGAAAGGAAGCCGGCGTTTGAATGCGGAACGCCTCCCCCTCCTTGCCGGCGGCCGACTTTCTTACGCCCCAAATCTGCTTTGTTTGATTCCGACCATGGAGCCCGGAGTAGCCCCTTTTCTCGTCACTTTTTTTAATACCCTTCTTTCCCCTCTTGACCAAAAAGGAGACAGGACCTACCAACCGCCCCTTCTAGTTACTGCGCGTAGTTTCCCCCCTCTTTTTAAGGGACTTTACCTCCCTCCCTCCAGAAACGATTTCCTCCCTTTTTGCAAGTTCCCATAATACTCTCTTCTTCGACGTTATCGACCAACGTTTTCTTCTTTCTCCCCACCAAGTCGATAGACATCAACCCTTCCCCGTTATTTCTACTATTGAGAGAAGTCAGCTATCCCCCCTCTTTCCCCCTCCAAGCGTCGCGATCGAGACAGGTTCTTTTCGTCTGTGTTGAAATGTCACCCTTGTTGCTCCTCCCTATGATTCCCGTCAAACCTTTTTTTTGCTCCAATGAGCCATTTGTCATAGCCCTCGATTTTGACACACTTCAGGCATAGAAGATCGAGGACTAATTTTTCGTATATTTTGATTTTCCCCCCCATCATTTTTTGTTTGGTTTTCGGTCCCTCTCCTTAGACAAACCTCATCCTTTCCCAGGATATTACCAGTATCCGCCCTCCACCCTTTGTTGTTTAAACTGAGTCTTTCATTTTATTACAGAGATGTTTTCGGTTGAGTCCTTTTTTTCCCCCCTCGAGATATCTGTGTTCGCCTGTCGTCCCCCAGATAGAAAGGGCGGTCCCATACCTCACCTTTTCAACTATTTTTAAGGTCGCGGCTCCTCTGTTTCCGAACTCTTTGTGTCTCTCTTTCTCCTTCAGTCATAGCCTCTCGGCACTATAACTCCCTTTCCTTTTTTTTAGTTGGGAATTTTCCCTTTCTTCAGAGGCAACTATTGTCTCCTTCCTCTTTGATGGATCCATGGTGTTCCCTCCGAGGTGGCGCGCTGGTCCTTCCTCGCCCCCAAAGCGCAAGTTTCGCCGATCTCTCTCTACCTTCAAGGCGAAGTCTAAATTTTTTTTCAGACTCTTTCCCTCTTTTCCTCTAGTTTGAAGATAGGACTTAGTTGCTTTCTGGATTCCAAATATACTTCCTTCCTCCAGTAATCTATTTTCTTCCCCTCCTGATCATTGGTAGTTGTAATATCACCCCTCATTTGACAAGACTGGACCCCTCTCCTCCTCGGGAGAACTCGTCTCTCCCCCTACCCGGTCAAGCTGTACATCTCTCTCCTGCCCATTGTAAAGAGATTGATTTCGAACTTGACTTCCTTCGCATGACAGGGAAGATTTTCCCTACATTCTTTTCCATCATTTATAGTTGATTCAACTCTTTGTCGTCACCTTCGTTGGAGACCCCTTGCCCTTCTCAAGGTAGGTTGCTGTCCTTCCCCCCATTTTCTGGGTGGATTATCTTTTTAACTTTCCTCTGTTAAATTTTCCTTTTCTAAAGCTGTACGATATTCGTTGTACCGATCATTCGACGGAGTTTTTATTTTCCCCTAGGAGTCCTCACTACTGAGAGGTCTGACCCCTTTTTCCCATTTCAGATAGGATTTCCCATCCTCCACTTCCCTTATTGCAGCTTTGAAATGCAGCTGCGTTCCGTTTACCCCCTTGCATTTCAGCGGCCAGCCTGCCCCCCTCTCTCTTCTCCATCACAGGTTATATCCTTCCTCTCCGTCTTCAGCGGCCTTGAGTGTTTATCCTTCCTTTTTTGCATTTGGAGGGGTGTTTGAAACTTTCCCTTTCCTCCTTAACTTAAGCGGTATTACCGCTCACCCCCGAGATACTTCCCGCTCATCTCTCTCTTTACTACTCACAGTTTTTGTGGTTGCTCTGATTGACTTCTTCCTCCTTTGTTTTTTTTTTCCTTTCCTTTGCTATTATTTCTTTTTTAGTTTTAAACCATTTTCCTACCGGGTTTTTCCCTTATTCCTCTTTTTAAGCTGGCCGAACTTTTTTACTCCCTATCTCTCTGCCATGATGGCGGGCCTATCGCGTGGTTTCAATGACAGTATGTTTCCTTCCTTCCCTGCAGGCAGGCGGTACCTTGGCCTTACCCCCTATTTTCATTTCGGGCGGAAGATCGTCCCAATTGGTTTCCCCCTTCCCGTCATAAATTGCTTTTTGCACTTCTTCCTTCTCGTATCATGGATCCTGCCCGCCCTCCTCCTCTTACCAGCTTTTTTGCATGCTCCTCCCTTTTTTTTCCCTGCTCTCACGCCACCGCAGGTGGTGTACCTCCCCCTCCCGGGAGACAGTTCCCTTGTAGCCCAACCCCTTTTCTCCCTCTTTAGAACACAGATTCCCCCGGCGTTCGGCAGGGCCCCATTTTTCTTCGGTTCCTCGCCCCCCTTACGGCAGCGAGAACCCCTTCCCCTATCCCTTTCAATGTCGGGAGACCTTTTTCCTTTGATGTGACGAACTTTTCTCACGGCTTGAGGCTCCCTTTGATCGAGTGTAACCATCCCCCTCTCCTTTCTTTTTTTCCCAACTTTTCCCAAACCAGATTATGGATTTTTCTCCCCTCCCCAATTCGAAGGACCGTCGTTTCTATATCTGTCACCCTCATAAAATACGATATATGACCCCTTCTAACCCCTATTACTAGATTGATTCCCACATTTATCCCTTTAAGTGAGTTTTTTCGTCGAGCGGCTAGCTCGCGTGTTGCCGACCGTGCACAAGCGACCCCTTCCTTCTTCAAAGAAGTTGGTGTAAACAATGCCATTCTCCCTCCTATCCGACCTAAGTTTAGATGTTCAGGCCTTTCCCGGGCCCCCGCAAACTGACCCTTCCCTTTCTAGTCAGCTCCACGATTCTTCCCTTTCTACTCGGATACCCACCTTTTCGTAGAAATAGTCAGAAGCGGCCTTGCCTGACGAGCGACCTTAGGGTTACCGTTTTCTTTGCCTGGTCGAAAGTTTTTTACTTTAAGCCTTGCCCGTCCAGTCGAGCGTCTTTTTTTTAAAAACCTAAAGACGTTTCTTGTCTCTGATTCCTCCTTTTTCTTCCTCCTCCCCTTTTGGAGTGTCGATCGAACAGGGCTCCTTATTGCCTAGTTTTCTTTTACACCAATGGCCTCTCCCTGGGACATAAAAAGTCCCCTCCTCTTTCTTACATTTGTTTTTTAGGCATCTTTTGTCTTCATTCTTAGCGAGGCGCTGTCGCTTTAATTCCCGCGGGTTGGCTTTTTTTTTTATGTAATGCAAGAGATGGCTCCCTCCCCTCCATTTCCTCCATGCCAATCCCTATTATTTAGCGATCTTCTGTGATGATGATCGAGATCTATCTTCACACGTTTTTTTGCCTGGTTTCTTCTCTCTTCGTTTGCGAATCCGAATGCTATTTTTTCTATCCCTCGTTTTTTCCCCTAGGCTTTTCTTTCACCTTTCCGACGCAAGACGGTGACCTGTCTTTTTTAGGTTTCACCTGCCCGATATATACGAAGTATCTTTTTTCGTTTTTTTTTGGAATTGCGTTACCTTCCCCCTGTTTCCTCTAACCATTTCTATCTCCTCATTCCAATTCCGGCCTTTCCAACTCGATCACCAATCCCCTCTTTTTCCGGACATGTAAGCGCTTACCGTCACTATTTTCATGATGTTCTTGAATTAAACGCCTTTCTTCACATTTAGACTTTCCGTCAAGTCCTCGCACAACATTTTTCTTTCATGATACTCTAATCCTTTTTTTTCAGACTGCTTTTCTGAGTTGGTGTCTCCGATTCCTTCCGTTTTCTCCTTCCCCTAAGTTTCTCTATTTCCTCTTCTATTATGGCTGTTCTTCCGGTTAGTTTAAGTCTTTCGGTTATTATTTCTCGTGATAAAGTCTCTACCCCCCTTGTAACCGACTGGCACCGGTCCGAGGTCTTTTTGCCGAGACTTTTGAGATAACATCCTGGTCTCCTCAGAAGTTTTTTTTCATTGTTCTTTCCCCGGTCACCTTCCCGAAGTTCTCGCAATTCTCCCAATACAATCGCCTTAGGCTTTTCCATTTGTCCCCCTCAATCCCTGGGATCTCCCTTTGACGCTTGCACCCTCACTCTACCTATCCCTTTGCGCAGCCCCATCTTTGTGTGACCACCGCGACGCCGGTTTTCTCCATCTTTCGAACATATTTTCTCTCCCGGTCAATAGCGACCACGGGGGTTTAGATCCCATTTGAGGACATATTCCCCCTTCGCCAAGGTTGATCTCTTTTTCCCTTCTCCCCGGGAAATGATAGAGGTTTTCTTGGAATCATCCTTCTCTCAATGGCGGCGGAAGATTCCAGAACCTTTCAGTAACTTTCCCCCTTCAAGTTCCTCTTTCCCTTTTTTAAATTTCGTTGCTCGGCTTCCTTCCTCCCCTTGTAAACGCTGGACGCTAGTCCCTTTTTTTTCTCTTATGGTGAACCTTTTGATCACTGACTGGGCCTTCTTCCCCCTTCCCCGGTGAAACTGCAAGCTTTGAGCCCAGGGGTCCTTTAAATCCTGACCAAAGTATCGTATCTCTTTTTCCTCAAAAAAGGAACGAGGTCATTGTCTGCTCCTCCCCTCTCTTTAAGCGGGATAGCCCTCTCTTTCCTTCCATTAACACAATCTAATTCGATTTCCTCCCTCCGTTTTTGTGCGATCCTATCTTAGTAGTTACAAGCCTTTTCTTTTCCGACGTAGATAGAATCACTATCGTTTCTTCGAGGGAGGCAAAATTTTTCTTTTTCGCTATCGGGCTTTTTTGGACCCCTCTTCCCCTAGACGTTGTTTTTGTGTCCCGTTCAAAGTCAGCTTGCTTTCCTCGGTTAAGGTCATGTAAAAAGTATTTTCCTCTTCCCCTATGAGCGGTTATTTTTTTTTTTGATTATTTGAGGTTCCTCTTGTTTCCCACGTCGGTGCACCCGTCTCGGCAGCTCACCCCTGGACTTAGTAAGTTCCCGCTTTTTTCTTTTTACTTTTTTTTCTCTTTTATGAACGTGCCTTTAAGAACTCTCATTGAGTCCGTTTGCCCAGTTCTATGAGTCTATTTTTTTTTTTCTCCCTGCCCCCCACCGTATTAAGGTTGTTACTACTGGTGGTGGGGTTTTTCGCCTCTTTCTCTTTTGTGTGCGCCTTCCGGTGATTTCTCATTCCTCCGCCACCTGCCGTTGTCGCTATTTCCCAGGATTCTCCTTCTTTTCGAAGCTTTTAACGTCCACTCGATCCACTTGATTTGCACCATAAGCGTCTCCTCTCAAAGGTTTCTCCTTTCGTTTTATAGACAGAGGTCTATTCTACTTGCATTCCTGTTTCAAGCTTTGGCCAACATGCGCTACCTGGTTCTTGTGAGCCATTTCAAACCTTCCACGCTTTGTTCTTTTTAAATCCTCCCCTAGTTTCCGAATTGCTTGTCTTTGAGCTTCCTTACAAAGGTAACCGGTTTCCTAGGGTACTCTTCATCACCCTGTCCGACGCAAGAAGTCTTTCCCTGCCACTTTTAACGGCCCAATCCCCGTCCCACAGTTGAACCATAAGTTTTTTACTGCCCCTGTCCAGGATAGCAAACTCTGAAGGATGAGCCATCCCCTAATCCCCTGCTAACCGATTATTTTCCTCCAGGGTTCGATCCCTTCCTCCTTAAGAGTACCTTCGTTCATCTAGGAACTTCATATTTTTTTATCTCCCCCCTCATAGATCCCGTCTCGCAGAAGAATGGACCCTTCGGATTACATTTACCACCCCAGTATCGCCAGCCTCCAGATTCTGCGACCGATCCTGCGCCAGTAATATTCTTCCACCCCCAAGTCACAGCTGTCCTCTCCTCATCCCCAAACAAGGCTCCCCCCTCCGCAAAGTGTTTTAGAGTGTTCCCCCGTCAAGTTTAAACCAGAACCAGTCTCCGCTTCCTTCCTCCAGGAGTTGACGATTGACATCCTTTTTTTTTTCCTATTTCCTATGTATTCTCCCCCGAAATTGCCCGTGTTATGATCTCTGCTTGTTTTGTTGCGCCTTTTCGTTTCAGGTCAAATGCTCCTTAGCCAATTGGTTCTATTCGCTGATCCGTTAACCTCTCTCATAGTTCCACCTTCCCCTTCCTGTAACGCCGGAACCCCGGCTCACGCGCAAGAAACAGACATTAGAGAGAGCTCTCAATGCCGGCGATCGGTTATCTATTCCAGGTGGCACTTTTTTTTTTGATCGGCCGTCCCTTCCGCAGCAGACACCTTGCTAGTTGTATTTTCTTCTTAGACACTCCTCCTGCTTTTCTTCTTCGTTTTTCTTGCTGTAGGTCCCCAATCCCCCCTCCCTCCCCCTATTTCCTCTCGTGCGGCCAAGCCTCCCTCCCTCCCATGCACCCGGCGCATTCGTTTTCCTCCCCTTCGTCAGGATATACGTCCTCCTCCGCATCACTGACCCCCCCCCCCTCCTCTTGCGTCCTCTAGGTCAGTCTCCCTTCTTCTCCCAATTTATTTTCCACCCGTCTGCCCCTCAGTCATACCTTTCAAGGTCAACCTTTCGCTCCCGCCCCCCACATCGGCTTCCCCTCCCCTCTCTCCGTGCTTCAGCGTGACGTCCGCCGACGTCCCACCTCTACCTTCTGAGGTCTACGACTACAGTGTCTTCCCTCCTTGGTAAACCTTTTATTGTTCCTCCCCTGCGTCCCTGCAACTTCTAAAGCATCCTCCTCCCTTTTTTTGACGCCCATGTCTCACATTTTCTTTCCTCGCTCAATTGTCCTCTCGGATAGAAATACGTTCCTCGTCCCCGCATCCTCGCTTCATATAGACCGACTACGTTTCATACGAGCCGGCTCTTTTTGACACTTCACCTTCTCCTCCTCTGCCTAAGCTGAACATACCTTTCCCTTGCAGACGCTGACTCCCACCTCTCGAAGGCGCTACATACACGCCATCCCTTTCCCATGGACCAAGATCCTCTTTTTTTTTTTGTTTCGAGAATTAGCGTTCTACCATGATTTTTCTTTTCATTCTTTTTTTTCTGTTCCAAAGTACGTAAGTTTCCCTTCTTCCCGGAAACAGATCGCCCTTTATCTTCGGGAACTCCCCGATCCCCCATCCCACCCGATTCCTTTTTGAAGTGCGTGGGGTTTTTTTTCCTCCAAGTCTTCCAGACGTGTTTTCCCCTCCCCTGGACATTCATGTGACTCTTGTGACCCCACTCCTTTTCGTCCCCCTCCTCTTTGCATTTCTTTCCCCCCCCACGGACACCCCGCCGTGCCGCTTCTCCCCTTGGAACAGAGATCCTGTTCTTTCTCGTCTCTCCCCACACGCGCATCTCCCCTTTTTCTCTTTCCGCTCGCTCCGCCCCACACCTCTCCCCCCCCTCCCAAAACTGCTTCCAGTAATGACAGTGCTTTCCTTCGCGGATCAGAGAGTTGTTTCTTTTATCATTATTACTATTTTTGTGACGTCTGTTTTCCCGCTCTTTTCCCTGACTCGATGCCTTCAGGACATTCCTGCATTTCTCTCGCTAGCAGGTATTGGTTTTTCCTTTTAGGTACATAAGGGATCCTTCGTTTGATCAACATATCGCATTCCCACCTTCCTACATTAGATGCACATGTTTCCCCCTTCCCCAGCAGACTTCTCTCTTCCCTGCCCCTCCCCCCCCAATGATTTCTTTCTTTCCCCCCAGTCAGACTGCTATCGGCATTCCCCCCCCTACCATGAACAGGTAGTTCGTCTTTTTGCTTTCAATGCTGCTGGCAGTCCCCTCCCCCTTCCTCAGAACGCATGATAGTTTATTGAATTCCCCTTTCCCTTCGTTGCATTTTTTATAATTCTCCCCTTCGTTTCGCTCAAGTTTCCGTCAATTTTTTTTCTGATTGTGTGAAACTTACCCCTTTTGCACATCTGTCTTCTCTTTCCCCCCTCCCCTGTCTGCACGAAGCAAATCCTTAATATCCGTTTTTTTTAGATTAGACGTGCCGCAAATTTCACGACGATATTTCGCAATATGTATAGCATCTGGCAGTGACATTCCTCCTGCTTTTTCTATTCCCCTCTCCCCCTCTTGGTGCTGTTGAGTATTCTCCTGCCGCTGGGAATGAATAAGTTTCCCCATATTAAGTGTCTCCTATACTCCATACTTCTCCGCATCAGACGATCCCGTATTGGTGCGTCTCTTCATCGGCCACAAGCCGTTCAGTGCCAGTTGCCCACCCTGCTACCCCACATCGCAGTCGCACCGGTCAACAGCCTTTGGGAAAGGATTCAAACCAGGGCAACTCCTCCCTAGACCCTCAGTGTGACCACCCCCCCTCCTGGGGTTCCTTTTTTTGGGGTTGAGTGTGAGTGCAGAAATGCCTCACGGGGTCAAAGACCATGCCGCCACCGACTCCACTTACGGAAGAGGCAGCAATGAATTCCTCAAGCATTTAAGCTAGCACGGTGATACATCTGGAATTGCCCCCAGTTCGTCTTCCAACATTTTTGTCACGACCCCAGGTTTCTCGCGCGACTCCCTTGTTTTATCTAAGCGAGGCCTTCCGTATACCCCCACGCATATACGCCCACTTCATCTCCTTTCGCTCTCCCGTTTTTTTTTTGTCTGAGAGTTGTCAGCCCTCTTGCGGTAGTTCCAGTTTACCCCGAGTTTCCGCATTCATGTGGCCCCCCTCTCGTGTCTCTTCCGATTGCTCCCCCCTTTTCGCTGACTGTTAAAAGACCCTTTTATTTTCTAACAAGCATAGCTCACGGTTTACCCAATTCCTCTTCTCTTCCCCCCTAGCAGACTCTATCTTGTGCCACTGAGGAGTGATCCAAATTCCATTGATCGATTGATCCGGCTGCTCTTCCTTCAGATTTTTTTCCCGTTTGACTGTTCCTCTTAATGCCAGGCCACCAAGGCTGGCGCCCCGCAAAATACCGGGCTGATGCTTGCGGGCCGTAGTCGCATTTTTATTTCCCCTGATTCATCCCTCGGCGATTTTTTTTTTTGGTTTTCGCCACTCCTGTTTCATTCTCCCGTTCACGTTTCATTTCTTTTTCAGTGCACAGGCCTTCTCTGATGTACATTACTTGATTCAATCACCTTGTCTGATCCCATTTTCCAGACGTGCCTACTGGAATGACCGGCATGTTCTGTTGTCATCTCGCCCCCCTTTCCAAAAGTGTTTCTTCAGTTCCCCAGGTCCATTCGTTGACAACAACCTTTCCGCCCTTCTCCGTTTTCTTGAATCCAAAACTCATCCCGGATATTTACGCTGCCCCCCAGTTTTTTTTAATTGGTCTTACATTCTGCTTTGACCAGACCCATGGTACTGCCTGCTTTTCCATTGTCTCACAGCTTCCATCTCACTTTCCCTGTTGGTTCCTCCGCTGAGATGTCTGCGTCTAGCTTTCTCACCGCTTCCTACCGGCCGGCTTCAGTCTTGTACCTTTCTCTTTCACTACCCTCAGGGTTGTTCTTTTGTCCAGCCCGCCACGCACTGACCCCCCCTCATTTGCTCTTCTTAAAACGCACCACTCGACTTCCTGCTTAGGTTCTTGTCCTCCTACCCTCAGAATCCTTTGACGTGCCCCCTGCTCCCTTTTCAACCTCTAGTGACCCTTTAATCGTTCTTTTCATCAGGATCTGCTCCTTGGTTTCTGGCAAAGAATGCGGCCCCTTACCGCTCGATGATGCGATTCCTCCCCTATCTTGACGCCCATTAAGGAGACACCAGGCTCGTTATCTCGCCGTTCCAGTCCCTAGTCGTTTTTTCCCATCCGCATGAGCATTCCCCTTTGACCGATCCCCCCTGGTTGACGCACCTTAGGCTGTACACGGTTTCATCTTTGTCACTACAAAATTCGAGTCGTGGTGGTACCTTTTCCCCGTCTCGCAGAAGCTAGTCCCCTTTGCCCTCGCGTTTCTCAGACTTTCTCTACTGGCCCGCCAAACAGTCCCGATTCTCGATGTTACACTCTCACTCTTCGCCGATAGTTTCCCGGATCAGAGAGGTCCACAACCGTTCGAGACTGCTTAATACCTCTGCAGTTCGTGCTATTCGATCAAGATTGTCCTCTGTTGCTGATTTATTTTTTCGTAGAACCTTTTTAGTCCAGTCTCCACTCCGAAACAGTTAGCCCACCCATGTGAAGATTTTACATATGTCCTCCGTCGCCTACCCTGTTTCAACCTACATACCTGAATTGCGTTTCCTCCTCCCCCGCGTATATTCTCACTTCCTTCGATACACGAAGTCGTCCCTGTCGCATAGAGCTATTTTTTTCCCGGGCCGTCTTTCTGGTAAGATTTGTCTCTTTGCTCCCTTAACGTGAATCCCTGTTCATTCCACCTATGACACCGACTACTCGTCTCCAATCTTCATAGCTGCCGTCCCCGGTTGTAGTCCTGGTCGAGGTTGCAGCTGTTATCAGCTTGTTGTTTCAACTTCCAGTCAGGTGGCTCCAGTATAGGCCTAAGGTTACCCTTAGCAGTATCCCCCTGAATTCCCGCGTGACACCCTTCTTTTCCACAACCCCGTCTATCCTCTTCGAACTCTTTGCATCTGTTCTACTTAATCCTGTTGCTGATTTCTTTTTATCGTTTTCCTATCGGTATACCAACGCGTGAGCATGGATTGTCCCTTTGTGATGGAGATTCGACTTCTGGGGGGGTCAGAAGCACTACAATCGTGTTGGTATTCTCATTTCCTTTCCAGGAAAGATATGAGGCCCCGGGGCTTTGACCAACTTCTCAAGGAGCATTCAGACCTCCCCCCTACCCTTCCGCCTGCTGAGATGTCTAGGTTGACTTGGTCAAGGGACGCGAAATCTCACGAATTACAGTACTGCTGTGCTTTTTTCTTTCCTGACGTTTTTGGACCTTTGTTCGGCAGCTTTACAAACCCCAGTTTCTCTCTACGCACCTTGAGGCATTCGTTAAGCCTTACGGTCCACGCCCTTCTGGTCTACCCTCATCCCCAGTTGTTTCGTCCCCTA
>Ga0179593_1296962_pt1 | contig 11827 bp, 13 predicted proteins | sample CZODoug2_1_08_16_FD_185931 | JGI IMG/M metagenome (GOLD analysis project Ga0179593, IMG submission 185931) | Vadose zone soil fungal communities from Angelo Coast Range Reserve, California, USA - CZODoug2_1_08_16fungal (PacBio error correction) | ecosystem: Environmental > Terrestrial > Soil >... | reverse complement strand
AAACTTCTAGAGTTGCAGACGAAAACTCCTTGCCCCCTGTAACTTTTCATTTTCCCAACGTTTTTAATGTTGAGTCTTTTCGAATTCTTTTTTCCATAGCAGCGTGCGACCAGGTTAAGCCCCTTTTTTTTTTTGAACCTCTTCTGCCCCCACGAGTTTGATTGCTGCCAAAAGTCCCCTGGGGCACCAACCGCCTTACCTCAAGCACGCGCACGGACTCGTGTTAGGATTGTTTTCATGACCAAACTCCAAGGGGTTTTCCATTCCCATTACCACCCGGCTTTAAGTAGAGGACACGTTTTGGCTGGCGTTGGACCTGCTTTCTTTTATCACGGGCCCCCACGCCTTGGCCCGGCTGCTCTCCTGTTCCTCCGACCGCATTTCTTCTTTTTAGGAAGTTTTTTACCTGTTTCGGTGAGGTCACGTGTTTTCCAGGGCTCTGCTGGGGGAGCCACATTTTCTCCCCCTATTGTCTCATATTTTCTTTGGAATTCTTGACGGCCCTGTCCCCGGCTTTCGGCGTTTGCACAGCTTTTCTATTACTCAGCAGTGTAGATCTTCCCTGAACCCACCTAGAACTTTCCCTGTGCACTTTCGGCGGACCCCTTTAGTAAGCCCCCTTTTCCGGCAGCGGCCTGGTGGCGATCAGCCCCAGGCCGTGAGCCTCGGCTGCACATTGGGTGGGGTCCGGGCTACCAGAATGGCTTCTTTTTGGCGTTTTCGCAGCCGTCTTTTTTTTTCCAAGTTCGCTGATCCATTTTCTAAGAATCTGTTACGATTTTCCTCCACGGGCCGCCGCTTGTTGTCGACTCTCGCGGCGTGAAGTCTTTCTCTTGTCGAACACTTGAAAGCGCCCGTTTCCCCCTTCCAGTTAGACACGTCCGTCTTAGTCCAACTTCTTTGCAAGCCTTCTTCTTTTTGTTGGACCTGATAGTTCATCCGGTCGTAGATTCAGGGTCAGCCGTTGACCTTAGTCACGCTCACGCCTTATTCTCGATAATAGGTCTTTTAGTGGTCGATGCAGGTTTGGCCTGCGTTTTTTTTCTTTTTTGTTGCAATGAACCGGCATGCCCCTGCGTTCGTGCTTTTGGCTTAGATCCCGCCGTCAGATTTTTTCCGTTCCTGTCAATGTGCATTCCTCGTCGATGAGTCCTTCTTTTTCTTTTCTGTTTCTAGAGGATGTTCATTAACCCCGTATCTTGCGACAGAAATTTCCAAGTCGCCGCCGCCTGCATGTTTACTTCAAGGTTGCTGTCTTGTACAACGCAACCGGCTTGCCTTTTTTGCCTCTTTTAGGCTGGTTTTCGTTGATCCCGCCATCTCGGCGAAGAATTTCTCTTTTCAACCTTTGCGATACCCCAAGCAACCATTTTTGCGGCGGGGCCTGCGACTCGAACCAGGAGTTTTCGACGTCTCCTCTGCACCCTTTCCCTCTTCATCGGTATCTTGTTTTTTCAGCGATCAGGACGGTTCCCGTTTTCTCCACCTCTCCTCCGTTCTTTTGGCACCGCTACTGTTATTTCCTTCCAACTTCTCGGCCCCTCTTGTCCCCCCACTGCGGTACCGCTCCCGACCCTATTTCCGGGTGGAACACAGATTCCGGGTTTGGGTCGCTCGGTGCTTTGGAAAGGTCGTCGCACCGTCCGCTCCGTTTTTCCAAACACATGACTCGCTGTAAGCCGATCGTGCCAGGCGTTTTTCTCAGGCTCCACAGGCTGTGCCCCAATTCTCGGCGAATGTTTTTTTTCATCGCTAAACCGCCACTGCCTTTTCCCTCTTCTCTCCCCGTTGTGTAGAGAGACCTTTTGCGAGGTGGTTCCCCGCTGATTTTTCTGAGCCGCCCCTGGACTTTTTTTTTGTAGGTCGCACGTCAGTTCCGCCTGTGCCCCGATTTTGCTTCGGAGTCGTTTCTTTTTCTTGCAGCACGCCGGACTTAACGAGCCTTTCTTTCTGCGCGAGTCAGACCAAGCCACCCTATTTTTACTTTTTCCCGATTTTGTTCTTTCCTTTTTTGATTTTGGGACGGTACCCGATGGTTTTTCTTTCGGAGAATTTGGAGGTCTTTTCTCCAATGATCCTGTTTTGGGACCTTTGCGCGGTGGTGATCGCCGAATGGCAGGACAGTTCCTGTCTCCCTAGTTTCGTCTTCATCTCCTTTTAGGCCATTTGATCTTTGCGAACTGTGTGTTCAGCTTTTTTTCCCCTCTGGTTCTCTTTCCTGAGGTACGCGAAGTTTGTTTTTGTGGATGACGCGACGTCTTTGATGCATGCGGTTCGTATCGGAAGTTTTATTACCTCTTCCCCCCTGCGCCTATCCGAGGAGAATAGGCAAGCCGTGGCGTTCAGCGACCCGTTTTTTTTTTTTTGGTTACAGTCCGGAGTCCGGGCGGGCGACGGGAGGTCGCTCCCACTGTTGCGCTTTTTCCCTCTTTTTACCCCTTTTCGGACAAAATCCAGAAGGAGATTTGGTTCCCCCGGCGGATTGTACCTTCGGACCGGTGCAAAGGAGTCTTGCGGTTTGAGTTCCCTGGGCGCAGGTTTTGGATTCGGGTTCACTTCTTACTTTGTTTGTTTTGACCTCCATGCCATCAATGCTCCCTCAAGCTCCTTTTTCCTCTCTTATTCACTCCTGCGTGGTAGGAGCACGGTGGACGCACCATCTGTCCCTTTTGTTTTTTTGAATACGACCGGGATGCCCGTCACCTTAGCTTTTGATGGCTAGACAGATTTGTTCTTTTTTTTAACTACCTTTCCGGTCATGGTTATTCAAACGGACCGGCGGTTCCTTTGGAAAATCCCTGCAGTGCCGTCGGCTGATACGTCTACCCCCCCTTTTTAGTTCTGTGGCACATCAAGGCGCCTCCGTTGACTTTTTTTTGCATTTTTTATTTTTCCTCTTTGTCGTAGACTCCCCACCTAGAGGCCTGCAGGGTCTGTCCTTTAGGTTCCGGGCACAGTTCCCAATGTGCTGCCTCTTGGCGAATGTTCTGAGCTCTTTTGACCCCGACCCCGATTTTTCCCTGATAAGTAAGGATTGCCGTCCTCCAGCGCCATCTTCTTTTTGAGGTGGTTTTTTCGGTCGGGGTCCCCTCGATGCTCTGGAGATATCGGTGTGTCTTAACTCTTCCATTAGTTTTCCTTACGCACTGTTCCTTCCCTCGAGTGGAATACCCTTTTATTTATTTTTTTGTTGTTTGCTCCCCAGCCTCGCTTCTTTTCAGTCACCTTACAACAGTCGACCTCACGATCCGCGAGGCAATTCCCCATTTTTCGTTTTTTTTGGTGGCCACTATTTCCCCCAGCATGCTAAGTTTGACTGTGAGCCTGTTTTTTTTGCGTCATCTTGTAAAACCGGTCCCAGCTTCTACGTACGCTTTTCATTTGGCTAGCCTTTTTTTTTTTCTTATCTCTCTTAACCATAATTCCCCGAGCCCCCGTACATTTCGGGTATCCTCTTATACGTCGAGCGGTAAATGGTTCTCTCGATGTTACGTTGGCTCTTTCAATAAGAGGTTTGATTACTTTTTCTCCCTCCAACTGATCTTGGTGAACATTCCCAACCCCCCTTCTTGGAGTTATTTTTTACCCAGTAGGAGATCCGAACTTTTTTTGAATTCCCTTCTCACCCCACACGGCGTCGTTTACCTAGCAGCGCCACTTTGAAGGAGTTGTTCGATCGGACCCCCCCAAGGATTAGTTGAAATCTATCTCCCCCTTTTCCTCCTCCGTTTTTGTTTCCTTAGCTTTCCTTTGAGATGTTGTCCGAATCTTCCCCTTTTAAACTTTTTCTTTTTCTTCCCAGATTGCCGTTTCCTTTTTGGTGTGAAGTTTTTCCCCGTTTGAGCTTGATATACGGTCCTCGGCGAACCCCTGGAGCAAGCCTCCATTCTTTTGTCCAGTGTCCATCTTTATTTTTTTAATATCCCCGCTTGGCCGCCACATGTCCTATGATTTCCACCACCCGGTCGCTCTATCTCTACCCTCATTTTCTCTTTGGTCTTTTTTGTTTTTCACTGCTTTCAAAGCACTGGTGCTCCCTTCAATGTACCTTTTTCCAAGAGGAGCCTAACGTTCTGGGACCCATTAACAGTAGTTCCCCTTGACCTTCTCAAGGAACGGTTTTTCAGTGAGGTTTCTGCCCTAAGCCTTGATGCTCGCTTTTTCTTGGATTGAGCATGTTTCGTGGATGTGACCTCTGATTTATATTTCTGGGTTTTGAGAACCAGACCTGAGGGAATATCGTTTTAGAAAACCTACAGATGGAACTTTCAACATCTTTCCGAAGACCTCTTTTCCGCCTGCTGGGGCCAGCCTCCTCCCGCCAGGGGGTGGTAATCTACAGATACCTGTTTGTTCCCCCCCATCCCAAGGGTTTACTTCTTTTCGGGATTCCCCCCCCCTTAGTTCTCCCCTTCAACGGCTGGCTGGCGCATTTTCTTTTCCCATCTCCCTTAGCCGGCGTTCTTCACGTTTGGTTTTTCCGTCACATTAGATGCATTTCTGCGCTCTTTTTGTTTTTGCGTTTTTTCGCCTAGCGCCAGTTCCCCTTTTTTGCCTTTCTTGATAGGCGGCTGCTGCTCATTTCTTTGCTCGCACGTTTTCAGACAGCCTTTTGTTGTTTTTTTGGATCTTTTTTTTTTGGCACCTGTTATCTTGTCGCAACACCCCAGTTTTTTCGTCCGTTAACGGAACCGCGTTAGTTTTTATTCCACCCCTACACCTTGTTCCCATCCTGAGCCCTGGGCGTTTGCACCTGATCAGCATCATCCGCGTCGTCTTATCTCTGATTGTGAGTCACCGTTTCCGCTCCCCCATCTTCTTCCTAGAGATAGGTGTTCACCTCCTGCTGCAGTTTTTGTTTAGGTTCAGGACGAAGAGTCTTGTGTAAGCGAGAACCCCTCTAAGCAGTTCGCCCAGATGTTGCGACTACAGCAGCCCAGTTTTCCCTTTTCCCCCCCAACCCGCTTTCCCTTCGCTTCCTTTTTCACAGATGATGTTTTCTGTCATCTCCACAGTTCGACCCCCTACTGAACCCCGTAGCTTGTTTTCCAGTCTATGCTCGATGGCCGTGTCTTCTGTACCCCCTCCCCTGATTCATTTTCCAGATGGCTGTTTTCGAAGTCATCCAAAACTTTTTTCCGAGCTTTTTCCCTCCCACCGAGCTGCACCACCGGCTGCGTCCCCAACCCCAACCAGCGTCGGTTTGCTCACAGGTGTGTCTATATCACCAGTTTTTTCCTTTTCCGGCGCTTTTGATGCGGAGAGGTGAGACCCCCCCGATGCGATTTTTCCTGCACCCCTCTCATCCCAAATGAAGTTTTGCGACACGTTCCCCTTGATGCCCCCAAACTTATCCGCCTAGCCCTGTTTCATTCGTGCATTCCCGCCTCCACGGGGTGCGAACTAGCGGGTTAGCCGATGTGTCTTCCTCAGGCCGTGAAAGAAGTGTAGCTTCTGCTTATGGATGAGCCTCCCTCCCTGACATCCTTTGCTGTAAGACGTTTCACCTGTTCCCTGACCGACCTTGATACACACTAAGCTTTCCGGTTTCTACTGATAACAGCCATGCACCTCCGGGAATCATTTTCTCTCCGTTGTTTTTTTGATCGAGATCGTTATTTTTTTGTTGCGTTTTCATCGATGAGAATCCTCAGTTCAGCCTTTTGGGTTTTCGTGTTTCATGCACCTGTGCACTGTCATCGTCTCTCCGCGTCAGGTGGTTTTAATGCGCGCCTTCAGGGGTGCGACGAGTTTCATTTTTCCTTTTTTCTTTGAAGACCTTGCAACATCGGCACTTTCTTTTCTGGCGTTGTTTTGAGAGTTTTCGAGTTTCTTCCGATTTTTTCCGAGCTGGCGGGAGATGGAGCCTCCTCTCCGGGTGGACCTGTTTTTCTTTTGATTTCTCCAGTTCCGAATAGTATCTAGCCAGACCCCTTTTTTTGCGGTTTGACTCTGTTTTATTTTCAACTGGTGCAGCTCGCACGTGCGGAAAACGCTTGGTTCATCGCGGCCCGAGTGCACTTTTGGCCTTTCTGCCCGGGCAGAGCGGTGTTTGCCTTGGTTTCGTCATCGGATCTCTTCCGGACAACGCGCCTCCTTTTCTTCCAGACGTTGTTTGTACGCGGGACCCCCGCACGTTTGAACTTCCAGGATTTTTTTGGCGACGGGTTGACCCGTTTTGTCCGTTGGCGTTCATCGACATTATTTCCAGTCTGGTAGCCCTTCGTCGTTTCGGACTTTTTTGTGGTTCCGTCGTGCGGATGTTTTGCTTTCAGGCACGTGTCGTTTTAATTACGCCAACATTTTTTTTCGGTCTGAGGACCCCCTGCCCGAATCATCTCGGCACCAGCCGATGATTCGACGCCTGCGTGTGGTTTTTTTTCTTTTTCGGTTCTTCCCCTGACCACTTGAATTCCTCCTTTATTCATTCCTCTGACCCCTTTTTTCCTCGCGTTTCTTGCCGCAAAGTTATTTTGCCCCCCCATCCCCGGACTTACCTTTGTTCACTGAAAGTTTTAGAGACCCTGTTCTGACAAGATCCAGCCCTTGCAGCTTTTTGCTCTGCTTTACCCCCCCACGCCCCTTGTCTTTTTTTGAGAACTAACGCGAAGCAGGCCGGCCTCTCCATTTTTTCTTTTCAGAGCCTGGTTCCGCGGTTGAGTGCAATGGCGCCCGGGTCTAGTGTCTAGGTTACCCGCCCTTTTGCCTTCGCCCGGAGGGCGCTGTGATCGCCACCGGCGTTCTTGATTCTACCCCTCATTGCCTACATAGTCATGTGATGTTTTGGTTCCCCCATGTATGATCCTTTCTGCCCATGAATCACGTTGAAGGACGCGTATATTGTTCCTTTCCCTCGGTCTCCACCGGCTATCTTTTTCCTCCCTGCAGAGCCGCATCTTCTTAAAACAAGTCGCCCCCTCCTCAAGCAGGCAATCAAAGCGTCTTCACCCTCACTTGTCAGCCTGTCCCTCGTTGCCTTTTCCCCGTTCTGCTTGGGCCCCAAGGTGTATCCCCTGGTGTCATTTCGGTTGCACTTGTGTTATCCCTCCTACACGAGCCCAGTCCCCCGTCCTTTCGTCTGTTTTTTTTTCTTTAGTTTTTCCCGGGTTGCCCTCAGATTCCCCGTTTTTGGCGGCACTCATCGCGCGTGATTACGTTTTGCAGCCATACACTTATGGTTACCCATTCCCAGCTGAGATCAGGGTTTTTCGTCTTCGTGCGACAGAACAGCGTTCCCTTCCCATTTTGATTGAAAGCGGAACTGCAGGAGTCGACTCGGACCAAACGTTCGTGCCACCCCTTTCTTCCTTGGTTGTTGAGATCTGAGTCACCTTTGATCGTTTTTTTCCCCCCTCCTGCATTTTTTCTGTAACTTTTCCGTCCGAGTGAGGAGAAGTTCCCTCGGTTCCGGTATATCCCGTCCTCGGCAATTTCACTGCAATCATCTTTTTATGGTCCCCCTCTCCTTTTTATTGTTGCTTTAGGGATAAGACCCAATATCTGCTTTTTCCACACCCCCTCTCCCTACAAACTTTCAGTTTTTATTTTTAGAGTGGCTATAGTTCTGTAGGCCTGTTTTTTAATTGCGACACTAAGGAGACCCATTCCCTCCCCACAGGTCGAATTCCTTCCACCCCCATACCCCAAACAAACGTCCCCCACAATCCCAACCCAAATATCCACACGCCCCACATAAAAATAAAAAGTCCCCAATCCTAAATAAAAAACTCCCCCCACCAATCCCCCCCCCTCCTCACCTCCCACCCCCCTACCCCTCCCCTAAAAACTACCAGCTATTACCCCTTTCCTTCTCCCCCCCCCCCCAACAACTAAACACCAAACCAAATCCTCTCATTACCATAACACTCTACCCCCCCCCCCCCACACACCAAAAAAAAAAAAATCCCCCCTCTTCTGGCCCTCATTCCACCCACAAAACCCACCCCCCACACAACACCACCCTCAACTCTTCTTTCCCCCTCACCTTCCCACACTTCCTCCTACACCATCCAAACCAAAAACAAAACCTTCTAAAAAAAACAAAAACAACAAAAAACAAAAAAAACCCCCAACAAAAAACCCCACAAAAAAATAAAATACACCAAAAAAAAACAACATAAAACAAAAAAAACAAAACAAAACACAAAAAAAAAAAAAAAAAAAGGGGGTGGGGTGTCGGGTTTTGGGGGGGGGGGGGGTCTTTCTCGGGCTTTATTTTTCTTTGGGGGGGGGGGGGGGGGGGGGAGATTGTGGGGCGGAGTGGGGGTGGGGGGGGGGGGATGTGGGGGGGGTGGGGTTGGTTTTTTTTTAGGGGGGGCGTGGTGGGGGGGGGCTTGTTGTGGGGGGGGGGGGGGGGGGGGGGGGGGGGTGTTGGGGCGTTTTTTAGGCTTGGGGGGGCGTTTTTTGGGGGGTGTGGGGGGTTGGGGGGGGGGGGGGTTGGGGGGGGGTGGGGGGGGGGACTTGTGAGGGGGGTTTTTTTTGGTGGGGGGGGGGCGGGGGGGGGGGGGGTGGGGTTTTTGGGGGGGGGCGTGCGGGGGGGGGGGGTCGCGTGTGGGTTTGGGGGTTCAACAACCACAAAAAACCCTGGGGGGGGGGGGTTGTGGGGTTTTTGGGGGGGGGGGGGGTTGGGTTGGGGGGTTGGGGGTGGGGGGGCAAAAATTCCCGGTTGGCGGCGGCTGAAGCTTCCCCTGGGCATCCCAGCCAAATGCTTCGGCTTCTCAGATTGGTGAGAGCTGATGCCTTGATCGGGAGCTCACTTGTCTGTATGAAAGCGTGCCTTTTTTTTCTTCCACCCCTTTCAGGAATAGTGGCGAGATGGACCGACCCCCGCTCAGGACCTGCCGGGCTTTTCTCCAAGCGAATCAACTAGGTTGATTTCTCCAACACAACCAACCTCGCCACGTGCGATGTAGCTTTTTGGCATTTCCTCCCGTAATACATGATTTGTGGGAAATAAATTTCCTCAGGAAGGAGAATCGGATCACGTTTTTGGAATGGCCCTCATTAATTTCCTTTCGAGTTGGTTGGAGAGACGACGCGACACATCCCGCTCCTTCGACCTCCCGCACGTCCGGCGGTGTGATGTAATTGTTTAAAGCAAGGACCCTAATGTCGAGTTTTCCTCTCCCTTCGCGTCCACCTGTCTTTCTACAACTGACATGAGCCGCCTTTTTTTCAACTGTATTGACCTCCTCCCATCCACCCTTTTGCTCGCCAAGCCGCCATTTGTTTTCTCCAAGAGTGCTTATCATAAGTGTCTATGACCTTTTCGAGGTTTAGTCTTCCCGCCGCCCTCTCTCGGAGATTTTCCCTGACTTGCCGATGTTTTTTTATTGCCGGTTCTATCTCTGCGTGTGGAAGCGGTATGACCTGGGCCCCCCCTTTCACTTCCCTGATTCTAGATGCATTCTCCCTGACACATGTTCATCTGACCAAACTTTGCCGCGTTTCTATTGTTCCCATTGCCTGCTTTTGTTGTCTTTTGCGTCCTTTCTGAGCCAAACCCAGTTTGCGTTAACTGGTCCCCAAGTCCTGACTCTCGGTTGCTGTGCACCCGTTCTATTGTTTGACACACTCAAAAAGGCTTTCCGGCTACCTCTTTGGTGTCTTGTATACCCCTCCTATCCCGTGCAGTCCCCGCCTCGCCATCGGTCATCCCCCCCCCTCCACCAGCTTCACGGCGGTTTTCCCCCGATCGAACTGAGCCGTCGATCCCAGTCGAACAGGCATCCGAATTTTTCTTTTTTTTGAGACGATGACGGTCTGCCCCCCATAGACCCCTCGGCGATCATAACGCGCCCAATCTCACGGACTTGTCACTTGCGCAATGCTTTCTCCCCCCCGCTTCCAAGCTAGGCCATAGGAACCACGCCACGGGTGAATCCACCTCCAGGGTTTGCTGAACCGTTTAGCCGATGTTTTTTTTCTGCCTTCGTAAGATTTCCTCCCCGTCATGCGAGTGTCCCGACGACATTTCCTTGTAAGATCTCCACAGTTTACATGTCCCAGCCTTGCGTAACTGACACCCTTCCCTCCCCTACTGCGGAACTGCTTGCTCATCGAACCCACCCCTCAACCAGACATAACGGTGCGGTCTCTAATCACTCGTTTGGAGATGTAGGTGCGCTGTGTTAGCTATGAGCAAGCATTGTCCGCGTCTTGATTTTGCGGCTTCCCCTTTTGGTTTCGACTAAGTGACGCCTGTGAACTGCTCTTTAGATTTATTTTTCTTCTTCTGATGAGCTTTTCCTAACTCTTTTCTTTTACGTCGCATATTTAAATATGCCCAGCAACCATCGCCCCTACACGCTGATCACTTTTCTCTATGGGAGTCGTATTTTGCGCCGCTTCCGTCCGGAGAGAATCTTTGGTCCGGTTCAGTTGCTGGTGTGTTCCATGCTTGATTCCTAGGGGCTATTGAGGATCTTTCTTTTCCCATGAACGCATCGCCGGGCTCTCCTGTTGCGAACTGGTTTTTTTTTGGCACGCATTCGTGCCGGCCTGGCCTCGTTGGCTTTTGGGATACGGCGTTATCTCCCTTTTTTTCCCATGAGCTGTCTTCGTCGCCTCGTCACTCGTTGATTACTTCGGCCCCCCGTTGCCCCTTCTAGTTAAGCCTGTTTACATTCTCAGCCCTTTCGGGGTGACCAAGGAGGCTGCTGGCGACGGGTTTCCCCATCCCGGTGCGTAAACACGACCACTTTGACCAACCCTCCGCGTGACTGACGACATGTCGCGCGCTTTTTTAACATACCTGCTTGGTTCCATCGGCGTTTGTGTCTCATAGATGTCTTCTTCTTTTCCCCTTTTGATGCCACTCCAAAACGCCGGCCCCGGCCACCCCTTACAACAGCACGTCCACTGGCACCTGAGATTCTCTAGACGAGATCATTTTGCTTTGTGACGGTACGCCCCGATGACTGAACTATCCTTCTTCTTTTCTTGGATCCCTTATTTTTGGTTTCCAGAAGGTGTGGTGACCTACCCCGGAGCGTTCTGTCAGTTCAACAGGAACTTCCCCCTCTTCCCCTTTTTGTTATACAAGCTCCATCCCCGCCGCACTTTGCGCTGATCTTCAGGACACCCGGTTTTCTTCCTTTTGGTTCACATAAGGGCGTAATTGCTCGGCAGCGCTTTCATTGTTTTGCGGCGACCTAAACCCCCCCCACCCCACCTAGAGAGTCTGCCCTTTTCCCCGCGGCCACTTTTGATGGCCCGGCCCGGCCTGGGGGTCTCGCCACCTGCCTTCCCTTTATTTCTTAGTAACGTGACTTCCCCCCCGCCTCCCTGTACAACCGCCAACGTTAGGTGGGTTCAGTTTATATTTTCCCCGATGCTAGTGCGATTACATCTCCCGTTAGCCGTTCCTGCTTACCGAGCGGTTCTTCACGTCTTTCGTCCCAATTCTATCCTCGGCGTGTCTCCCGAGAGAGTCCACCTTCCCAGACAAATTATTCGTATCAATCGGACCCCCCAATCCTGCACTGCATGCCGTTCCTTACTGTATGCCCTTCTCTTTGGTCTTCAAGCCCAACCTTTCTTTTTCATTTGCACGATTTCTCCCCTTCTATGGAGACTCTTTGCTAATCATACCTCCACCTACTTCCGTTTCCGGTGTGAGCTCGCGGTTACCTGTTTGGTGCCAATCGTTTGTTGGCATAAGGTTTTTTCTAGGGCTTACCCCCCCTGATACGGTGCCAGAACTTGAGGATTGCTGGCCTGTTCCCCTTCTATACCGCACAGCTGGTAACGACGACTAGTTGACTTTCTGGGCGTAATTTCCCATGCAGGCGATTCGGCCCAAAAACCCCCCACGTTCTTTGTTGAA
>Ga0179593_1292156_pt1 | contig 11827 bp, 13 predicted proteins | sample CZODoug2_1_08_16_FD_185931 | JGI IMG/M metagenome (GOLD analysis project Ga0179593, IMG submission 185931) | Vadose zone soil fungal communities from Angelo Coast Range Reserve, California, USA - CZODoug2_1_08_16fungal (PacBio error correction) | ecosystem: Environmental > Terrestrial > Soil >... | reverse complement strand
CCCCTCCTTTACCCTTTCCGGTGAAGGCGGCCGGTCTGTCCCCCTACGGCCCTTTACAAATCCACCCTCCTCCTCCGAAGGTCTCGGGTTGTCTTCAGCCTTTTGTTTAGAAACCCTTCGTGATTCGAACCGTTCTGCTGCTTTCTTCTTTTCCTCACCTACTTCCCTGAAGATTACTTTCTTCTTTTCCTCCTACACATCTTCTCCGATTTTCTCCCCGTTCCTTTAGCATGGGGCAACCGAGTCTCCGATTTGGGCCTCCGTCCAGTGTCTGCTTCCTGCTGGTTTCCTTTCCAGGACTGCTCGCCGGGGGGCGACCGCCCCCCGTCCTTCTTCCCTTTTTTTAGCTTTGCTTGCTGCGATGCCTTACGGTCCAGGTTCTCCTTGTTGGATTAGTACGATAAACTGACCGCTAAGTCCGTGCGTAGCCCCCCCCCCCCCCCCCCCCCCCCCCCCACCCCCCCCCCCCCCCTTGTATGTTGAACTTCTTTTTGAATGTGGACGGTATTTGATCCTTGCCCTCTCAATCTCCTGGATGTTCACTGCCTCCGGATTAGTCCCTTTAATTCTGTTTCCTGAAAGATCTCTCCTTTTTTTTGGGCAACGGGAAGTTTTCGACCCATAACCCCTCTCTTTGCCCCTGATCCTTTTTTTGGGCGCTCCCCCACCAATCCTCCCTGCGAGTCGGACAACCGTTAGTTGTTCTTCTCCTTCGACTTAACCTGATCTTTTGGCCCTCCCGGATAGCTTTGATGTATGGCAAAACCTTGGTGAAGTCCGGTGTTCAGGGTAGCGGACCGCCACCCGACCCCTGCCCTTCCTCACCCCCCATCCCTCCACCATTCTCCCTCCTTCCCCCCTTCGCCCCTCCCCCCTCCCCCCCTACCCTGTCTTTCCCACTGTCCTTCCCCCCCCCTTTTCTCACTCACCTCACTTCCCTCCCCTCCCCCCCCCCCCCTCCTCCCCCTCACCCCCGCCTCCACCTCCTCCCCCCCCCCCTCCTTGCCCACCCCTTTCCCGCCGCTCCCACCCCCCACCCTCCCCCCACTACTCCGCTCCTACCCACTCCCCCCCACCCCCCTTCTCCCCCCGGCCCCCCCAATACTCCGCCGCCCTCCCCTCTCCCCCCCTTTCCAACCCCATCCTCCTCCCTCCTTCTCCGTCTCCATTTTGCCTCCACGCCTCCCCCGCCTTACTCTCCTCCCCCCCCCCCCCACCACACGCCTTTCTCTCCCTCTTTCACGTCCGTTCCTGGCCCCTCCCACCCCCCCCCCCACCCTTCCCCTCCTGACTACCCTCCCCACCCTCAACTTTTCCCTAGCACCCCCCCGCCCCCTCATTCCCTCCCTCCTCCTTTCCCCCACCCTCCTTCCCTCATCCCCTACCTTAACCGCCTCCATCCCCACCCACCCCACTATCCCGCCCACCCCTTCCCCTCTACGACCCTCTCCTTCACATCCCCCCCCCCTCCCACCCTCTTTCGCACTTCCTTCCACCCTTCACCCCCCCCCCACCCTTCCGCTCCCCCCTCACTCTCCCCTGCCAACTTCCTTCCCTCTATACTACTCCCTTCACTTTTCACTCAACCCCCACCCCCCCCTTCCAATCCCATCACCCCCCCACCCTCCACCTCCCCCCCCCCTTTACGCACCCCCTCCGCTCCACCCTCCTCCCACCCCTCCGCTCCCCACCCCTGCCCCATTCCCCTGCCTGCGCCCCCCTCCTCCTACCCCCCCCTCCCAACCTGCTCCTATTCCCACCTGCCCACCCGCCTTCTCTATCACGTCCTCTCCACCTCCTCCCCCCCCCCCCCCCCCTCCCCCCTCCCCCCTCCCCTCTCCCTCTTTGTGCCCACCCTTTCCATGCTTTCTCTTCACCCCCCTCCTGCTACACAACTCTCCCCCCTTCCCCCCCTCCTCTCCCCCCACCCGTGCCCCCTCCCCATTCCTCCCCTCCCCACGGACATTCCTTACACCCCCATCTCTCTCCCTACCTCCCCTTTCTCCCCCCCCCCCCCCCAACCCTGTCCCCGCCAACTCCTTTCCCCCCCCCTTCCCCTTCCCGTTTTTCCCATCCCCTCACTCCCCCCCCTTCCGTACCTCACCCCCCCGTTCCCCCCCCCGCCTCACACGCCCCCCCCCCCCCGCCACACCTCTCCCACCTCCCCCCCCCCCCCCCCCTCCCGATCGCCTTGCCCCCTACCTTAACACTTTCAGTTCACGAGCTGAGAAAGCTCCTTTTCGCAATGCAGCCCGCGAGGACCTCTCACCACAACAAATTTTTTTTCTCCCCTCAATCCTTTCACTAAACATTCAAAACCACGTCTCCTGACTTGCTGCAGTCTTTTTTTGTTTTTTTCCCTCTTTTGCTCTCCCCGGGAGTTTCTTCTTCCGGGCCCATTTATCGATGGCTAAAGGAGGACCTCGAATTAAGTTATCCAAGTCGGACGCGCGTTTTGTTTGGGTTTCCAGGAGGAGGCTTTTGTTGCCCTCCTCTTTCTAGGGGTTCTTCAGTCTCATTGATTTCGTCGCCACGAGTGTTAGTTTTGGCCAGTCATTGCAAATTTTCTGTTCGTTTCCAGTTCTCTTCCCTGTTGACCCCATTCTTCGCCTTTGACGGAATTGGCACTGGCCATTGATGAAGTTTTCTCCCGCTGTCTGAAGATTGCGGAGCTTGTACGAGATGCCTCTGTTTCTTTTTCCCTCGAAGTGGAGATAGTCTTTCGCGGCCTCCGACTTGAATTTTCCCCCAGCGGTCCGATGGGAAGTGTCTAACCCTATCTACGTTAATCCTTTGAGTTTTTTCCGGCATCTTGAGTTCGGTGGGAGATGACGAGCGGTCCTGCCCAGAGAGGCCCTTTTTCGGCTTGGTGCCGAGAACCCAAGTTTTGATGATGGAACCTGAGTCTTCTCGTCCTTTGCGCTTCAGGTATATCTGCTGAGATCCTGCCATGTAAGTCCTTGCTTAGTGTAGAGGCGATCGCGTTGTTGGGCTCCGAGCGACATGGTCGATCTGTTTCTTTTATGCCGCCTGAATTTTTGGGATCCGACCCGTCTTTTTTGGCACCGACTTTGCTGTATTCGAGGGCTTTGGCTTGAGGCTGCCTTTTTGTTGGCTTTCTCGATTTCCCAAGGCGACTTGCGGGTGCGTCTTTTACACGTTGCTACCTCACGGTGTGGCACCAGAGAACCGGCGTAAGCGGTTGTTCAGCTGAGCGGGGTTTTGCGGCCACGCGCTGCAAGGCCGTTTTTTTTTTAATCGAACGCGATCGTCCGATTCCCCGGAGGGTTTTTCCTGACGGTCCATGGCTTGTCAATTCCGCCTAAGATGATTGGTTAAACTGTCCGGCAGCCGTCAGTGTTTCCCTTGCCAGTTTTTCGTTGTTTTTGATCGTGTGAAGCTAGCCAGTAAGGAATGTCTTCTGGGAGTTTTCGATCAACGCCGATCTTTCTTTTTCAGATGGGCTCCGACATATATATAGTTTCATCCGTTGTGGGTGTCGATCGCGATGTCGCTCCCGGCCTCTACTTCTTTCCTCTCCTCTCGTCTCTTGTTAGCTCATCTTTTTCCTTTCCTATCTCAATATCCACCCAGAATGAATCTGAATCCCTGCCTTTCTTTTGCCCTTGGCCATTAACCTTCCATCCTGCGTTCCCCTGATATTCCTGGTTTCCGCCATTTCCCGTCCAATCATGAAATCGCCCGTCTCGCGAGTTCGTTTGAATTGAACACCGGCTTCAATTCGGCTGGCCTTCCCCCTCCCCTTTTGAACAACTCGCCCTTTTTTTCTTCCCCCCCTCTTTCCCCTTTTCCTATTGCAAGCCCGACTTCGTGGAATTTTCAGCCAATCGTCATCTCACCCAAAGTCTTTGATCCTCCCTCCGTTGTTCCAAACCACCGTTTCCTTGCCCCCCTCTTCCAAGACTATTCCGTCCGCGCATAAGAATTCGCTCGCGGATTAACACAAACTTCGTTCGATCTAAATGCGCCTGACTTCTCCCCCGCAGATTCTCTTTTCATTTTATATTTCGCCGGACTGGAATTATATGTATCTACTCTTTCCAAATCGTTCTTTCACTTTTTCAATTCCAAAGGTCCTGATACGGTTCCAAAATATTTGGCTCCTCCCCCCCCCCTTTCGCTCCGAACCTCCACATTCCGTATCTTTTTCACAAGAGCTTCTCCCACCCTTCCCCCCAGTGCCCATTTTTCAGACCTGTCTTGCCCAAGAACCTTCCTATTTCTCCGCTGAGTAAGCTGCCGTCTCAGCCCTTTGACCAACCCATAGTCGTCTACCCGAACGATCCGCAATCTCTTCATTCATTCCCCCCCTTTTCCCCCTCCAAGAATTGTATGTTTCCTCCTTCACCTGCGACGCCCCTTAGTTTGGCACGGACCTCAAACCCTTTTCTTCAATTCATGCTAACCCCCAACCGCAACCCGAGCCACTCCCTTCGACTGTGAACCAATTCCCGATCTTACATCCAGTCCGCCCTCCCGGGCTCCCCCCCTTGCAATCTGGAAAAAAAAAACGTGACTTGTCGGTCTTTGATCCCTCCTGATTCCCCTTCTTCCGCCGTTATTCAGCCTCTTCCCCCTCTCGAGTTTCATGGTAGGGCAAAAAGACAAGTATGGGAGGTTTTTTCCGAGGCCTCCACGCGGGAGCCAACCCCCCCAACTCTTGTCAGTATGGCTCTCCTTTTTTTAACTTAGTTTTGTGTGATTACCCAAACTTTCATCTAGCCCCCTCGAATCCAACTTCTTCAGCTTTTCTTGAACGCCTTTTGGAGGCTTTAAGGTTTTCCTTAATGATATTATCCCCCTAATGAAAATGCTATTAAGCCTTAGATTCCCCCCCTCCGAAGTCTGAATGCCTTTTCGCCCGCCTTCACCCCATTAGTTATTTTTTTTTCCCCTCTTCATCCAGTAGACGCTGTCCCGTCCTTGCTGTTGTTTTTTTTTTTCCGCCAATCCCACGGCTCCTTCCCCACCGAGATTTTTACTTTCTTTTGACCCTAATTACAAGACAACACCCCACTCCTCAACGCTTTCCGCGTAATCTCACCTTCAGCTTTCTTCATCCTTTCCTTTCGGGCCGTGGACCATCAAGATTACTGTCCTTCCTCTCTTAAAAGGAACGAATTTACCGATTTCCAAATGTCGTCGCGTAGTAGTCCTTGGATCTCCGGGATACCACCTTTCTTTCCCTTGATCCTCACTTCTACTGTTATTCTTCCTCTTTCGTATTTGTAAACAGTTTGACTTTTCCCCTTGCGTTAGACATGGCATCTACTGGTGAACTTCTCCGCTGCTTTTCATCCTGGACCTGCCGGCCGCTCAATCTCCCCCGTCCCACTGCGTGCCTTTTTGTCTTATAAAATAACAATCCCTTTTGAGCTCATGGAACCCGCCGGCCGCTTCATCTTCCTTCTTCTTTTCCCGGAAAGCATCCCTCCTCCCTTTCATTCGAACTCCGACGTTTCCCTCCCCACCCCCATTTCGAGCCTACCGCAAGCCCCCCCTGGCGCTTAAGTAGTCTTCTGAGTTAGTATACCCGGTATGGACATAAGACTCCTTCCCACCGAGTAGTTCCGCTTCTTCCTCTTCTTTCCTCTTTTCTCATCATCCTCAGTTGTGGTTGTTTTCTCTCCGTATTTCCCCTAGTCCAGGACCTGCCTTTTCACTGCCCTACCCTCAAAATCAAAGCCTCTCTGAAGGCTCCGGGGGTGCACTGCGGTCGTCTTTTGTTGTTGGACCCCCGGCGTTCGTGACCCGTTCCTTCTGTTCTCATTTACTTAATTCAGATTAAGGTTTTTACCCTTCATCGGAACCTCCGGGATCGAGACTCATCCGTCTTTTTTTTCTTGTTACCGTGGAGCCGGCCGATCCCTTTGTTCCTCGGTCGACCTCGGCCGTAAGTGGATTTTCTTGAAGCGTTTTCCCATTGATCTTCCTAAGGCGACCGCACCTGGTTGATGGCACGGTTGTCCTTTTTGGGCCCCTTCCTTCTTTCTTCCGCTGACCCCTGCGCCGCGGTCTCAAGTCTTGCAATTCTTGATATGACGTTGACTTTTTTTAGGGTCCATTCGGGTGGTCTACCGGACCTGTTTTGATGGGGCCATCGCTTGCCTATTCCCCCCAATCCTTTCTGTCACTGCAGCCAGGGGTCTCCTCCTTCACCTCCGATCGGTTCCTCGTACGTTCCTTTTTCGGTCCTTCCTTTTTCTCAAAGCTCGGAACGCGGTTTTGCTGGGCTTCCACGCTCCCTCGCAGGCGGAAAACCTTTTTCTCCTTTGCGTTTTTTTTTCTGCGTCGACGAACTTATGTTCCGGCGGGTACAACGGCTTTTCTTATTTGGAACGTTGAATGGTGGTTTCTTCACGACGGCCACATCCTCCCCTCCACCCATTCTTTACAAAGAGCTTTATCCATTCACCTTTTTTTGTAGCAGGCCAGCGAGGCTCGTCCCCCATTTGTTGTAACACTTTCAACAAACTCCCCCCCTTTTAACCCTTTATAAGTCTAAGTTTTGATGATAGTACTTCCCCCTCCTTGATTTCTCTTTGCTTGTCCCCCCAAATCAAGGATTTTTCCTTCGAGAAATTTTTCTCCTTCCTCTCTGTAGGTCTCTTCCCGTTCAACTTTGAGGAGCGGGTGCCTTTCTTCGTCTCTCTTGAGGTTATGGAGAGAGAACGTTTTTTCATTAGTCCCCCCCCCCCCCCCCCCCACCACCCCCACCAAACACCCCCGAGCCTGCCCCCTCTCCCCTCCCCCCCCCAACCCAAACCAAAAAAACCCCAAACCCCCCCCCCCCCCCCCCCCCCCCCCCCCCCTACACCCACCCCCCCCCCCCCCCCCCCCCCCCCCCCCCCCCCCTCGGCTTTCCGGGGTTTCTTTTTTTCTCCCGTCCTTCGAACCTTGTTTTTCTGCTAAGGTGACGTTTTGACGAAGAGGACTCCTTTTTTTTGAAGTTTTTGATCGCTCCCTAAAGAGATCCTTTCGGTTCGGGTCCCGGACGATGGGTTTGTATCCCAGGACTGCCGCTCTTTAGCTTCCCTCTCTTTGCCCCGACTAGGATTTGCCTTTTTCCCCCACTACCCTTGGAGGAGGGACCCAGAAACCCCTTCCCTGTTGACTTCTGAGATGGTTTAGGTGATGTCTCGGAAATCTTTGGAACCCCGAAGGCACGTTTATTCTTCTTTTCCCTCACCCCGAGCTTTCTGTCTAGGATGCTCTTTTAAGGCTTTTCACGAACCAAGGTGCTGAGGTCCTTCCCCCTTGGTGTGACTGCTTTTGATTTCTTCGGGCGCGCCGATTTCCATGGTCTCTTCTTCTCGGTCTCTTTCCCTACCGACTTCGTTCTTGAGTCTGCGTTGACTTCCCTTTTCTTTTTCAAGAGTTGGGGCATTCTGAGGGTTTTTCTATGATGGAGGTGCGAATTTTCCCCTTGAAGTGCTTCCTCTGCTTGCGCTCTTTTTCACCCTTCTCCGACCGACTAATGTGTGGACCCGGAACCTTCTCCCACGTTTTCGCTCGGAGGGCTTCCTTCCCCCCCCAGTAAGGCTGGAGTTTCCTCCGTCATCGCGATCGACTGATGTCCCTGTATTCTTTTATCTTTTTACTCTAAATTTTTTTCCAAGAACGCAGGATTGATTCCTTGTGCAAGCCCCGGCCGCATTCCCCCTTCTTTTTCCGTCGTTTCTCTTTCTTTTCTGTTCTCCTCTAGCTCCCCCTTTTCTACTTCCGAAAGCGGATCACCGATTTTTCTTTTAAGATTGGCTGCTATGCCCTCCCCTTTTTTTTGTTCGAGAGATGTTTCAGCGCAACTTGAAAGATCGCTTTTACCCTCTTTCTCTCCATGGCCCCCTTTTCCCCCTGCTCTCTTTTTCCCTCAAACTTCCCGATAACGCTGTACTGAGGATTGCCTCACCATATACCATCATGCGTCATGGATATTTCCCTGGTTAAAGCATTTTTCCCCCCTCCCCTACAAAATATGGTTTTTCATTCGTAGATTCGCTCCCTTGACGAATTACCCTTCGGAGTGTTCCTTCCAACCCGCCTCGATTACCAAACTATCGAACGGCCCTGACCCCCCCCACCTTTCAGGAAATCGCAGCAACTTTTCTTCTGAAAGAATGAGCTTACATCTTTTCCCCCCCCCAGCCCAACGCCCTCTAATCCCTCCCACCTCTCCGAACACCCCCTCGTTTTTTCCCCAAAAATAACTGTTTAGATAAAGCTCTCAAATACACCCCGTTTTTCCCCACCCCCTGTACTTAATATCTATAGAAAATGTCGGTCCTTTTCTGCGCTCCCCCATCAACTCGATCGCATCTACCCCCTTCTCCTGGAAAATCCTTCCTCCTCCCGTGTTTTTCCTCTCCGCTGAAGCCATCTACCTACAAGCTAAATAATATGTGTTTGTAAAGCGGCAAGTTAACTCGTTCCCCCTATTCTCCGGTCTCCTCCCCCCACTTTTTCTGCCCTCCTCTCCTTTAATCTAGTCCGTAACGGATTCATGTTTTTCCCATCGCCCATAACTCCCCCCCCAGCTTCTTCGGCCCTTCTCCTCCTCCTCTTCTCGCCGCCCCCTCGCCTCTTTTCCATGACTCCGGTCTCACCACCCAAGCCCTATCCCGACGCTACTCAATCCCCTCTCCTCCTGCCGCTCTTTTTTTTTTTCAATACACCCTCTCAAGTCCTTTCCCTTCTTGTCACCTCTCCGTTCACTTCTTTTTCACGCCCGGCCGACATGACCCTTAAGGCAATGGTTTACAACCCCACAGCCCTCGACGACGTGTTTGTCCCCCCCCCCCAACCTTTCTCTTCCAGGACTCCCCTCCTCCTTCTCACCAGCTCCATTTTCCCATCAACCACCCCGCGGGTCACTATCTTGAAAGGCCTTCTTCCGTCTTTCCCAGCTCCTCCTCTTTCGATCATTTGCTTAGTTCCCCTCCCTCTCCCTCCCCGGGTTCTGGAGGGCCGAGCCCACATTTCCAAAGCGGTTGATGCCCTTGAATTTCTGCCCTTATGATTACAAGTTGTGTTATATCCCTCCTGCTTGCCTTGCTTCAGCCCGTTTCCTTTTCTCCCTCTCTTTTTAACGCCCCTTAAGCGTTCCTTTTTTCCCTCTCTGGCTACCATGCCCCCCCAAGTCCTTATTTCAGGTGACAAATCCTCTACTGCCGTTGTTCCTCCCTGCTCACCAATCCTTTCCCTTCGCACCATCCAGATATTTTTGGATTCTGGTCCTCGCACGGATGGTTTTCCGTTACCTGTAAAACTTACGCGAACGCGTGCGCGTCCCTCCACAGGAAGAGTTTCCTCGTCCCGGTTTTCAGTGACCTCCAGATAGAGGGTCTGCAGCGAGCATTCCCCAGAACTACTGCGCACTTTCCTCGCGTTGTACCCCCCGGACCTCCCTCGCCTTTCCTCCCTTTTGCTACCGCGGCGTTTCCTTCTTCAAGTTTCCTATTAATTTCCACACTCTTCCCCACGTGAAAGTAAGTGGTCCATCCCTCCTTGTTGATTATTCACGTCTCCTGTCCCACTGGACGTCGCCTTCGCAACGCTTCCGCGGTATTTCTGTGCCGTGCCCCCCCCCCCCCCCCCCGGCTTTGGGACCCTTTATGCAGACTGCGGTCACCATTGAAAAAACCTGCCTTCTCGGCAAGTCGTTGCGGACCCCAGCAGCCTTTCACCCTTTCGGCTCCGACGTTGCTCAACCCCTTCTTCGCCCAAGTACGCGGTCGCTGATTTTCTTTCCGGTGTATCATATCCGCCTCCCTTCCACGACTCTGTTTTCCAGATTGGATGCTCCCCTTTTTCTCTCTATCCTCCCCTCTTTGGTGTTTTTCTCTCTCTTCGTGAGCATACAATTAACTTCGTCTCAGTAAAGAGTGCTTTTTCCCAGCAAAAGACGACCAGGCTTTTTTTTGTGGGGTGCACTTGCGGCATGCTTTTCGGCCAATTTGAGTGCCCCCCGGTGGGTCCGTGTAACCGAAGTGACGTGAAGATATTTGTTTTGTTTATTTCTCACCTCGGTGATAGTTAGACTTTCTTACGTATTTGCTCCTGGTAACGTTTTTTACATAAGGCGACCAGCCGGTCAAAGGTGAAGATTAGTGGACGGCGCCGCAATGGGCTGACTTCATTCCCTCTTCATTCAAAAGGACCGCCGACGTCTGCACCACGACGGCCGAAAGGGTGTCCAAACGTTTCTCTGAATATTAAGCGGCCGCTTTATCAATTTGAAAAGGCTGATACCCTGAGTATCCCTTTTGACGTATAATTTATCTCAAGCGATGTTGATGCTGGAAATTATGGGGGTTGATTGGGATGTATTAGCTTTACAATCTATCTTTTTATGTGTACCCTTCGCTGCCGGCTTTTTTTTCTACTTGACCATTGATCATACTCGGCACGCCTTTCGCTTCCTTTTTTTCTGGCCAAAGAGGAAGTTCTTTCAACTCAGACCTTGCCTTCTCCCTGTTGTCCGAGAGCGGGACAAAAAACCCCCTTTACTGTGATGTTTGACCGTACGATCCCCTGAGTGACCAGGAGGCTGACAACGGCATTCGCTCTTTTGTCTCGGGCAATCTTTTGCCTGTTGTTCGTCTTAATGTCCGCATTTTTCACCCGACTGAGTTCCAACGAGTTCTGTAGAGGAACTGTTGAATATTCCCCCAATGCGAGCTGAACAACCCACCTTTTTCTCACTTCCCCTTTTCCACAAACACACCCGTCCTGACGATGTCCTTTGTCTGGCTTTGATCGTTTTTCCCAGACGGGCTTCTCGGCTATTCTACCAGTCCCCGTCTTTTTTTTCTATCTTTTGGAGTCATACTTCGGGGAGGTCTTCCCTAGTGAGGTGGCGTTCAGTCCCTTTCTTTTCGGTGCCCCACGCCGTCTTCTGAGTTGTTTTCTGTCGTCCGGTTTTTTTTTCCCTTTTTCGAGGATGGCATGTGCTAGCTTTGATCAACCGCTGTTGTGCTTCTTCTCGGCCGTCGCAATTTGCGGTCCTACACCTGCACACTTCATTCTTCCTTCTTTTCTCCCGCTTGCTCCGACGCCTTGGATCGACGATGTATGACTGATCCTTCGTTTCGAGTCCCTCGATCGGATATTCTATTACTTTTCCTTGTAGATTTCCATGCTTCGAGTCGAAACACATATCTCATGTCGGTAGCTTTATTTGATTTCGGAGAGATTTTTCTCCGCAGGTAAATTATTTTGACCCGAGAAGGCCCTTCTTGGCGGTGAGCCTCCCCATGAGTGCGTTTCTCCTTCTATCCCTTTCAGGCTCGCCCGGCTCCTTTCCCTGCCAGCTCCTGCCTTCTCTTGACGTTTGCGTATTCGATCGCCGTTCGGCTGCTATGCTCCTTTCTCTTCTCGCGGATTTGACTACGAATTCGTTCCTTGAGTCGCCACGGTTTTGTTTTGCATGACGTGTTGACTTTTGCTGCTTGACTTCCCTTTTGCTTTTGAGCGAAATTTTTCCTTCTAATTTCCCCTTCAGAGTTTTGCGATCTTTGCCCCCCCTTATTCCGAGCATGGCGGACCTTGTTTCGCGTCAGGCGGGTTAGGAATTTTACGGCCTTTCGTTTCACGAACTCGCTCTCTCCTTCTTTTTATTCTTGGAGGCCCCCTTTTTCCCTCCGGCCAGGATGAAGATCCCCTTGAAGGACTCTATGCATGGTGCCCACTGTTCGCCTTCCGTCTCGGTTCATTTCCCTGTTTTGACTATTTTTGTTAGTTTGCCCCTACTCCTAGATTGAAGTAGGATGTCCGAGGTCCTCGAGAAACCTGACCGATTTTCTCCTGT
>Ga0179593_1682943_pt1 | contig 11828 bp, 11 predicted proteins | sample CZODoug2_1_08_16_FD_185931 | JGI IMG/M metagenome (GOLD analysis project Ga0179593, IMG submission 185931) | Vadose zone soil fungal communities from Angelo Coast Range Reserve, California, USA - CZODoug2_1_08_16fungal (PacBio error correction) | ecosystem: Environmental > Terrestrial > Soil >... | reverse complement strand
TAGATTCCTTTCCTCCCTGGGATATCGGGATTCTTTTGCTCCTTGCCCGAGAGGATCTCTTCTCCCTCCATGCTTCACGGAAAATAGACCCCCCACCTCCTTTCGACTTCTCCTTTCCGGAATACTTAACGGTCCTCTTCCCGCACGAAACTTCTTTTTATCGAGAAGTACGTATCCCAACATCGACATTCTAGTTTCCTTCCCCCTTTCCTTTTTCTCGGGTCAGAAGACTATCAAGTACAGACGAGGCTCATTCCTTCCTCTTAAGGACGTTCCCTCTTCGTTCTATTCCTTCTCTTCTCCCTCGATTTCGACCAAATCCTTGCTTCGGCCTCCGACAAGGGTTCTCGAATTACTTCAAAGAATTTCCTCTTCTTTTTCCCTTTAAGCTGTCCCTTTCCGTAAACTCTAATTCTTTTCTCGTACCCTTTCCCCGCTTTCCCCGTTTTTCCCCACTCCGACGATTTGGACAAAACACGTCCCCCCCCCGTTCCGTTGCCCCTGCACGTTTCCAACCTCCGTCCATCTGGTGAACTATCCTTCTCCGCCGAGGAATCCCCAGACCCCGACTCTCCTTTTTCTCTCTACCCCCGCCTCCCAGTCAGCTTTGGTTCTCCTCTTTTTTTTGCTATGAAGGATTTTAACGTTTTGTGAGATTAATTCTATCCTCCCCCCTTCCCCCCTGATGGGCGAGTGTGAATCTTTTCTCCCACCCGCTTACCCCTTTCCTCGTCCCTCTCACTAGAAACTCCCCGTCCCTTTGTATCCCTTAACATTGAGAGACCCAGCAAGTGGTGTCCCCTGTCTGTTCGGCGAGAAGTAGGGAAGCGGAGGATTTTCCTTCTTCCCGATGATTGATTCCCGTTCATTTGCCCCCTCACCCCCTTCCTTCTTCTCCTCCTTGATTGCCCCTATTTTCGGACGTCCCCCCCTTTAACTTCTGGATGAGGAGAAATCAAATGATGGAACAGTGATTCCTTTATGTGACCCGTTTGCTCCCCCTCTCCCCCGACCCCGCCTCGTACATACCCCATCTTGCAGCCCTTCATCCTGCAGCCCCTTCTTATTTCCTTCTCGCTTCCCTTTCTTCTCAGAATTAACCGGATCGGTGTTCCGTTTCTTTGCGAATCCGGTATTCCCAACTTGAGTATGTGCGGGGAAGTACGTTATCGTGATCTTCCCTCCTTCTCCCCCGCCCGTGGGAAGGGGTCCGTGGACCCTCTCTACGCCGGTTTTAAATCCCATGACTCCTTCCTTGGATTTTTCTCTTTCAGGTTCTCTCTCCTCCCCCCCTCTGGGAGAACCCTCAAGGACTTGACCCTCGGTAGCTTGTTACATGTCCTCCCCTTCTCCGCTCATTGACTTCGTCTCCAGTTCTTTGATATCCCTTTCGTCCATCGAGGAGGCCAGGGTCGTACTTTTCTGAGATATTCTTGGCCCTCCCTATATTAAATAGGACCAGATATGCCTAAACGGTTCTCCCCCCCGAGCAGCATTCATCAAGGAAAGGATTCATCCCCCCCCTGATATCTCTTTCTCTCCACACGACGAATTACTTTTTGACTTTCCCCCCCATTTTTTTTCTTCGACCACTTTACTTCCGGGCCGGGTTCCCTTTACATGCCGGATTGTTACTACTGATCGAACATTGCACGCTAGCGGTTTTCTTTCTTCGCTCAGGAATTACCGTCTCCTCCATCCTGAATGAAGGGTCCTTTTGTTTTTTTTCTCTGAGACCCAACTTCCCCCCCCCCTTTAGCTAAGTCCATACCTTTTCCATCGGTACAACGATGATTTCCTCCGAAACTTCCTTGGTCTGCAACAGCGGGACCGTACGTCTTCCTACTTTTTCGCTACTGATCCTAGAGAACGTTGATTTTTTTTTACCTTCGTTTTCTTTTTTCGTCTACCACGCCTCCCCCCCCCTCTCCCTTTCCTTTGACATCGTCCTCACACTAGTGCGTAGCATCTCCGGAATTTCAGGGAATTCAGTTCACCCCCCCCCCAGGATCTTCCGCCCGTCGCGACCTGTTCTTTCTTGAGATGTGTACTAGGTAACGATCCTCTCTTGTCCCTTCCTCTGAGTTCACCTGGACTTTTCCCTTTTACAGACTCTCTTGAAACCGGGATATTCCCCCCCGTCCCACTCCAGGAGACGGTTCCCCCTTCCCCGCCGTACCAAACTCCTTTTTTGTCCCTCGGTCCTTCCTTATCGATCACAGCGGAGGCCTCTCCCTGAATGTGCGGGATTGTGAGATCTGCCAGACCCACGGCTCTCACGCAGCCGAGAAAGACTCACTAGACCTTCTCCTCGGCTGCCTGCTCTTCTTCCAGTCTCTCTTTATCATTTGAGTCAGCGGAATGTCCCCCCTTCCCCTCCTTTTAAGCTCTTCTCTTTCACCACTATCGTGAGAGAGATATTGACTTTCTGGTCAAGTGGCCTTTATTTCGCGACGCGAAGGACTTCCTTGAGGATTCCACATCGAGTAGGCACCCTCTTTTCTTCTGATTATCGCATTTTGATTTCTTTTCGGGCGCGGCGAGACGTTATACCCTTTCCCTTTTTGAGATCGGGGCCCTTGTTTAGCCGATAACTTCCACGACTTCTAAAAATTTTTTTCGGGTATCCTATTTTTGGTTACTTTTCGGGGAGTTGGCTGTCGTGTTAGTATTCTCCCTTTTTTTCTAGACATGTTATCCCTCTCACGAGGTTCCACAATCTCGCTTATAGAGGCTTTTTCTTTTTCTCCCCGCCTAGTCGAGAAGGTCCTTCGTTTTCTTTTCCTTTTTGTGAGAGCTTGGCTTTCGAGCTTCCCTTCCTCTTATTCCCGGCGACGCGAGGTTCTTTCGGGTATTGGCTGGGCGCCTCCGCGGTCTGTTTCTCCTCCTCCGACGATCACCTTGCTCTCCCACCCCCTCCATCCCTTCTTTTCGAGTGCGATCGGCCGGACGACACCTCCTCTCCCTACCTTCTTTACTCTACGTCAGTTTTCCCCCCTCTGAAGTTTTGTGCGGGAGGCGTCTGATTGTTCCCGATTTTTTCTTCCTGCGCCGCTTGTTGATGCCTGGTTTTTCTCAGCCCACAATCGTCCCCTTTCTCCCTTTGTGAGAAACTGGTCTTTCCTCCTTCATTGCTCTATCTCGACCTCAGGAACCGTCTTCTGTCTCCTTTCTAGCTTAGACAAGCGTCCCCCCTATCCGGTTTTCCTGAAGTTTCTCCCCCCCTTTCCAGACCCATTGTTTTTCTATGTCTTCCAATTGTGTCCGAACCCCTCCCTTTGGTCTTATGAAGCATGGCCTTATTGGATTTTATTTCTCCTCTGGGGGGGAAGAAGAATCCCCAATTCCGGTCGTTCCTCTTTTTCCTGGTAGATTCCCCCCCTGCGCCTCCCTGACGTGGAGGCTCAGCTTACTCCGTCGATCAGTATTTCTCCCCTCAGTCCAACGGAGCTGCGGATCTGACCCCTTCCCTCTCCTCCGAGTTTAACTTTCTTTTTCTTTTTTTTCCCCCTCCCTCTTTTTCCCTTCCTCTGAGACCCGACCCTCCCTCCCCTAGTATATGTCTTTTCTTTTTAAAAACGGAGGCCCTCATGAGTACCACTGCCCCCTTCGGCGGGCTCTCTCTTTATTCTTGATCCCCTTCCCCCTCCCTCTTTGCTTTTCGCGCCCTTTTCTCCGGTGCCTAGCCCAATTCCTGAAACCTTGTATTCAGTCGGCGATCAACTTACTTTTCGCATCATTTTCCATTCCGTCTTAAGCGACAAGATTTCCTCGTCTTACTCGACGACGGGAGTTCGTTTTATCGCCGAGCTTCCCCCCCCCCCAGGACGTTCAGAACTTTGAACAGCCATTGTGCCTCCCCCTTTTCCCTGTAAAAAGTTGGCGTTCCCTAGATTTGCCCCCCATCAAGGACGAGTCTTCTTTTTTTTTTCCCTTGGGAGTTCCCACTTTTCATGCAGGGCCGTTAAAGCTCTTGCTTCCCCCTGCCCTTCCTCCTGCTTACCGGAATAGCAATTTTGACCTTCCTTTGTATTTGTCCCAAATCAACCACCTTCGGTCCCCTTCTCCCGGTGACTTGAAGAGAGGCGTTTCTTTGGATCTTTCCCTTTCTTTTCAATATGGAGATAAACTGTCCTTTCCCCCCCTTCTAGTTTTTGTTCTCTCCAGGACAATTCCTGGGGCTTTGTATTCACCAAAAGAATTTCCGCCTGATTCCTTTAGTGGAGTGAACCCCTTTTTTATACTGTTCCTCGATCCATCTCCTTTCGCGTCTGTCCCTGGGTCTCCCCTTTCATCAGGATATTCGATTTTCGATCTCCTCTAGTTTTACAGGATCATAAGAGTTTTTTTTTCACGTTGGTAGGTTAGTATCGCGTTTTCCTTATCCTCTTTCCAGCTCCCTCGTCCTTTCCTGGATTTCCAATTTCCCTCCCTGATTTTTTCAGACTGCCAGCTGAGTGATATGTTTTTAACTCAATGTTGGACGCCCCTTCTTCCCTCGAAACGTGAGGATGGCCCCTGTCTAGTTCTTGGCGACCGCCGATTGGCCCCAGTCTCCTCTTATCATAGTCCTCAGCCAGAGCCTTCGCGACGGTCCTACGTCTGTAGACTATCTGACTTTCTGCGGACCTGCCCTTTTTCTCGAGACTTTTTTTTTTTTTCTGGCCGATGACGCCTTATAGAGAAAGGCCTTCGTTTTCCCCATCTTTTTGCGGGAGTATTAAGGGAGACCTCTGACATCCTTTAGATGTGTCTCTTTTTTTCTTGTTTTGCCCCTTTTTTTATGATCCTTTTTTCTTTTCTCCTAAGCGCTATTTGCAGCCCGAGATCCCCTACCTTTTCCCGAGCGCTGAGGGGCGTAGGACGTTCCCGCTTTTTTTTTGTTGAGACCTTGATAGTGAAGCCTCTCCCTCGCGCTCTTTCCTCCCTTTTCCCTGGGGATCGCGTAGCTGTTCTCCCTTCCTCGGAGACTCTGGAGCAGTCATCCCGTTTCACGAGCCCTACCACAGGACTTCGGAATGATCCTCCCTTTTCCCGGAATCTACTTACCGGCAAAGATTACCTTGCCGTTTCTTTGGGGGGGGGGGGACTGCTCGAGAAGGGCGTCTTTTTTCTCCTTTTTCCCTCTCTTCGGTGCATTGTGGTTCTCTCCGTCCCTTCTTTCCCTCCGGCGTCCAAGTAATTCGTCGAGCGCGAGATTTTTCTTCTCCTTCCTTATCAGCGAGGTAGACCCCCCCTGATAGTTCTTTTCGCTGACTTCCGACTACCCCCCCCTCCCCGAGTTTATTTCCCTTCCCAGCCTGCATCTTTCCCTTCCCGTCGCGAGATCTAAGACTTCCACATTTCTGACGGTTCGCGACGAACAACTTCCCCCCCCCCCCCCACCCCGTTCCAATATAAGAAGATGACCCTTCTTCGGAACCCTCTTTCTCACAGGTCGAGAACGCCTTCTCTTGGCTCTTTTTCTTTTTTTCCCCCACTCGTAAACCTCTCAGAACATGAGAACCATGGGATCTCTGATTTCCCAAACCCTCAGTAGTTTCCTTTTCACCCTACGTCTGCCCCTGGCATGTCCTTTTAACGTTTTCCAGGGCCCCCCCCCTTTTTTCCCCTTTCCCGCCCTCTCACCATCCTTTCTATTGTTCGAGACCATCGAATCGTCACGGTAGACCCTTTTTCTCTTCGAGAAGTCCCGCCACGGAAAGGGTTCTTGGACCCCCCCACTCCCAGGTCCGTGTTCTGCGACCTTCTTGTGATTTTTCCCGGGACCCAGCGGCGTTACTTACCCCCCCCCTTTCCCCCTGCAGATTATTTCCGACAACTCGCCCCCCCCGCTTTTTTTTCACGTCTTATAGTGGCCTTGCGGACGTCGTGACTTGCACTTTCGTTTAAAGGTTCTTCATTTTCGGCGATTCCGACCGCCTTCCTCCTCATTTTCTTTTTTTCCTCCTTGTCGGAAAGACGCGCAGGTCTTCTTTAGAGAAAACTCCTGTTTTGATAGACGGACGTTCTCTGCTCTTTCTGCCGGTATGGGAAAGGTAGTATGTGGCCCTACATTCTTATTTTGGATCCCCCCCCCCCCCCCCCCCCCCACCCCACCCCCCCCCCCCCAACACCACCACCCCCCCCCCCCCCCCCCCCCCCCCCCCCCCCCCCCCCCCCCCCCTTCCTATAAGGAGCTCCCTCCCCCCTCCCCTCCCTTTTCAGTTTCTTCCTCTTGGAAATCAATCCTTGTCCCTTCGACTCCGGTCACACTGCGCATTCCTCTTCTTTTTTTCTTTCTGCATATCTTTCAGCCGTAGGTCTCAATCCCTCTTACCTTGAACTCGGTCGGTATCTCATTTTTTTTTCCTCCCCCCCTCCCGACCTTCCTTTAGTTCTCACTGATAACCGACCTCGGTAACTTGATCTCTTTTTCGTCGGATGATTGAATAGTTTCTGATATCCGTTTTTTTTTTACCTCCCCGTCAAGACACTTGGTTACCCCCCCTCCCCCTCTCCGACTTCAACCTGCATCCTTCCCCCTGCCTCCTACCCCATGAGGATCTTCGACGACACAGTGAAAATATTTCCTTTTTTTACTAAATGTTAAGAGGACCGGTCTGAGGGTTTTTTCTCTATTTTTCTGCCTCGCCAACTCCCCTTGCCTTCCTCTTTTCGGATAGAGTCTCGGAAGTTCTCCCCGACGACCTTCTTCCCTTTTTTACAGACGATGTTGGTCGGTACTCCTCTCATTTCAACCGGCTAAGCCGATTCCCTCCCGTATTTTTTTTTAACTAGTTCCGTCCCCCCCCCCCCCCCCCCCTCCCCTCATCAAGATCGACCTCCCCTGCAACCGATCTAGCCCCCCACCAGGGTAAACTTCCTTTTTCCTCAGCCGAGGAATAGCTGTCGTTTTGGTTCCTCCCTTTTTCTCGTTAACTCAAGCCTCCATTCTTTTTGGATCTCAGGTCTCGTTTCTTCTTTTACAAACCTCATGAGAGTTGCATCCCCTCCCATAGCCACCCCCCCCTTTTTTCCGCGACCTTTTGAACAGTGAATCCCATGGGCCGCTCCGCACCCCTGGTTTTTCTGCCTTCTTTTTTTTCTTCTCCCCATTCTCAGTACGAGTCATTCTTAGCAAGGCTCGGGAACGTATCTACCCTCTTCCCTCTAAGGAAATAGTGGAGCTTCTAAAACCCCCTTCTCTCCGACCCTTCTCTCTTCCCAAGCCTTAATAGACCAACCCCTCAGAGCCGTCCCGTCCCCTTCTCCTTCCTTGCACCAATGAAGGTAGTAGAGGTTTCTTAGTGTTCCCCTCGGAGGAACTCTATCCCCCGATGGTTTTTTTTTTCTAACTCCCCCGCCCCTTGACTAGCATACGAGAAAGATTTTCCCGCGGGCTGGATCTGGGCCCCTCATATAATTCATTCCCCGTACTTTCTTGCTCAGGAACGCGCAGTTCCCAAATTCTTCCCCTAAAGGATCTTTATTCATACCTTTTTATTTCTCCTTCTGATTTAGGGATCGTTTCCCCTGCTGAGACGATGACCCAGTCCCTAGTCTTTTCTTCAGGAGAGGCAGACAGATATTTCCTAACTTTTTTAGGGGGATTTCTAGGTCCTTTTATTCTCTCGTGGAGGTCCCTTCCCTCTCCTCCGTTTTCAATTCTCGGGTGCCAGTTTCTCGGTTTACGATAGGAAAATGTCTCCTAGAAGAAAGATTTTTTCCTTACCTCTTCCCTTTCAGGGACCTCTTCTTTGTTTGTGGCTCATTCTTACGCTAAGTTTTCTCACCGGTTCTAGAGGTTCTTTTTGGAGTTTCCGTACCATGTTTTCCTCGAGGCAGGGTACTAGTAGAGGATCTTTCCCTCGGATTTTTTTTCCTATGCGCCTCCTTGTCAGACTTCTTCCCCTATTCATGGAGCGTTTTTTGGCGGCGCCTTTTTTTTTTGGCTTCCAGAGAGGGTCTCCGATTTTTTTGGGTTCTGTTCTTGTTTCCTCCCCTCCGGCGGGAGGATTTTCCCACGAGAAGTGGACACGACCCCCATTCTTTCTTTGAGAGATTCGGTCTTAAGTTTTTCGATGATCAGAGGAACTCCCCTCGTTCCCTTCTAACCTTTTTGCTTGAAGGCGTTTTGTGGGCGTCGTCGCACGATACGATGGAGGTTCCTTCTTTTACGGGAAGGAGGGCGGAGTGGGTTTGAGGGCCGGCCCCCCCCCCCCCCTTTAGCCACTTCTTTCAGAACTTTTCTGTTTTTTCCTGTTTTCATTGAATGACTTCCCCTCTCCTCTAAATCAGAACAGGGGGATGCATTACGTTTTTTTTCTCCCCATCGAATGACACCTTTCCTTTTTCTTCCCCCCCCAATTGGATATTTCCACTCATGTTGTTTTTTTGTGCCCTGGAATTTCGTATTTATCTATCATTAATGTGGTTATTCCCTCCCTTCCCCTTCCCCCTTAGGATGAATGATTCGGTGGCCCTTTTTTCTCCGGGGTAATCCTCCTTCCCCAGTTCTTTCATGTTTTTTATAGATTACCCTATGCGCCTCCCCTCGGATTTCGGACCATGTCCCCGTTGACTGCCACCTTCGTTTCTCCTTTTTCTCCTAAGTTCCGGGATCTGTAGCTAGGAGTCTTCCACTTTTCCCTTTTCCTAACGCGGTCAAGGTCCTTTTTCCCTTACCCTCTTCTTTCCTCTCTAGAGGAAAAGATAGAAACCCCTCCCTAGCTTTCTTCTTTTTTGGTCTTGAGAACCGAGCTCAAGTCTTGAGATGTCCCCTTCCCCCCCCCCCCTTTTCCACAACGTTTTTATTTTCCCCCTCCCTTATTTATTCCCCGGAAAGCTTTCTCCCCCCCTTCCCCCCCCGAAGCCGGTGCAAGCAAAATCCCCCAATTACCTTTTTTCTAAGTCTTCAATTTCCCCTTTGTTTCTGTCATCATCCCCTGCTGCTCCGCGGCTTTCCCCCCATCGCGGTGTCTCTCTTTTCTTTCGTTCCGCCCTGAAAAACCGCCTTCCCCCCCTGTCAACTTGAACCAGCCGTTTTCCCCAGTGCTTTCCCCGTCAAGCCCGACGTTTTTTCCCTCCGGCGGCTTTTCTTGCAAACCCACGATCTCTCTTACTTGGGAAAAAGGGGCCTACGGGACCTTCTCCTCCTTGCGAAGGAATTGTCCAGCTTCTCCTAAGATGTAACGTCCTCCCGTCTTTTTCTTCCCTTACGGATTTGTACCCACCTTGATTTTTTTTCCCCTCTTTTCTCAGGGGAAGGTCTCCGCCTTTTATCTCGTGATCTGTTCCCCCTCCTCCCCCCCCTGGGAACGGATCTTGTCTCCTTCCCCTTTAACTAGTTTCATCCTTCTTTGCGAAAGTGCAAGCATTATATTTTCTTTTCCCAGTCCCCCCAAAACCTTGTATCCTTTTTTTTTTTTTTTTCCCTTTTTTCCTGCAGCGCCTTTATTGAGCCAAACAGTCCCCCCTTCGTCGGGTTCAGCCCCCCAGGAGGCGCGTCTACGCTTTTTGACACTCGTCCCCGTTTCGACGAGCGTCGACGCTAGTTTCCACGTAGCCCTTCCCTTGATAGGGGACCGGTTTTTTTTTTCTTTCCTCTTCTCCGACATGGGCCCGTCGAACTTTCTTTCGAAATAGCGGATCTTACTTTCGACCTCAGCTTTTCTTTTTTTTTTGTTCCTCGTAAGACTTTCTTTTTCTTCTCAACTAGACCCTTTTTCCTGAGGCACTATGTGGTTTTCCTCCCCCCTCAGGGGATAAGTCTGCAGGTCTCATCTTCGCTTCCTTTCTGCCGAAGTGGTAGAAGATTTTTCACCTTTCGGTTTTTTCCCCCCTCTCCTGAGCATTCGCTCTGGGCCGTTAAGTCTCTTCGTATTTCACTTCCCTTTCCCCCCTTTTCGGCTCTTGTCTTTTGGACAGTTTCATTAAGTGACCAGCATTTGCCCTCCTTCTGTGGTACTTTGATGTACCTGCGCGATCTTCCCCCTTTCCCCGGGCGACAGAAGAAAGAGTCTCCCCCCCTTTTCGCAGCCTTTGGGACAAACCGATTCCTTTCCGTTCTCCGTCCAAGATCTCTTTTCTTTTTCTCTCTCGTGTCCTGACGCCCTTCGAGCTAGGGCCGGTCTCTGTTTTCTCTTTTCTTCTTGTGCGGCCGTGCAGACTTTCCCCTCCTGAGGTCGAATCCCTTCCCAATTCCCTCTTCCCACAGAGGCTTTTCCCTCATTTTTCCTTTTTTTTGGGAACCCCTTAATCCCCCCGCTTCTATTGCGCCCTTTTTCCCTTTCTTTCTAAGGACTCACCTCTGACCTTCCTTCTCGCGAAGCGTGCATGTCGTTTTTTCGTCCATTTCCTTCCCCTCCCTTCGGGAGCACAGTAATATTCCCTTTAAGACCGTCTAGTCAGATGATTTAGGGGATCTTTCCCCCCTCTTGGCATCCCTCACTTGTTCGAGGACTTTTTTTAATACCCTTTTTCTCTTGCGGAGGATCCTACCTCCTTTGGTCCTTTTCTTTTTCCCGACCCCTCCCCTCCTCGCTTTATTCAGACTTCCCTCTTTCCTCGGACGACGCGACGAAACTTAAAAACCTTCCCCCCCGACGTGTCACCTTTCTTTTTTTGGAACAGAGTCTTCCTCCCGCCTCCCCTTCGAGATCCTCTGCCGATGGGATCCCCTGAATCCAGAAGTCCTCCTCCGCCCCTGTTTCCCGCGAGAGCGCAGTAGGATCTTTTTGCACTCTTTTTTTTCGTCCGATGAAGTATGACTTTGTTTAACCCTTCCCCAGATCATGCGGCAGTCCTCCCATCTTCCCCTTCAGGTAGAGTTTGTCAGCGTGATCTCCCTCCCTTTCCCCGTTTTTTTTTTTCAGATCACGAGAACCCCTTTCCCACGGGATCCTGTTTCCCCTCCCCCCAGGGGTGTTTTTTCCCCCTCCCCCGGCGTTCGTCTTTTCTGACTTCCCGCTGTATCTCCTCCATCCTGTCAACATTAGATATGCCCCCCTTTTCCCCCCTTTTCCCCCCCGCAGCTCGATCCGTGCTCCTGAGGATCCCCTCTTTTTTTTCCTTTTCTTGCGGCGAATGATGGACCCCTCCCGTTCAAGTTTTTCTTCCCCCTTCCTTTCACGTTTTTCAGCGGCGATCACGCCCGCCCCCTCTCCCCTTTTTTTTTTTTTTCTCTTGGCGCTGTATGAGAAGCAGGAGATTTCTCCTTTCCTTTTCTTTTGGATCGCCAAGATGATCCCCCGTCTTCTGGTGGTTTTTTCTCTAACCCGCTGTGGCATGGTGGTTCAGCATTTTCCTTTTTTCCTCGGTTAGATCTCTCCTCCCTTCTCTCTGGAAGGAGGGTCCAGTTGGCCTTTTTCCTTTCGGATCTCTACGGTTTCCATCCCAGACAGATTCCTTCCTTTGCGATCGTTAACTCCTCGATTCCCCCAGTCTTCCTCCAATTCCAGGCCTTTGAACCTCCCTTTTTTTTTGTTCTTTTCAGACTCCGCATGCTCTGAGCTTCTCTCCTTCTCGGCCCTCCCTTTTTCACTCCTGAGGACAGTGGTCTACTTTTTTTCCGCAAGGGGACGATCTACTTCCTGACAGACCCCCTTTCCCTTTGGATCTCCTTTCCCCCCCGCCTTCCGACTGTCCCCCCCTGATGCAGACTCAAATCGTCATCACACCTGGATGTTCCCGACGACACCCGTTCCCTCCATTCCAACGAAATGCGAAAACCATGTGTTCTTCACTTCAGGCAAGGGAAGTTCAAATTTTTTGATTTTTCCTCTTACTCCCTATGCCCCCCTCCCTCCCCCCTTCGCGGTGATTTTTCTAGGTAAGAATTGACTACA
>Ga0179593_1663615_pt1 | contig 11828 bp, 14 predicted proteins | sample CZODoug2_1_08_16_FD_185931 | JGI IMG/M metagenome (GOLD analysis project Ga0179593, IMG submission 185931) | Vadose zone soil fungal communities from Angelo Coast Range Reserve, California, USA - CZODoug2_1_08_16fungal (PacBio error correction) | ecosystem: Environmental > Terrestrial > Soil >... | reverse complement strand
GTATATCTTGGCGCGGTGAGAAACCCCTCCCCAATCCCTCGCCCTCCTTTCGATCCGTCCCTCGGTTCTTCTTCGACCTTTTTTTTTGTTTATGCCGCATCGAGAACTGTGGTCCGCCGCATTTTTTTCAGTCTCTTTGGAGTGATTGCCGTCTTAGGTCGTTTTTTTTTTTACTCTTCGAATAACTTCGGGGAGTAGGCCCGTTCTTTCCTTTTTGTCGGGGCATTCTTTTCTCCTTTTTCCACCCTTCTTTGGCGAGCGGGCCGAAATCTTCACGGAGGGGCCTGAACGTTCCCGGAGGGTCACATTCTCGTCTGCTGGATTGCTGACAGGTGTTATTTCAAGAAGGATACTCGCGCCAGCAGCGGTTTACAGACTGAGGAACCTGTTTTTTGCTGCCTGGTTTTTTTCATGCTCAAGATATCTCTTTACCTTGCCCTCCCCCGCGCGGTCCCTCGATACGGGCGCTGATATTTCCAAGCTTCTTCTTTTTCTTCTCTTTTTTCGACCCAAAGAGAGCCGATGATGCGTGATTCCTTTCTGACCCTCCCCCCTCCTGCCTCGATCTCTTTCTCCCCGGCGAGGGAACGCTTTTTCCCCACAACCCCCTCGCCCTCCGCCGGCCATACAGAATCTATACCCCCCCTTGGTTCTCGCCAGCGTCCGCGCGCCGTTTTGAGACGAATCGAGCGACTTCCGGGGGATTTTCCTTTTCGTCGATTCTTTAACGTCTCTCCCCTTATCCTTCTGAGAGAGTTGGTGGCGAACCGTTTTTGCTCCTGCACTTTCGAAAGTCCAACAGGTCGCTTGGTCTGTGGTTCGTGTCCTTTCTTGTCCCAGTGCCTGCAGTCGGAGACCTTTTTTACAGGGGTAATCCGGTTTTTTTTCAACCCATGTGACAAATTTTTGAGCAATGTGGTTATCTTTGTGAGGGGACCCCACTTTTTATTCCTACCCCCGAGAATTTGGAGTACGGCCGTCGGTTTTTCCTCGGCATCGTTTTTGTTTTTTTTCGATTAGACAACTGCGCGCGTCGATGCAGAGTCCTTTCGCGTCTGTTTTTTGGGTGTCATCATTTGTCGTCCTAAGGACATAGCATCTTTTTCCCTCGAACGTCAACCGCTGGCCCCTCACCCCCCCGCGCCACTTGCAGCGCCGGGATTCGGACTCGGCGACCTCCTAATGTGTTCTCCTTACAAGCGTCCCTTCGAACTTTCGTCCTTTCGCGCCGAATCGGGAGTGAACCCCCGACCGGTTTTTTCCCTAACCAGCCTCTTTTTTTTTTTGAGCCTGGCCGATCTTTGGTGACGACCAAGGATCCTGCCCCTGGCGATCTCCTTTTTGTTTGATTGGTCTTCCGACCCTAAAATTTTGATCAAGGAGGAATACTTGGGCACCTTTTCTATCTTTTCGGGTGCGGGTGACATGTCAAACACCCTCAGATTGACACTCTTCGGGGTTTTTCTTCAGCCGCCCCTAGATCTGAGTCGTTCCCGACGGAATCACCCTGCCGAGTTTCCTTGTGACTTTTATACTGAGGACGGTCACTGCATTCCAGTATTTCTTACCCACGGTTATTGTAACTCCTGAAATACAGAATAAGCCTTTCCCGGCAGGAAATCCTCCAGAGTCCGGAAGGATTGCTTTGATTTCCCGCGTCGGCTTAACTCTTTCCGATTTTCAATTCGAGTTTTAGTGAGTAAAGATGTATTTAAGTAACAAGTTTCGCGCCGCGCTTCTCCCCCCCCCAAATTTTCGAATTAGCCGGTGCCGGCTTTCCAGGAAGACTTTTTTTTCTGGCACAGCTTAAGTTAACGTTTTGCGCAGCCCCCTTTTTTCGGTTGCTTTACTCGAGTCGTCAGGAGCCTCCCATTCCTTCCCTATCTCTCTCCCTTTCCGTTTTTGTGTTAGATAGGTTGAAGGTGAGGAGTGCTGCACGAAGTAGGGAAGACCTTCCGCCCCAATTCCCATGCTGCGTCGAAACCTTTTTAGGTCAATCCCTTGTAAACTTTTTTTTCCTGGCCCCGCCGCGCACTTTCATTAGGCATCTCCCCTGTGTTGGGCTCGAACAAGTACAGGCACGAGACTTTTGGTCTTTTTTTCCTAATTCTTTCTTTATCTCGATTAGTTGTTGTAGTACGGTAACTTTGCATATTTCCGGACGACGTGAAACCCTACCCCTCAGGGCCTTCCCCTGATGGCCCGAGTTGTGCTGAGGGATGGGGCGGGTTTCTTTTTTCACCTGCGCGACCCTATAGTACATCGGATTTTGATGAAGACTCCTCTCCCCGAATCCGCGGAAGTATCCATTTTTACAGGCATCTCGTGATCTACGGATGCCTCCGTGCCGCGCCAGCTTTCTAGTCGGCCATGATGAAGCCCCTTTTTTGGCAATCGGCGTCCATGTCAACAGCACCGTCAAGGCTTTCTCACCCCGCACGACTGTGGCCCACGTCCCTTCCACAAGGATCCAGCCCCTTTGCTCTCTATACACAGCTGAGCGCACGGCGAGCCTTCAGGTCCCTACTCCGATCGTTTTTTCTCGATGAGGTCAGCAGGGTGGAAACTTCCCTCTGTGGTGCTCAGCCGTTTTTGGTACCCCCATCCCTTTTTTCTAGGCAAGTCGCTAACCTAGTTTCACAAAAGTGCCTTGGTCCTTTTTCCTCCATAGCTGACCACAGGAGGAGTTCCCGAGGCATAGGGTTTCGATGGCGTTGAGCTGTATAGTGAGTGGTGAGTGTGACTTCCTTGGTGTCTGCTTCGATCGTCATTTCTTCGTCGTTGCAGTAGTCAGGGACCTGATAGGAAAAAGCCTTCTAAGGCCGGGCGGTCTCACTCCCCCTAAGGAGGATCCAACTCAATCCGCCTCCACGGGGATGGAAACTGGACACAACGGATCCCGTCGCTGTGCCCTGAGCTAGACCCCTACTCCCCCCCCAAGATAGTTTGTGGACGCGGTCCCCCTTTTCCAGCACCAGTCGTCGAGTTTTTGAACCGGCGACCCCCCCCCGTCCTGTGTCCCCGCATTTTTTTCCGATTCCGATTGATTTTTTACGAACAACTTCTCTCCTAACCTTCTTACCCGAGTGACGGGGACTTTTTTTTTTTTGGGAACTTTTTGCACTCGTTCGCAACCACCTAGCCATCTGAAGGCGCGGGAGCCCCCGAATAGTTTTATTCCCCTCTATTTTCCGACGGGTCGTTCTTCTAATGTTTTCGGAGATTTTTCTTTTCTATTGATACCATTTGGATTGTTTCTAAGGAGTGTTCGCGGAGATCCCCTGAGTTCTTGATTGTTTTTCCCTCCTTTCTTTGAAGAGAAGGATTTTGAGACTTCGAAGGAGGGTTAGCCTTGTCTGATTCTTTTCTTGGGCTCGGTTCATTTCTCGGATCTGTGGATTCCTTTTTTGTCCCCGACCCGCGACATCGCTCTGGTAAGTTACCCCCCAAAATCGCGCTTTCTCGTCCCACTTCTGTTCGTAGCAACGGGGACTCTTAAAAGAGCTAGACTCCCTTTCCGTCCTCCCTCCTCGGCCCCTGAGCCTGAAAGAGACTCCTCGTCGGTCTCCCCGTTTGGGCCGTTTTCAGTCGACGGGGAACGTAAACGTCCCCCCCCTTTCCCCCGTGCCCCGCGCCCCTAAGGTGACCCCTTCCTGCACTTCTGTTCTCGCGGTGCGGTAGCTAAGCTTCCCCTGCGTTTCAAGTCTAATGACGGTCTTCGCCGAAATCCCCCTCTCCCCCCCCTTTCTAGTCACGGACCGCGCCTGGAATGAGGACAGGCAGCCGCAACCCGCCCCCCTGCGTTTCCAGTTTTCCGAAAGCCTGTCGAATGAGGAATGAAGGAGTCTGCTGAAGTTCCCCCCTCGTCGCCCCCCGGTGTTGGGGGATTTCCCCGCCCACTCGTTAATATCTTTACTAATACTCCGGGGGGTGTGTTGTTCTATAGCCTCGAGTATTTGACTTTTAGCAAACCTCCCCGCGCGACCGAAGGGTCTTTAAGAAGACGCAGAGTCAGAGGCGGTCTTAGGGTCTGACCTCTTCAAGTTCCCCTGTTCTTTTTCTCTTGAGGCTGATTCTTCAGTAGGAGAGTTTTCGCTCCCGCTTTCCCTTTATCCGACGTGTTTCCTTTTTTCGCCTGAGGAGAACGTCCCCTATACGTGCCTAGAAGTACGGTGCGATTCTGGCCCCTGCTCCTTTGGCATGACGTGCCTTAGGGTGACACGCGCCCGCTGAGCTTGGCTCCTCTTGGTCCCTGGTCGGCCCCTTCTGACAGGACTAAACGGCCCTCAAGCGCGCCTATTTTCGGATTTTTTTTTCTCGCGGTTCGATTTTTGCCTTTTTTTTCAGCGTTCTGGATCTCGCGCTTTTATGGCCGGTCGGGCTGACGCCGCGCCTCCCGTTTTAGCTTACCCGGTCTTCTGTCGGCCCTTTTTGGTTTCGGGCGAGATCCTGACCGATCAGGGCGTTCAAGCTTCCGCCAGCCATTCCCCCCGCGTACTCCCCCCCCCTCTCTTTTCCAATGCCGGGCGTCTGTCTTTCTGGACAATCCTGCTCGGATGCGATCACGCCTTCCCCGACCCCTCCCCCTTGTCTCCCACCTCGCCCGAGAGAGCCGCCGGCACGAGACGCGGGCTACAGGTCTCCTTGCTCTTTTTTTCCCCTTCTCCCTTCCCTCTCCTTTTTCTTTTCGTTGGTGGCGCACTTTTTCGACGAGTCCGTAAAAAGGTCGTATGTCGTCTGTTTCCTTGAGAGTTTCTTCGCATAGAGTACTCCCTCGAAAGTAGGTCAGTAGGGGGATTGGAACTTTTCGACGTTTTTTCTGCCCCACAGTGCACACTAAGAAGATTGATGAGAGCTAAGCCTATAGCCCCCCCCCCGTATGTGGATCCTGACTCCCCTTTCCCTGGTCCCTGTGAGCGGAGATAAAGGGCCTAATTGTCGTCGGGGCCCCTTCCCAGCCCTCCCCTCCGCCTTTGCGGCGTGGCCATACTGATTCGAATAACGGCCGAACACGCGCCCCTCCCTCCAAATGAGGCGGACCCCAAAACCATCCCCAGACCCTTTTCACCCTAGGCTCCCCTTTTCCCGAGCCGGCGAACCCCAGACTTGCTGGACTTTCATCCTTTCACGGATTTCTCCCTTTGTTCCCAAGAGTTCGTTTAAGAAGCTAAGAAGAGGGGATGGAAACAAGCTTTCGGTCCCTCCCCCTCCATTTCATGGACTCCCGAGATTGAAAAAGGAGCCGACGAGGAAGCCGAAGCTTGACTAGCGAGATCCAAAAGCCTGGTTTTATCCCGTGGCCTTTCATCAAGACACAAGTGATCATGGTTTCTTTTACTTTTCTATTGATGAGGTGCTGCTATTTTAGGGGTCCTGACCCCCAACACTGATTGCCGAGTGATGAATCCATCGCCGCCCTCGTTCTCCGCACTCTATTTTCGATGCCCGTGTTTATACTTCCTTTCGGCTAGAAGGGTGAATGCTTCTGTACTTCTCTTTCTATTCCTTTACTAAAGCCTCAGCTTCCAGGCGGCCAGAATCGGCTAGGAACGATGATCTTCACCTTGGGTTCCTTTCCTGGCTCGTCTTTTCCCAGCTACAATAGCGCAGATTTAACGCTTCCACCCAGGTTCTTTTTTGAGAGCTCCCGTTATTCAACCCCGTTGGAAGGTACATACCCCGGTTCCGGATGAATCCCTTCAACCCGCTTCCGAAAACGGACGAAGAAGACCGGCGTGTTGCGCTTCCGCTCTTGGACCTTACTCACCCGAGGAAAAATATATATACTTTACCCCCCAGTGGTTGGTTAGAGTTATTGGAAATTGTTATTCCGGAGTGATTAGGGAGAAATTTTGAACCACGGTCGGAAGGCCAGAAACCGTTCGGACATTTTCCCTTTACCCCTTTTCCAGGACCCCCGCCCCCCCCCTTAAAAGGATAGGAGAGTCATGTGGTGGGAAACGGCTGCTCCCCTCGACAATCCCCTCGTAGGTTAGATCGACCTGACCCCGCTGCTCGAGTTTGTATTCTCGTTCCTTCCCCACAGCACGGACGCGTGACAGTACAACCGCAATCGTCGGCGAGCCTTATGCCCGTGTCGTGGTGGTTAAGTTAGAGTAGGGACCGACTTTCCCCCTTTTAACCCCGTACATCGTGACCCTCGAAGGCGAATGCAGGAAAAGAAGAGTATTCATCCTGGTCTTTCCATCTGCCCTGTCGTGATGTAAAGAAGTGCTAGAGTCCGGAATTGTTAGGAACCTCTTGTCCTGACGGAGGGGGGGTTTTGTGAAAATTTCAACGTCAACGCTGGAAGGAAGCGACGTGCAGGGAAACTTACATGAACCACGATCCAAGGTTCGTGCGTGAAGCGGACGCGGCACATCAAAACCTTTGAGCAGTTCCCGGTTCTTTCTTCCGATCGGTTTTGGGTGGTGAGCGTCGTGCGGCCCCTCATTTTCAATAGTTTTTAGCTGCCTCTTTTTTTTTCCCACGAGGCTTAGGCCCCCGGCAGCGCGAACCTCGTTCCCCCCTTTCCACGTTCTGTCCCTCCCCCTTTGGTCCTGGTTTCCGCCTCGGGTTGGCGCTGCTGCGCCGTGTGGTATTTTTTTTGCGTTTTCCCCCCCCTCGTGGGGCGCGGAGACTTTCTCGGTCGCGTTTTCGGTTTCCTTGGCGATAGGTGCTGAAACCCGCAGCCGAGGGGGAACTATACCCTTCCTAAGCAGAGGATCCACGAGACAGCCCGGTGATCCACCTCCCACCCGGAGTCCCGAGAGCGGAAGAGTCCCATTAATAGGATCCCCCACTCCTCTTGTTTGGCTGGATAGCGGTCTTCCCATCCCGTCCCCCCTCTCGCTTTTCCGGGGTAACGCCCCAACGTATGACCCCTTCCACAAAGTACCTGACTGACGAACGTTCGATGCCCCGCTTACTTTTCCCCTCCTCAACTATCCCCCAGGGAACTCATAAGAATTAAGCCCCTGGTGGCCCTCTTCAAACTTCTTTTCCCCCAAAGCGAAATAGAATTTTCCGTGCTGAGAGAAGTCCAGGATAGACTCCCCCCTCCTTCCAACGTTCTCTTTATCTTCTTCTAGAGGATTAGGGATGGAAGTTTTTGAGATTATCTACACCTCTCTTATAAGGTTCTTCCCTTCCTCCGGCGCGGGCAGATGTCTGTGGCCCTTTTTGACCCCTGTCCCGTCCTCCCCTCCTGTCGTACGCTTTGCGGCGGAGGGCCTTCCGGGACGCCCTTCGGCGTCTTTTGGATTTCGAGTTTTTTTTCGCCGGCCACACCACGCCCTGCCTCTTGGTAACACCAAGCGCACGCGCGGACGTTATTCGCCGTTTTCTGTTTCCGACCTTAATGAATAGTCAACGCGCGGCCGCCTCATACCATAACCGGCGACCGTCCCCAGAATCATGAACAGATACTCGTTTAGTTCGGACCCTTTTTTTCCCGATTTTTCACTTCCTGGACGAACCACCTGTCCCTCCCCGAGCCCGACGGCGCCTGCTTTCCCGCCTTCCTGAACAGTGAGGATGGCCCGAAGCTTCTTCGAGTTCAGGATCGTCCCCCGTCTCCAGCCAAACGTCCCCTCCCGCAGACTTTCCCCTTTCGTGATCCTAAGCGGTCCCGCACAGCATATCTGGACGGCAGACATGAAACGCCTCGCCACCTTGCCGGTATTCACTTTTTCGAGCGTCAAAACTCTCCCACTTATAAGGAGTTTCCTCCGAGAATGACAGTTTTCTAGGCTGGGTTTGGATTTTTGCTAGCGTCAAACCCCATTTCTTCCCTTTTAATTCCTCCCTTCTTTTTTTGTTGTTTTTGAGAGAGTGCACGGTGGATTTTTTTTTTGAGCCTTTCCCAACCGCCTCCTTTCTGCTCAGTCCCCCCAGGAGTGTTTCACTTCTGACCGGCATCTGCTGCGACGGCTATTTGGACGCTTTCCGTTCTTTCCTTTGCCGTAACGTTTTCCAGTCGGTTGGGTTCGTTTACCCGATTTTCCACTCCTTGATCGGCCTGAGTGCGGGCGTTTCGTCTTTATCCTTTCAAGACGAATTGTTCGCGCGTTCTCCATAAGACGCGGATTTGCTTTTGCTGGTTCCCCCCCTTGCTGCTCCTGGAGCCTTTATGGAAGTTTTTCGACCCCCGTCAAGAGTTTTTTACTGTCCCATCGGCCCCCCGGGAAGAAGAGAGGACTCGGTTCCCATACCCCCGGGACGTTTACGGTTAAGAGGGCAGGGACTCTCTTGGACACCCCAGGTCCTATAAGTAAGCGAGGAAGATCTCCCGTTGTTTCGATTTTCCAAGAGTTTTCGGAGAGTGGTTAGCCTCCGACAGGCTAGGTCGATTCGCCTGATTAATAAGCGGGTTCGCGACTCCCACCTGAATTTCCCCCTTAGATATTTCTGAGCCAGTGCCAAGTCCTGTGAAAAAGAAAATCTAGAAGAAGACCGGAGAATAGGATGACCGAAGTATACCTTTCCTGCTATTCTCTTCCCAGAAAGAGAAGAAGCTCTGGAAGAAAAGGCCGAGCGTCGCGTCTCCCTGGTTTTTTTTGACGTTTTTTGGGAACTTCCCCCAGACCCTTTACCCCCAATAGGGGAGATTCGGCGGGTAAATGTGTTCTCTCACTCTTTCACCAACCCAGGTTCCTTGAGGGATAGGGGTAGGACGTTTTTCAGCCTACGCCTTTCCGTAGGCAGTAGTTGGTCCCTTTTACAGGGGTAGTATTTTTTTTCTGAACCCTGGTGCTCTTCCTGGTGCTTTTTGCGAGGGATCTATGACAACCCGCTGGACTTCGTCTCCGGTCTAGAGCTTGTGCAGGGTTGGCCCTCTTGTGAGTCAAAATGAGAGGGTCGCATGACTTACTCAAGCCAAAGACGGCGGAGGAGTTGGTATCCTATTGAAGACCCACCTACTAGCAAATCTACTTAGACCGCCACTCACCCCCCACCCCCTTTAACCCCCCTAACGCGCGCTTTGCCCCGGGCCTCCTGACCCTCATCCTTTTGCAGGTTTTTCCTTGCACGCATCCACAAGTCTCAGTGGCTTCATCTTTTGTGACCCTTAACCGGAAGTCGTATGGAGGAAAAAAGAGTCGCTGAGATCTTTTCCACCGTTACTTCTGTGCCCCCGTAGATTCCTGAGGAGAGAGTAAGTCCCTAGCCTTGAAGGGATCGCCTTTTTTTTCTCGAACAAATGCTTTTATGCTCCCCGTCTTCCCCCCGGTCTGCTTCATGGGGAAGGTCCGTGGGCCAGCTTCGCTGTTCGTCGGTTTTTTGCATTGTCCCGGGTGTACAAAACAAAACCCCCCCCAAGCTTTCTCACTGGTAAAATTCGCCTTTCGCTCTTTCTTGCTCGCAAGCGTCATCAGCTATCTAGATGCACTACTTTCTTCTTTAATTCGCCTCCTCCTGCTTCATTCTGTTACTTACTTCGCGCGGTATCCGCGTCGTGAAACCCAGTCCTCAGTTTCTCAGCCGCTAGGCCTTGACTTATGGTTTTTAATTTTTTTCGTCCCCGCTTACATCGGCTCCTCTACCGCTAACTTAGACTCTTTTACGTATCCCAGCCGATTTCTCAAGTTTCCGGCTGTCCGCTGCCGTTTTCCACACAGGGTGTATCCCGGTGTGGTCCAGGCCGTACTGTCTCCTCCACCGTTGATGGTGTCCGACTCGAGTGTGTGGCTTAGGTGCGAAAGCCCTCGTCGGGCAGAGGTGCCCCCCCGTCCCCGAAAGTTTCCCCAGAGAGATCTTTCAGCAGCAGACTGGGGGGGGTTGAGAAGGCCCCCCTCCACAAGGAGGGAGAGGCCTTCTGAAAGTACATTGGAGCAGCTACCAAAGAGACTGTATGAGAAAGTTTTTCATTACTTTTTCCCGCCCCATTTTCCTGGAAAACAGACTAAATGATTTCGGATCGTTTTTTTTTAACCCCTTCCGCAGAGACCTCCGCCTCGCCGTTTCCCCGGGCATATTTCCGCGATCGCTGTTGTAGCGGTTCATCGAGCCATATTTTTTTTTCCTCCCTGGAGCGTCCCAACCCCCCGCCATCCCCCCCTCCGTCCTGGACCCGTGTCCTCCTTGGGGGTACTTCGCCCCCCGACCTGAATACGTACCTTTTGTTCAGGCATCGACGTCGTCTGCGAAAAGACGAAAGAGCCCCCCCCGGGCCATCTCGCCTCCGAGACTCAGGAAGCCCGGGGCAGAGCAGGAAGCCTAGTTCTCGCTTTTCCCACTGCCAGACCCGGGGAGGCAGCCAGTGACTCAATTTTTTTTTTTTCCGGGTTTTATGCCCCGAAAGGTCACCGCAGCACACGCCGGCGTCGGTCTGTCACCGTTTTCCAGGTCTTCAGCACTTGTGCCTGCTGCCCTTGCCGCTGGCTTCAAAATTTCGTTTTGTCTCCTCCAGGCGTCTCATAGTTTAACGGCCTCTTCAACGAATTCTGTGAGAGATGTGCAAAGCAGGAAAGAGTGTATGTAGATGCAGGAACTTCAAGTCGTGGGACACTAATCGTTAGGTTGCGACTAAAGACGTGTTCAATAAAAGTGAGACTGATTTGCCTGGCTTTTTATGAAAGGAGGTAGTTTTTCTGAAGAGGAATTTGGTTTCCCGGTCAGTATCTTCTCGACGGTGGTTCTTTGAAGACCAGGGGGATAGCCTAGGATCGGTTTTTTGTCGTTTCCGGAGTAGATAAGTTTTATTCAACCCAGCCTACACGCTCCCGGAGTCTTTAGATTCCGAATCTTTGACCGCGAGAAAAAGTTATATCAACTCCCCCCAGGGATTCATCGCGATGCGTATGTAGAAGGAAGTAACCCCCCCAGATCCCGGGGGCTCGCTGTTGTAACCCCCATCCCCTGAGTTCAGGTTTTCCCTGGGTCAGACACCCATGTCCCCTGCCCTCCCTAGACCTACTTTGAGACTGCGGACCTCCGATGACTTTTTACCTCGGAGTGCCACTCACACATCCCTCATCACCGCATGGAGCATTCCGGTTTTTGAACGCGTTCAACTAGTTTCCCCAACCTCGCTCTTCGTTCTCCGGTCACTCTTCGACGATTTTCGAGCTTGAACCTTCCGAGGTATCGGGCCTGTGCGTCCGCGCGTTCGGCGCGGGTTTCCGGCTTTTTTTTTCCCGGCTTTTTTAAGAATTGGGATCGCGGCTCGCGATTTGCAGTGGATGATGTGTTGGCATACGTTTCCAAGAGCCCCTTCGCCGAGATCTTGGCTTCGAGTGTGTTCCGAGCTGATTCCCCTACCGGAGGTCGATATCGGCGAGCTCCTTGCTATTCCCACCGCGCCATAGACCTCTGGTAAAAACCTCTCCAGCGCTTACGTGTTTAGCTTTTTTTTCGTGGACGTTTTTTTTTTTGTTTTTTCTTTTGTTTTTTTCTGTTTTTTCTGACGACTTTGCCTAGTCCAGATTAGAGACAATGAAAGGCTTTGCAGCTTCCCGAGAATGACCCCCGATACCGTGCGAACGATGTTTCTTTTCTTCTTCCCATTATTGATTGTACCTGGCAACATGGTCTTTGCTCTTGAGCGCTTTGAAAAAGACCACTTTCAGCCCCGTCGAGTGCGTATTCGCTTCCTCTATAGACGTCTTTTCTCCAGTTCCCTGAGAATGAACGTACCGAAACGGTTCAACTCCGCAGTCCTCTTAGGTCTCATTCGGTAAAGACTCCCCCCCCCAATTCAAAGGACCCCTTTTTCAGCCTCCAACGACTAGCCCTTTCTTTCACTTTTTCTTCCTCCCGAATCCTGTAGACCTCCGGCGGCTTCTTTTCTCGGCCTTCGGAGAGTGGCTTTTTGTTTCTCCCGCGCC
>Ga0179593_1660969_pt1 | contig 11828 bp, 20 predicted proteins | sample CZODoug2_1_08_16_FD_185931 | JGI IMG/M metagenome (GOLD analysis project Ga0179593, IMG submission 185931) | Vadose zone soil fungal communities from Angelo Coast Range Reserve, California, USA - CZODoug2_1_08_16fungal (PacBio error correction) | ecosystem: Environmental > Terrestrial > Soil >... | reverse complement strand
CTTTCCCTTTTTTTCCCCGTTGTGAGCCGGGACGCGGGTTCTTTTTTCTTCCCCCCCCCCGCGAGCCTGGCGGATCCCTCTCCCCTCAAAGAGGGCGGCGCAGACTTTTTTTTCCCTTCTTTTTCGCAGTTGGTTCCGGGAACGACCCGTTTTTTTCCTTCCTCTCCCCCAAAGAAGCTACTCCTCCCCCCCCATTCTTTTTTTTCTTCCCAAGTTCATGCTGAATCTCTTTTTTCTTTCCCAATGGTTGGAGAAAAACAACTGGTGTCCTCCCCTTTCCCCGAGGTCTACTTTCCCTTTATCAAAAGCGGCGCTTGCTCTTCTTCTTTCCCCCCTCTTCCCCTTCGGAGACTTCATCCCCTCCCTTTATATCTTAGTTGAGGAAGCGGCGCCCTCCCTTTTTTGCAGACCAACACCTTTTTCCCCTCCCCCTCGCGAGAGCGCGTACTTCCTGTTTTTTTTTTTCGGAAATAAAAGCTCCTTTTTTTTTCCTCGAGATGAGGTCTTCGCCAGCCTTGCAGATTGTAGGAGTTCTTTCCCCCCCCCCCCCGGGCGGGTTGGGTGACGTGGGGGTTCTTCCTTCGCAATTGCAGACGGGTTTCTCTCACCCCCTTTTTCCTGAGTTATTAATTCATCTACCTTTTTTTCCATCCAGGTCACGGTAGCTTTTTCTTTTTTTGTATTCCTTGAAGCAGCGGCGATCGCTCGGCCCCGCCCTTTTTTTGCATGTAGAAGGGCCGGGCGGCCATGTCCCCTTCTTTTCCCCCTGAGAATCCGACTTTTTTCTTCCCTTTTCAACGACTTTCTGGCCGGCCCTCCCTTTTTTTCCCCTTTTTTTTGTCCCAGAGGGCCGGGGGATCCTGTGGTGTTCCGTTGCGTGGGAAGGAAGGACACCCTTTTCTAAGAGAAGCTGCTGTTCCCCCTTTTCTCTCCCCCCCTGGGGCGGAGACTTTCTTTTTCTGGCTTTGGATAAAGCGTGGATTTGCGCTTTTTTTTTTTAGAGATGGTGATTTTCAGTGGGTCCCCTCCTTTACATATGCGGGTGCTGGTTCACTTCTTTTTTTTTTTCAAAAGGCGACATTCTTCCCTTTCCTTTCTTTTCGGCCGTGGCTAGAGACTGGAATTCCTGGCTGCCCTCCCTCCCTGTAATCGAAGCGGGCTTTCCTCCCGCCGATGTACCTCCCTTCTCCTTGGCGGCACGTTTTTTTGAGCCGGGCCTTTTTCCCTGTCCAGAAAGCTTTCCTTCCATGGACGCAAGGCCGGTTCTTTCCCTTCTTTGGCGAGAACGATTTTTCCGCCCTGGCCCTATAAAGGCATTTTTTTTCTGAAGCGCGTTTTCCCTTTTTTTTACGACGTTTTTTTTTCGGTACGAGGAGTCTTGATAGAATTTTTCCCCCCCCCCGGGATGGATCGCGTTTCCCCCACTTCCCCCCCCCCCAGCGCACTTTTCCTTCTTGCGGGGGAAATTCTTTCCCAGCGATCGGCGCAGTTCTTTTTCGGGTTGTAGGCCCTTTTTTTTTTTTTTTTTCCCTTCTCCCCCACTGCAGGACCACTTTTTTTTTCCCTTTTTTCACAATAGCGATACGACGCCCAACCCCACCCACCACCCCCTTGACAGCGAAGCGGGGTGTCCAACTTTCCCCCACCCATTGCGGCGGCCACACCCAGTGGATCTCGGACCCTTCACGCTTAGTCGGCTTCTGAAATGGCTTCTTTCTAAAAATCACCCTTGCTTTTCTTTTTTGCCAAGGGAGCCAAGGGTGGCTTCTTCCTCGTTTCAAATCCGTAACGACGGTTTCTTTTCTTCTTCCGTTGGAGGGGAATTCCCCCCCCCCCCCTTCCTTTAGGGTGCCTTTTTTTCTTTTTCGCTTGAGGGGGCACCCTTCTCATGATTCTGACCGCCCTTCTCCCGATCGAGATGGGTCGCCACAATCATCGTCCTTTCTTTTTTTTCTTCTAGGACGGGTTTTTTCCGAGTCGATAAGGAAACTTTTTCCTTCCACGGTTGAAGGCTATTTTTTCTCCTTTTCCCTCCCCCCTAAGGGAGGGCCTTTCGGAGTCCGTTTCCTTTGAAAAACCGGCTTTCCCCTTTCCCTTTTCTTTTCCTGAAGCAGGTCAACCTTTTTTTTCCCCCCTAGAGGCTTTCTCTGGGTGTTTTGCAGCTCCGGATTGACGGGCTTTTTCCCCCTTCTTTTTTTATTTGGAAGGGAGGGATTGTATCCCCCTTCTTTTTCCCTTTCGCATTCGTTTTTCTTTTCTCAGCGGTGGTGCGCGTCTCTGGCTGAGGAAAGAACCCGTCCCTTCCCTGAAATAGGCCTCCTTTTCCCCCCCCTTCTTAATTCGCGCTTTTTCTTTTTCGGATGTCTTGCCAGGGGTCTGCCTCCGACTGGTGTGAATCCCCGTTTTCCTCCTTTTGGATGTATCGTGCCCCTTCTTTTCCCTTTCTTCCCGGTATCGAAAGCGTCTATTTTCTTTCCCTTCTTTCCTGCTCGGCCCCCCCCCCCCCCCCCTTTTTGTTTGATTCTTGTTCCAGAGGTCAACGTCCCCCTTTTTACCGCGAATTAGATCTATTCCAACCAAGACCGGTTTTTTTTTTTTTTTTTTCCCAAAAATGTCGCTGTGTTGGACGCCCCTTCCTTTTTTCCCCCCTTTCCTCTTTCTTATCAAGTAACTCTACCGGTTTTCCCTTTCCGTCATGGACGGAGGGGAGGTGTCCTTCCTTTTCGAAACGCTCCCTCTCTCCCCCCTAAATTCCGGTGTCCCCTGCCTTCTTGAGTAGGTAAGGGGATTCATTGACCGTCCTTTCTCAGGGGGTCTTCGGGTGGCGCTTGGACGCGTCGGTTTTTTTTTTTCCCCATGATGGGAAAGGTCTGAACTTTTCGTGCCGTTTTCACAAAGGGCCGGGGAGATCTTCTCGTTGTTGTGTTGAGGAGAGATTCCTTTTTTCCCTCGATAGATAGTGTTTCGACTTTTTCCCTTTTCCCCCACCCTCGAACAGGCTTCTCCTTTCCTTTCCGCTCAAAAGAAGGAACCTCCAGCTTTTTTTTGCCGTGGAGACGGTCCAGGAATTTTCCGGATCAGGGGAGGGGAGTGGACCCTCTTTTTTCCACTCCGTTTCGTCGTGCCCCTCTTGGTGGACGTGTTCCCCCCTTCCCCCCGACTTTTTTTCCCTTAAGGTGATTTTTTTTTTTCTCTTTCCCCACGTTGATTATTCTTTCCCCCTTTTTCCCTTCCTTTCATTGCCGCTTCACCCCCCCCCTCTCCAAGTGGCGCTTTTTTTTTTTTCTAGATCGAATGGGCTCTTTCCCCCCCCGGTGGGGTTCTTTTGTAGCCCCCCGTTTTTGCTCCCCCCTTTTATTTGCAACAGGGGAGCTTTTCTCCCCCTGTTGGTCGGTCGCAGTTCCCCCTTTTGAAGCTTCGTTTTGGACCGGGGTTTTGGTCCGTAAGGCCGTTTCTTCGAGGACATCCCCAATGTCCGAGGGGGGCGTTTGAAAAAAAACGGCGTTTCCTTTTCCCCTTGATTTTCCCCAAAAGAATCCTTGGCTGCTTCGATTTAAAGTCTCCGGGAAGGGTGCTTTCTATTCAACCAGGTGCCCCTCTAAGGGATTCTTTTCCCCCCAAGGATTACTCTCCCCTCTTCGAAATCCTTCCGCTGCTCCTGGTAGTTCCTTTAAAGCAGTACATCCCCCCCCCTTTTTTTGGAAGTCTTCGTTCGCGTTTTTTCGAAGGCCCCATCCTTCTTGGTTATTTTCAATAAACTGGTTGGCTCGTGCCAAAAGATTTTTTTTTTTTGGAACACTTTTTGAAAGAAATGCCTGTCGTCGGAGCCACTTTTTTTTTTTTTTCCTCCTTGCCCTGCGAAATCCGTTGGGTCTCCCCCCCCCTCTGAAGTACAAACCGTTTTCTCATGGAGGAGTTAGTTCTTTTTCCCTTTCTTGAGCAAACGGCTCGCCTTCTCTCTTTGATGATTTTGGGCTTTTTCCCCTCGATCGCTCCTTTTGCGGCGTTTCCAGACCCCTTTCCCCTCGGTATGCAACGCATTCTTCCCCCCCCCCCTCCCATCATCCCGTTCCATTTGATGGGGCAGTCCGCCCTTCCTCCCTTTTCCACCCCTTCGAACGGTTTTTACAAACACGACTTGCCCTTTTCCCGCACCTTGCCGCCCTTTTTTTCCCCCCGGCCAGGGTGCTTTTCCTCTTTAACGGCGTTACTCGAGGCGCTTTTCTTTGTTTCCGTCAGCAAATCAATGTGCCGATTTTGCCGAAATTTGTGTCTTCCCCCCCGTTTTTTTTTCCTTTCTTCGAGTTCCAGTTTTGCGTCCTTTTCTTTTTTTTCTCCCCCCCCCCCCTTTTTAATGAGTGTAATGACTTCCCCCTTGGCAGAAAACCACAGATCTTTGGCTCGATTTCCCCCCCGAATTATACGTCCTCCCGCAACCTGGATCTCCGTTGAGGTGGTTTTTTTTTTTCCCTTTGCTCCAATCACTTGAGTTCAGATAGTCTTCCTAATGTCCTTTTCATCCCCCCCAAACCCGGGCCTCCGGTGCCCGACGCCTCCCCCCGCGATTTCTTGCGTCCGATGTTTTTTCACTAGAAATCGTTTCTCCCCGAGGCATTCCCGCGTCTTTTTTTTTTCCATGCGTTCAAATTTTTTTTCCTGTTTAAAACTGCCAGGCTTTTTTTTTTTTTTTTCTTATTTTCTCCCCCCTGGCAGGGAGAACGGGGCCCCCCCCCCAGCAGGTAAGGCCCTTTTCTTCCCCCCCCTCCAGGAGTTTGAGATTCGCCCGGGAGCGGTCGTTTCTTCTCTTTTTTTTCTTCGCCCTTTGAGAACTTCCGCATTTCTTCCTCTGATTATGGCAATGGGCTTCCCCCCGTATTCAACAGCTCGCTCCCCCCTTTTTTTCTTTCACGCGGGGCCTTTTCCCTTCTGGTTCGGGGCTTCTTTTCCCTCCCCCTTCCCCAAGGTCCCTGGCAAGAAGGCGGATCCCTTCCTTAGTCCCCAAACCAGCGTGACCATCCTTTTTTCCTCCCCCCCCGACGTTCCCACACGGACCCCCTCTGGGTAACAAGCCAATCACTTTCCCCTTTCCCCCGGAAAGGGTGTGGTCCTCTTTTTCCTTCTACTACGCCGTGATGCTTGCCCCTTTCCTTTTCGGGCGTGGACACCCCGGTCCTTTCCCCCTGGGATGCGGCCCGGCCCGGCCCTTGGGCAACGCGCATCGGCTTTTCCTTTTTTCAGGCAGCTGCTCCCTTCCCCCCCTTTTTTTATTGCCGAAAAAAAAGATCAGTGACCCCCCCTTCCCCTGGAGTAGAGTTAATTTTAGAGTGCTCTCCCTGCCCAGTTAGATTTTCTCCAATAGATCCCTTCAAGGACCCTGAAAATAAACGCAACCTTTTTGGTCGAGGCCTCCGACCCTCCCGTTTTCCCCCAAGGTGGCGGGCCTCCCTTTTTTTCCCCGGAAACGGCGACCTCTTTTTTCCTTTGAGTTTTTTTTGCTGCATTCAGGCTTTTTTTCATTGGACGATGAGGCCGCTCCTTCTTAAATATCAGATTGTGTTGCCCTTTTTCCGGACTCTTTTTTTTCTTTTTTTTTTTTTTTTTACTTCTAGACTATGCTGATTTCCCCTTTCCTTTTGGGGCCTTCGCGCCCTTTTTTTCCCTTCTTTTGAAATTGCGGGGCCCCTTTCTTTTTTGGCCCGGACCTCCCGAGGCTACGAAGACAGCCTTTCTCCATTCTCGGGATACCTTTTTTTTTTTTTTTCCTCCTTCTGTCGCTTCGGTTTTTTTTTTTTTGGTCTAAGACCTTTCCCCCGGAAAAACCGGCAAGTCTTCTCTTTCCTTTCTCTCCTACGTCTTGTCACCCATGGCTTTTTTCCTTCTCCCTCTGGGGTTGAACCTACGCTCTTAATGTCACTGGCAGAAAAAAAAAAGAGTCTTTCCCAGTTGTGTTGTTTGGTTTTGTATCTCTCCCCCTCAGTGCCGCGGAACCGCTTTTTTTTTTTTTACCCCTTCGAGGCGCGATCCTCCTCCCGGGTGGTCAAGACGGGAATTTCCCCTTCTTTTTGACGGCAGGAGTTGGACCGTTTTTTTTCCTTTTTCTCCCACTGAGCGATCACCTTTCCCCCTTTTTTTTTCCTTCCAAAGACGCCTCGGGACCCGTAATTCCTTTTTTTGGAGGGTCGGTGAGAGGAAAGGGGGTCGTGTGTTTTTTTCCCTCATGAGGTCGATTTTTCTTCTGAGAGGCGCGAGTGCCCCTTTTTCCCCTTTTCGGCAGAACGGGCCAAGGTCCTTTTAGGTTAGGAAGTATCTCGAGCGGAAGCGGTCCCCCCCTCCTTCCCTGGGGCCGACCACTTTTTTCCTCATGCGGCGATTTGAGGAATGAGGCCCCATTTTTTTCCCTCCAATAAAAAAGCCCCTTTTCCCGTACGTTCGTCTCTCCCTTGTTTGCAGCCCTCCGCTGTCTTCTTTCCTCTGGCGGAGGGTGCGGTCGTCTTTCAAGATAGAGTTATTCTCACCCCCTCCCTTTCCCTTTTCTCGAAATGATACGCGTATTTCCCCTTTTTTTCCACGGTCTGCTGGTGTAACGGCATCTTTCCCTTTTTTTTTGGAGCGCTGGATCGCCCCGGGCGGCCAGCTTTTTCCTTACCGGGACGGGACGTTGCCATCTCCCCCTTTGGCCACGTCCCCCCCCCTCCCTTTTCATTTCACGCGGGAGTCTTCCTTTATTGCGTTACCGGTGTGTACCCTCCCTCTTTGGCCTTGGAATCGGTGGGACTTTTCCTTGGGAAGGCCATTTTTTTTTTTTTTCTTCCCCTTTTCTACGGATAAGCTGCTGCCAAAGTTTCCTCAAGTGTTTGCGAGATCGTCGCCTTTTTTTTTCGTTGAGACGAGTCTTTTCTTTTTTCCCCCTACCGAGAAAGGGCATTCCTTTTTTTCTTTTTTTCCTATGATTCTTTCCCGAAATCCGGAATAACGGTATCTCGCTTAGTGGCTTCCCCCCCCCCCTTCCCTTCTCCCCCTTGATGAGTCCAAACATGCCCCCCCCCCCCCCTGTTGGCGTTGGCCGGGTCCCCCCCCCCTTTCCTGAACGTCCGGCGCACGACCGACCCCTCTCTTGACCGCCCGACCGCCTTGTGAACGCATGGACCCCTTTTTCTTTCGATTGCAGCTGCGCGCCTTATTCGGCATTGGACGATCACACTTTTTTGGAGACGGGCGTCCTTTCTTCCCTGGGCCAGCGTTACAGGCGCATCGGGCTTATATGTGTATGGTTAGAAGGAATGGATGCTGCCCCCTCCAGAGTGGGCGGAACTTCTTTTCGTACTTTAGTCGCAGTCCTCTCCTTTTGATTCGGGTTTCCCCTCCTCTGGCGCATGTTACACGCCCCTTTGGGGGGTGTTTCCTTTTTTTTTTTCCCCCGAACATCTTCCTTTTTTCCTTCACAAAACTTGGACGCGGTCCCTTTGCCAAAGTCCCCTGTTTCTTTGCGGAGCATCTTTGTTTGATCTCGATTCCCCCCGAGATCGTCGAACTCTTTGAGGCGGTATTTTCTTGTAAAATCACCCTGTTTTTTTTTTCCCTGGGGGTGTTACTTTTTTTTTTTGTGGTCGGAAACGGCACACATTTCCCCCCCTGTAAGACGGGTCCCCCCCTATTGCGGACTTTCCCCCCTCACTTAGGATGATGGCGTGTGTTTTTTTTTCCTTTTCGGGGGCAGGACACTCTCTCTTCACGTTGCACCGCGCCTCCCCCTTCTTTTAATGGGCGCCCCTCCCCCTTCCTAGCCGGAATCCTTTTCTTTTTTGCTCAACCGCCGCCTTTTCTTTAATTGAACAGCTGCGCGGCCCTCCCCTTTTTCGGTGATCGCTGGTGGCAAATCAACCCTTTTTTTTTTTCGGCGCGTAGTGCCGGCCCTCCTCCCTCTGACGGCTTTTTTTTTTCCCAGGTAACCAAGGGTTTTTTCATTTCCAAATAGCGCGTCGCTTTTTTTTCCGCTAGGCGGGACTCCACCAGTGGGGATCTTTTCTTTTTTTTTCAGAAACCAGCGCGCTTGCTTTTTCCGGGTAGGGCAGAGCCTTGTTTTAAAGACGATGAGTCCCCTCCCTCCCCCTGGGGACGCCCCTTCCGGCAGGCTCGCTTTCCTTTGTTGGCTTCGGAGGATGTCTTGCCCTTTTTTTCTGACCAAAGGCCGTTCCCCTCCCCCTCTGCGGGAAACTGCAATTTTCAGGCTGGACGTCCCGAGCCCTGGTTTTTCTTCTATACTCGCGACCGCGACGCTCGCCCTTTTCTTCCCCCCTTTGAACTACGTGGTCCGCAACCCCCCCCCCTCTCTGTCTCTATTTCCCACAGACACGGCTGTTTTTTTCCCTGTCGCGGTGTGGGAAGCGGTTCCCCTCCTTCATGACGAATATCACGTAAACTCCCCTTTCCCCCTAAGTAAATTGACTTTCTTTTTTTCTTCACATACGATGTCCTTTTCCCTTTTGAAGGAGCATTCCGGCCGCCCCTTTTTTTAAATCCATCTTGCTCGGTACAAGGTTCCCTTTCTCCCTGCGGGAGGGCCGGAGGTGGTGCCTCCCTTTCCTTCTTCCCTTTCCGAGGTTGGATGTCCAGGGATTACCTTTTCCCCCCCCCCCTCCCTCAGGCGTTGGACCGGGCCTTGTGTTCCTTGTCCCTAGCGTTGTTGTTGTTGTCTCGTTCTTTTTCCCCAAAGGGGGGCATCGATCTTTTCTCCTCTTTTTCACCATCACCGCGAACGCTCCTTCTCCCCCCCCCTTCTCCCCCACCCGCCCGGCCCTACAGTCTTTTTTTTCAGAGTTGTCCAGGAATTTTCTTACCCGGTGGCTCCCCTCTTCCTTTTTCCTTGTCCCCGGAAAATGGCTTGGTACTTTTCTTTCCTGTTCGAAATCGATGGGGGGTCTTTTTTTCAACCCTCCACCTAGGACGTCAATTTCCGCGCAACCCGTTCTTCCTTCTTCCCGGATGAACAGGCGATTCCTGGTCCCCAAACCGAGTTTCCAACTTTTCCCCCTGTCTGTGGTCCCTTTCCTCCTGGAGCGTACGGTTCCTTCCCACTTCGCCGCTGCAGATCACGGCTCCTCCTGGTCTACGCAAATCGGCAGTTCTTTTTCCCTTCCCCCGATGAAAGGGATATGGACCCCCCCCAACCCTTAGCGGAATTCCCCCTTTTTCCCAATGCAGTACGTCCCCTTTTCTTTTTTTTTTTTTTCATTCCACCACCACCCACCTGTTTTTTGGCGCCCTGCCTTTTTTCACAGAAACTGCTCGGGCGGGCAGCGCTTTCTTTTTGAAGGGGGGCTCTTCTTTTTTCTTTTCGATTTGCGCCCAGGACGGGCTTTCTCCCCTTTTCTTTTTCCCCTTTTCCTAAACACCGAGGACGGCGGCCCTTTTTCGAACTTTTTGGAAGCGCACGCGTCTTTGGTCTCCCAATCCCCTCCCCCCCTATCAAAAACACGGTACCGGGAGACCGTCGGGTCTTCCGGCCCTTTTCCTCCGCGAGTAATGCAATAAAATGCGTTGAACTGTTCCCAGACCCAGCACCTTCCGGTGAAAAGAAGTTTTTTTCCCCTGCGTCAGGCCCACGGGGACTCCTTGCGTAACTCGCCCCCCCCTTCTTTGGAACCAAGAAGGATCACCCTTTCCCCGTTAAGCTCAGAGCGTTCCTCTCCCTTTGTTGATCCTTTTCCGATGGAGATTTATTCCTTGGAGGGGCCTCCCCATTTTTTCGCCTCTCCCTCGCCGACCAAGCGTTTCTTTTTAGATAAGGAAAGTTGCTCTGAGACGAGTCTTGCCCCCCTCCTGGCAGGCTCGCGTCCACCCCCCCCTTTTTTTTTTTTTTTCAGCCGAACTTCATTTTTGGCAATTTTTTCCCCAGGGGAAAACAAATACTCTGCAATGGGTAGGATGTAAACCCCCTTTTGAAGAAAAATTTCCCCCCCTCCCCCCCGAAATTCACAGCCACTTTGAATGTTTTTTTTTCTCTGATCCCTTTTTTTCCCCCCGTAGCGCTCCCTCTTTTCTTTTTTTCCGGGAGTCTCGATTAATGGGAACCTCCTTCAATGTGTAAAGGACGGTTGGACAAGATTCCTTAGTTGTGGTCTTTCCCCAGAGCGAACCCGTTGTTGGAGGAGCTTTTCCGGGGGTACTGAGTGTGTCCCTAATGTGCCCTTCCCCTTTCCCCCGGAGACACCGCTCTTTTTGAAGCTGCCTTCCCTTTCTGGTTCGACGAACTTTTCCTCCACAGATTCCCGTTTGCGGTGGCCCCTCCCCCCAGCGATCATAATGTTTTGGAGATCGCGGCTTCCCTTTGGTCACTAAAACACCCACTCTTTTCAACTTGACGACGCCGTCCTTTCCCCCCCCCCCCCCTCCCCCCTCTTTTCAGGTGGATTTTCCTGAATGGTCTGTACTCCTTTTCCCTCGAAGTTTAGAATCGAGACCCTTTCTTTGAGTCCATGCTTTTTTTTCTCCCCTGCCGGATTTTTTTCCCAAAAAACTGACAGGTCCCTTTGTTTCGTGCGCCCTTCCTTTTTTCCTTTAGAAGAGGAGACTTCCCTTTTCCCCCTCTCAGAGGGTACCGGTTTTTTTTTGGTGAGGGCAGCCATCTTTTTGAGATTTCGCCCCCCCTCTCCTCTTTCTTTTTTAAGTGATTTTCCCCTGTAGAAGTTTTTTTTCCTTTCGTCCAGACAAACCGTGGCACTTTTCCCTCCCTGGAGTAGTAGGGATTCCCCCTCCCCCCCAGATCGATCAAACTTCCTAAGTTAGGGATGGTTTCTTTTTTGGAAAAAGGACAAATTTTCCTTCCCTTCTCGTTAGAACAGCTTTTTCCCCTTTTCAACAAGGCCCCCGTCCACCCACAAGGATCCAAGGGTCCTTTTCCCCCACAAGAAAATAACTGTACCCCCCCCTCCTTTTTTTCCCATAAGAAAAGTTTCCCTTTTTTTTGGACGTTGCTCCTTGACTGGACATCATTTTTGGACAACGGCGGATTTCCTCTTTTTTCCCTCCCGTTGCAAGTTTTTTCTCCTTCATGGCACGGCGTCATCTGTTTTTTTTTTTCGTACGCAGCTGCTCTTTGCCCCCCTTCTTTTCACCAGCTCCGGTACCTTTGCTTTCCAAACTGGATACGGCGTATTTCCTCTTTTTCCTCGCAATCGCCGTTCTCCGTTCCTTTCCCTTCGGCGTGGGAAGGCTGCTTTTTCCCCCCCCCCCTCCCCGAAAGCACCCCCTCAACCTCTGTTCCTTTTCTTTCCCCCCCACGGCGGAGGCCTTTTTTCCAAACCGTTTTCTTGAAAGCTACGGGACCTCCAATGAGTTGTTTTGATGTCGTTTTTCTGCATTGTGACTTTTTTTTTCTCCCCGGGAAGGGCTCCCCCCCCAGGTGCCACGATGTTGTCCCGGATATGAATATCGATTTTTTGTTTCCCCCCGCTCGAGATTAATTCTAGTCCCCTTTTTTTTTTTCCCTGTCGAAGGAAACGCTTTCTTTTCAAGGTTGAAATTGGGCCTTTTTCTTTTCCCCCCGAAGAAACAGGTTACTTTTTTTCCCCACGTTGTAAGCCGCCGCCCCCTCCTTTCCGTAAGTGAGGGACGGGATAACCCGCCCTTTTTTCTTCTTTTTTACCGGTGGGCTTCCCTCCCGGCAGTTTGTTTTCCCTTCCCCCCCCCCCCTTTTTGGGTGAACCACCGGCCCGTCCCCGGGCCTCCTTTCCCCCAAACAATTTGGCCGAGGATCGTTTTCTTTTTTTTTTAAAAGACAACGAAGCACCTCCCCCCCCCCCCCCTCCGGTCCGCTTCCCTTTTTTCGG
>Ga0179593_1390637_pt1 | contig 11828 bp, 8 predicted proteins | sample CZODoug2_1_08_16_FD_185931 | JGI IMG/M metagenome (GOLD analysis project Ga0179593, IMG submission 185931) | Vadose zone soil fungal communities from Angelo Coast Range Reserve, California, USA - CZODoug2_1_08_16fungal (PacBio error correction) | ecosystem: Environmental > Terrestrial > Soil >... | reverse complement strand
CTTCTGTTTGTCCAGCAAGGGATAGGATGATTTCGCCCAATCATTCTCTATTGGACAGGTAGTGGCTGTCGTAGACTTACCCCCACCCACACAGTTTTCCCGGAGGTTTCACAAACAAGACATGACTACCCTACTGATTAGTTCTCAGTGGGGAACAGTGATTTTTAAATTTTCTACCCCCAACTCAAGGGTTACTAGTTGTTGCGCGAAAGACTTCTTTCATCCTTGGGAGGCGATCTGACACCTCTCGTGTTTGAACCCTTCGGTGATTCAGCGTGGTTTCTTTATTATGTTCGGGCTACAGCGCTCGTGCACGGCCCTTTTTGCAGTTTTAGAGATCCTTTCTCCTGCGCTCCCACAGTCCCACCTCTCTTTTTACTCTGTTTTTGTTGGAGAGACCAGCAAAGCGCACGCGATGTCCTTGAGGCACATCACGACTTCCCCCCCACCCATGCCTCCTCCCGATCCCATCCCTAGCTTTTCCCTCACGCAGTGCTCCGAAGCCCAAATGGTTTCGCGCTCCCCCACTTAGGATTTCTCGTTCCTCTTCTTCCCCCGGGAGTACCTAGGCCCCTGCTCCGCTGAGCTTTGATACCCCGCACGATGACGCTCGCGCGCCCCAGAGTTTGAGAAGCTACGAGTGCGTCTTCGTCCCCCAGCCGCGCGTCCACGGCGTATTCTAATTTTAACTCGGTCAATGTTTTTTGCCCTTTCTGTGCGACTGTGGTGGGAGATCTAAATCGGTGTGTTTTTTTTTTTTCTCTTAATCCCCCATAATTCGGGAAGCGCCCTGGATAATGCGTTCGATGCCTCCTCGAAACCAAGTCAGAGTTCCCCGGACCTAGTCGGTGTTGCGTCTCGATCGCAACTTGGTCCACGCCGAACAAGATGCACGCGTTCCTGCACTGCCAGGAAAATTGCAGCGAGTTAGATCCATTAGATCTGTTTGGCCTTCCTGGGACGACAGGCCTAGAAGGACCTTCTTAGTGCGTATTTTCTGAAGAGCACCGATGCTTCTGTCTGACGCATCCTTCTCAGTCCTTCCACAAACCTGCTATGAAACGCCTTATGATGATTTCGTTTCGCTAAAGTCTGTATTTTGACTATTTCCGGCGTTTTGTTGTGGTTTTTTTAGTTCCGCCCTTCTGAAGCACCTCGCTTAGCGGTTTCGAGCCAAGCCTCCTCGCTCCCGCAGGTCGAGGTTCAACATTCGTGAACCCTGCGATGTGACTTCGCCCCACCTTTGCTGGCGTTTCAAGTAGTTTGTCGCCGAGCCCACAGACGGGCCCCTTTAACGCCAACTGCATCTCGGAGGACGCCCAGTGATTTTAACTCTCGCGCTTTTTTTCGCCGTCCGAGAATTCAACCACAGGCACCACCGGGCTCAACGATTCGTTCCCCCAATCAATCGAAATCGGATTTTGGCTCTACTGGTTCCTTTAGTACTTTTTGCCTCCTTTTCCCTTTCCTGGCGGCGGCTTCACGTTCCGCATATTCGAGCCAGGCGCCTACCAGTAAAGTTTCGCCTTGAGAGGTAGCTTGCTGAGAGACCCGTGAGGGGATTTAAGAAGTAGGGAGCAGGTGCCCTCTTCCGGAGGAGCATTTAGATATCGTAACGTTCCCATTCAATTCGTTTAGACCCTCACGTGCCTGCGCGCAATTATGGTTTCTTGAAACCCGCCCCCCCCTCGCACCCTCGCGCCCCCACACATCGTTCTATCTAGCACAAAATCCGACACCCCTTCCTTTTGGCCGCCAGTCATATCCCCGATCGTCAAAACGTAGAAGATGCTCCGTTTTCCCCCCGAGCCATCCCCGCGTTCCGGACGTCGCTGCTGTGATGACCCAGGCTGAAGGCGGCTCTCGCGAGAAGGACGAGTTTGACCCCACCTGTCTGGTCCCCGTTGCGATTTTAAGCCTTCTGAAACAGATATCCAGAAAAACACTTTTACGCCCGATTTACCCCCCGCCGGCATTGGCAGTTTGTGTCTGAACGATCTCTTCCTCCCGGGGTTGGTTTTTTTTGCTCTACATACGCACCCCCCCCTTCCCCCCTTTCCTCTTTGTAGCCGCGGGTGATTCAACTTGTTCGTTGAGGAATCTTTTCATTTATTTTTCCCCCTTGTAATCGACTTAAGTTCTGTTAAATCGGTAGTTTTCCCCCCCGATCAGTTGTTTATACCTCCCTAGCAGCTTTCTCTTCCGTTTTCACGTTTTTAGAATGCGCATCTGTGACAAGCTGTCGTCCTGAGTACCTCTCCCCCTGCTTTCTTATCGTATTTGTCTCTTTTCTGTAACGCCGTGGCTTTTAGGCTCACCGCTTTGTAGAAGGTCTCGCCTGCGTGTCGGCCAACCTTAGTCAGTTGCGATGACTCGGTCTGACTTTCGACTGATCTTCCTTGGTCACTTTTAGAGTTGGTTATGCCTACCCGGCGGCGGCTGTCTCTCTCATCATTTCCCCTGAACACCAAATTAGACGATAAACCGTCTATGTTGTGGAGTTTGTTCTCTTTTTGGGCATGGTCTTCATTTGTGCTCGTTCGACGCCCCTTTTTCGCTCACTACATGGGCGGGCCCCCAGTAAATTTTCTGGATCTTTCCTTACTCATCTATATCGTTATGTTTTCCTAGGATATAGTGTTGGAATGTTTGGCCCGGCGCTTCTCTCACAGCAGCGCGCCTCTTCCCCTGAGAGGCTCCGGATGTCTTTGTCTGTTACCCTGTTCCCTTAGTGTCGGAGCACAACTACCTTTCCTGACAGAAATTGGCCGCCCCCCCCCCGCTCTGTTTTTCGCGCTTGTGCTCGACCGCTTGAGGCTATGCCGGGCTGTTTCCCCAGAGACCCTGCCGCTTTTTCGGCGCCCTGCTCCTAACCGCCGTCTCTCGCAAGCCCCAATTACCCAGAACATCCTCGCCCTTTGTTGGTGCTTCCGTTTTTCCGGTCCTCCTGGGTATCAACTTCATGGAGTACGAAACCTCGCTCAAGAGTTCCTTCTTCTTCCTGTGGCACCGCGGCGGCCACCAGGGATATGTTAAAGGTTAGTTTTTCGAGTTGCTCGCTTTAACTGGAGTTTTCCCTTCATTCATTTTCATCTTACTGACTCACGCCGGCTTGACGGTTTTTATTGCTTCCTGCTATCGCGCCGAATACCATTCGCCTTTCCCTAATGGCCTTTCTTGGGATTCTCTTCCCCACTCCCCCCGCCTGACTCACGCGCCCGCCTTAGCACGCGTCAACGGGCCACCCTCTATGTGCTGGCGTGACTCCTTTGTCGCTTTTCTAACCCTATAAACATTCCGCACTTTTACGTTAGAACGACGTACTTCGTACGAGTGATAGAATCAGATGTTTTTCTTTTCTTACTTTTAATACGATAGCTTTTTTTGGACTGTATGTCGCACCTCCTCGGTGCGATTTTTTTCTTTTCCTTGTTTATTGTTACCAGCTCGGGCGTCTTCACCCTCCCTCTTATGTGTACATTCTTTATAGTGCTCTATGTGGCTAGTGATGTTAACACCTTTCAGAAGGAGGATGCTTGCTCTACCCACCTCATGCCCAATTTTTTTTTTTTTGGTAGAGCAGGCACCCTCCCTCTCTCGCCGTTTCCAATTTGGGTTGATCATCACCCGCGCCGAGCTTTCCTCCCTAACTTTATCCACCTCTATGAAAGGCTGCTCTATAGCAAGGCATAGGGGGCAGTGGATCGGCGATTAGACAGCAACTGCGAGCGTGTCTGCCCATTGGATCTTTTAGGTGCCGAAAGGTTGGGAGCGCAGGTCGAGAGCCCACCTGTTCTTTTTCAAGCAGACGAGCGTCGGGAGCTGTTTTTTTGCTAAGGAACAGCATTGTCAAGGGGTTTTTGGGTACTTAGACCCCTCCGCGCCTCGCATGGAGCACGGCATCGGTCCGAAATTTTGTTCCCAGAATGAGCGAGTTTTCCCCCCTTTTTTTGTTGTGATTAGTCGAGACCTTTTTCACTTTTTCTAGGATGCAGTGCTCCTCTTAGGCCTGTCGCTTGCGTTTTCTCTCCCAACAAGTTCAATGTTTACCCCTTCTATCTCCCGCCTTTTCGGGTAGTCCAGGTTGACCAGTGTTTGATTTTCTTGCCCCTTCTCCTGCTCGCACCCTAGCCCTTTTGGGCATTCCCTTAGTACCGTTATTTCATCTCTGACGATGTGCATTGGAACAATTTAGACGGGCTTTTTCTGAATGGCCTATAAGTTTTATCCATCGAGTTTTCTTCTGGAAATAAGTTAGGGCAGCGGGTAGCTCCCCTTCCCGGTGGCAGAGGTAAGAGAGACATCTGGTTGCACCTCAAAACCCCATTTACCACGAACTTCCGATTTTTGTTTGTGTTCTTAACTCCAAGCCCTCATAGACTTTGTGAATTTGGAATACACAATCATGGCTGAAACCAGAACGTTCTCTGAAGGAAGTAGCCCTCTGCTTTTCGATGATGCCCCCCTTGCTTATCAGTTTCCTTCCTAAACCAGGGAGCACGGGCTCGCGCTAACTGGAGGCCACCAATTAAATTAATTGTAAGGCCCGCCTTTTTTGGCTATTCTCCCCGAAAAGTGCCGATTCTTTCTCGAATGGGGCCCTACGATATAGACCTTATGGTTTTCTTCTTCCTCAGCCAGCGCCGATTCCCGTCCCCGCTCAAATTTGTTTGTTTATTACGCCCAGCCGGTCGAATGGCTTGCCCTTGACGTCTGCGGCATTGGGTGTGTTTAATCACAATTCAACTAACAGACAGGTCTACTTTTTTTTTTTTCTTGTATTACCTTGCGTTTGCGCGATAAGCGTATTCTTTTACGAATTCCATTTCCTTTGCCGGCAATTGCTATTGGTGGATTCCTAGGGAGCGAATCACTTGGCTTACTGGACACAAGTTACCCCTGGACGCCATCCGGAATCGCAAAGCGTACTAAAGTAGCGCGCCTTGCGCTGGTCAGAGAATAGAGTCCCTCTGGTGTGGGGAACAGTCTAAGTGGCAGCCCTTTACGCTTGGCCCCTAAGCATCCTTTATTTGGTGGAAGGCTGAGAGCGGTCTGTCCCGGTAGGCCCGTGCAACCCCGTGCTCTAAAGATGCTCCTTCTCCCGCGCATTAACTTTTAAGGCCTCTCAAAAACCCCCAATCCAGTAACGCCATCTTTTTTATGTCGGTCTTTGGAGCTCCCATTCTGCGGTTAGGGACTGAGCCCTAATTGGGGGGGGTGTCACCACTTTCATGGCTCTTTTACCCGCCGGAACCAGCCCCTACCCCCGTTTCGTTCTCTGCTCACACAGAGAGACCATCTCTGTCTCGCCACCTGGCGTCGTAGGTAAGTGGAGTGTGGCGCGGCCACTCATGGCAGCATGCCGCCGCGATCCAGAGCGGTCCGCCGCGGCCTTGCTCCTCCTCGTGGCGTGTGGGACAAACTTCCCCCCGGTTGCACCTGCTCCGGGCGCCCAAATCCCTGATAGACTTGTACGCCACCTAGTATTGGTCAGTTAGCTCCTTGTCCAACATGTCGTTTCTGATTTGTACCCTTTCCCCCTTCGGCTGTGCTCGCCCTGACCCATGTACTTTAAGTATCCAAGATGCAGCTTGCCTTTAGTGATCGCCTTTTGGGTCTCATTTTTGTTAGATGGCCGACCCCCCCATTGGGTGGTCTGATGCGAATTGCTCCGTTGCTATTCCCGTATTTATGATTTTACACGGGTAAGGTTCAGGCCGGTCAGACTGCGAGCCCTATATGCTAAATGCGGCTGGGGGCTCTACTCTCGCGAACCGTGTCTGTCCCCCTGGTCTCTCGATTCGAAACATCAGAACGGCAGTCCCAGACAGCGATGACCAAGCTATCCGTGACCAATTTTCGGCCTTTCAGCTAATGCCGTCCCCTTTGCAGAGCAATTCTGCGGACAACGTCTACTCCTCTTTTCCCCTTTTTCTTTGTCTAACCATGTTCTATTTCCGGTGATCGAGCTGAACCCGGACTGTCCCCCCTCTGTGAAACATGACCTTTGGTATTTTTAACCCGATCTTTCCTGCACTGAAGTCTCAGTCCAAATTTTATACAAAGTGCTCCCACTCCTGGTCCGGTTCAGCTTTGTTTTTTTTTCTGGACCGCTTCATACCCCTACTCTCCAGTTTTTCCTTTTATCTCGATTCCATTCCTATTAGGAGGTTGTTTCATTGTTATGTCAGAATCCTCAGTCTTCTCCCTTCTCGCGACCTTCCCCTTTTTTTCCCCACCATAGGTCTTCAACTTAGACTCAGCCTTTTTTTTTTTACCCCCAGATCCGAAGTCTTCGAAGTTTCCCTTCTTCGAATGGGTGCTTTGCGGTCATGATTATTGTATAGTCTTTTTCTTTTTTTCCCTCTGCGAGGCTTTCAGTGCGTTCGATTTTTCCCTCTGAGTAGACTTTTGGCGACGTCAGGTTCTTTAGAGTACCCGGTGAGTCCCCTAGACGATCTTGGCGCGCGTCACGTTGCTACGGAGATACCCGAAAGTGAGGGTTTCCACCTGAGCAGTCGGCTTATTCTTCAGACGGCCCTCGGCGTTTCCCTTCCCCCAGTGGTTCGGTTCACGGCGGCGCTTTCCCATACAAGGAGATGTGTGATGGGTCCTTCCCGTGGCGGGCATTGGTATATGTACTTTTGCCATTTTTCCAGAGACCCCCCTTTGAGGCCTTCCCCTCCCGTGCGGGCACATCTATCCTGGCTCGTTTTCTTTTCATCCATCTTATCTTTATTTTGGTGGCGCTTGCTCTTGGCCTTTTTTCGTTTTCTTCGATAGTGACCCCTTAGCGCGGTCAGATACCTGGCTCTCGATATTTTCGTTCTTTTTTTGGTTCCTTGCTCCTGTGGTCTGGCCCAAATCTTCCTCCACCCCGGGGTCCGATCACATTCCGGCTGTTTTCTCCGTTTCGTCCTTCTGCATGCTTTTTCTGCTGGCTTTTCTCCCATGCATCTTTTTCAGGTCGTTTTTCGTACTTACACACGCCTCCTGAAGAGCCAAGCACAGAATTTTGAACGCACAACCCTTATAAGGGCGGAATGGCGCCGCCCCCGTGTCAGGAATTCCTCGGGGTGCGCCCCATCACGGCCCTCTCTCGTGAGCCTTACGCCCCCGTATTGCTCCCTGCGTTATTCGTCCTGTGCTTAGGCAGCTTCGCTCTACAAGTGTGATCTTCATTAGAGCCGCGGGCTTGTCTTCGGACAGGATTGGTAATCCATTTTTGTAGATAAGGCAGACCCGTCTTCATTGACTCCTGTTTGATCTTCTTTGCTTAAGGAGAGTCGAGCGCCGGAGCCCATCGACGCTTCGCGTACCAGGGCCGGCGAGGGGTCTGGCCTCCCTGTCACAAAAGCGACACCGAATGTACGTCTACCGAGGCGAGAAAGCCCACAGTCGCAACACATCGTGCTTCGTACACCCCCTCTTCCCCTTGTGCTTGCTGCGTTGTGGAGTGGAGACATCGACTCGAGAGATGCGTACGAGACAACTCCCGCCGCGTTCGCACCGATAATACGATGTTCTAATTTTGCCGATCAGCCTTTTTCTTGCGGTTATCCTATCCTCTTCGTAGCGTCGGTTTCTTCTGCATATTGCGTGAGCTTTTTCATCCCTTTGGGCGCTCTCCCTCTGAGTCGCTAGTTTTGACCATTTTGACGACTGGCTGCTTATGTGTTCCTCTTTTGAGGCTGTTGAATGCAATGGATATCGGCGGCTGGAGTCTCAACCAAACCCCAACCAGGAAACATTCGGGTGTGGGGTGGTCGCAAGTTTCATCTTCTCGCTAGGCCTCATGGGCCTCTGATTCATTACGAGGATTGTCGAAACGGCTCTTAAGCCCTTCTCTACCATGTGACTGGGTTTCGCCGTGAATCGGGCTGGATAGCGGCGCGATGAACTTGGTCTCGCGCCCCGACAGGCCGCTTTCGCCAGTTGTTTCTTTTTTAGAGAACTTTCCCCTCCACCCCCCCCAACCCGTTCACGAATTGTAAGAAGCTAGTCGTTCGTCTGCTTTCAATTTTTTGAGACTTACCCTCCTCTTAAAAGGTTTTGTTTGCACATTTCATCAATACACCCTACAATCTAATCTTCGCCCGGGATCTATACTTTCGGTGACACGCTCTCTTCTTCCCCCTCTTTGTTTTTGTGTTGACGATCTTTGAACCCGCAGTGTTCTTACTGCCAGTTGGCCCCTTTTTCCGTTTCGGTACCGTGCCCTTGTTTTTCTGTTCGGGTTCCGGCCTCTTCTTTAACTCCCCTCAGGCTGTTTCACTTTTTACCCCCAACCGTTCAAGTATCCCCCCCTGACCGACGTCTGGCTCTCTTTGATTTACCATATTATGGCCAGTGCTTTCCCTCACAGGTGCCGCCTCCCCCCCCTTTTTGGCCCTAGAGTAGCAGTTCTTCTTCGATTAGATCGGCCCTCTGGTCAGCCGCTCGGCTTCTTGTTGATCATCTGTATTTCACTGTGGCTCTTTCCCTTTAGAGGTCGCCGCCCTATTTGGTCCCATCTCGAGATACTTTCCTTCGCTACCCCCAAGCACCCCTCTTTTTTTTTTTTTGGAGCTCCCACTCTCTTAGCATGGTTGCTTTCCCCATAACGCTTTCCCCTCGCTCCGAAGAATTCACTCATCCTTCTCTTACAGGCCCCCGACTCATCCTGGTTTTTTCTTCTCCACATGCTCTTTGCTAGTGATTGTTACATGCCCGTCCTTCGCCTCCTCCTTTCCAGGACCACCATGCACGGTCGATCTGGACGAGGACAGTTTCTGCTTGAGGACTTTCTCTTTTGCTCTTTCAGCTGGTCCAGGGATCTTCAAGACCTGGTTGGACAGTGTCTCCTTGCCCCGGTGCTGAATGGTCTCTTTCTATTCGCCTGTCATTCTGTGTGCGGTTTCTCGAATCCCCTATTTTTTCGGCCGCAGGGAATTGACCCCTGCGCGTCTTTTTACCCCCCCGTGATTCATGGCTCTTTCGCTTTGCTTTAGATGATTCTACCTTTCCTCCTGACCCCGGTGAACGGTGTTGGCTTGCCCCGCCGGGAGAAGCCTTTTTCTTTCTCATACTCGCGCTTTGGGCTCTCGTGGCAGACTGAGACAGCCGTGTCTTTGTATGCTCTTCTGGTTTCATCTCCTTCGCCCCTACCTGCTTCCCTTCCAACCTGCAAGCATTCAAATCCCTCTTGAGGTCTTTCTTTCTGGGATCTCCTGCTTGGGTTTCGGCTCTTCTCCGAAGACCTCCTGCCTTTCGCGCAGCCCCTTTGCTATCTCCCCTTTTGGTCGAGAAAGACTGCGCCCCTTCTTAGCCCTGGTGCTCGTCGCTGCCTTTAGTTTTGTCTTACTCTGCCACGAAGGTCCTTCACTTGTCCACAGACCGAATAGTGCCTACAGCGGATCTGCCCGCTCCCTCTTTTTCCATTGCCTGCACCCCCCTTCCGGGTCACCGATCAGACGCCCCAATCACTTGCTCTGATGAGTCCTGCCTCTACAGGGGACGTAGTACTTCCGCTATTTCTGGATTTGCTCCCGTGGGTGACCCTCTCCGATCTCCTTCTCCGACCCGTATTCCCTCTTCACATTACGATGGCCGCTATTTTTGTCTCTTCCGCCCCATTGTAGTTTTCAATCTCTCCTCTTTGGACTAGGCCGCCTCTGGATTCCCAGACATGAAGTTATGGTGATTCTCTCAAATTTTCGCTGCCGCCATTCGTGTTCGACTCGCGCAATCTGCGCAGAGGGTTGAAGAAACCCTCTCACTTCCTCTTCTCCCTCGACCCACGATCAGAAAAATCGGTATCCGGTGTAAATTCCCTCACTTGTCCTTTTTTGCAGACAGCCGTTCCCTTGCGTCCGTCCTGCTGTGATGTCCGCCCAGGCCCGGCTGATCTCTCTCGACTCTTCTTTTTACTTTCGCTTTTTCTTCCAGCTAGTTTTTCTCCGCAACCCTGATCCCCCTTTCTTCCCACGACACAGTGGCATTGTTAGGAACGATCTCTCTTCTTATACTCTCGTGTGTTTCTTTATGCTTTTACCGACACCTGCCCCTGGCTTTTGTTAGCCCTGTTTACCCAATTTGTTTGTTAGAGACTCTGTTTCAGCTTCTTCTCCCCTTTCTCTCCCCGCCCAGTGCCGTTCCCCACGGCATCGTCTTCATTCCTCGCCATCGCTTGGTTCGAAATAACTTTCGGAGAGTGCCCTGCTGGTTTCCTTTTACCGCGGGCGGTCCTCTCTTTTCTCCTTTAAGTGACTTTTTTTATTTTTTTATTCCTTGCCTGTCTTTGGATTTTCTCCTCTCGAAACACGCTTGGCGCTCTTTGAAGCGGGTCGCCCCTCTCCTTGTAATGCTCCCCCAGGCCTTCCGGCTCGACAGCGTCGAATTCTTTCCCCAGTTCTACCGTGGCGGCTCTCGTCCTCGACCGGCGCTCTTCCCTCAGGGGGTTGTCTCTGACCCCCCCTTTCGCGCTCCTTTTTCCGTGGTTTCGTTTGGGCGTTTTTTTTGCTCCTCGTTTGCTGCCGCCCTCACGGGCTTCCGTCGCGACATTTGGCAAGCTCCTTCCGGTCCGTGGCCTCATCTATCTCGTTCTTTTGGCGCTTATGTGGCTCCTTTGCCTGTTTTGGGACTGTCCTCTCGCCAAAGAAGCCGGCACGACTGCATGGGCATGCTCTACTGTCTTTCTGGTCTTCATTTGCTTTTTTCGTTTGCTGTTCCCAAAAATTAATACAGACTTTTCTTTATCTCTTTGAGCTTTCCTACATGATGGTCGGCTATCCTTTTGTTCTCCCTCGTCCAGGCCGTTCCTTGGCTTTCCGTAGAACCGTCCGCTCTCCATCATGCGGTTTACCAACATCCCATTTTATTTTGTCGGTACGTTTCCTGCTGCTCTTATGCGCTGTTTACCGCTGTGCGTATTCGCCACTGACTCACTGCTCCAGGTGCGGTCCTGCTGCGCCTCTTCTGGCCAAGCGCTGAGTGTCACCTTCGGCGACGGTCCTGAGGCTTCTGAACGGAGTTGTACGTCCCTTCATCGTCGGAAACGCCCTCCTTGCTGATTTTTCGTGTCCCCGATTCTTCTCCTGCGCAGTTCCCCTTTTGCCCTTTCGGCCTTCCTTGAGGGGGAGTTCGTGCAACCGCCACCTCATTGCCCTTCGATTCTCGCAATCCATGCTCACCTGTCACTTCTCCACATTTCCGCTTTTTGTGAATCTCCCTTTATACGGCTGTATGCATACCCCCTCGACTTTTATACGCGAGATGGCTTAGGGCTTTCTTGCACGTGATGTTCGACTTCCTCGGTTTTCGTGGGGATTCGTCTGAATCCGCCGCTCAACATGGTTTTTTCCGCGAATTCGTGGCTTTCGCGGCCGCCTTTCTGTTACTTGATGGGTGTTTTTTGATTATTTTTTCCTGCCAAATTTGGCAGGTGCTTGTCGTGTCTCCCCCAACCCCATCACTCCAAACACCCCCACCCACCCAACCTCGTGTGTGGGTAGCGATGTCTTACCGCCGGCTGCCTATTCTTTTTTTTCGTGCTACTCGCTGACTCTTTTCCCGCAGGCCGCCGGAACAAGTCCCACTGCTGATCCCCCTTTTATTCCCTTCCCTGAGCCGTCCTCGGGGTGCTCTCCTTGTCGATGGATGAATAACTGAGCTCGGTAACTCTCGTTGAGGGGCTTGGCGAGTAACTTTTCTTTGACCCTCTGAACCGTTTGCCACTACCCCCCGAGTCGTTCCTTTTTGTCTTTTCAGAGTCCTCTTGAAAGTTTGTAAATGCAGACCTACAGCCGACGCCAAGAGTTTTTTGGATAATTTTTGCCTCCCTTTGGACG
>Ga0179593_1347220_pt1 | contig 11828 bp, 11 predicted proteins | sample CZODoug2_1_08_16_FD_185931 | JGI IMG/M metagenome (GOLD analysis project Ga0179593, IMG submission 185931) | Vadose zone soil fungal communities from Angelo Coast Range Reserve, California, USA - CZODoug2_1_08_16fungal (PacBio error correction) | ecosystem: Environmental > Terrestrial > Soil >... | reverse complement strand
TTTTCACACCTCAAATCTATGGAATTTCGCGACTGCCCCGTTAACCGTTCACGTTTTTGAGTTGCGGTACTTCTCGTCCATCGCCTTTCCCAAGGATGTTTTAAAGCGGTCCTGTCGTGCACTGGGTCCAGTCTTGGTCCGTTAGACTACGCATCGAGTACTGCCGCGCTGACCAACCCCCATGAAAGCAGGTCCTTTATTTTAGATTCCGGTTTCAGACCTTTTTTCTTTCCAAACCAAGATTCATTCTCCCTTGACTACCCCGTCCCCCCGCGAGTTACGCAATGATGAAAGGAATGCAGACTCTCGGAAATAATGGCAGTCTCGCCCGCTGATGAAGGTCTCGGCTTGGCTTCCCCCTTTTCCAACCGGCCTGTGCGGCTTCGCTACCCTTCTTCCTCACAAGGGATGGTCACTTTTCGGACGACTCCTTGTTTTCCTCTGGACCTCCCCCGGCGGGGTGCGTTGATTCCCCTTTCACCCGAAAATACGGACCCTCTGGCATCCAGGCGTTCCTGGGAGCGCTCATGTTTTCCAATGGACTTCCTCGGTGCGGGACTCCTATAAGCCCTTCGTCATCCGCCCGTATTCCCTGTCACCCCATAAGCTTCCAGCCCGGCTTCCTTATCTGCGTGTGCCTGGCTCCAGCGTCCCTTAGCTGTCATGCTCTGGAACTCCCGGTGTGTCCTTTTTCCGCTTTTGTTTTCACTACTCCGCTTGCAGCCGAAAGGACTTTCTGCGGTTGCTGCATGAGCTTGAAAGTGCCGGCGGTGCCACCATCGAATGGTTCGAAGGTGGATTTGACTTTGTGAGGAAAGCGGTGACCTTGAGGACAAAACGTGGTTTGGGCCGTCTTTGTGGTTTTGTGTAGGGGATGTTTATATCAATTGAAATTGTTGTTTTGCAAGTTTTACCGCCCACCCCAGGTTTTTGTATGTGCATGCGCACAGCGGTAGCTTTTATCCTGCGACGGGCCCAATCAACATGCCACCCCACACTATTACGCCGCCTGACCTTTTTTTGCTTTCCTTTTTTTCTTGTCCCCCCTGTATCAGCAGCAGATATGGAATGGAGTAGGGAGCTCATCGCTTTTTTCGTTTACAGAAGACTGTTACCCCCCTTCCACACCCAGCACCGCGGCCGCTCCCGACACCCCCCCCCCCCAGCGCCCAATCCTTTCACGTATCTCCGTCAGCTCTCAGCTGGTCATCCCAACGTGTCCACCCCCCCCTAACCCCACCATCCCCTCAGACCCCTCCTCTCTCCGTTCCGCCTAGTGCGTCCTCTTGTGGCCGCCGACTGGTTTTTGCTGCTTTAACAGCCGAAGTTGCCCCCCCCCCTCCCTGTCCGCCATATGACGATTTCGGTCGGTTTGCGTTTTTGCCTTCACGGTTTACAAAAAATTAAACCTGAGCATGGCCGCGGATTCAAATTTAGGGCCAATTTCCCTTCCCCGATACCCGCGCCACCTCCCCCCTGCGCCTTCTGGAAAAGTCATATTTGCTCTTTAGTTGAGAAGTCATACTAACCTCTTTCTCCGGCCGCACCCCACTCGTGATCGTTAAAATCCACCTTGTTGAGGGATCTCCGAATCGATTCTCCTCCCCACATTCCCTTCAGAAAGGACCTCCCCGCGCTTTCCCCCCGAGGGCGGCCTGAGCATTGATATTTCTTTCTTGGCATTCTTCTTCCCTTTGCCTTGGTGAAGAGACGGACTGTGAAAAAAGAGTTAGTCGACACAACCCTTGCTGAGTCCCCAAGGATGTCCACTGCCGAAGTAAGGATCTAACGTAGTTCGTTTTCTCGCTTTAGTTTGCCTTCGGGACCCCTCTCTCTCCCCCTTATTTCATCGTCTTTGGGTCCCCCTAGCCGAAGGTTCGGTTTATTTGCTATCCGCCAGTTTTCCCCTGTAATAGTATCTTGACAGAGTTTTTCCTCCTGCAACCTGGACTTTTTCTTTCCTTTTCCCCCTCCTTTTTTTTTTCCCGGAGACCCTTCGATGTCCTTCGGGTTTTGGCGGCCTTTTTCTAGATCTGGCATTGCGCCTCCTTCCTACCTGCTGCACCGCCATCTTCTTTTTTGCACCTGCGAAACGGCACCTTTACGATTCTCTGTTACGGTTAGACCGTCAATAGATGGAGTAAGCTAGCTCTCCTTTCGGCCAGGGGTTTTGAGTGGAAGATGTCTCCTGATTGGGATCCTTTTTCTCGACCTCCCGGCCCCAGTCTTGTAAACCTCACCCGGTTCATCAGGAAAGATGCTTGTGGCTTTTCTTTTTTGAGGACAGGTGCACCAGGTCGAAAAGAGGGAATAGAACTGTATGACTCTCCCTTTTTTTTCTTTTTTGTCTTGCGGGGTCTTCTACTTTCTCCCCCTAAACGCCTACCTGGGTAAGCCCAGAATCAAGAGGATGTCAACCCGAGCGATTTCCTGATGACTTAAGAAGTTGTTGAAGGAATAGTAATGAGTTAGACTTTCCCCCCCTTCCTGCGCCTTTTCCCGATCTGACGTCAGGTTATCAAGATTTCGGGCAGTGCCTTTGTTTGTCAAGTTTTGATACGGCCCCCCTGATCATCTTTTTTCATGGTTGAGAGAAGACCGTGTATCCGACATCTGTCGTCTCGCCCTTTCCTTTCTGCCTTTCCTTTCCCCCATCTAGTCGTCTTGTTAGTGCCGCGCGGAAAAAGCTTTCGTTCCCTGTTTTTTTGAGCTCCCCCTTTCTTCGGTGGCCTTGCTCCCCCCCGGCGGTGCGAGTTCCCACGAACCCTGCTTTCGACGCTTTTTTACTTTCGCTTCCCCCACGTCCTCGACCCTCCTTCCGCAGCCCTCCCCCGGTCGTTGGAAATCGGGGACGTTGAGTGACTTGCACCGTTGTTCGCGGGAGCTGCCCTCCTTGGAATTTTTTCTTCATTTCAAGAATATGTGACTCCTGGGTGACCCCTCTTCGCCCTTTTTTCTTTTTTTTTCCTCTCCCGCCTTTCCAGTTCCTCGGTTTCCTTCCGGCGTCCGAGGCGACTTGAGAGATTTTTTTTTTTTTCCAGCAGCTCCCACTTCTTTCGTCCGTCGTCGTCGGCTTTGGATGAAGAAGAGCCTTCCCTTCTTCGTCCACCATTGAATTACACCTCTTTAAGATGTCAAGTCCTTCGGACAGCAACTCAGCCCTTTTTCCCCATTCAGACCCCAAGCCGGATACAAATTTTTGGACGAAATCACTCCTGTACAATCAGCCTTCTGTCATGCCCGCCTCGAAGTTGTGCGCGGTAGATGTTCCGTCCGATTTCCTCTTTCTTTTTCTTTTCTTCCACTCCCCCCCTTCGGTTTCCAGGCACCCTTGCCCTTATTCGACTTCCAGGCCTCAGACCGGCGAGATAGTGCTTTGGAAATGTCGGCGAACTTACTCCCCTTCTAGGACGAAGGATTTTTCCAGTACCCCTCTTTCCTTTCCGTCAGGCCTTTTTTTTTCTCCTTCCATTCCTTCCTCCCAGAAGACACTGAAATGATTTGGGGTTAGTACTGTCACCTTTGCAAGGATGATGGGCCCTATCCCTCTACTTCTTCCTCCTTTCCCTGTACCTTGAGTGCCCCGGCCTCTCCTGGCTGCGTGCGAGGTCCTTTTTCCTTCGGATGTCCGCGAAAGTCCCCGGTCCGGTCACTTCGTTTAATGATGTATGACTTTCGGTTCCCCTCGAGCGTCTTTTCTTGTTCAGTTTTTCTTGGGAGCTTGAGTCGTAACCTTGACGAAAGGACTTCCCGCTCCCACTCTTTGCGATGAGTTCGGCCCCCCTCTCCCCTCAGACTTTGTGAGGGATTAGGCCATCGACTTTTAATCTCCTCATGTAGGATTTTGCGTTCATCCCTCCTGTTGGTCTGGGCCTCCTCCTTCTGCAACCGCGGACGGCTTGAGTTCTCTATATCATCCCTCCCCCCGTTGTTTTTTTCTCGAGATCGACCTCTCTCCGCTCGCCGGGCTTTTTCTCGACGTCCCCCCGACTCGGTTTGCTAATTCACCTTGCCGTTGTGATCGTAGGTCGCACAGGAGGTCTCCTCAGGCCTGTTTTTCTCCCGCGGCTTCCTCCTCCGCCTTTTTTTTTGGTTGGAATGCCGTTAGGTGAAGCTCTTGGTGACTTTCCCCCCCCTCCTACTTGACACGCCTCCAGCCTGCCGCTCACAGTCCTTCCCCTCTGCCATACCTGTCTACCGTGGGACCTTGAACGTTAAGTCAGATGACTCTGTAGCCCCCCTACCTCTTCCCGCCTCCTATTGAAGGAAGCAGGAATCGGTTGCAGGGAGAAAGGTGCCCCTCCGTTTTCTTTCGTGCACTGCGTCTTTTTCCCTTGGCAAAGGTTTTGCTTGGCCAATCCCATTTTTCCCTTTTGGATATTTCAGATCGCCGGGCTTCTCCTCAACCGTTTCTCTCCGGCCATTAATAATCTCACGATACTTTCCCGTACTCTTTGATTCATTTTTTCGTCCTCCTTGACCCCCCAATTTGAGGTTGGAGGACAGTCATACCGGCTCCTCATACCCCCCCCCCCTCCCCTCTCTTTTTCCACGACCTCAGCAGATTCGCCTATTCCGATCGACATGCACAACTGCTCGGAGTATGGAGGAAGAAGGCTTTGGAACTGCTGTACATTGCCTTCTATGTGGAAGATCCAGGGTTTCCAAAACCTTTGCTCTTTTTTTTCTTTTCCGCTTTTCCCTTCCTATGCCCTTGACGGTTATCGTTCCTTTTGTCGAAGCGTCCGTTTTTTAGTTAAAGAAGAAGCCTACTGACCGACTATCTGTTATTTTCCCGGACCATAACACTTCTCCCTTCTCCTTCTCCACCGTCACTTCGTCACTGCGTACTAGAAGAAAAAAGACAATTTGCAATAAGTGTCCCCCTTCTCCCCATTGATGGTGATATGAACCACCTTCAATTGCTGGTTCCGCTACCCCTGCTGAACCCGTTTGAATGCATCTTCCCGTTTGTGGCCTCTTCTCCGAGTTGCCTGGTGCGTAGCGACGTTTTAAGCGTCCATTGCGCCCCTTCCCTTATTCCTCTTAAGTCCGCTTCCTTTTTTCTTTTAGAACAGCTCCCGCCCCTCCTTTCTCTAACAGAAGCAACCCCTTTTCTCTACCCCCCTGACACGCGATGCCGCCCACCGTTGCCTCAACTTAAACGTTCGAGGAGGAGATGACCCCCAAGCAGCCCTTTCCCGCGCTCCCGACTATGGTCTTCTACCACTTTGTAATAAAAAGCATCCCCCCAGGACCTACCTGAGATCACCTTGCCAGGGCCCCAGACCAGATTCACTGTTCCTCCCGTGTGCCCCCTTTAAGTATAGCAGTTCTCCGTAAGGGGTTGTGTAAGGAGAACATAAAATGGACGAGGCCTTCCACCTTGAAAGGCCGTCAGCGCCACGATTTTTAGTGTTTTCCATTTTCTTTTTTTACTTTGTGCGGACCCTTCGTCTGCGTCCCCATTCGAGCCCTTATTGCCGCACTCCCAAATGCGTTTTTTCAGGTTAAGGTAGCAGGCTTATGTTTTCTTTCTGCCCGCGATTGCACCTTTTCTTCTCCATCCCCCCATACCAGAAGTAGATGGAGAAGAGTTTCCTTTGGCTGCTTGGTTCCTTCCGACCCCCCAGGACGCCCTCCATCCCCTTGAAGACCAATGAGAGGACGTTACCTCCCAACGGCCGACTATCGCTTCTATTATAAATAGGGCCAATCGTCCGGAGCCGATAGCCTTTTCCGAGGTCTCCCTCCCCCCTTTTTTGCTTTATCTTTTGGAGTTAAGCACAGGTCTTTAATGATTCCCCCAACTGCTTGAGTGAGACGGCCACCCCCTGAACTGAGAACCTCTCCCTTTGCAAGGGATTGGTCTGAGGTTCTCCGCCTGTTCTTCCTTTCCTCCCTACCCCGGGTCGGGACGGGGCGGTCTCAAAAATAACCCCTTCTACTCCCGGCGGAGTTTTACCCCCCCTTTCTAGGGTAGCCCGCCATCTATGGCATCCAACAATCGAACTGCGCCGCCTAATCGGCCTGGTCCTCTATCCTTCCCCCCCTCTTTTTCCCCCCTCCCAGCCGGTTGTTCGACTCCTGCTTATTTTGGTATCAACCGCTCCTTTCTTCTTTCCCCCCAGAAGTGATTTGACATGGTTTTAAAGACTCCCCTCCATATTCTCCAAGTCATCCTCTATTTCCTGCCGATTTTTAGTTTTTTTCTTCCCTTATTTAAAAGGGTTCTGGATCGAAAGCCCATCCTTTCTTATCCGCATAAATTGTTATGTTAATTTATCGACGTTGGGTTTTCCGGCCTTCTCCCCTGAGTTGATTTCTGACGATGGAGATCAGTCCTTCATCGTGCTTCAGGTTTTTTTTTCCAGAAGTCGAGGCGGTCTATCGACTATTGGCCGACCGGTGAAGAGTATTAGGACAATCTTCGCTTTTCGTTCTGGGTCTTCACTGGAGTACCAGTAGGTATTGCAATCCTCTAGATCCGTCATCGGCGAATGCTTTAATCTGATTTTCCTTCTCCTCTCACCGTTGCCCCCACTTTCATTCTCTCCCCTATTCTGAACGCGATCTCTCTGTGGCGGCTTTTGTTAAGGGTTACACATGTTTTTGAAGGTCTCTTGTAGCCATTCTTTCTTTACTCTTCCCACTTGCAAGGCGCTTCGCGTTGAGGGTGGTGTCGAAGTTTCCCGCGGTGCTGTTGGGTGGTCCGTGCACGTCTTTCTTTAAGGAAACCCTCTGAGAACTAAGACCATAGTCACCCCCTCTTCCCCTCTCTTACCGACCTCCCTTCCCTTTCCGTCGAAACTGTCCCCGCTTTGCTTGCGTGGGCAAGGTATTCGAAGGATAGACCTCTGATTGTTGTCTTCCTCAACAAAAAGAACCAAAGAAGAGCTCCCCCTCTTTCCCCCCCATTCTTGTCACTTCCCTCCTACACCGAAAAACCACCCCAGACTCGTCCCAAGTTTCATTTCCATCTGGTCCCCTTCCCCTTTTTCTCTTTCTCCCGGTAGAAAAGTACCTGAGGTTTTTGCCCCTAGCAAGAGGATCCTGGCACACCTATCCCTTTCCGTCCTCCGCTGATAGTATCCCTCCCCCCGAGCCCTTTATTCTTCAGTATCCATGACCAATTCCATGTCATATGAGACAATTCCAAAACGCGATCTTCTTCTCCTTGGATAAGTGGCGTTTTAGAGGATGATTATAGGTCGATGCTTTTCTCTTCGCTCCCCCCCTCCCGCGTCCCCCCTTCTGTGTCGCCAATTTCTCTTCAAGGTCAATCCGATGTCCGGCCTTCCTATCCTGCAGGGTACACGCCCGCCCCTTATTTTTTTCAGCTAATTTTTTGTGTCTCTTTGCCCCTACGTCATCTCCCGTCCTAGCTCAGAGCCAGGAAGATTTACATGTAAACACCCGCCGCGCCTCCCTCAAGGAGCTCCTTTTAACTGATGTCCTAGTGACGTCTCCGTCCCCCTTATTCCTTTGTATGAGGACTCGGTTGCAGTTATTAGCCCCTTCTTCTTTTTTGGCCTGCCCCCCCGGCTTAGCCCCTCCTTCGACTCTTGCGGCCTGATCCGTATGCCGGTTTTGACCTTTTCGCGCCCGTCCTCCTCCGCGAAGGAGTGATTTCAACCGAAAAGCATTTCCCGGTTTCACCCTCCCTTCGTCCAGAGGATATTGACAATTATCATAAGGTTTTAGCCTGTACCTCTACCGAGGCTTACTCATGCAACTTACCCCTTCTATCCCTCCCTCTCTTTCGATTCCCTTCGCTACCAACTCTTCATCAGACCTCCTTCTTGTTTTTTTTTCGAGAGATGTATCTGCACCATTTATTATGGAGGTCGAGACTTCCATCCCCACTTCCCAGTGCGATCGTAGTTATATCGTCAGCCGTTCCGTATACACCCTTCTTGTCGTTCCATGTTCGTTCTCACCTTCTGTCGGAGGTTTCAGGTTCGAGCCAAGCATGCGGACCGATCCGACAACCTCCAGTTGCTGCAGATATTCAAGAAAGTCCTCCAGGTTTTTTTTAAGTGTTATTCCCCCACACCCAGCGCTGTCCACAGCGGCTATGCACCGATCCCGCACGAATTCCTTTTGGGGAATTCCCTCCTTCGGACATCATGGCCTTCCATCTGAGGGCTGTTCGAGTTTTCGTCTTTTCTTACATTGACCCCTCTTCCTGTCCGGCTGATTCCTAGGCGGCATGTTTTTCCAGACATTCCTACTCGTTCGATGGTCCTGGGGCGTTTCTTTTTCTACCCTTTCCGAGATTTTTCCTTGCAAATACTCCTCCTGGGTCCCGGAAGCTCTCGTTCCCTTTTTGCACGATGCTAGGTCCCTGAGAGCCTTCGTCGTCCCTCCCCCCCTTTCCTCTAACCTTTTTCCCCAATCCCTCTGATCCAGCCGGCGCTATTTTTGGACTGGCCTTGGCAGAGTCCCTGAATTTCCCCCCCCCCTGTATTAGAAGAACTGTTTCCAGGTCCTTCTCTTTTTTTCTTGATCCTCCGGCTGCTTCACCACTGGATCGTTGGATAGCCGGGGCTTCCCTTCCCCGACCCTCCTTGCCGCCTCCCCCTACTTGGTTCTGGCCGTGTATGAAGGCGAATGAGGCCGCGTGGTTAAGGAGTCATGGTCGCCGAGTCTGTTCTTTTTCAGATTTTAAATTGGCACCGATTTTTCTTGTCCGTTGTCGATTTTTATCTTTTGTGGGGTCTTGTTTCTTCGCTCCCACCCGCTTAGATTTCCAGGCGACTGCCCACTTTTACAAAGCCAGCACACCTCTGGGTGATTCCCCCCCCCCCCCCCCCCCCCCCCCCCCACCCCCCCCCCCCACACAAAACCCCCCCCTTTTGGGGGAACTGCACTTTTTCCTGTTAAGGCAGCCTCCCTCTTTATTTTGAGATGGAGGGTAGGGAATTCCATTGCCCTTACAATACGAAGTGACCCCCCCTGAAAACACCCAACAAGAGGAAGATCTTCGTTTCCCCCCCACCCTCCACATCGCCCACAGCATTTTTCACACTTTTCGACGTACAGTAGTTTGACATCTCTGGACAACTAGCACTTCCCTTGGAACCCAACCTTTAACAAGACTAATAACCCTATCTATTCTTCCCCGTTCCTCTCTCTGTCACTTTTTGGAATCGAGTTTGTTCTTCGCCCCCTGTCCTCACTCTGCAACGGGCCTTCTCCCTATTTACTCGGTTCGCCCTGGAGGTGGAGATGAATACTTTTTTAATCCTTACTACCCCATAAACCGAATGAGCGAATTTCCGAGCCTCTCTTTCCCCGCCTCCTTTTCGTGGCCAACAAGTAGATTCTCTCAGTAAGTTTTACCGGTCTCCCGGCACCCCGTTTGACTTCTGAAGACGCTCGACGTCCTCCTCACGTTTCTACTTTCCCACCCACGTCGATGACCGGTCATCACCTTCCACTTTTAGTGCGGATAGACTTGGCTGATCCCCCCCGGCCCCCCCTTTCCTTTTCCACTACGGTCGATTTCCCCCGTTGCCCCAAAATGCACATACTAGTTCTTTATTTCTTAAGGCCAGTCTTCAATTGTTTTTTTGTTTTAAGACCTCATTCCGTGACAAAAACGCGAGTATTTCTACAACGTATGATAGCATAACCTTTTATGGCCCTTGACGCGATTGGCCTCCTTTCTTCGGAGCCCTCATCTTCTCGGACTTGATGACCGGGCTGAACAATCGTCGTGGTTTTATCCCCTTCCTCCTAGCGTAGAACGTTATTTTTTAAGATATTTTTAACTCTTCCGGTCCTTCAGTAAACCGCGTTATTCCCCCCCTTTCCCGATTCTTCAAAATCCCTCGAGAACTTCTCTGTTCTCCTTTTTATGTTTGGTTTGAGGACTAGAATACCTCTCGGCAGTGGTCCTTGCAGCCTCTTTTCACTGTCCCCTCCAGCGAAGTTTCCCCCGCTGTCAAACGCCTCGGCGGGATAGATATAATTACGAGGGTCCACTGGGTCCCTTCTCTTTCTCGCAGATAGTCCCTACGGGAGTGTTTTGAGGACGGTCCTCTTTTGTTGCTCTTTTCGTTCTCTCATTCCTTCCTCAGTCTTTTTTATAAAATTCTGGGACGTATGAGAATTCTGTGTTCTTTTTTTTCTTTTTCTCTTTCCCCCGGAAATCGTAGACCCTCGGGCCCGCCTCCTTTATGACCTTTTTTTTCCGCTTTCTCGGTTCTTTCGGTCTATGATACGTACGCCCCCTGAATCCTTTTAGGACACGAACTCTCTCCAGAAACGAGAGAGGCGATTTCGACACACAACCACCATATCACGGTCATACACACAAACAACAAAACCACAAAAAATAAAACCCACAAAAAAAAAAAAAAAAAAACAAAAAAAAAAAAAAAAAAAGAAAAAAACAATGGGGGGGGGTTTTTGTTTATTTTTTGGGGGGTGGTTTTTGTTTGCGTGTGGTTGTTTTTTGGGGGGGGTGGGGGGGTGAGGGGGTGGGGGGGGGGGGGTGGGTTTGGGTGGGGGGGGGGGGGGGGGTTTGGTGGGGGGGGGGGGGTGCGGAAAAAAAAAACAAACAAAAAAAAAAACCCCAACACAACCCCAACAAAAAACCAAAACCCCCCAACCCCCCCCACACCCCAAAAACCCCCCACACAAAAACAACAAACAACAAAAAAAAAAACAACCCACAAAAAAACCACACAAACACAAACAACAAAAAAAAAAACCAAACAACCAACCAAAAAACAACCCCCCCCCCAAACAAAAACAAAAATAACACTCAAAACAACACACCCAAAAACAAAACACCACGACACAACCACCAAACAAAACACCAAACAAAAAAACAAAAAACCAACAAAAACCCCAAAAAACAAAAAAAAAAAAACAAAAAAAAAAACAGCGGGATTGGGCTTTGTGGTGGGTTTTTTGTGGGGTTGGGGGTGGGGGGGGGGGTTGGGGGGGTTGGCTGGTGGGTTGGGGGGGGGGGGGTTGGGGGGGGGCGTTGTGTTGTTGGGTGGTTTGGGGGGGGTGGGGGGTCGTTGTCTGGGGGTTTGTGGGGGGGGGTGGGGGGGTTGCTGTTGGGGTGGGGTTGGGGGTGGGTGGGGTGGGTGGGGTTGGTGGGTTTGGGGGGGGGGTGGGGGGGGGGGGGTGGGGGGGTGTGGGGGTGGGGGTTGGGTTGATTGGGGGTGGGGTGGGTTGGGGGTGGGTTGGGTGTTGGGGCGGGGTTCGGGGGTGTTTGGGTGGGGGGGTGGGTGGGGGGGGGGGGGGGGGGGGTGTGGGTGTGGGTGTGTGGGGTGGGGGGGGGGGGGTGGGTCGGGGGCGGTGGGTGGGGTGTGGTGGGTGTGGGGGGGTGTGGGTGGTTGTGGTGTGGGGTGGGGGGGGGGGGAAGTTCATTCGTTTTGTCGTCTCAGGCACCAACAACACCTTCCCTCCTAGTATCTCAGTCATTAGAGAGGTGAGGCCGCTTGTCCTTTTCTTTTTCTTTCCCCTGGATGGTTTGCATCATTGTCCATCCATTCCTCTTGTGACTTGGTTTATGTCTTCGAACTTCTGCAGTCCAATTTCGTCATGATCTCCCCTTTACTTTTGCCATAACTTCTTTTTGATGGAGCCCGTCAACCGTTTTCTTCGGCATCTCGTGCTTTATGGTCGTCGGGCGATTGGAGTGAATTTTTGTCTTCTTTTAGTTGCCCTCGAGAACCGTCTTCCGTTTTCCTCTTCCCCCTCTTTCTGCACTGTGAACTCGCCCCCCTGACCTTCAGAGCCAACGCCCAATCTCTCCCCCCATACTTTTGAACCTGAATTGACCCCGTGCCTCCCCTTTTCGCTTT
>Ga0179593_1316188_pt1 | contig 11828 bp, 14 predicted proteins | sample CZODoug2_1_08_16_FD_185931 | JGI IMG/M metagenome (GOLD analysis project Ga0179593, IMG submission 185931) | Vadose zone soil fungal communities from Angelo Coast Range Reserve, California, USA - CZODoug2_1_08_16fungal (PacBio error correction) | ecosystem: Environmental > Terrestrial > Soil >... | reverse complement strand
CTCAGCCCCCCCCTTCTACCCCCTTTCCGTCTCAGTTTAGTGCACTTGACGAATGACGGGTTTCGCCTTCCTTGGTACGTCGTTCATTGACATCCTTATACTATGGTTAAAGGGTGTCGCCCTCTCCACCAGAACCATGCAACTCGTCGCCGTTGGCGGATCGCTGTCATTTTCTGTTTAAAGGGCCCCCTTTTTATTACGTTTTTCGGCGGGTGGGTCCGACGCATTTTCCTCGCCCCCAGCGCTCGATTTCACCCGCTGGGAGTCTTGACGCGTCTCCCTGCTTCGTTTTTTTATCGACGTTCGCCCTCACGACGTTCCGCTCGCATTTTTTTCTATGACGGTCTGCGGGCGCAATGTTTCCTCCCCCCCCTGTCATCTGGTTGGCGCCGCGCTGCTTTACGTGCGTTCCCCCGATGCGTGTTTACCCCCACGCTTTTTTCCCCCCCCGTTCCCGCCGGGACCTTCCCCCACCCCCTTACACCCTTTTGGTTTTCGGCCGATATGTTCAGAGGGCCGCATGCTTCTTTTGGCGACAATTTACCTTTCTTTGAATCATTTCTTACGCTCTAGTCTCTTGACAGAGTTTTTTACACCCCTGCCGTCTATGGTCACCCGGCGCTGACGTTGACGGGCTTGGATTCGGGGGAGGCACTTCGCCCCCCCCCTTTTCCCCGCACCCACCTCTGCTCCCCATGAGAATTTTCCTTGACGCGGTTAAGAAGCCCGCTTTTTCTTTGACATTCCCCCCTCGGCAAGCACCAAACTTTTGTCTTTCCTCACGGACCTTTCCTAGACCCAGGCGTGGCTAGTCATGTCTCTGCCTCCTTTGTATGCCTTAGTCTGCGCGCTCGCCCCCCCTTCCATTTGTCCAGAGCCGCATGCCGTGCTCCTCTCTTTGAGCTCGTTTGCCGCTTGACGACCTCGCATCCTTTGGCAGGTTTTTTTTTTCATCCCGTATTTTATCCGCGCCCGGACGCAATTCCTCCTTATGGACCCCCCCCTCTTCTACCCTCCGAGCTCTTGATCCCGGCGTCGTTTCTCGAAAAACGCGAATGACCCAAAAGAGAATAGCCCCTGTGGCCCGGACCCTCCCCTCGGCCTACACTCCGCGTTCCCCCCTCTCTGTCCCTTCTGTTCGCTAGCCCCGTTTAGACCAGGCCTGAGCCCGCAAAGCGTTTTTCAGCTCTGCTCACTCTCGACCAGTCTCGACGCGATCTTGATCAAAGACAAAATCGCCCACGAACGGCCGGTTTTGGTCATCGCTGCCCTTTTTTCTTAGTTTTTCCTGTCTCTGATCACGTCTGATTCTGTCATTGTTTCCTCGCGGCACTTTGGCGTGGTTGTACGTCCCACCCAGAGCTCTTTCCCCCCTCGATTTGTCGGCTTCTCTCTCAATCTACTCGTTTTTTTTTCTGGGGAACTCCTCTGATCCCCTCTTCCTGATTTCCTTTCCCCCCGGCGATCCTTCCCTTTTTAGCCTTAATTCCATTCAGGCCCCAAAGCCCTCGTCGTTGCTGAGCGTCATGCCCCACAGGCATCCCCCCCCTTAGGAGTACCGAACCCGGTGTGACACAACCTTCAACCCCCCCCCCCCCCCCAACAACCCCCCCCCGGTGGGTGGGCGTCGCTTCGCCCGCTTCCCCCCCGCCGTTGTCGCTTAAACCCCCCACCCAGGAAAAAGGTCCCCAAACGGGGCATTTTTTACGTTCTTTCGGTTGGCAGGAACGTTTAGTATTCTCTTTTTCCCCCTCCGTTCTGTTTTTTTTTCTAGATCCGATTGCAGCCACCTTCTTTTTACCCAGGTTTTCCTTTCGGCCGGTTTGAGCGGGTTAGTTTTTGTTTCCGCCACCCGGTGGATCTTGGTTTTAGTTTTCTGGCTCTACTCCTTGTCTGCGTTTGTCCCTTGAGAAGCTTTTATTTTTGCGATATCTCCCTCTTCCCAACCGACTTAACTTCTCCCTTTTCGGGGGCTGGTTCTCCTTGTCAAGGCACTCAATCGGACGAGGTTCACCCTCGAAAGGGATGTTCCCTCTTTTCCCCCTCTAGGACCCCGATCTCTTGATCACTCCTAGGAGGGTGTCCCCCCAGAGTTTGGGCACCGACACCACCGCGCCATTTCCCTCTTCTCCCGTCACACGTCGCCTCCAGGAATTCTCAGTTGAGCCCCCTGCTCGACGAGCAGGTTGTTCTCCCTCCCTCTTCACCATCTCTACTACCGTTTTTGATAGCGGGTGTTTCCCGAAAATTGTGGTCTGCTTTTTGAAGGATTTTTCCAGAAATGTTCGAGCGGCGAAAGGTCCGTTTTGCGTTCATCGAGTGTCTCCTTCTCCCGGATATCGGAGTTTCGTTCCGCGAGTTATTTTTTTTTTTAGTCTCTTCGGTTCGCGTTCCATTGCTTCTATTTTTTCACTTTCCCCCGCGAGTTTTTCGTCAATAGGCTCCTAGACTTTCCCCTTAGAAGCCCGATTTTTTTTTTTTTCCTCCCAGACTTTTCATCGACAGACTTTTTTGCCCCCGCCTAAGAGTGGATGTATAGGTGTTTCCCCGTTGTCCCGTGAGGTCCCCCCTGGAGCTATCCCCTCCCGAAGACTTCGTCTTGGCCAGACACCTGCGTTCAGACAATTACATTAAGGTTCCCTTCTCTTGCCCCCCTTCCCCCCCCCTTTTTTTTTTGCTGAGCCCCCTTAGGTTTTCTTCTTAAATTTTTTGAATGTTCAGGTTCCCGCGACAACACAGCGGGCTGCTGACCGCGTCCCGAGGGACCGAGTGCCGATTTACCTTATTTGTCTCTCCTTTCTCCCCTTCTTTAGCCTACTGCTCTTGTTCCCTTCCTTTTTTGCGCGTTCGTTCTCGAAAGGCCATGTGTCGAGCACGAGACCGTTGGCCGTGCTTTACACCGGCTTTGTTTGGCTTCCCCCCTACCGAGTTCTTCCCCCGGTCTCTGAACTCTTTCCTGTTTGAATCCAAGGTCTTTTGTTTAAGTACGTTTCGGACACACTATGTTCTTTTCCCAGTCCGCCCTTCTGTCCCTCTTAAAACCCCTTTAGGTTGCGGTCCCCGTGACTCCGCAACGTGCTCAGTCGACGGTTACGTCCCTATTTCACTTTGTTACCCCCATCCTCCCAAAGTCTTTGATTCGCCCAGAGTTAGACCCGCGGGTTATCATTGGGCTTCTGATCGCACGTTTCACCGTCCAGAGTTTTTCACCTCTTCCCCCGGGACCCCCCTTTCCTCACCTTTACCCACTACCGGCAGACTCCCTGAAGGACGTTTTTTTTTTGATTTGTACGTTTAGACGAGAATGGAGACTTTTCGACCCTTCCCCCTCTTTTCTTTCCCACCACCGACTGTCTCCTCCCCTTGGCGCTCCGTGCTCTCCGCCTGATCGAGTCTCCCCGTGAGTTACTCTACGTTGTTGTTTTTTTGTTTTCTAGAGAGATTAGTCCCACTCATTGCCGGGTCCTTTCTGACGAGCAGGCTCACTTTGAAACAGCGACGCAGGGTTGGTTTTTGAGACGTTTGTCTCGGTCCTCCTCTTCTCCCTTTCTTCTTCCTTTCCCAGGCTTCCCCGCATCACTTATGAACTTCGAGAGGGTCGGTTTTTTTTCCTTGGTTTTTTTTTAGGGAACGGTTGGACCCTACCGGAGTTGATCTTGGATTAGCGATTCTCGAACCATTGATATACCCCTTGACTCACGTTTTCTTTTTAAGTGGGGTCACCTTTTTGGTCTCCTTCTCCTTTCAATTTTTATTGGAAGTGAAGGGTGAGGGCGCCACTGAGTCCCCTCCCTCTGACTTTTTTTTTCTCCCTGAGTCCGTTGAGAAAGCCTTTTTTTGTGACCTCCGCTGCGTTTTTCCCCGGACCGGCCGTCTACTTTCCCTTCCCCCCCCCTGTCACACCTTCCTACTCAAAGCTTTTTCGGGGCCTCGGCTTTGGAGCCGACCTTTGTTGCCTGGACCCTCCTCCCTTTCTTTTCTTCCGAGTCCAACCTGCCGGATGGCAAAAGGAATCGCACCAACTTTTCACAGGCGATCCCTCTCCTTTCTTCGCCGTGGACCCTCTCCCGCACCACCTCGTGTTGAGACCCTCGCCTCTCTTCCCTTTCTCCTCCTTCAGCAGAAGGTGTAGAGTGCCCGAACCCCTTTTCCTCGGGAAGGTTTTTAGCCATACGGCTTTAGAACCACTGCTCGTTTCCTCTATTGCCTACTTATGTATTGTAGACCTTCCGAGTTTTTTGTTTGAGAGACTTTCCCCCTTGGATAGGGGCGTGACGCCATATTTAGCCAAGGGGCCTCCTCTTTTTCTCCGAGCTCCTTCCGTTCCCTTTGACGAACATTCGACTGATCTTATGGAACTTCTCTTTTTAGAACGTCCATCGAGAAGGAGCAAGTTCCTATCCCCCGCTTCCCATGCTCTAAGCCTCATTGGTTCTCAGTTCTCCTTCCAGTTGCAAGAGCACCTTCAATCATCCCCCCTCTCTCCACGCGCGGTAACCAAGAGATGAGTCTGATTGTCCCCTCCCTCTCAGCCTCAAAGAACAGCCTGAAGTTTTTCCCAGATATTCCCTCTATACCAGTTTGACTACCCGTTCCGATCTCGTGTGATGGTCGAGAACTTCCCCCTCTTCCCTACTTCCTTCTTTCTTACTGCGGAGCACGTCTTAGTCTCGCCTGGCACCTTTCTCCCCCATGGCTGTTTCAGTCTTGTTCGAGCTGACGTTGCGCTGGGGGGTTTCTTTCCCCCACCTCGCGATTTTGTTACTACCCCCAGCAGCTTTTCCCAGGCGTTTCCCCCTTCTCTTCAGTGAAGATTGGTTTCCTGTTTTCACACCAGAGTTTTTCGCTCGTCGCGGTGTCGTTCATTCTCCCCCCCTCCCCCCCTACACTCTGGACCAATCCCTTTTCTTTTGGGCGACATTTCAAGCCTTTTCCTGCTTATTCCCCTGTAACACCCGGCTTCCCCTTTGCTTCGAGCCACGAGCCCGATAACCCGCTTTTTCTTCCCCCACTCACTCCTTCCCTTCCCCCTAACTCTGCTCCGGATTTCCTCCGATTCAAGACAGATTCCCCCCTTGAATTTTTTTTTGTGCGAGAGTCCGACTGTTCCGTTAACCTTTCTTCTCCCCTTTCCCTACGGTCCTCCCCTTGGCCTTTTTTGTTTTTTTTTTTTACGCCAACGCGCTTTCTGGGCTCTGCGAAGCTGAGTGTCATGTCCTTTTCTTTTTTATGTCACTAGTTTTCGTCGTTCGCACTTTGACGAACGGCTTTGGTCGGGGCTGCGGTACCGGTTACTCCACCGTCTATTCCCTCCCTCCATGATCGTCCCCTCCCCTTTAAATCCGTTTTTCCACTACAGTTCTTTCTTACCATCCAAGGGGCTCTTTCCGACCCGCGCGATGTGGCCACGACACCCAGGTCAACCCTTCTCCCTCCCCTACACCCCCTCGCTGGTCTCCCTTCTCAGTCCTTCTCATGGAGCCCAAGAGTAGATGGAAGCCCCCCCCCCATATGAACGCCGCTTGCTTCGGATCTGGTGATCGTTTTCCGACATCCCCGTTGATACCCCTTCTCCATCTTTTATTGATTCGACCCTCACCTTTCCGTGCGGTCCCTCCCCTCTTTCCGCCCGGTCCGCTGCTTTTTTCTAGTGCAGCTTCTTGTACACCCCTCTCCTTCTTGCCTCTTTCTCTGTTCCTAGTAGGTTTAATAAGTTTTTCTTTTTTAGCCTTTAGCTCTCCTCTGTTTTTCTGCAGATGCTCTTCGCACGGTATACCTATAAGGGATTTGACCCCAGCCCATCCCTTCCCCTCTCTTTTCCCTCTCTTTCTTTTCGAAATCTATCGCATAGATCCCCCTCCGGAGGCCATTGGCGATTCCCTTTTTAACTCCTTTCTTCGTTTTTTTACTTCTTTTCAGGCAGTTCCACCTTCTGAGAGTAATACAAGGCCCTCCGGATTCACCTGCCTATTTTCCCCCCGCCTGACAGGGGTCCGCCTGCCTAGTGTTGCCTCCTGCTGTTAGGTTTGTTTTTCCCCCGACGTTTCTTACGCGAAAACCTCGTTCTTCTTCCCTCTTAGATTACCCTACTTCCTCGGGATCCAAAAAGAGGTTTTTCCTTCCACTTCCTCCTTCTTTCCCCCCTGACCCCCCTTTTATTGGTTTCGGTCAGTCTTATTCAACCCTTTCTTTTTTGAGAAAACGTCATTCTTTTTTGCCGCCCCCCTGACAACGGTTCGGGCTTCCGGTGAGGTTCCCCTTCTCCTTCGCTTCTCCTTTCCTTTTTCCTGGTTTGGGAAGGAAAGGCCTTAGGAGGTAGGACCCCCATGTTCCAAACAGAGGTCCCCAGTAACAGACTGACTCTTAGCAGCCTTCTCTTTTTGCGGGCGCCAGTGACGCCCACCCCGCATCTCGTCTTCACGTCCGATGTGAAGTTTCTTCTTTTCTACGGTGATCCACAGCTTGCTCTCTGTCCGACACCCATCGTGCGTGCCGTCTTGCGCAGGGAGCATGTGTCGTCTTTATCATTCTCTTTCCACGCCCTCCCTTCCTCCGGTCAAACCTACAGAAAGGTAAATGATTCTCTCTTCCCTCGTAGTTTGTATGGTGAGTTCTTCTTTCCCCGTTCCATAATTCTTATGGAGCGATTTACGATGACGCTCCCTCCCCTTTTTCAAAACTTCGTCTCCCCTTCCTACCGAGCAATGTTCTTCTACGAAGAATTCTTTACCCATTTTACCAATCCTTTTTTTTTTATCAGACGCTTTCCTCAATTTACCGTTTCCTCCCCCCCCTATGCATTTTTTCCTATCTGTTGCCCGAAGCTTTGAAGGGTTTGGTAGCCTCCTTGGAATCGTCGACCCGTCTACTTCGTCGGTACCCTAGTCTCCCTCTCACCCCTCACTCTTCTATTCGAGCTTTTCCATTTGGTTTCCTTTTTCAAAGTTACTCTTTTCTCAGATTTTCAACCCCCTTTTGACCGTCCTCCCCCTGCCGACTGTTTTCGTTCACGCCTTAACCTCTTCTTTTTTATCCCGAACCTTTTCCTAGCACCTCCCTGAGTGAGACTCCTGAGTGATTCCTTTTTCTCCTAAACCGGTCAGACCCAGCTTTGTTTGTCCCCGATCCCTTTTGTCCGCCCTTACGCCTCTTTCGGGCTCCAGCTGTGTCCCTCGGCCGCCTTTCCCGGTCCCAACGTTCCCCCCTTGCCCCGTCTCCCCCCCCCTGACCCTCCATTCGTCCGGGCCCTGTCCGAGTCACTTTTTCTCCCGAACGGTGTTCCTTTTTTCTTCTAATTGTCGTGTGCTCGGAGGAAACCTGCATTCGAGGTTCCCCTTTCGCCCCCCTCTCCCCTTTCTTCCCCCCTTGAGAATGCAGGCGCTCCGATTTTACCCCCTATGGTGGACGTTTCCCCTCGGACGTTCGTCGCCGCTTTTAGCAGGTTGTCGGCCTTAACTGGTTCGTCCCCCCTTGCCCCGTTTTGTGAGCACTCGGCCGTTTCTCCCGCACCCCCCATTTCTTAGTGACACTAGCAATTTCCTCCCAACTGTTGATCTTTTTCTTGGTCGCGGCTCGCCCAGTCGGCTTTTGAACCGAGTTTTTAATCTCATCCTTTTTTTCTCCCTTTTGCCTGCTTTCATCTTTTCCAGAGGTGGACTATCTTGTGTAGATCCGGCAGGCTCTGCGTTTTCCTCCCTTTTCTCCGTCTATTTCCTGCTTCCATCTCCGCCCCCTCGACGTCGGGAGTTGTCCTTCTCACTACGAGTTGTCACGAGCACCTCGTTGCACTGAACCTCACTCTTCCCCCATTCGCCTAGGTACATCTATGCCTAGCGTGCTCTCCCCGATCTTTCCGCCCATGACGTTTTTTTGCGGCTAGAACATCCTCCCAGTTCCTACCTTTTCTTCGCTTTATTTCCCTATCCAACCCTGACCCTGGATGCGGTGTGGACTAGACCCCCTTCCCCTTTCCACTCTAGTAGTCGCTCCCTTTTTCTTTAACTTGATCACTCGTTTATCTGTCGCCAGCGCTTGTGTCGCCTTTTCTCTTTTTTCTGTTTTTCGGGGCCCACCCCTCTCTTGTGACCACGGCGCTTCTTCTGGTTTTCGGTCCTTCAGACTCTTGTGTTACTCCCGTTCTTTTATTACGCGTCGCTCATTGCTGCAGATTTTAGCCCTTTTGCGACCCCCCCCCGGATCCCCTCCCCCAAAACCGAGGCCTGGTTGAAAGACCCTACTGCTCCTTGCTTTCCCCCTCCCTAGAGTTCTCCCGAACCATTTTTCCCCCTGGCAGCACGCGTCTTAACTTCCCCCTCCCCGCTTGTGGAACCCCCCCTTCCTCCCCCTTGCTTAAAACGGCGGAGCCCCCTTGATGCAGTGTCAGTAAGTTCACGATTTTTACTAGTCGTTTACTTCTAGTTTACTCCCCCATCTGGTTGTTTTGTGCTCTCACTCCCTTCTCTTTCCACCCCCCACGTTCCCCCTGCACCGAGTCAAACGCCCTTTTTCTTGCAGCCTCTGTGCTGCATGTTTTCCCTTTAGAGTCTCGTGATGCTGCTTTTGTTTCGCTCGCGCAACAGACGAAATTTAATTTCTTTTTTTTCCCTTTTCCCTTTCCCTCCCTCCCTCTTATGCCCTCCCGATCTCGCGGGTCCGAGTGCAAAATCTTTTTTATTGAACCCCGCTCCCCTCTTTTTAATACCACTTCGACAAGCGCTCGTTTTCGTCCCCTCTCTCTTTTTTCCACCCTCCCCCCCTTAGGACCCGTCGACGCAGCCTCCCGCTGATCTACTTGATTTCGTCCCCTACTTCTCCGCCCTCGACCCTTGTGGCCCTTCCGCTATGCCAAGCCGACGTAGCTTTCCTTCTTTCTTTTTCTAGTCCGTTTCTCCCTCAATAACACGCGATCACGGTAGAAGACTGTTTTCGATTTTTCCCCCTCGCCCCATTAGACCTTAACTTTTTTTTGCCATCGTGGTTTTCTGCGCTGCTCGGAATTCTTGCAGACTTTTTTCCCTCTCTCCTTCTGGTCAGAGGGATCTTTTTTCCTGAGGTGCTCCGTGGTCCCCAATTCCTTCTTTGTTTTTTTTTTTTTTTTTTTTTTTTTTTTTTTTTTTTTTTTTTTTTTCCTCCCCTCCCTTCCCTCCCGTCCAGAGCCTCTGACTGTTCCTCCCCGAAGGTGAAAGTCCCTCCGTTATGAAGACCGTCAATTATTTTCCAGTTCCGTGCTGGCTGCCCTTTTCCTCGCGCTCTAGCACTCTCTCCCAAGGGCGACACGTTAAAATACGAGTTCTCCTTAGAGGGCAACGTAACGGGCCCTACATGGACATGGCTTCTGGATCGCTTTTTCCCCCGCTTCCAGTTTTTCTTCCTTCCCCTTCCCTTATGGTCGATTCTTATGCGGTTCTTTTCGTCTCCTTCCAGAACCAAATTTTCTGCTTAACTCGTATAGTTGAAGACAGTCGCTTTCCCCAGAGGTGGTACCCTGGAGCCTTTCTCCCTCTGCCTCTCTCCCTTTTACTTCCCTTCTGCCTCCTCTTTTGAATAGAAAGGAAGGTTCTGAGAAGACTCTTTAGGTTACGTGCGAAACCCTTAGTTTGCTCCCCATTCTCCGTCTTTTTCTTCCTGCTTTCGTTAGGCTTTTGCTTTGGGCGTTGGTGAGTCCTTTCTTCCCTTCTTTTCCTATGTACACCCTCTTTTCTTTAACTTTCGAGGAGTACGTGAAATCGCCGACAGCGTTCCCCCCCTGTGGCCCGGGAGCCCCCTGTTCGCACGCACCCCCCTTTCCCGTCACGGTGAGCGGTTTCGGTTTCTCCCTTTCCCCCCCTCTCCACCCGAAGCAGTTCTCTCGTCGAACGCCCCCCGCGTTCCGGTTCCTTCTCCCCTTTTTTCCTTCTAGGAATATCTCCTCCAAACTGCCGCTACACGTCCCGGGAACACGGTACTCGCCCTTTCCCCCCCCGAACTTGCCGCTCAGCCGTAGAGGTCTGGTGAGGCCTACTGGATAAAGAGGATTTCTCATCTTTCTCCTTCCTTTTTTGATCCCACCCCCTTGTATATCCAGTACGTCGCCCTCCTCTTCTTCTCTTCCTTCTTCCGAATCCCCTTTAATTCTTTCTTATTCTTCAGATCTTTCGAGAGAGTCTCAATAACTTCTTCTCTATCCGAAGTTTCGGCTATTTTTTTCCCCCCTACTCCTCGGGCAGATCGACGCGGTGCATTTACCTTCGTCTCAATTCTTCTCAGGTACAAGGGAGTATCCTTTTTAGCCCCCCTTCCCTCCCTGTCTTCCTTCTCGTGAGTTTTTTGGTCTGGTTTACTTGTTCCAGTTCTATTAGAGGCTTTTCCTCTATTCTACTACCCCCCCTTTAAAGAGAAGAGGCCTTCACTCGGTACCCTTTTCCCATGCCCGGAGCTTTCTTCCTGTAGAACCTTCCTTCCTTGCAAATATAGAATTTTCTGCTGCTTTGATGCGCACTGTTGTGAGCATTCCACACGCGATCGTTTTGTCTACCCCTCCAGGGGCGTGAGTCCTCTCTTCCTAATACCGAGTTTTTTCCTTCTCCAGCTGAGTTTTCGTTAAAACCCATGTTTTTCACATGGCCTCTGGTCCATCCTTCTCTTCCTTTCCATCTCAGTTCCTGAACAAAAGGTTTTGTCCGAAGAACTAGGTTTTCCTTTCTCCTGTAACCTATTAGAGGTCCCCTTTCAGAACTCGACAGTTGACCCTTTCCTAGAGAAGGAATTTTTCCTCCCCTTTCGTCCCTTTCCTCCCCACCTTTTTCAGAACTTTTCGAAGTAGCTTCCCATTCATCAACGTTTTTCTTTTTTTCCAATGCCCCTTCCATCCCCCCGACCGGATTTTTGCATCCAGGCGGTACGTAGCACCCTTTGACCCCCGGGAATAGGTACTGACTTGTACCCTTTCTATGACCGACTCAGGTATTCTTCCGACATAAGCGTGTTCAGATCTATTTTTTACTTCCCTGCTCTCCTTTGGAATACTCGTGATAGTGAGCTTCAGTTACCACCTAGACTTTTTTCGCTTGGTTCCTTTTTGCCTGGTGAGTTCTGTCAATAAGTAGAGGTCGACTTTCTCCCCCCCTCCTCTTCCCTCTCCCGCCGAGGGCTTCCAGAACTTTTCCTCCTTCATTCGGGTCCAGATTTTTTTTACCAAGAGCACATCCTCCAGGACGAGTGCCCTCTGAATATTCTCTCCTACCCCCCTCCCTCTTTATGATGCAGCGTCCCGTCTCCTTTTCTTTCCCTTTTCCCTCCCCCTTGAAGTGCTCCCTTGTTACTCCCCTCCCCGTCTGCTCCTTTTTGTCTTTCGCTTTATGGTCGAGACCCCGAGACACAAGTCAGAATAGGTCCTTGTTTTGACTCGGACCCTTTTGTCTTTTCTACCTTTTGCTCACCCTATCCCCCCTCTTTTTCTTTCGCGCGTCTTCCCCGCACCCTCTATTTTTAGTCTATGTTTTTTTCTTTTTCCCCCCACCTAAGAGGGTCTCACCTCTTTTTAGGCTTTCTCATACTGAGAGTTTTTCCTCCCTTCTTTGTGTCTATGTTTTGTCCCGTCGGAGTTAACAGTCGCTTTCCTTCCTTCCCCTCTTCCCTTCGCGGTTTTACCCTTATCCCCAAGCACCGACACGAGACCTTTGTATGCTTCTGAACTTCCTTCCCCCCCCTCCGCTGTTCCGCTTCCCCTGTCCCCCGGTTACGGTCGCAGCACCTCTCCCTGTTGATCCCCTCTTTCCCGTTCACCCCTACTTCGGAAACGTGCCACTGAGAGATCATGTCAGGAACGATTTTTTTCCCCCTTCCTAGTT
>Ga0179593_1290140_pt1 | contig 11828 bp, 14 predicted proteins | sample CZODoug2_1_08_16_FD_185931 | JGI IMG/M metagenome (GOLD analysis project Ga0179593, IMG submission 185931) | Vadose zone soil fungal communities from Angelo Coast Range Reserve, California, USA - CZODoug2_1_08_16fungal (PacBio error correction) | ecosystem: Environmental > Terrestrial > Soil >... | reverse complement strand
TTCGCTTTCTTACGATGTTCGCCTCCGTGCATCCGCCGCCTGCCGGACTGTTCCCAATTGGGAACATATCCTCTTATCCTTCCCTCGGTATCGTTGACAGTTTCCAAAGATTCCGGGCAGCACGACGACCCTCCTTCTTAACGACCCCCCTTTTGCCCCTCGCTCAATTTCCCTCTGTCTTTTCCGTTTCCACTATCATGTTTTCCCCCTTGCCCCTCGATTTTTACTGTCAGTATGTTTTTTCTATTTATGTACTTCTTGGCTCGTTATCGCGAGATGCAAGGCCCCCCCTCTTTCTTTTCAAAATTGTTTTCCTGGATTTTCCTTCCGCTACCCTCCACTTCCTACGATATTGTCCCCCCCCCTCAAATTGTCCAAGCCAGAGTCGATTTGACAACATTTTTCTTTTTGAGGACCACGACATGCGACGCCTTTCTGCTTGACCCAATTCTTCTCTTTTCCTCTCAGGTCTGGGACGGGCCACGTTCGAAACCTATAAGGGGGATATTCGTTTTTCATTCTTCCTACCTATGTTGTTTACAGCTGCGGCGGCCGGCATCCTTTTTTGCTCCCCCTTTCCCCAAGGCAGACGCGTCAGCTCGTTCCTTTTATTTTATTTCAACTATTTCGGTCCTCTCCTTCTGCATTCTCACAATATTCGGTCAGCTTCACACATGCAGAAGAATTCTCGTTCTCTCCTGTCCTCTCCCTGACCTTCCTCTGAAGGTCTAAGTTCGTTGCCCCTTCCAAACTCCAGGCCTCTGCCTAGAATTTATTTTCCCCGCCCCTCCCCACTTCATCTCCGGCTTCGGCGGACTCCCCCTTTCTTCCGCTCCTATTGCGCTCTGGGTCCCCAGGCCAAGGTGCCTGCAACTAGTTTATGGAGGCGGGTCCCGATATAAACGAGCGCCTTTCGACCCCTCTATTGCCTTTTAGTACCTTTCCTCTGGCGCCTTTTTCCACATCATCGGCGACTGGTGCGGACCCACTAACTTTAGTTTCGCCGTGACTTTACTCGAATCCCCCTTCAATTCTTTTTCTTCCAGGTCAGCATTCACCGACGGTAGGCCCTTGACTAGAGAATCTTATGGGCCGTGCCCACTTGCCACCACCTGCTTCGCGCTTTCTTGAGACCTCTGATTCCATCGACGCCCTGTTAGTGTTTCTTCTCTTGCAGGTCCCTTTTTGCCCCGCACATTCCTGTAAGCAATATCAGCGAGGTTTTTCTTCTTTCCTTTTACTTGGACACTCTGGATTAGGTTCTGACGATGTAATTTTTCTTCATTTTGACGGCCGCGCTCGGCCCCCCTGTCATTTTCCCCTGTTTCATAGTGGCGGACAACAGTCGGTAAGCAACTTCTTTCGTCTTGTCGCCCCCCTCCACCTTCAACCAGCGCCGGTTTGTAGGTTGGGCGGATAGGTTATTTCATCCTATGATTCGTGAATGGAAACCGAACGTCTGCAAAGCTCTTATGGTTGATCGAGGAAATGTACTTTCATTAGTGTTCCTCCGCGAGGCCCCTATCATCTCTCTCTCCCCCTTCGACCATCTGACTACATCTACATCCGCCCGGTCTAGTTTTTTTTTCTCTCCCGTTCTCATCTCACCTTTCTCTGGCGGCAAGATTTCCGGACATTTAAGAAGTAGCTTGCCCTCTTTTTCCTTTGCGGCCGCAGCCCATTTCAAAGCACCGTATTTTTTTTCTCGCGTTTCTCCGGCAGTCTCGAAGGTCATGCCCCCTCTTTTTTTTGCCTTGGGGCCTATCCTTCGAGTCTCTCCCCCATCTCTTGAGAACCTCCGGATATTCGTTCTTTTTTCCCCTTTGGGGACAAGGTGCCGGCCATTCCTTACCCGAACCCAAATCGCATTTTCAACGTCTTCCCCCCCCCGGATGGTATACCCTCTTCACCTCTGTTCCTCTACTTATCGCTACGTTTGTTCGTGATGGAGTGAGTTTCTATCGTTCAAGCGGCTTTTATCTATTTTTTCCCCTTCCCTCGCCCGGCGGCATTCTCCATGTTTGATGTTTTTTTTGCGCTTTTTCTCCTCACTCCGTTTTCTTCTTTTTTCGCAGACTCTGCTCTGTCTATAGGATGCGATCGGCCGTTTGCTGTGCCCTCTTTTTCTCGGCATCCATTCTTGACAGTGTGTCATCTTTCTGGTCCTTCCTGTCAGGTCGCGCTTTTTTTCGACTCATTTTCCTTCTTCGCGGACTTTTTATTTTCAAGTGCCAGCGGCGTTTTCCCTTCCCCCTCGCTTTCCGGTTGTCGGCCCGTGTCGATAACTCCTTTGCCTCCGTTGTTGTTTTTGAGGCTTTCCTATTCCGACGCCGACTACTGCTCTTTCCTTCATCGCTCTGTTGGATTTGATTCCTCCTTCTTTTCTTCCTTCCATATCGTCCTACATGAAAACCCCTGCCCTTTTGAACAACCTGTTTCCGTCGCCGACGATGATAACTTTTCGTTTTTGGTTTATTTTATCGCGCCTCACTCCCACGCCTCTCAGCAATTCGTAGGTAGGAAAGTCTTTATCCTTTTTCTCCTCGTCCCTGCCGGATGATTGCGCGTAACTCGTTTTTTTTTCCTTTTGAAATGTCGCCCTCGCAGTTGGATAGGTTGACTAAGTTCCTCACCCAGTTTCCTGTTTTTCACGCAGCCCTCACAGCATGCATGCGTCTGCGAGTAACGTGAAGTTTTTGTAATTGTTTATTCCCTGTGGATTTACTTTCAGACTGTTTTAAAATTTGGATGTTATCATTCCTGCTCCTTTTTACCCCCCTTTTTCCCCCCCCCCCCCCTGACGTAATCTTCAGTGCTCGCCATATGGTTAGACTGCACGTCTTTGCATACCAGGTTCCTCTTACTCCTAGCATCGCGCGGCTCATCAGGTAGGACGGATGAATGTTTCTAGGAGTCAGCCCGAAATACCGCATTATGGATAATATTGTATTGCTTAATTTCTACCTGCTAGAGGGGTTGGGGTTGTTTGGGTGGGGGGGTTTGGTGGCCGTTTTTGTGGAGGGGTTGTGTGTGAGTGTGGTGGGTGGGGGTTTGTGGGTAGTTCGTTGTTTGTTTTCTTTTTTGGGTGGTTCGTTGTGGGTTTTTTTTTTTTTTTGCGGTTTGTGGATTTTGTTGTGTTCTTTGTCTTCTGGTTGGTGTTGATGGTGGTGTGGGGTTGGTCGTTTTTTTTGGGTCTGGTTGATCGTGGGTGGGTTTGTGGTTGGGTTTTTTTGTGTAGGGTGGTGGTTTTGTGTTTGGTTGTTTGGGTTGTTGTTTTTTTTTTTTTTTTTATTTGGTTCTGTTTTTTCTTTTTGGGGTTATGTGGTGGCGTGCTTTTTTTTTTTGGGTTTGTTTGGTTGTTTTTTTTGTTTTTTTTGTTTCGAATAGATTTGTATCTCTCGCCGTCAACCTTGATAGTCTGAGGATTTGCTTATGGAGGGTTCCTTGATCGATAGAGAGTTTTGATCCGAGGCTTTCCACTTACTCCTTACTTCCCTGCCCGTCGTTCTTTCGGGCTTTTCAGGCGTCCTATAGATTTGTTTTTTCTTTCCTTTCCCACCGCCTGACTGCGGGGCGCTGGTTGAATTTTGTTTGAGTATCCTAGCGGCCCAATCCCTCTTTTTTTCTTCGTTCGACGTGGGCGCCTCTTCTCCGCTCGCTGTGACTGCGCCTATCCTCGTTCGCCTTCTCTTTTCATTCCTTTCATCATGAGTCCCAGGTTAAAGAAAACTTTTGATTGCCGGTTTATCCCCGATGCCGGCATATTTTGCTTGACTTTTGCCCTTTCATGCTTTAACCTACCTCCTGTTTTCGGGGGTCTTGGCTCCTTCATGGCGATGCAGGAACTTTTTAGCGTTTTACTGTTTTTTTTCCCTTGATCACTGACTTCGTGTCGATATCCGCGTGAACTGCTCCTTTTACAACAGCCCTCCCTCGCTTTGCCGGGGGCATATTCGGATGTCTGCCGTGTCGCAGAAATCGATTGATTTCTTCTTTTTTCTCCAGGCTCATGATTGGTGGACAGCCTTTCGTCCAGAGGAAGGCGGGCAAACTATAGGGCGAGCTCTCGTTTCTGATCTTTCCTTCCCCGCCTCCCATTCTATTCCAGCACCATTGGATGTTTTTGCCATTTTTTCTCCCCTCTGGATTTCCGCAGGTTGACAGGACGGAGTCTCTGAATGTTGACCTTTCCTTTGCCGACCTTTCTGCTCTTAGGCGCGGTTTTTGTCCCGCCCGCGTATTTTTCAGTCTCCCTTCGATCTTCCTGCCTGCGACCCGTTCTGAGCTTCATGTCCCTTCTTTGTACGCGTGTCAGCTTTGGGTCTCCTCCGTTCTCCGGTCATCATCGTGCTTTTCCCTTTATCTGACTGCTTGCCGCTTGTCGTTGCCGCCATTTCTTTGACGGCTCCTGTAACAACATTCCGTCGTGCGATGAACAGTCCCCGCTTTTTTCCCACTGATGTTCCTCCCCCTTTTCTCCTGTCCCCTTCCTTTTGTCCCCCCCTCGCCGAATGAAGAACGTACCCCTTGCTGATGGCGTCTGTTCCGCGCATTTTTTTTTCCCTCGATATTGTCTTTCCCTTGTGGGCCGTCATCTTTTCTTCGCGTTTGCTTTACTGTCTCTCGATCCCTACAGCGATGATTCCCGCCAAGAAACAACTCCTATCTTTTCCCCTCTTGTAGTCGCCTCTTCCTCCCCACGCCGGTGCATTCTTCGCCCTCCCTTCCCGTGAAACCACTCGCGGCCACTCGTTCAGATGCGTCTGTTTGCTACGGCCCAAGGATTTTTTCAGTTTTTCTCTTTCAACCCTGTGTCTTTTGTCGCTGCGGAATTGAGCGCTGTGGACATGTCACTTTCTCGGCCGCCTGGATCCTTTCTTCTTTCTCATTTCGGCCGTCGGATCCCTCCGGAGAGACCTACGCGACCTGGCACCCATCTGGACCTCTTTCTCTATCTTTCCTCCCCCTTTTGTCTTGTGTTCTATGTCCTTCGCGTTGTCCTTTTTCCGCTTTTGTCGCATCAGACGGTAAAGAGGAACCTTTTGCAATCCTCATTGCTTTCTGTCCCCTCTACCTTGACCCAGTTCACACTCCGCTCAGGCCTCCCATACCCAGAGTCTTGACCTCCAACCTTTTACAAGTTAGAACACTCTGTCACTCTTTTTTTGGGCCTTCTCCCCTCCCCCTCCTCTTCTACACAGTTTCCCTCTCTTTTTTTTCCTGCAGGTTCTGTTTTTCCGACGAATGGCAGCCGGTCCGTTTCGATTCTTTTTTTGGCAATTTTCCCACTCTTATTCCATTTTTTTTCGGGTGAATCATCGTCTTCCTGGTTATCGCTCCCCTCACCTTCCTAACAAGCGCTCTCTGCCGGCCCCAATTTTCCAATGCAACCCTTCTTTGCCTTCCTGACACCCATGGGCGCGGCTTTAGTTCCGCCCTTTCTTTGTGGCTTCAAACATTTCTATTTGGTCAGCAAGGGGTTTGGTGCTTTCTCCCGCTAAGGGGTATCATGCGTTGTGGTTCATTTGTTCGCCTGTGTTAGTCTGCCCGACTTCCTGGCCTCCGCCATCAGTTCATTCAACTTGCCAATGCAATTGACTTCTCCCCTTCCTCCTGCCGATTTCCCTTGCGGCCCATGGCTTTTCTGTCCAGCGCTTGACGACAACCTCGTTCCAGTTCCACGTCCAGTTTTTCACTTCGCCTTCAGGGAAGAACCGGAAGTATTGAGCCTTACTTGACGACGTCGGTGGTGCACTCCCACCACCACTTCCTCTCGCCTTGTGCCTGATTTCCCCCTCCCCCCCAAAACTGTGGTCAACTCTCATGCCCTTTTTAGGCGTCACTGGATGTCAGCGAAGTGCCTCATTTTGGCGACCCAGGGTCCCCACGGTGCTTACTTTACTTTCGGCCGGGACTCGATTCATTCCCCGCGTCCTTTCCCTCCCCTATATTGGCCGCACTTTCCTTCTGGCTGAAGTCGGCCACATTTTCTCGGCGGCCTTGTTTCCCCCAAGTCACCGTCTTCCCCGTTTCATGTTTTTCGTTTCCCTTGTCTTCCTCTCCTATTCCCCCCGGACCCCCCTCTATATGTTCACGTGCCCATGAAACCGCTGCGGGCGGGCTCGATCGTTCGATTCCCTGGCACCCCTTGGCCAACCCGATTCGCCGATGTTCCTGAAGCGTCCTTCCTTTCCCGCCCTTCCCCTGTTCGTTTCTGACCGGCCGGGACTTTTTCTCGGCAACTAAGTCTCCCGCCGAGAGCCTTTTCTCCCTTCCTTACTTTGTGATCGGCCTGGTGACGTCCTTGGATGACCTGCATTCTGAACGGCCTGTGGCGACGCCGCGCCTCTGCTTTCAGTACCGCTTTTTACTTTCATCCTGCGCACCCGTCTTCGCCTAACCCTTATTTATTTTGCTCTCATCCAACCAGGACCTTTTCTTGGCGTTGTGCGGCTTTTTACTCGTGCCCCTGACGTCTTCCTGACTGCACTCCCTGAGGCCCTTTTTGGGCGAGGGTTGCATCGCTCTATTCCTGTCCTTTGCCTTTTTTGCTTAGTTTTTCGTGGACCTCTCTTTCCTATCCTGGTTCAACCCCGCGTCCCTTCAGTTTCCTCGAATCGAGAAGTTTCCGTCCGACTCTCTACCCCTTCTCCTCGCAACCTTCGAGTTTTCACTTGGATTCAGGCAAATCCGGATAGTAGCCCGATGTTTTCGTCGTGTTTTCGCCGCTCCACAGTACTTCTCCTTATAGAGCGCTTCTTTTTTTCTTCTTCATGCTGCTGTGGCTTTCCTTCGCTTCTCTCACAGTTTGTCTTTCATTTCTTTTTGGGGATTTGTGTTTGAACACAGGTTGGACATGCCGCCATTACTGAGTACCCCATGTTACGCAGTTATGTATTTTGTTCCTCCCCCCTTCGACTCTCCTCTGTTCGTCCACCCAGGATGCCTACGGTGCGGATGTCCGTGAGGAGTGTTCTCGCTTTTACTGGTTTTTTTAACTCGCCACTTTTTCCCCATGTTCCTGGAGTCTCTACTTTTCCGGCTCCGGTGTCCGTTCTTAGCCGCTTGATGGCGTTCCTCTTCGATTGATCGGAGTGGTGATGGAGCGGTGCTTCTCGTCACTATACTATTCCATTTGTTTCAGAGTAGGTTTTTTCTGCGCTTTAGTCGATGTTCGACACACATTTCTCGTCGCTTATTCAATCTGCGTGCGATGGAAGGTCCCCTTATCGACTCGGGTCGGCATTTTTTTTTTCATAGATCTTCTTCCCTCCGTTGTTGTTTGTTCTATCGATCGTCCCCAGATGCTATATCTTTCTTTTTTTCTTTTTTTTCTTGAGTGGCAGGCTGTGAACCTGCCCGCCTCCCCCTTCTTTTCTCTCTCACCTTCTCTAGACTTTCCGACCCCCGACGCTGAACACCCATTGAGTCCAAGTCCTCCTATCGTCTAACTGCTCTAATTCGCGTTCATCCACCTTTCCTAGAATGCCCTTTCTGAGGAACGCCTCGTTCCGTGTAAGAACCCGGGCCTCCCTCGGGATTGATTTTACTAGAACCCTTTTTCATTCGCCGGCCATGGACGTAATTCGCGTTTGCGATTTTCGAAGTTCCTTTTACCTCCTTGCGAGCCAGCAATACTCCGAAAGTCCAGCATTGCGCTTTCCTGTCTCACAGTTGACGAGGGTAGTCATCTTTTTTGGCTATTCTGCAAGACTGCTTCAAAGGCCGATTTTCTTCGCATAGGGCCGTGCCTTTCACCCCCTTTTTTCAACACCATCCTGCCGTAATATGATGTTTTTCTCCCTTTGTTCTTCGTCATTCTGCCCACATTCCCTGGGCCATTCTTCTCCAGAAGAGCAAGCGCGTGGCCTTTCCTATTCGAAGGTATGATGCGGACGCCTAATAATCCTTTACGGTACTTACTTTTGCTACTTGTCCCGCCCCTTCATTTTTCGCATTCTCCTTTATATCTCTTTCCACCTTCTTTTCCTCCTTGTTCTCTCGGTTTTATCATGTTGGTTCGTCTTCTGGAGATACTCTTTGATTTCCCAATTCATTTCTTTCATGTCCTTTCTACCCCATCGTGTTCCCATTTTGGTTTTTCAGCGACTAGTTTTTTTTGATTGCCCTCATCTAGAACACCGCTTTACTCCTTGGCTCTTTTTGTCAGCTTTTGTAGGCCGGAAACGAAATAAGTCTTCGCCGATTGTGCTCTCTGGAGTCTCTGGCTACGGTGTCTTAGCCTCAGCCTGCACGTTCCCCTCCGACTGACCTAGTCTGCCTACGTCCCTTTCCTCCACCTTTTTCTACCCCGTCGGCAGATGCTTAACAAGTTTGGCCTGCCTTCGGAAAGAACCTAACATGGCTGTCTGGCTTTTGCATCCTTCATGTGCAGGAACGTTCTTGAGTGTTGTTCCTTGGGTACCCTTTACCCCTCCCCTACGATTCTCTCCGCCGCCTGCGGTGAATTGCTACTTGTAACTCCGCTAAGAGTTTTTTCATGGGGCATCGTCTTTTCGTTCTTCCCATAGTCAAGCGCCTCTTTATGGTTTTCACTTTTTTGACGTTGGTTTTACTCTTTTATGTTGACGGCTGCGCCAGCTGCCTTATTTTTCGGTTTCACATATATGTTTCCCTAGCTTCTTGTTCGAGCGAAGTCTCCTCATCCTTTCAGGAACTTTCTGTGTTAGCTGCGAGAGTGTTTTCATAGGCGTGAGGCCGCAGTCTTTAAGTTTTCATTTGTTCTTTGAACGTTTATCCAGTTCCTGCTTTCTCTTCTTTGTGTTTTTGGCCACGCCCTCGTAGTACCTATGACGAGATTTTCATCTTTGTTGTTTGAAATGCTTTCGGAAGATTGAAAGAGTGTAGCTTTCTTTCGTTTCATTCTTTTTGCCGGTAATATCTAGGCACACCCCCCCCACCCCCCCCCCCCCCCCCCCCCCCCCCCCACCCACCCCACCCGCCCCCTCCTGGCCCTCTTTTCCCGGCGTTCTTTTTTCCGTTTCGCCCCCCTCATGCCTCCCCGGCCTCCGCCGGTTTACCACCAACCTCTTTTTCCTCATTACCCTCCCGCTTCCCCTGATCCTCTTTTTCCTTCCCCCTTTCCTTGGTCGGTGCTCCCATCGCCCCCTACTTTTTCCTCCCCTACCCCTTCTCTTCCTTTCTTCTCGCGAGACAGGTTGTCAATCGCTGATATGGGCTTTTTCGGAGGTTTTGGCAGATATCGTGTTTTTTATTATTTCTGTTCTCTTACCTTAAGCGATTATTCCGTCAACCTATTTCCCACACTTTCATCTTCTTTTTCAGCTTTCCGCTCTCCGTCTTCGTCACCGGCTGCATATGTAGAATTTCATACCCTCAGGGAAACATCGCGGGGCCCTTGTTCCGGCTTTCGTTTCTCCGGCACTCCCGATTTTTTTTTTTTATTTTTCTTTTCCCGTTTCTGATTTGCCTTTTTCGTCGTTGTCGGCCTTGAGCTGTTTCCCTGTCCATTAACAATGCCCGCCGGTTATAAGAGTTTTTTCTATTGGCCGGCGTCATTCCGGCGGTCTTTCCCTCCTCCTTTGGAAAGCAAACCTACCTCTTCTTTTCTCCTCCCCCCAAGTTTTGTTTTTGTTGTCTCTCTCTCTTTTCCCCCCCCCGGTGTGTCGCTTCGTTTTTTCTTTGAATTTCTTGCCAATGCGGCATTAATCGCTATCCCGTTGCCATTTTCCCCTCCGTTCCACTGCCGTAGGCGCCACTCGAAAAGTCTTTTCACCGTTTTGCCCCTCTCCACACTGTCCCATCTTTTTCAAGACGCAGTCTTGTCCACTCTCTTTGTTTGCAGTCCAGGTATTCTATGTTCTACTTTCTGCAAGTTTTTTCTTGCTCTATGCTTTTCAATTTTGCCCCCCCCAATATAGTAAAATTGTCTTTTTTTAATCGTCTCAGGGATATTCCAATTTCCTCCCTCGCTATTTCGGCCCCGGCCCACGACCTCCAACAGCCTCTGCTTGACAAATGTTCGCGCTTCCTATCTGACCATGACGCGTTTAAGTTGGTTCAACTTTCTGCTATGGTTCTTTTTTATTTCCCTTTTTTTCGCACCTTTGACAACACGTCAGTTGGATCGCGTTTGATGTTCATTCGCACTGCCCGCTTGTTGTCCCTTTGCGTAGTTTTTCCTTTTCCTGATAATGGGGAGTACGCCCACGCTCCAGGGCTTTCCAGAGCTTTGAATGTTAGCGCTTCCTTCCGGCCTGGGGCTTTCGACCGGCAAGCTTCTGACACCTTCCCGCTGAAATCTTTTGCTCCATGGCGACCCCCGTTTTTAGGTCCTATTCTAGTCATCCTGCATTACAGACGTCCTTGCGGTCCCCGCCCCAACCCATCGCCCTTTTCGTCTTTTAATGTATAACCTTGACCATAACTTTGGCTGGTTTTTCTCTGCCCGGCTTCCCCCTCCTTGAGCAGAGGCGACCAGGCCAATTTCCTGAAATCTTGATTGGAGGGCCTTCGATCCTTCCCCCGTGCTCGCCTCCCCTTCTCTTGCCTGCCTTGTCGGAGCTTGTCGTACACCATCGTCCTTTGCTTTTCTTCAAGCCCGGCCTTCCAAGACGTCGCTAGTGCTCCGACCCTCTTGCACCCTTCTCTTTGTTTTTTGCATTTTGCCCCTTCACCGCCGGCCCCTTGGCGAGACTCGTCGAGGAGTTCCCCTGGTTTCTGGTCCCACCCCCCGCCTTCGCTCTTTCTGTCTCGCTTTTTGACGGTTTTTTTGGCCAAGCCATGGCCCCATGTGTGTTTCGGGCCCATGGCGGCAATTCCTGATGCATTGAGCGACTTTTTTCCGGAATATGATCGTCCGGGTACTTCATGTATGCCCTCTGTCTCCTGAAGTTATGTTTCCTTTTCGCGCTGGCAGTAACTCATTTTACTTTTCACCTTCGGCGCAGAACAATGATCCTTTCGACCTCACCGGTCCAACCAGCGCCCGCTTATGGCGTTTTTCGGGCATGACGGCATCCCCCCTTCTATGTTTTTGCCCAAACTCCGGCTTGCCTACCTTACTGCTTATTGCGGCCCCCATGAAGGTATGAAGTGAAAGCCCCCGGCCCGATCTCGATCTATCCGGAACAACCGACGAAAAGAGTGGCCGAACATTACTCCCGCCCTTTCCGAGAAGGTTTCGTCCCGAGCCTCTACACTTGAATTTCCTCGAGTTTTCAATTTTAATTCGACGAATTAACCCTTTACTATGCAGTTGTATCGTTTTCCCCCCTCGTACCCAGTTCTGCTGTCCTCCTGTAGGAGCGCGCGCGTTTGCGCGGCTCGTACCTTTTTTCTTACCCCTGGTGCTTTTTTCCTCTTGAGGGTCGCCACTTTTGTGAGCCCTCATGGCTGACGCCGGGTGATGTTGGGTGACCCAATTTTTACAAGGCCTCATGACAAGAAAATCTCCCTGTTGTTTTTACATCCCGGATGATACCTCTTCACCCATACTGTTCCTACTTTCGCTACGATGTTTGTTCTTTTGTCTTTGTCTCTCGTTCAATCTTTTTGATTACTTCAATTTTGGGGACGGAACCCCCCCCTCGCGGTCTCGCTTGTGTTCTTTCTCCCCAGAAGGCTGGAAGTTTGCAGCGCTGTTCTTTGGTTTTTCCTAGAAAGTGCTGCCTTTCGGGTTGGGAGCTTCTCTCTCTCTGCACCTTCCCTCAGATCGCATCTTGGTTTTGTTGTCTTTTTATGCCTCTTGCGGCGACTCCCTTTTTATCGTTAGCGGATTCGCTTCAGCGCCGTTTCGGCCAGCCCCCCCCCCCCAGATCGATTTCTTGGCGTCCTTCTCGGTCCTC
>Ga0179593_1598420_pt1 | contig 11829 bp, 10 predicted proteins | sample CZODoug2_1_08_16_FD_185931 | JGI IMG/M metagenome (GOLD analysis project Ga0179593, IMG submission 185931) | Vadose zone soil fungal communities from Angelo Coast Range Reserve, California, USA - CZODoug2_1_08_16fungal (PacBio error correction) | ecosystem: Environmental > Terrestrial > Soil >... | reverse complement strand
CTCTCGAACGCCTTTTACTTTCCCCCCCCCCGGCTACGAAAAAGTAAAGTATGACCTTGCCGGATAGTAACCCGGCTTTCCCGGCCCCGCCCCTATGGGTTCCTACCCACCCCTCTGCCACCCTCCAGAAGGACGCCCACGACGCTTTTCCCCGTCCCTAGAGTTTTTTCTTGCTGTTGCGTCGTCGAAACCGTTCCGTTTCAACAATGGACCGTTTATAAACTGTTTTCCTTTTTTGCATTTTTTCCCCCCTCTTGCCGTCGCGCCAAAAGCGAAATTGTTTACCTACATTTGGACTTTTGTCCACCCGTCTGGGATTTCTTTTTTTGTTCAACCCCCCTCCCCGCGCACTGTTTGACCGCAGGCCAAGTCCCCCGATGTGCGGCCCACCCACTGCCGGAGTGCCATTTTGGTTTACTCTCTTTTTTACTTGGTTAGCCGCGAAGACCCTGACCGCGCGGCTTCCCCCCGAGCCCTCATAACCATTCCTCTCCTTGCACGACGATCCTGTCCGCGTCCGGCAACTTTTCCCCCCCCGTGGCCCGCCCTTACTTCCGGGCACTTTTTATCCACGCCAGGAATCATTGCTTCTTGTTGTGACTTCCTTTTCGTTTTCCCCCTCCCCAACGGAATCCCCTCTTCTCTTTTTTTTCCTGATGAAGCCTCGACACTCCAGCATTTCCTGAAGACTGCCCCCACTATTTGCCCCGGGTTCCTCCTGGGCTCCTTTTTTTTCCAGCTCACTTTGGTTCCCTTCCTCACCCCACACTTTGTGGGAAATCCCTTGCCGACACGCGCTTATTTTGGTCACCACCCACACGTTAACTCCCCGCCTTCCCCTGGACAACCACCGGAAAGTGATTAATTCAATTTTTACCTTGACCCCGGCGCGACAAAAGTGTGTTCACTTCGACTTTTTTCCGGAATCGGGACTCTTTCACGAGTTCAATGGGGTTTCAGGCGCGGGCCCCCCTTTCACCCGGCGCCTCCCTCCTTCTCCTAATCCCTTTCTGCTTCTCCCACTCCTTCCCGAATCAACCTTTATGAGAGAACCTGATTCAACGGACGTTTGGCCTGATTTTTCCAGAACTGGAACCTAAGCCTTCCTGCCGGACGCGATGTGGCTTGCCTTTTCTTTCACGGAGACGAGCTTCCCCGCTTCCCCCGGGGCCTTTTTTCGTCGTCTCCCTCGATAATCGGTATAGAAGTCTGATACTGGCCCGACATTCGCAGCCGGGCCTGTTGAATTGCCCGGTGCGTGGCGCCCCGAGTCTGCCCCTTTTCGGAGTCAAGCCACCCCCGATTTCCGTCGATGTACTTCTGCTTCTTGGCCCCCTCAACTCCAAGGTAAAGAGCGGCAGGGCAGTACCCCCAATGCGCCTTTGCACGACTTCGCGCCCCTTCGCCCCTCTGCCCCCTGAGAAGGCTCCTTCCCCCTCTTCTTCCCCCCCCGTCCTCCGGGCCAGTTCTGGACGTCCCAAACGACCTACGCTTAGAGTACTTCTACAAAGGAAAGTAAAAGGACCCTTCCTACGACTCGTCACCTTTCTCTTCAAAATCGTACCCGGAGTGGTTTTCCCCTTCATAAGAGTCATCTCCAGCGGACGAGGACTGACGTCCTAACAATGGGTGGTTAAACACCCGGTGCCTTTTTTCTCCGACCTCTCCGCGCCCCTCCAAACCCCCTTTTCCCCTCGGGGCCGTACTCCATCGCGCACCCAGGAGGGGCTTTTACTAGAAATGTCCGTTCAATCCCCCCTCCCGCAGTCACTGTTACCGCCCCCCTCCCCCCGCCCGAGAGCACCCCCTTTCCTTGTGCTCTTCTTGCTGTTTCTTTCCACACGCGCCGCCCACCCTTATTTCTTTCGCCCCCCTCCGCTCTTCTTTTTACTCTTGTGAGCGGCCCCGCCTCCCCCCCCCTGACACCCCCCCTTTTCCTCAGGTTAACGCTGCGTCTCTTCCCAGGTCCAAAAAAAAACTGGTGACTTTGCAGCCCCATCAGTTGACGGCAGTCTGCGTCACCCCTGCTTCCTCTTTTTCACGACCACGTACCTTGACTCCCTTTCCCCACGCCCTTGCTCAAAAAAACCGCAAGGTCCTTTCCGGACTGGACTGACTCAGGACTTGGGTTCAGCAGAACCCGCTCACCACACGGGGCTCCCCGCCTTCCCCCTCGTCCCCCGGCCCCCAACACCTCCCCTTCCTAAGTAACCCCCTTTTCATTTTTGGGGTAACCAGCATGCGACTCCGACGCAGCGCCCCGGTGGCATCCCGTCCGCTTCCCTTCACCCCCTCCCATTTTTCCCCTTTTCATTTCCCTCTTTTAGTCCCCGTACTACCAGTTTACCTAACTGTAGCCAAGGCAGGTTTCCCCTTCTACTTACATAGCCACCCCTCCGTTTCGGCGGACCCCCTCCCCTTGTACCTCCGCGATTTCCCTCCCGCACCCTCCACACCCCACCCCGAGGGCAAACTTTTTCCTTCCCATCCTGGACCAAGCACCACATTGGGCAGCATCCAAGACGTTTACCACGCTTTGAAACCCTCCCGACCCGGCCCCCTGGACAAGGCTTCCCAGAATTTTCACCTTCATAACCTTTGCTCTTCCGCCTCCGCCCCTCTCCACCAAGTCATCGACGCGACCCGAATTTTCTGCTAGGCAGGGTTTTAACAAGGTGGTTGACACCCCCCCCCCCCCCCCCCCCCGTGTGCTCGCGGCGTATCGAGAATTTTAACCTGACTTCCTCAGGACCGTTAGGCGTTGTGGAGCCATGCGTCCCTGACTACCCTCATTGCAGTCCACACTCCCCTGCACTCCTTCCGCTCTTTCATTCCTCTTTAAAGACGATCCCATCTCCTTTTGGCTGTTTATCTGCCCTCCGCGAGTCCCGTCGCGCGTACGTAAGTGTATTCGAAGGGGGCGTAATACGCGTGCTTTGAGGCGACGCCGTCCCCCCCTCCCCCCCTCGCCCTAAGACTCTCTTTCAACACCCCTATTGTTTGGTCCGTTCTCGTCCTAGTTCTAATGCGGGAAGCAATGGGTGAGAATCTCTACTACCACTTCCTCTTGCGATTGATCTTGGACGCGCTGGACCACTTTGCTTTGCATGCGAATACTAGTTCTAAAAGGACTCCTCCTTTTAAATCTTTTTTTTTTTTCGTCCCCCCCTTGCGAGTTGCAGGTTTTGACTTTTGTTAAGCGCCTCCCACGGACGCGGACGCCCCCGGAGTTCTTAATTCTCACAGGGGAAGGGCCGTCCCTCTTCGATTGCTCCTCACTTTCTTCTATGCTGGACCACGACCCTTTCTTTTTTACCTTCTTCGTTTTTTGATTTTTAGAGCTAGGGTGTTAGGTAGTGCTCGCCAAAAACCATTACGCGACCACGAAGGACGTAAGGGAGCGTAGGTCTCTGTGGTCTCGAGCCACGTTTCCTCCCCCTCCACCTGGCGTTCCCCGAATGATCCTTCCCTCTGTCCACTTCGCCCTTTCCCGTTCTTTCTTTTGAGAATTGAATAGCGGTTCTCGAAGTAGAGGGCACTTTTTGACTGCCTTAGTAAGGGATTTCTTGTCTGACTTCCTTCTTAGCTTTCCTGGACCTATCTCCATTGGCTATTTGTGGGCGTTTTCCTAGGGGCCTTTTCTGAGGCCACGGTTTGGCCCCAAGGGGGTGGGTGGTGGGGTGGGCGTCGCCGCTTCTTTTTGTCCAGTTCGGCCCCACTCCCTTTCCCCCTTCGGGTTTTTTTTCCCGCTTCTGGGAAGTTCTTTTTAAAAGTCCTTTTTTTGATTGATTGGTCTCCCCCTTTATACGTTAACGCTGTTTTGAACTGGTGAAAGGTAAGGGGGTGATTTGCCGTTCCCGGTTCCCTCCAGGTGCTCCTTTCGGTTATTGCTCTTAGTGTTTGCTGGGTGTGATCCTAATGTTGGAGTGTGGGTGAGGGACCCTCTGGGTTGTAGGGTGTCTGGGAGCTTTTTTCTGTCGAGCGGCGGTCTTCTGCCACACGGCCCATCTGAGTCCAATCCAGACCCTGCCTCGCATGTCCCCTTTTTTGAGTGCGTCTCGGTGACTCTCTGTTAATCCCCCCGGATGAAAATTTGAGCAGGTGTTTACGCAGACCCTTTTTGGGTCCGTCCCACTTCAGACCTTCCCCGTTTTGGACTTTTTTTTGCGTTTCCTCAGCGTTCCCATCTTAGGCAAAAGGGAGGGGTGTCTGTGGTTTATGCCAGCTCCCATGAGAAGGAGCTTGATTCTCCCCCACGACGTTTTCGTTCCTCCCCTCCAAAACTCCTCCCTCCTCTCCAGACCTGTGTCCCTAGTGTCGTGTGTTAGCGGAAGTTACTGATCTGGGTTAGGTCTGATTTGCCGGTCTCTTTCCCTTTTTGCGCCCTGATTTTCCGATTCTGACTCCAGTCGGCCGTTTTTTGAAGGTCCTGATCCCTCGGCGTCGCTCCTTTCCGGTTTCGGCACCCCGGGCAGCGGCCACGTAATCGACGTTTTCCGCGTCAGCCACCCGTTGGGACGTCATCCTCTGTCTTTCCGCGCCCTTTTTTAATTCTTCATTTATTTTTCCGGTCTGTGCTGAGAGTTCGAACTTTCCTATCACGATCAGAGTTGTATGTAGACTGGAACGGTGGTGGGAGCGCGCCTCTAGTTTTCCTTCGGAGGGGATCAATTTTTTCCTTCTTCAGTCTTCCCATGCGCAGGTCGGTGGGTGTTTTCCCGTTTAGTTGGGACGGGACTTTGAGGTTGCGCGAGCACGGCGCACGGGATTTATCCCCCTTCCCCCTCGTCCCACCCGACCCATTTCCCTCTGGCCGCCCTTGAATTACATGCTTAGAGGAAGGAGCGTCTTCCTTTTTCGGGCTTTAGTCTTTCCGCCGTATGATAGGTTTCCCTTTCGGTTTCTCCTACTGCGTGTCCTCGTCCCTTTCGCACTTGTTCCTGCTTTTTTTCCCGGGGACGCCAAGCCATCGAGTCGACAGGCTTGGGTCGCTGTGGGAGAGGTTCAGTGCTTGCACCAAACCATTCGTTTTTGAGCCTCGAGCTTCTCTTTTATGTCATGATCCTCTCCTCCTTCCCGACTGTCGCAGCCCTTCCCCCTCACGGTGAGGAACCTGCTCTTTTAAGCACGGACGGCCGCTGCTTTTTCAAGCCGCATGGCCAGGCTTGGATAAGTCACCCTCCTTCTCCCTTGGACTCTCTGCCTTTCCTTTTTCCTTTTCAAGTCCAAGTGCTAGTTAGCCCTTTCAACCCGCGGGTCGGGTCACCTTTTGATTTCCCCACCCCTGGGGTGGCTAGGACCTGACCAGGCTGATGCCTGCAACGTCTCCACCTTCCTCCCCGGTTTTCCACGTTGACGTGTAATTTTCGTTCTGGCTTCCCTATAGTCCCAACCCTCATCCTGATTCGTTTTTTTGACGCGTCTCCCTTTTTCCTGAAAATCCGCCCCTCTTTTTTTTTTCCTTGCTATTCTGCCGGTTTTTTACCTGGGAGCCCTTCCTTTTGGCCACGGGTTGCTGAGATGCGACTCCCGTGCCCTAGGCTGGGTGAGTCGTAGAGGACTGGGTGCGGCGTCGGTTTTTACGAGCCTTTCAGCTCTTCGCTTCCCTGTCCTTCTCAAAAGAAATGCCGCCCCCCGTTTCCTCCTTTTGGCTGCGAGGAACTTCAACGGCGCGATCTTTGAGTCCCATTTTAGGAGCCCTCCCCCCGCCTTTTGCCCGGGCCAGGAAGCCAACCGGTTATTGTCTCTCTATGTGTCCCCGGTGATGCAAAGGCAATTGCTTTGCAGCGTTAGGCGTGTTTTCGGCTTGTCCGTACTCCCCTATGACCACCCTCGGCATTTCGCGTATGTTGGGTGAGGGAGGTTTGATGGAATCACGTGTTAAGCGGCCTGTGTCCTTCTCCCTTTCCTCCGCGCCCAACGTACTTTTTCATAATTACTTGATGTCGACGCCGGGCTGGGTTCTCGGATCCATTTCCCTACCCCCTCCGTGTTGTTGTTTCTCTGCTCTTTTCTTGACTCAGATTCGGTAGAAATCCTGTACATTAGCAAGTCCCGTGGTATCCAACGGCCACGGGCACTGTCCCCCCCTGCTTCCCGGCTATGGTGTCCTCCGTCTCGAGCCTTCGCAGTCCCTCACCCAGAGAACGTTGAATTATGAGGTGTCGGTGCCCTAGTCATCCCACCTCCCTTTTACCGCTTCTAGCATTTTTACTAGACCCCCCGAGTTCGTAGCGCCATAAGCCTGACCTCCTGGCCGTGGCTGTCCGCCCCTTTTTTTGTGTCCGGCCTTCCACAGTTTCGCGCTTGGTTATCGCCGCGCATTTTCAGGAGAACCTGGCAATGATGTTTTGTACCACTCCATGGGACCATTTTGAACCTAGTCCTTTTTTTTTTCGAAGAGACCCGACCCTTCCGACTGCTTTTTCCCATCCCACCGCAAGACGCGAAATTCCAATCGAACAGGTTTGACCTTGTACCGGGTCAAGCGCCCCCTTCCCCCTTGGCCCCGACATAGCATTCCCCCTTCCAAATAAGATCCTCCCCCAGACCCTGGTAGGCCTGTCGGAAGGGAGAGAGCGTGTCAAAGACCACCTCACGTGGTTTTTTCTCGAAGCCCTTCCTCCACTGACCTGTTTGAACGTGTCGTGTCCCCCCCCTGCAACCCTTGTTCTCCGTTGAGACCGGATGGTCTTACGACAGGACGTTTCCTAGTCCCTCTCCCACAGTGGTGTTCATTCACAAGATGAAAGCACGTTGAGGTGTGGCTGTCGCCCCCCCCCCGTCACGGGTTCCACCCACCTTGCCGGCCCACGACCCCCCCAAGTTTGATTCCCTTTTCTTACGGCTGTGTGCCCCCCTTAGCGGAGACCCACCGGCATCAGAGTGGATTCTGTAAAGGGCCGCGTGGTCCCGTCCGCGCTTTTTCCATCCCTTTCTCATTCTTCAAGTCACCCCCCCCCCCCCCCCTGTGACTCTTCTTTGACCTCCTTCTTTCTTCTATCATCGAGTTCTAGCCCTGCCGACCTGCGCCCGCTAACAATGAGGGAGAACTGATCACAGGTCCCATTTCTTCTTCTGGTAACGATGTCCCCCATTACTCAGAGTGTCCTACCGCGATGTGACTGATGCATCGTACCGCAGATTTACTTAGCGACTTTTTTTGTATTCCCTTGTCCTTCCCCTCCTGGGCCCACACATTCCCTCGATAGGACTTAATCATTCCCCCGACCTCTCCAACGGCCTTCCCCCCCCTGAGCCTGGAATTCACTGCTTAGGGGCGTGCGGGGTCCATGTGGGCGGGATACTAGGTTTTTCGTTTTCGTGCTCCTTGTCATGCCCCATCCGTAAACCGCGCGGCCTCGGCTTCTCACCCCATACATGAGAATGGTCCCTTTTTTACTTCCAACGGTGCGCCCCGCCGTCCTCTGGTTGACCGGCCCGCCGCCTCACCCTCCCCTCGTCTGTTCCGACCCTCGGATCGATGAGACCTCCTCGCACCAGTCGGCAGCAGACCTGTTTGACAAACCGGGAGTTCGCATTTTATTAAGTTCTTGTCTTAGCGTCCTCTCCCCCGGCGAGGACTGCGTCCTGCCAAGGGTGGTTTGACACGTACCCGTTCCTCTCCCATCAACCACACCATGTCTTCGTCCTATCCTCCTCCTGGGCGCACAGGGAGGGACGCTAAGCCAACCGGCTCTCCCCCCTCAACGAGGAAACGGGGGTTTTTTGCCTTTTCTACCCTCCTCCACAATAAGTCTCTACTTTCGGCGATTTGCATTGATTTTTTCACCGCGCCTCCCCCCCCCCCCTGTCGGTGCCGCTCCTGATACTTCTTAAAGCCTTGAGAAGACAACAACACAGTCCCCCCTCACTTTTTCCTAGTAGCTGGAAACTGGCTTTTCCCTTCTTACCCACGTTCCCCCCCCCCCCCCACGAGGTTCGAAGCCCGGTTCTTCCCCGAATTTCCTTGTGTCACCCCGCTCATTTCATCTCTCAGTTTGTGACGCACTCCACACTAATCGTCACAAAAAACAGCCTGTCGAATTGTCTTTCCTCAGTCTGACGCGGTTTGACCTCCCCCCTTTCTTGAAGATACCCGCTCCGGTCCCCCCCCCCCCCCCCCCTCTTGACACTCCCCCAACCCACGGACATGAGGAAACATGGCAAGATTGCCCGACAGAACTCGCGACTGGCGGCTTTCCTCCCCCTGTATTCGACAAGTAACCGCCCCAGCTTCCGCGTGAAAGTATACTTTGACGACTGAGATAGGCACGAGGTCCTTTTTTCGGGCCTCACCCGTCTTTCAAAGATCCTTCCATGTGGACCTAATCCCCTGACGACGGCCTCCCCTGGGCAGACGAATCACCCCCACCCAAAACCCACGGTTGAGTTCCCCAACCGGCCAAGTCCTGCTCCTTTCCCCCTCCCCCCCTGGCAGCAGCATCCCGCTCTCCAGATAACCCTTGCCCCCACCTCCCTAACGGTCCTACACCGGACTTTCCTGCCTGTCTCAGTCCTTCCCGACTTCAATCCCCCCCAAGCATTTCGTTAGCCTGAACTCCTCTTTTTTTAGAATCCTTTAACGTGTTCTTCCCTCGTGGCTCGGTTCCGGAATCCCTCACACAACGCGTACAGGACGTCGTAGGTACTTTTTTGGAGAGAAAGAGCGGAGTCACCTCCCACCCTCTCTGATCCCCCATTCCCAAACAACCAAGATAGCTCATTCTTTCGTCAGTGGGCTCTTTTTGCCTGAGCCCCTCCCGGTTAGTTCGTTTAGAAGATTGGCCTTGCGCAGTAAGTTTTGAACTGTCCTTGCCCTCCTCTCCTTTCCTTTTTCTTTTTCAACCTCTAGCCGATACACCAGTCGATAGGTGCCCCCCTCGTTCCTCTTAGGTCCGTGTCCAAGGAACTCGGCGTCTTCGCACCAGGCAAGACATGTTATTCCTTACCTCTATATACTGTTGTTTTTTGACTATATCTCGGCTCTTTTTCTGCCCGTCATTTTCTCCGGCGTTAACGGCTGACCCTTTCCCCTTCTTCTCTTTCATCTCTTGTCATTCACGTGAGCCGATTTTTCGGTTACGGAGTATGTAGAAACGGAGGGTGCTTCCGGTCCTGGAATCAGGTTTTCCGCGCCTGACATGCCGTGCCCTTGAGCTGCGATTTTACTCACCGTCTCAACTTAACCCGCCCTGCCCGATCCTTTCCTGGGTCGTGACAGTGATTTGTGTCTGAAACCCCCTCTTCTAGGGTGGGTATGAGATGGCTCCCTCAAATCGATACCTCCTGTATGACGTCCTTCTTTTCGTCGGGTCTATGTTCTTGAGAGAGAAAATAATGACTTGTCAGCCAATTCTCACGCAGCTTCGACGTTCCGAACGCCGTTTCCTGCTGCCGTATGGAGACTTACGTTTACTGTTCTCTCATTACCGAGTCCTCTTGAGTATTTCCCTTTTCTTACTATCGCGTTTTTCTTTTTCTTGAACCCTCGTATTGATTCCCGAGGGTCCCCTGGCCTTTTCCGGTTATTTCCCCCGTTGGCCCTCCCCTTTTTTGTTGTGTTTTAGGTTTCGCTTCCGTTTTTCGTAGGAGGGCGGTGTCAGAGGCCCACGACTTTCTGGAGGTTTGAATTTTAGGTACCGCTTTAAAACCGCTTCGATTGGCTTTCCCCCCCTTTTTGACCCCCTCATCAGACGCTTGGTGATGACACTTTAAAATTCTTCGGGTTTTGAGGGTAGGTACTAGTTCAGGTCAGGAGAGAATCAGGAGGGTTTTTTTTTCGGTTGGCACTGTTTGCCCCTCCGTCCGTTGCTTTGTTTGGGTGGAGGTTTTCCTTTTTTTTTTTTTGAGGGTGCTTCTCTGTTTTTCTCTTTTTCTGCGTCACCCCCCGCCATCTGCGTCATGCTTTTCTGAGGTTTTCCTTTTTCTCAGTTTTGGGTGGAAGTGTTCAGTGGACACTGGATGCGGGACGAATCTGCCTCTTGGTGGCCGCTCCTGCCCGTCTTCTCCCCTTTTCTGTTGTACTTTTTTTGTGGTTTCCGCTTGGCAGCGTTCCACCTCTTCCCTGGGAGGGGGGTCCCCTTGTGGTGCGGTCCCAAGGTGAGAAGGCTCTTCGGCACGCCGTGTCTTCTATCGGCCGAACCCCCCAGTTTACACGAAGTACGCGCCGACCAGGGGCTTTTTGCGGGGCGTTAGAAGGGCCAGTCCTTTCTTTTTTTTTGCCGGGTGCCTTCAGTTCGGGTCATTTTCTCTGTTTCTCTTAAATCCTTTTCTAGAGTCTGATGATTCCTCATTTCCGGACAGGGTGGGTTGCCCGGGCGCCTTGACTTTGTGGGAGGAACTCCGTTTTCCCCCATGGGATGTAATTCCTCCTCGTCTTTTCCCTCTGACGGGTCCTCAATAGTTTACACGCCTCTACTCCGCGCCCCGTAGAGGTAGGATCTTGTTACGTTATGTTCTAGTATTTCTCCCCCGATACTTTCTCCCCCGTTTTGATTTCCAGAGGTTTGATGCCGAGTCGTTTCCGCCGCTTTTCTGATGGGAGAACCCTGACGAGAAGCTGACCCATGAGCGGTCGGTTGGGTGTTACAGAATAGGGTTCTTGACGTGCTTTTAAAGTGATCCGAGACGATCCGGACACAGTTTCTCCGCCCCTTTCCTCATAGGTTCTTAACTCCAGTGAACGTTCAGCGTCAGTCTCCCGGGAGGTCGGGCTGATGTCGTATGATAAAGATATGGAGATTTTTCGTAGACGATTTCGGACGCCTTTCCCTTTCTTTCAATTGCGCGTTGACTTTTCTCTTCTCTGGACTTCCATCTTAGGAAAGTTTTCGTACTTGGAGAGGTTTTTCAGTTCCCGACTGAAGGAGACAGCATGTTTTTTTCTAACCCTGGTTTTTGATCTTTCTTCTCTCTCCCTCGTCATGATTTTTTTCTTACTATCATGTCTCGAAGCGTGACTTTCCTCTCCGAAAGGTGTTCGCAATGTCGCCGAGGCAGCCGTATCAGGTAAAAACCGTCTGGCAGGCAATTGGTCCCTTGGTGCATTTTGCACGCTAGCAGGGAATCGATGCCCTGACCCGTTGGTGCCTGGCCGTCATGTGGGTATTCATTTTGATCCCCAAACATTTGAGGGTTCTTTCCCCCCCCCCGTGTTGTGATACGGATTCAAGAAAGTTCCTTCCCAGGTATCACGTCTACAGGCCCCTTGTTACGGCGTTATGCAGTGACTCACCGTCGTCTCTTCCAAGTCCCCAAAGCTCCAGACAGTGCCGTTGATCCAGCCCAGCGCCTTCCCTGACCTTCCCACCTTTTTCTTTTCCTTTTCTATTTCTTCCGTTTAACTGGGTTGGTCCGTCCTGGAGGGCAACGGCGGTGCACTATGATCTACCGAGGATTGCGTCGTTCGCGTAGTGTGCTTTAGCTTTAGTGAGATTTTCTTCTCTCTTCGGACAAGCCTCAGTCTCCACACTGAGTACGGAGTTTTCGATAAGTGGTCTTTCCCCTTTTATCCTTGGGCCCTGGCTTCTACGAACAGCTGCGCTCCTTTGCGCGGTTCTTCCACCGGTCCAGCCTTCGTCATTGCGGTACCACTTTGTCGAGTTATGGCGATACGATTCTTTCTCTGCACGGCCTGGTTACGCTAGGTTTCTCCTTTTCCCGGCAATCGACATAGACAATCCTCGCCCAGTTGGCGACTGCTTTTCTTGCTCTTTTCCTTTTTTCCAGCGTCGCACCTAGCATGGGTTGCCGTGCTGCCCGTTCCCCTTTTAAGGCCAACAGGGAAATTTTTAAGTGATGGTTGACTTTGGGCATTAAGGCGTTCGC
>Ga0179593_1409604_pt1 | contig 11829 bp, 11 predicted proteins | sample CZODoug2_1_08_16_FD_185931 | JGI IMG/M metagenome (GOLD analysis project Ga0179593, IMG submission 185931) | Vadose zone soil fungal communities from Angelo Coast Range Reserve, California, USA - CZODoug2_1_08_16fungal (PacBio error correction) | ecosystem: Environmental > Terrestrial > Soil >... | reverse complement strand
GCCCTCTGCCGTGTTTTTTCTTCGGATGAAGGTTCTTTGAGCTGGTCAATAGTTGGCAAGAAGTGTCCCGGTTCGGCGTCCGAGTCGTTTTTTGGCTCCCGGTTTTTTTTCCTCCGATCGCCTGCAGTCCTGGTTTTGGCGGCCCCAGTTTTTTCTTGTTAGTTCGTTCAAGGCGCCGCGTTTCGGCTCACCACCGAGAGGTGTGCGTGTCGTGCACAGGTTATTGATAATGCTCTCACCCGCGTGTCCTTCTCGGGGCTTCTTTGACTGATTGAACCCCTAAGTTGTTTTTTTTCATTGGCCGAGATGCGGTCCTCGTCACAGCAGGGAGGTCCCTCATTAGGGCACGTACGTGTTCTCCTGTGCAGAGCGTGGCGGCCCTGGATTATGGTCCTCTACTCCACTCCCACTTTTTGAGGGCGAACACCTTTTCCCCCATTTCGAGAAAAGGTTTATTACGGAAGCCGTCCGTCTTGTTATGGGATCCCTTTGAACTGTCCGTTCCCGTAATCCAAATAGACGTTTTGCGGTCTCTACGCCCGCCCGCCCGTCGATCTTAAGTACGGTCCTGCTCTTTTCGATTGCTCTCGTTTTCCCCAGGGAGCGTTACCCTTGTAACGGGGGCCGTTTACTCGTCTCAGGATATTGGTACGGTGTGTCCGCCCTTTCTATCCACCGGCCCTGATATAATTCCGGGGGGGTTTATGGGTGATAAAGGTTGGGGGCGGATCCTTGAGTGCCACCCGTAACGATGTTTGGTTGACGGGACCTTCCGGTTCTTAGCCACTGGCTTTCTCACTCCAAGACTGAACAACTTCTTTAGTCCGTTAGCTCGGCTTTAGTGTAGGTCCCCCTCTGTCGGGAATGGCTAGGAATGGACACGACTGGAGGAAGGCTCGTCTGGTTTTGTCTGTATATTTTTTGCGTTCCGTACGGTTCGTATGCCGGTACGTTCTCTCCACGCGGGATCCCAGAAGGAGGTTGAGTTTTAAACAGCCGGCCCTTTTCCCCGTCGGGGCTTTCGTGCTGGCGGGGCGGCGTTTCCTTCCGTAGCTGCGTCGTTATGTTCCGACGACCCCATATAGGAGGAGTATCCTCATTGGCTCTTCGACCTGCTGGGTAATAGATGCTATCCTTGATGGCTCGCCCCTTTGTCTATACGGTTTCTGTCTTCTCCGATGATTTTCTTCTTAAGGTTCGTACCGTCCCTGCTCGTCCGCTTCATTCGATCACCGTACCGCTCTTCCATGGCCTCCAGCCGACCGGCGTCCCCCCCTGCCGGAACGGCTTATTTGCCGTTCCGCCTGCGTGTCCTTTCCTTTACGCACCGTTTCCCCTCAACTGATCTGCTTAGGATGGTTTAGGAGGGGACCGTGGTGGATTCCCTTTTCAGAAAAACGCGTTCGCTGAATACTTTTTTTGATGAAGCACAATGCACCTCCCCCTCCTTTCCCTACCTAGGGGCCACACTTGATCGTTTCTTTGACCCTTCCTCGTCTTTATGGTTTTGTCACCGTTGGCTGTTTTTGTTTGTCCCCAGAAAGTGTGTCATCTGACGGCAGGACACTGAGTTTGCGATGCAAAGGCGCTCCCTTTTGTATCAAATGCCCCCCACCATCGGTTTTGACCTTATCGCCTCCGGGCTCCGGTTGTTCTCTTGAAAAATACTTTTTCCGCCGAAACCTTTCTCTAAAAAGTAAGATAGGACATTCCCTTTTTCCTGTATGTCTTTTCCCCCTTTGCCCGAATACGAGTTTTTTTAGTGACCCCCGACCTCTGACGGCTCATCACTTCGCTCTTTTTTTTGGCGGCATTTTGAGCTATGTTTCCCTCCGCCCTATTGAAAATGCCTATACCTCGTCGTCATTCGGTAGTTCAGAAGTGGCTAGGGGGACCCGTTCGGAATCTAACTTCCATGCTCAATTCCTTTTTCAATGGTTACCCTTGGGAGAGGCCGTAGAGTTCTCTAGAAAGTCATACTTCGACTCGGAGTGCGGTGCTGGATTTTCCTCCGTTTTTTTTTGTGGGTTTTGTTTGATCTCGAAGTCGGGCCCGTCGGCCTTCTTCCCCGTGTTTTTTCCACATTAAAAGAGGTGGTCTGCGCCGTCCACGCCCCGATGCTCCCTGACATTCATACTTAATTCGGGTGTGAGGTTGATCTCTCCTTCTTGATTGTGCTCCAGTTTTCCTCTCCCCCGTGGCTTTGGGTTTCGGTCCGCCTCCATGTGAACAAAGACGACAGTAGAAGTCTGCGTCCATCTTTTTCCCTCGCCGTCGCTGGTTCAGAACCTGAGCCGGATGAATTCCCTCCTTACTTTCCCCCCCCCAACGAAAAGAAGTGGAACAGGTTTCCGAACTTTCTTCCCCCAGCTTTTGGTTAGAGCTTTTTTACCCCCCGGTGGGTTGGACCACAGCTGTCCTGTTCGGGTGTGAAACGTCGATCTTTTGATCTCCTCCGCTTTTCTTTTTGACTTTGGCCCTGTCTGTCCCTTTTTGTTCGGCGAAGTCTTCTGAAACCACATTTCCTGGGTCCTCCCGTCTGGTTCTGGGTAGAAGTCTTTTCCGATTGCGGTCTCGCTCGCCTCCCTCCCCCTACTTACCTTTGTTGGTCCCTGTGGTCGTGAAGTCAGTGCGGCCGTGTCCCGGAGCTCAAATTCCTTTCTCGGTCTTCTGTCCCTCTAGGAGATGGCGGCGTGATGCCGTCGTCCCTTTTTTCCGTCCCTGCCAGACCGCACCCCAGGGCGGTTCCTCCCCTTGAGACGGATCGTTTTCTTGGTGGATGACCACTATCCCGGCCTTTTTTTTTCGTAAATGGGTTGAGGTAGCACTCTTTTTTTGTAGGTCCCCCTGTCTTTTTTTCCTCTTTTCGTGATCGTTTTTTGATTTAATTTAGTTTCGGAATGTTTTCCCCAACAAAGGTTTGGAAGTTGATAGGACCTTTCCCTCTAATCACCGCGCCAGAAGAGGTACAGTTCCTTGTACGGAGGGAGTTTTGACCAATTGTTGTGGTTTTTCTTTCACCTTTTTCGGGCCCCTTCGATTTCAGGTGGGAGTTTGTCCGGCCGAAAGCGGGGTCCCAGGACAGCTGCCCTGCTGCAGACACCTGTAGTTTTGTGAGCTCGGCTGTTGCTTCTGAGAAGATTGGGTTTCGAAGTGGAAGCTTCCGGCTTATTTTCTTTTTGACGACGTGCCAGACACCTGGGTAGGTCGCCCTTCCGGCGTGTCATTCTGACTTCCCCTTCTGACCGCAACATGCCAATGATGCTCGAATGGAGGGAAGAGAATTGAGCTTTCTGGGCATGTGGTTATGTTCAAAGTATCTCTTCCCTCTCCCTTTTTTTTTAGATGATACGTTTTACGAACTTCCTTCATTCCGTCCCCGATGAGTCCTTTGGGCCAGTGGTTTTTAGCCTTTGTTTCGATGATGACCTATTTCTGTTCCCACGAACAGTTGTCTTTGTCTTCGCTTTCCGGGTATGAGTTAAAATTTTTCTTCGGTTTTCAAGTCCCCTCTCCCTGATTTTTCCCTAGCAGTGTTTTTAATGCTGGCAGCTGTCTTCCGCTTTCGTCCCCAGGTGAAATCCGACACCGGAGACAAGTGTTCTCTTTTGCCCGACGACCGTCTTGCCGTCACCCCAAAGATTTATCTTTTCTTTGAAGGCCTGGACTCTTCGGTGAGCCGGTGATGCTCTTGACCTCGTTTCAAAGTCGGTTTTGCCCACCATGCACCATAGCCTTGGGGTTTCTGTTCTCCCCCTTTGCCCTACTCTCACGCGAGGCGCAACCAGGTCCGGTGCCCGGACCCTTTGCGGAGTTGTTCTTCCTCCAATGGTCGAAAACGAGGCTTTTCTAGGGGCATCCACAGCATCGGCACCGAGACGTGGCCGTGATTCACGCCTTTTTTGCGTGTTTTTTTCTTTTAACGTTTGCACCTTTTGATAGACGCCGCCATATCGGTCTCGGTACTGAATGACTCCGGTTTTTTTCCTGGTCCGTGCAAGCAGCGAAGTTCGAACCCGTTTTTGCCCTTTACTCAAGGCTGGTGGATTTCTGCGTTGCCCCTCGACTGCCCGACTTTCACAAGTAACAGAAGTTATTCCCATTTCCGATGGTGTCCGACGACTGCCTCACCCCAAAATTTAGAGAATGGGGTGTCCCAGGCACCGCCGATTTCTGTCCTTCCCTACGATATTAAGGGTTTTTTTCCAGCCCCCCCATTTTATTTTGGGGCACCCCGACGGTTGGAACCTAATTAATAACAAAGAGGGTCTAGGGAACGTCCGGTCAGGCCGGTCTTCGTTACTTTGGTTTTTCCGTCCAGGCCAGACGGACTCTGTCAGGTAGTGAGCCCCTTTTCGCGACCCCTTGATTTTTCAGATAATCGTCTATTCGTTTACCTTCTGCGTGAAGTTCTGACACAAACGTTGGTGGCGATGTGCTAAATGTGACGCAATGTCCTCCCTTTTATCGCTAACCCCCCCCCCTTCATGTGGATTTTTTTAGTTAGAATCGGGTTTTTTTTGTTTTCGACAACCCCTCTTGAGTGTTTGGCGCCCCGGTGTTGATCGGTGTTTACCTTCTCGCTATCAAAAACACGTGTCCTTTGGGGCGGAAAAGTCTCCCGTCCCCCTTTTCTGATCTGAGGACTGGGCCGCCGAGTGACGCCACTTCCGGACACCCCCCCCCGTTTTTTGGCCAAGATGTATAATCTGATTTTTCTTCTCCCCGACAACATGTACCCCCCTTTCTTCCCCCTCGGTTAAAAAGGAATCGATGGGGCTTGTCACCTGGTTTTCGTTTTGCAACCCTTCGCAAATGTTCTAAAAGCTTTCTTCTGATCTTACTCTTAGGGGTCCTCCTCGCTCTCGGGCCCCTTTTTTTTAGGGCAGTTCCATAATCGGAGTCTTCTTTCAATATTCATTGTCTCGAACGTTTGTTGACACTGTCTTTGTTTTCCCCTTTCCCATGTGCAGTAGTTTCCATGTTCCCAAGACGATGCGTAGTACTGTTGTTCTCCTTTTATAGGCGATTTTGTTACCCGCTCACCGTTTCACTTGTATGCCCCTTATTCAAACGGGAGTCTCCCCCCAAGACCAAAGGTGACACGCCACCGTCCTTCTTTTCCCTATGTGGGCAGCCCGATTCTTGATGGTGTGTACGTCCGCTAAGTGTTTCTCCTTTCTCGACATGATGAGGGTCAATCGTTCTGCACGGCTTTTCCAATTCCAAACACCCCCTGTTCCTCTGCTCATCCAGCTTCATCGAGACCCCCCCCCCGTTACGTCGCCTTTTGAGTATGTTGCGTCCGCTTTTCCGGACCTGCCTCCGACGGGTTGGCAGGTTGAAGGGAGCTTTGTACTGGAGAGCGGTACGGGGAGCGCTGTTCCTTTTTTTAATTCAGACGTTAGCGGCCGTCGTCGTGGACTTCGTGATCGCGGCGGCTGTTCCAAGAACGTTTGCGAGAACCCCATTCTTTCGGCCTCAGGTCTTTCACCTCGGCGGGCCCTCCTAAGTCCCTTTCGAAGAGGACCATTCCTTCTCCCGAAGTAGAATTTTCTTAAACAACGTCCCTTGCAGAAAGGCTAGGATTCCCTTCTGACCTAGTCCGCCCTGACCTCCGAGGGGTTTTTAGGATTTCTTCTTTTTCCCCCCTACGTCTTTTTCCAGCATTCCCTTTATCTGTACCGAAGCTCAGCCCGCGGTCGAAACAAAAAGCATGACCAGCGCCGGTAGCCATTGTCAGGGAAGGAAGGTTCCTCATTCCACTCCTCTTGTGCGGAACGCAGTGATGCGACGTTTAAAGTTGGGCTTTCCCTTCGTTGAGGTCGAAAAGTTACTTCCTGGTGTTCCGTCCCGTAGAACCTCCCACGCTCTTGCCCCAGGAGAATCCCCCTAACTTTCCCCCTCCCTCCCGGAAGGAGCCCTCGTGGCCTTTGATCGCATTTGTGACACCTAACTTATCATTTGATTAGGAGTACACGCCCCGTCTCTGTGCCGCTCCCCGGATGTAACCCCCGCGAGAAATCTTTTGCAGGGCCCTTTTGGAGTCTCTCGCAGTAGTTTCTTGTACGCGAACTTCCCTCTGTTGGTCTTCCTGGACGATTTTCGATCCACATAGGCCTTTTCCCTTTTTTTTTCCTGACTTGTCTCCCTGAGAATTTGTAGGCATCGGAGTGGTCTTTATCTGCCACAGTCTATTGTGTCTGCTATGCCTGATGACCCGGTGAGCTCTCTTGCGGCGTGCGAGGGACGGCCTGCGTCTCACGAAGACTTTCCTCTCCGACCTTCCTCCCATCTTCTTACACTCTTGTTAGCTTTTATCAAGAAACACGTTTCCTCCCCAACATCCTTTTTTTGGTCGTGTGCCAGCAACGCCGCTCTTCCCCCCGACGCTCCCCTCCTTTTCCTCCCGCAACCCAGGGCGGTTCGGTCATAGTTCTGCCAGCCGTTCAAACCTCTTACGCTGAACGTCTGTTCTGCAACCACCTGGTTTCTTCATTGTCAGTCTCTCCTTCGGCTTTTTTGGTCTTCGTGTTGACCAACGCCTTCTTTGCATTCTTCTCCTTTTTTTTTTTTTCTTTTTTTTTTTTTTTTTTTTCTTTTCTTTTTTTTTTTTTTTTTTTTTTTCTTCTTTTTTTTTTTTTTTTTTTCTTTTTTTTTCCTTTTGTTTCGGGTCTTTTTCTAACCCAACGTGATATTGCCAAGAGGGTCACCTCTTTTCTGAAGGTTTGACCAAGTTCCTCCGTTACCTCCCAAAAGAGAGCCTCGGCCCCCCGGCTCGATCCCAACTTCCCCTAACGCCTACAGCAGTTTTTCCCAAGCGGATGTGCCGGCCGACGTCTTTGGATCCTCCTTTGTGCATGGACCCCATTAGTTACACAGTTATGCTAGCCGCCTGCACCGAATTGTCCCGGCAGTCTCTGTTTGCCAACCTTACCTCTCCCTTTCTCCCTTAAGTCCCCCTTTCTTTAGTTGATGTGCGATACGACTGTCCGCATTCCCCCTACTTCGTTCGGATGCAACATGCGGAAGTTTTGACTGCGTCCGAGATGTCTGGAATACGTGTTTTGTTTCTTTTATGATCGCCCCTTCTTGCCAGGGATAGTCACCCGCGTTTGCTCCGACGATCTCTCTCCTTTTCTACTCCGTTTTTGTGTTCTTATTTCCCCTTCTTTCGACCAGCTGTTTGACGAGCCCTTTCCGTCTTGGCGATTCCTGACTGCTTGGGACCACTCCACGGCTTTTTGTTTCAAGTCCCTTTTTCGACGGTTTTTTTGAATTGACCTCTTGTCCGCCAGCCTTCCTTGCGGCCCCGTAGCTTTACTCGAACCCCCCTCCTTGACCCCGTTGGACCTTTTTCTTTTCATGACGTTTGTGGCCCCCCCGGACCCAGGGAAACCTTAGGGGCAGGCGTCTTCAGAACCTGTTTGGTTTTTTTTATGACTTTTTCCCCTTCCAAACTGTTCTTTATTCCCCAGGTTCGGACGGTTTCCCTCCTCTTTTATCTTCTGGGCATGTTGAGGTCTTTGGATCGAGCATCGTCTATTTTTTTGCGCTGCTGGTCCCTAGAGAGGATTGGTTTTGCCGTTCTTTTGGATTGCTCCCGGATGGCTGACGATTGTATTCCCTTTTGATTTCCCTCCCCCTTTCTTTTCTTTTAGTAGTCTGGTGGGCTTGGTCTTCCTTTTGCCGTTCAAAGGATCCCCATCCGGTAGACTCTTCCGTCACGGTGAGCTTTTTGCCCGGTTCCCTTGAGTTCGGAGTTCCTATTCGGTTTGCACCGTTCTGGACTCAAGTCAGCAGGACGGCCTTTTCTGTCCTTCTCTTGTCATTTACTGTTTTTAGGATTCGTTCAGAGCCGGTCTTTTTTGGCACCTACCCCTTTGTTTTTTTTTGCGGAAATCTTGTGGCTCACCAGCTTTTTCCTTTTCCTTTTGTGCTTTTTTTTTTTTTTGCTCTGGTTCGAGGGCTGCAGTCGTCGTATTTCTAGTGTTTCTTGTCCGGTCAGATTCTTATCCTTAGGACGCCATTGTCTGATAGCGGGTTCATGCCCCCCCCCTTTGCATTTGGTCTACGCTTTTAGCACGAGATGGCGCACCACCCTGATCTTCTCGGCGTCATCATTTTTTTTGATGGTGTGCTCGACCACTCGTCGTCCCCGGTCCCTCCCAAATCCCCCGAGTGGGGAGTTAGACGATCCCCTTTCTGTTTAGAGAGATCTCCAGGTACAGGTCCTGCTTCGAAGTTCCTCCCGTTTTAAGGGCGATCACCGGGAAACTTTTTTTGTTTGTGATACTAAGTTCTTTTTTTCGGTGTACGCCTTTGCGCCCTTTTCCCCAGACTCTACGTCTTTGCGGAGTTTCTTCCCTTTGTGATCGCCGGAGTGCAGGTCCGTCGGGCGGGTTCGACTTTTCTAGGAATTCTGAGCCCCTTTTTCTCAATAAGCCGTGGATTCACAGGTAGGACTTCTCCTTGGCGTCGCCCGTGGGGACTTCCTCCTTATGGTTCGTTTAATGGACCTAAGGCTTTTTGCCTCTCCGTCGGTTGTCAGAAAGAGTTTTATTTCTCGGTACCTTTTTTTAGGGCGCACGCTTATGTCTTGGAACCTCCCTTCCTTCCCTTTCACCGGCGGGTCTTCTCGTTTTGGGTTGGATGGGCGGGCGATGTGCTCCTGCTACTGATCCCTTTCTTTTTCCCCCTACTTTCCCCGTAGGGATCCTTCATGGTCTTTAGTACGCTTGCGGGGGACCGTAGATTCTGTTGTAGTTCTCTTTTTTTTTGATTCGGTTTTCGTCCGCATCCTCGCTATCCCTTCCCGCCCCGACCGACTTGCCCGTTGTTCGCCGAATTGCTCAGCGCCTTCCCGCTCTTCCTTTACCTCCCGCGCCAGGCTTCCCCGCCGGAAAATTCTGTATCACTTTTTTTTGGCCCGTCCCCCCCCTTCTTTCCTACTTTCCGGACGCCAACGTTCGACCCCACAGCGATTCTTTTGGATTGCCTGGACTTGGTGGCCTTTACATGCCAGAACCTTATTCGTTCGAGACTTTTTCTTAGGAAGATACACCCCATTTTCCACCCTCCACGAACAGTCCGATGTTTCCCCACATTTTCTCTTGAATCCTAGCCTGGTGATTTTTTCACCGTTTCTTTGTTTTTATCACAGCGTGTCTTGATGACTCCTGATTTTTTTTCGCTTGGATTCCCCCCCTCCTTCTGACGTTGTCGATAAACTTCCCTCATTGACTGAGCTTTTTCTAGGGCTCACTCGTCATCTGTTTTAAAATATTTGACTTTCTACCCTTTTTAGCGGCCCCCAGATGGACATTCCTTTCTCCTCTTTTTTTTTTTTGTGTGGATAGTCTGCCAAAATGGCTTTTTTTTTGTCGAGGACACTCCCTATCGAGGATCTTTGACGGCTCTTGTCACGGCATTTTTTTTATATGTTTAACTCCTCCCCTATTGAAAGGTTTTTCCCCCTTTTCTGTCATGCGGTAGGACGTTCAAGGTTTCCCCCTTTCGGTTCTAAGATCATCTTACATAATTCTCCCCTGGTGTTCCCTTTTTTGAGGTGTCTGTCATTCCCTCGTTAGTAACTTCTCAGTTACATTTTGGGCGAGTTTCTTCTTTTCTTCAGGCCTTTCCTTGGGTTGTTTGTATTCTCTCCGTCCAGAAGGAGCTTCTCATAAAGGGAGTTTTCCCACCTCACGATTTGTTTTCTACGCAGGCAACGCCCCGATTCTCCGACCCTTCCCTTCCCCCCCCTCCTTCGGGTGTTTTTTTTTTTGAGCGTTAAGTCCTTTCAGGGACCGTTTCCATTTTGCATCTTACCCGGTTGGTCAGTCCTCGTACGCATAATGTTTCTCCCCGTAGACGTCGTAGTAGTCCCTCGCCGTCGCGAACTTTTTTCGCATACCTGCCATCTTGCCGTATCTTTGCCACTCCATTCCCCGTACTTTGCGGCCCGAACAGTTCCAGACCCTCCTGTGGGAGTGAGGGGTTTTACCTTTTTTTTCCCAGCGTGGTCTCGGTGGAACTTCGCTCCGTAGGTCGGCGCCCTCCGAGGCCTTGGTTTCAGTCTGCCCTAGAAATGTGGGGAGTTTCGAGAACCTCAGTCGTCTTGACAATTTGTTATCAGTCGGTTTCTGTTCAAGAATCTGACTTTGTTCCTCGATCGCAGACTAAATGTTCTTCCTTTTTCTGTGTAGTCACGTCCACCGATGCTTGACCTTCCAGGTTCTTGCACGTAGTGACTCTGTCATACCCCTCTTAGATGGCGGCGTTTCAGTTTTACTGGTTGGTTTTGCTCCAGGTCCCATCCCTTTCACACATTGGCTTTGTCTCCGGCCGACGGTGTCAGATCGGTTTCTCCCCTCATACACGCCTTAGGGGTTCGTACCTGTATTGACAGACCTTCTACTGCATTTTTGTCGGGTTTGTGAGTGGGCTCCTCTTTTTTTTGATCTTTCTTTCCCTTTTTTATTGCCATCACCATTCTTTATTCGATGGCGAAACAACCCTTGGGGGATGATTCTCTTCCGAGAACAACCTATCCCGAAGATTTTGCCCTTAGCCTTTGGAGGTCTTTTCCTGGGGGTTTTTTTTCGAACGGTAAGTTCTTTCCCCCCCTTTTAAAAGGGCCCTTGGCTTCCGGAGTTCCATGGGCGCCCCGAGGGGACCCTGCCTCTTCCAGTGATTCACCCCTTTTCTACGTTTTTCTGTGCGGTGTTTTCTCGCGCCTGGCAGGACGAAATTTTGAAAATATTCCCCCTTATTTTTTGCTAAGGACTGACAACAGGGTCTGGGTCCTAAGAGCCTTTTTTTTCCATTTAATCGAGGTGCTGACTTTCCCTTGCTCCCTCTCGAAATGGCGCTGTTCTTTTCCCTTAACGGATGACTCCCTCTCTTTCTCATCCTACGTTTGGGTTGAGATCTCTTCTTTTCTTTCTTTTTCCCCTTGCCACGAACAGGTCCCGCTGAACTCGAGTCTTGGGCAAGTGTTTCGCCGTTTTGGCTCTTTGCTTGACCTTTCGTTTGCCACTCCCCCGGTGTTTTTTCCCTGCTTGCACGGCGTGAACACTTTCCTCCGGGATTTTTTCCTTATTTTTCATCTTTTTTTTTTTTGAGCCCTCCTTCCTCTTTAAGTGCCCAGTGTTTGTAGGTAAATTCTGTCGGTTAACCCCGGCTTTCCTCCTTCCTACTCCAAGGAAAGACTTTTCTTTCGGTCCCAGCTCCTTCGTTTCAAAGCACGCTTTAATCCCCCTCGAGCGAAGTTCCCTTCTTTTCTTCCGCGGTTGATCTCTTGCCCCCCCTTCTTTAAGTTTTTCCCCCTTTGTTCGCCCCTTCTTGCCCAGATTGTGATGGACTTCCCTTTTGCCAGCGATCATTGAAGCGGCGCCCGTTGACTGACGTCGAACACTCGCCCCATTACTGGGTGCCAGGCGCGCCCTTTTGCGGTTCCTCAAACGTTACGTACCTCCCGTTTGCTTGGGCTTGTGCGGTTTGAACCTTTTTTCCCCCCCTTAGTCGCAGTAACGGTTCATTCCCTGACGGATCCTCCCTTCCTTTTGTGTCGTTGTACTCTTACGGCCTTTGCCGTCTCTTTTGACTTTCGGGCTCTGGGCCCTTGTCGGGATGGAACCGCTTTACTCGCATCCTTTCCTTGCCACCCCTCTCCGTTCGCATGATCCTCCCAACTTGTCCTTCCCGCTTCGATGGATAAGTTCTTATTCAAGCCGCCTTTTACGCTTGTCTCGGACGCGATTGCCGTATTGTGTTTTGCGGCCCACTTTTGTCAGCACCTTTCCTCGCCTCTTGCCTGGCGCACGGGTC
>Ga0179593_1405331_pt1 | contig 11829 bp, 12 predicted proteins | sample CZODoug2_1_08_16_FD_185931 | JGI IMG/M metagenome (GOLD analysis project Ga0179593, IMG submission 185931) | Vadose zone soil fungal communities from Angelo Coast Range Reserve, California, USA - CZODoug2_1_08_16fungal (PacBio error correction) | ecosystem: Environmental > Terrestrial > Soil >... | reverse complement strand
CAAGCTTCGACCCGCCCCACTTCCGATGCCAGGGAGGACAGTTTCACGAACCTCAAGAAAATATCGATTGATCGTTCATTAAAAACGCCCCTTCGTTCCCGGATCATCCCTCCTTGCCTCCTACCCATGGAAAGTACACCGGGCTTTTTTTCCGTATGAGCTCCTCGCCGACCCAAGCGGTGAAGTAGACAACGTCTTTCGCCCCCTCGACCTTTCCCTCCTCGACAAGTAAGACGCCCTATGACGATATTCCCCCGATCTCAGAGAATTTTTTTTTTTTTTTTTTTTTTTTTTTTTTTTTTTTTTGCCCCCCAGACCCTGGTAAGTTTGGTCCAGGAACTCCTTTCTCTCTTATCGAGAACCCCTGTCAGCACCTTCGAAGACTTATCCCCTGTTGTGCTATTCTTTTACGGTCCCCATTGCCCCCCCCAAGCAGCTCACTTCAATTCCCCGTTTCCTCTTCTTCAGAGGGAAAAACCTGTATAACGGTAGTAACCACGTAAATTCTCTTTTCACCAACTGACTTTTGCGTCACCCGTTTCCCCCGCGAGCCCGGCTTCGGTCCTCTTTTTTGGCGGTCAAACTCTTGTTTCCCAGTTTTTTCGATTAGATGGCCGCATAAGAAATGCCCCCCACAAGCCCCGGAAGAGCGTCGGTGGTCTTTCCAGCTTGTTCGCGCACCTATTCTTGGACTCCACCTACCAAGCCAGTGGCAAGGGCCCCAAAATGAGGACCCCCCCCTTTCCCGGCGCTTTCGCTTTTTCGGTTTCCTCCTCTCTGAAAACGATTTGCCCTCGTGCTGGACGTTGCACTTATAGTTTTACCCCACAATTCGTTTTTCCCCACGGTCTTTTTCCGGTTTCTGGGACCCTTGAGCTACCAATGTAGCTTTCTTATGACTTCCGCCTGAGCCCCCATCCCTTCGCAGGGACCGACCATATGGCAAAATTTGGCGTTGATTTCTTTAAAAACGGGCATTCTTTCCGTGCCTTTTTGGATTTTTGTTTTGGTACACTTGGGCACCTTTAAGTTCCAAGATGCATCTCTTTTGATTCTCTCAAAGCTAACCCCTCTTTTTTGACCCAACCCCCTTTTTTGTTTAGCACTAATGTTCCCCCCTCTAAGAGCCCCCTTAAGTAAGTTTCTAACTTTCACATCTGATGGGCTACAGGCAGCTTTTCCCCATCCAAACGTATAGTAACTTTTTCGTTTAGAATTTCGCTACGGACGCACCTTTCTAAGACGATTAACCCTAACAGAACTTTTCCTCCCCCATCAAACTTCTGGGCGTGACCCCCTTTTTTCTTGAGCGCCTTCCCTCCCTTCCCACACAGTCCTTCTCTCTTATTACAAATAGCAGGAGAAAACGACTGGTATCTTCTCCCTTCTTCACCCCGTCAGATTAAGGTTTAACCATTTACTCTCCTCTTTCTTTCACTCCTCCTTAACTCCTTCTCCGAAGATTTCCCATATGTGCGCTTACACAATGCCGTCCTTTGCTCGAGTGATATATAGTACAGTTCCTCCCTTTTTTAGTTTTAGTAACCTTGGCCGCAGTTCCCCTTGATTTTTTTGGTAGTTGCACCGGTTATAATGTATACCCCCCGTTTCCGGGGTCTGTGAAATTTTGTTCAGTACGAGCGAAGCGGATCACCCTTACTCTTTTCCTCTGAAAACGGCCCATGGGGCCATTTTTTTCCCGCTGATTCCTCTGTCTCGAGATCTTCCCTGTCTTGAGGGAAGTTCTTTTTTTTTGGGAAGGTGCTCCTATCCTTTAGCCCCCCCTCTCTCCTCGAGATAGTGCTATATTTACAAGACAGGGGATGGTTTGTCCTTTTTTCCCGTGATATTAAAACGCAGGCAACTTTTGAGCTTCCCGTCCCCCCATGGACACGCGCGCTCCTGTTGCCCAATTTTATTTAAGGTCTCGGGTCCTTTTCCCGTTTGCGGAGTTTCCCCCTTTCTTTTGGATCTGCGAGCGCTTCATTTCGTTTTTTGACTGGGCACCTTAGAGAAGCTTGGTTTTTACGAATCCGCTCCCATTCGTCCTCCTTTGATTGATCGAGTAGCTTTTTCTTTTTCGATATAATAGTCCCAGGGCTAGAAATGTCTGCCCTTTCCCTGACAAGATCAAGTTCAATACACCTTTCCCCAAAAATTTTGACAGTACAACCGACTCCGGTTACGATCGGCCTTTTCTGAATTATTTTCAGGTCTCGTGATATGGCACGAGCCCTTGAGGAAGGGCTGTGTTGCTCGTGGAGAAGTCGTGAAATTTCCCCCCCTTTTTGTTCTTTGTTTCTTGAAGAGAGTTCATCCTCGGCCTTAGAGGTCCCCATATCACCCCCACAAGGATAACTCTAATTGACTCCCCTCTGGTGGTCACGAACCCTTCTCACGCTCGTCCCCTTCCCAAAACAGCTGGCAGCATCCACAATGGGACCGCATTCGGTTTAGTGCAGTCATTGGACCTGGCCGACCACGAACAAGGGATCCGCGCTTTCTTTTCCTTTTTTTCGTTCGAGGGGGTGACTCTCAGCGTGACATTCTATTGAGTTTTCAAGGCGTCGAAAAATTCTCAATCGAGAGCTATTCCACTCATCCTTTTTTTTTTTTATATCCCCCTGGAATTTTTACGTCGATGGTCTTTAGCGCCAGACTTCCCCCCCACGCAACTCCTTCTTTCAACTCGCAGCGCGGACGCCCGCTACCCGCACTATGGGTGACCAATAAAATCTCTTTATCCCTTGCCTTGACGCGGTGTGAACCTTAAACTCCTTCTTGCTTGAGGTGCGCGATTTTTTCGAAGCTTTTAGGTTGCTTTTTTACAGAGGTGGTTTCCCCAAACTGTTTCTCGAGGCCTTTTGATATTTGTGACCTAGTGTCTCTAGGATTGCGTAAAGCTCGCTTAACCTCCCCAAGCCATTGGACGGACGTAGTCATACAGCCACCTTTTTCCCTCCTTCCTCAAAGGAAAGCTTTCTCTCCGCCCAAGATCACTAGCCGCTCCTCACTTGCGGCCCCACACCCTAGACACCCTCTCTGGACCTCTGGCATGTGGCTACTTTGAGCTGCCTGAACGGGAAAAACCTGCTGTTCCGAACTCATCCGATTATGAGCTCTAACCACGTAGATTTCCCTTCCCCCTTAATCGCCCGCAATCTCTCTAGAAGTACAGTGTCTTTCAACCATTTTTCCCAGATTCCGCCTCTATGCAGCTCAACATAGAGGCGCGCCCTCACCTCCTTTCCCCCTTTCCCCCCGATGCCACAATGAGCCAACTCCGCGTTTTAGATGAAATTTCCCTTTAACCTTCTCCAACATCAAGGTCCGTCCTTTGCGTTGTGGCCGACTTCAAAAGTGCCAGCATGTGGTAACCACCAGACACAACCCCCAATGTCCTTTTTCAACCCTTTAGATGAATCTTCTTTCTACATCATCCTCCAAAAAGGTAGAAGAACAACCTCGAATCCCCCTCCCGATCTTTTCTCGCCCCTATCCGATCATTCCTGGAATTAGTTTTTTACGTCGCGATTCCTCTCGCGTTTAACCTTATGGATTTTCCCACACCTTCTTCCGATTTTAGTTACATTATTTTCAACTTCCCACGAAATCTCAACAAGTTTACTTTTCCAACGTTTCCCTGGAGATCTAGTAGTACTCCTATAGTTCCCCCTTACTCTCGGGTGAATTGGCCCCAAACTTTACCCCCCTATTTGCGCAAAGCTTCCGAACACGTTGTCTTTTTACGCGGTCGCCTCCTATTATTGCTCGTCAGATTAACTGAAGAGAACTTCCGCCGAGGTCGCAGCAATTCTTAACACATTGGTTTCTATATGCCGCAGAGCTCGACGTCCTTCGCCCCCCTTTTTCGTCTGGACGGCTCCCCCGAGACTTACAGGCGTTCCACATCCGGTTGATAGGTGAAGGTTCCCAAGTTAAAACCTTTAGAGGGTGTAGACAAATTCGCTTTGTTTTGCTCTCTCGAAAGCGAAAGGGCCGCTTTTGAATCTTTTTCGTTGCACACTTAACGGTACGAGGCTGAGAATTACCTTTTCCTGTCATTAGAGGGAACAGTTTCCCCAAGGTTTTTCCCCCTCATTTTTTTAGCGATCAATATTCGATTTTTCTAAGTATACCCACCGCTTTAAGAGTGAACCCAACCCCAACAACAAAAGTCGACCTGGAAGTTTTTCAACTTCGGTCAGTCTATTCCAATAATGAGGAACAAAGCCTTTGCCAGATTTTGTTTGCATTGGTTAGTCTCTTCTTGTTTTGATGGTTTTTGGATTAAGGAGCTATCCTGCTTCTGCAATTTCGCTGTGAGCCAGGGACTTAAACCCCCCGACCCCGTTCTTGGAAAACCACTTTGAAGTCTTCTGACCATAGGTCTTCCAGGTCCCCCCATGCACGCCGCAGGCAACCAGTTTTGTAGGAGCCCAAGCTCCCCCGAGCCTGTCCTGGAGGTATCCTATTTTGAGACCTTGTGCCGAGTTCGATTTCACTCCCCCCCACCAATTACCCCCCCCCATGTGGGCCTCGATGAGATCTTCTTCATTTCTCTACACCTACTCTCGCGGTTCCGGACTGAAAAATGGGCCGTTGCCTGCCGTATCGGCGTTCCATACGATACTCACTGACAACCCGGGGTAAAGTGTAGTTCTCCCCCCGCCCAATCGTTTCCCCCCGAGCCACGAGACTTTTTCCTCTTTTCTTTTTCCCACCTGACTCTTTTCGCATTGTATTCTTGTCGACATTCCCTCTGACGTCTAGTACGTCCTTTGATTTTCCCCTTTTTGGTCTGTGAACTGGTCAGAGTGAGCCACACACTTCTCATATGCGCAGTGAGTCTCTAGGTCACTTCCCTTCCCCACTTACCAGGCAGTTGACTAAATTTTCTCCTAGATAGTTTTTTTTTCTCTGTCGCAGAGTAGATGGGGTTCAGGGATTTCATGGTTCGGGGTGGGAATCAACTTGGTAGACGCTGTCTGAAGTGGTGGCGGTCGATTGCCGCGAATTAAGACGTAAATTGGACCATTCGTAGCGTCGTGCAGGACGGTGACGCTCCGGTGTGGCGCGGCTCCTGATGATTATGGTGTTTAGTTCTTTTCACACTTACCTTCTTTGCGCCTGTCGCTTCTTATCCTCTCTTGTCCTCCAGACCTCTTTTGTTTTTTTAAGATTAGACCTATATAACAGCAGATCATGGTTTCCTCTTTAAGACAATGACCTGTGAACGTCTTCAGCCTCCCCACCTCTGCGTTTTCCTAGCCCCATTCGACGTTCCCCAACTTCCATGGTGAAAGGAATCCCGCCTCGCCGCCACCAACTCACCTGCGGCTAATGTCCACCCGCGCCCCTACCCCATCCGACAACCTCCCCTCGACCGATCTTCTTCCCTCTCGGGCCACTCCCCTTTTGGACTTTTTTAATTACTGGCATAGCTGATGCTTTAGTTAAGCCATGTCAGAATATCCGCTTGGTCTCGATGATTCTCAAGGTTTAAAGTTCAACCCAGGGACCTCAGTTTCGTTTCTAGTCCTCTCTCCCTTTCAACTCCCCGGTCCGATGTACAAGAACATTACACTTAACTCTTTATAGGTTTTCCCCAAAGCCAGCCCCAGTGTTCTTCTTATGATCCTCTGATTTTGGCTAAATACAGTCCCAAAGTTTTTTTCCCCCAGGTTTGCGGAGTTGATGATAGTGCCAACGGGACCCCTCCTAAAAGACTCCCCGACTTTCTTTTTCAGTCCCGTCAAAGATCGCGTCCCTTTTTGTCCTACAAGTTCTCTAGTTAGCGTCATAGCTTCTTGTCCAAACGAAGCAGTGGCCCACTTCTTTTACAATGCGTATACCGACATTGCCCCCCAGGCGTCTGGGATTGATTTTCCTAAACCACTTGTGAACGGATTAAGGGTTACCTGATTTCCTAAATTTCTAATTCCATGCCCCTTTTTCCATTTTTTCTGACTCACCTAATGAGATTTTCCTGAAGGGATTGATGCCGCCTATCAATAGCCCCCCTGTCTGCAACCTATGTGAACCGGTCGGTTGCTCCCCTTCAAATGACCGCCTCAGGTTGCCCCTTTTTTCTCTTTTGTAAAAGGTTCACACGATTAAGATTATTCCTTACTGCACCATCGCATGGCGGTCTCCAAGCTAAAAAATTGAGGGGCTTTTGGCTTTGATGTCCTTTGAGCCGTCCGTTCTAACTCTCATTCCTGGGCCTTTCATTGTGTGCCCCCTCAAACCGATCGTCCCCCGGCCCCACGCTCGATTGTTCGATTGCGTGGCACCCCCCAGTTTAAGCTGTACTCTAAACGAAAACTTTTACCCTCCCCCGAATCACACGGATGTGAAACAGAGTGATCCTTCGCGCCTTCATAGACAACGTCGCTTCGTCTTCCAATTCTCGCGGCAGGCCCCCCTCTTAGCTTCTTCCCCTTCCACTCCGTACCTTTTCTTAAGTTTGGTTTAAGATGCCCCTTTTCAACAAATAGTTTTCATCAAACTTCGAGCTTTTGTTACATCTTCCCTATGTTGCAAAATTACCTGATCTACCCTTTTGGCCCTTTCTCACCCACAACCCAACCCAACACCCAATAGATCTTCTATAATCTTTATCCTCATATACCTTTAACGTCCCTTGAAGTCTTTTTTCGATAATATAGTATATCCACGCGTGTTTGGGAACTTTGTATGAGTCCTCCTTTTCCTCGCCGCGCAGACGTGTCGCGAGAGAAGAGCCTCTGGATTTCCACTGACTTTTGGGCAATCTGCCCGGATTGATCCCTGTTAGCTATCGGCGGCGTCCCCTTGTAGAGTATCCTAGGTTCATTTCTTCTCTTCGTGCTATAACCACTCCACCAGACACCCTCCCTGACGACATTTACTGTCTATGGGTGAGTTTTGATTGCTTTCCTTTTTCGGATAGTTTTACACATCATATTAGGCCACAGCCCGATCCTCTTACTTCGGTCTTTTCTCCATTCTAGTTCGAGACGGGTTTCTTCCCTCTCTGCCTTTCTTTTTTTTTTTCCTTTGCCCTTCTTGGCCGGGGTCCGAGCCGAGGGCTGAGAATCGGTTGATTGATGCTTTCTTGCGCGTTTTTTCCCGCCTTGCCTGGAACGCTCCCCTATTCTTCCGATTTGGAACGGACCGCGGCATAGCGGGTTCGACCCATCGTGCAGATCATCGACCAAATTCCCCGTATGAGAAGTTTTCCGTTTTCTCAAAGCCCCTGCCTTCTTTCCCCCCCCCAGCCTCGAGGATTGTGACAGCCTGAGTTTTTGACGCAAGTGCCTGTCGAGTGAGGCGGAGGCTTTGAGGAACTGACCTTTTGTGGTCCCCTGTTTTTCCGTTCCAAATTTCTTTTTTTGGTTCTTTACCGTCTCGTCGACTCCCTCATCGTCCGTTCTCCATTACCCCCTCCCCCCCCCACAGCAACTCCCCGCAAAGTTTGGTAATACAGCCCCAAGCTCCCCCAGTAAGCACTGTCAGCTTCGAACAAAGATTGCTCCTCACTCCACCCAAGGGGCAGGGTGTGGGGTGCAGAACGTTTTGCCTCTGGACCACGAAAAATTCCCGCTGACCCAAATAGTCTTGGTATTGGACCGCTATCGAGGGTCCTCTTTTTTTCCTCCTGGCGGTGTTCGCCGTCATACGGATTTGACCAGGAGAAAGCAGATGTTCCCCCTGCCATTGGGAGTGGGGGGTTTGTAACCCCGGGGTACAACCAACCCACCCAAAAAAAAAAAACACAACCACCAAAACACCCCCAAAAAAAAAACAAGAAAAAACAAACGTCTGGCCCGACAAAAAACCCAAAACCCCCCCACCCAAACACAAACACCAAAAAAAAAAATAACACACAAGCCCCAACCGATCAATCCAACCCCACCCCCCCACAACGCCCCTCCCCCCCAAAGAATCCCCCAAACACATCAAAAAAAACAACAACGCCCAAACCTAAAACTTAACCAAAACAAAAAAAAAACATATCTCCCAAAAAAAAAAACAACAAACCAACAAAGCAACCCTAAAAAAACCCCCCCAACGAACAAATCCAAACGAATTACCCAAAAACACCACATCCCCAACACAAAAAAAAAAAATACCAAATCCATTATAAACACCCAAAAATCCAAAAAAACAAAACCTCGCCAAAAAAGACACTACACAACCCTCATAACCCCCAACCAAAACCACTCAACAACAACAACACAAACAGAATACTAATAAAATACTAAACACAAACAACCAAAACACGAAAAACAACCACTAGGCACCCCCCAACACAAAAAAAAACACAAAAAACAAACCCTCCATCTAAAAAAAAAAACCAAACAAAAAACCCAAACCAGGACCCCAACCCAACAAAAAAGACAATAATGGAACAAACAACCACAAAAAAAACACCCCCCGATCGGGCAACACAACACCCCCTCAAAAAATCCACCCCCATCCCACAAACAAATATAAAAAAAACGCACAAAAAAAAGAAAAAAAAAACCCACAAATGACACACACCCCCCACCGCAGCAAACAACCCCCCAAAAAAACCAACCAAATACCCCCCCAACACAGCCACCCACCAGACACACTACCCCCCCCCCCATAATCCCAAAAACAAAAAAAAAAAAGAAAGATACCAAACCCCACCACAGAAAAAACCAAACCAACACCCAAACCAGAAAGTACAAAAACCCAAATACCAACAACACCCACCCCCCCCCAACCCCTTTTTTTTTTTCCCCACCACACACCCACCACGCACCGCATCAACGTTGGTGGGGGGGTTTGGTTGGTTTGGTGTGGTTTTGGGTGGTGTTGGGGGGGGGTGGGGGGGGTTTTTTTGTTTGGGGGTTTGTTTTTGGGTTGAGAGAGATCTTTCTTTTACGTCTCGAGCCTAATGGCAAAAATTCCTCTGTCACTTCTTTTTTTTTTTCCCCTGCCTCCCTACCCCCCACTCCTCTGTCCGACACCGGCGGTGATCCCTGTCTCTTACGTGCCATTACCCAGAACCCGATGCTTGCCATTGAAGGTGTTCGCAGGTCCCCTCCTTCCTTTCCTTTTATTTTGAAATTCCTGTTTCGTAGTCCCCCACTGTTTTTTTTCGCTGTGCCGGTGTGAATTTTTGACCTAGCCCTGGGGAGACCAAACGTTTGGACCCCAACCCCCCCTACCCCCTTTTTGCCTGCTCTCCCGTGTTTTCTTTTCTTCTACACCACCGTTCGCTTCACAAAGGAACATCTTCTCCCTACGCCAGATATGCCTAATCCGGTCTTTCCGCTGATCTTCAACCCTCCGTGACCTGCGGCCTCGTTTGTCGCCTTTGGTGTTTTCCATTCTTACACTTTTCGATTTCTTTTCTGCCGACTTTCTAGATCTCCAACTTCCTAACGTTCCTTTTCAGACCCACGCAAATCTTTCTCCTTGCCCGGATTTCACCAACTAGCTGAGTTGCAAAATGCACCTCACCCTCGATTGCGCCCTTCGGGCGGAATTCCTGTGACTAGCCAAGAGACTGAGAAACCGCACGCGATTTCCCCCCATCCTGTCTATCACCCTTGCCCCCCCCCACTTTCCCGCGCGTGTACTGTGGCGAAAAAGTTTCGGTTTTTAATTCAACCGATCCAAGCACCTCCAAGGGTTGAAAATAGTCGCCTATCAGATCTGATTGATCTTCTTTTGAGTTCTGCTACCCCCACTGTAGGAATTCCTTCATTCAGACTGCCCCCCTAGCGACAGACTTCCCCTACCTTTCATCAGCTCAGATCCCAACGTGCCCCTGTTCGGCTCTTTTCTCTTTTCGCTTCCTCTTTTTTCTCTTCTAATACCAAATTCCCCGCCCGGATACCGATTCGCCACCACCCCCGAATTACAAGGTTCCAAAACTATTTCCTCTGAATTCTTTTAGTCCTTTAGATATAAGGACCCCAACCCCCACCCGGCGGGTCTTTTTGCACAAACTCCGTGTTCCCCTTCTTAAACTTTAATTTGATTCTGGAGTCTGACCTAATTTGCGTCGCTTTCACCAATTTTTCCTGCCTTTACCTCGCCCCCATTTATAGGGCGCAGATTCAAAATTGGTTGCACGCGCAGTAATCTGCGCTCCCCTCTTTGACGGTTCTTAGGAGCAGTTACCGCCGGCCGTTTCACTCCCACCCCCAGGTTGATCGGTCAAAACCTTTTATAGTTGTGTAGCCAGCTTAGCTGTGTCCTCACACTCACTCACGTAGAGTTCCCTTTGTAACTGTGTCGGGGCATCCCCTCTACCGAGGTTGCGTCGAGAGTTTCCCCCTTTTCCTCAGTTATAGCAGAAAATTCCCACTTTCGCCCTCATAGCCCGTTCCAAAGTTGGATAACCCCTTGCCACTTTACGCGAGTGAACACCCCCCTTGGTCCCAACACAATAAAATTTCCGGTCCCCAGCTTCTCATTAAGATGCTCCCAAAGACCCTTGCCCTGGGACTCCTTGTTCCTTTCTCCTTGGCATAGCCTCCCCTTTCCCCTTCCCCCTCCCCCCCCCCCCCTGGCTACTGGATAAACCGGACCCCCCTTCCCGGTGGAAAACGAAGTGACTGATAATTCTGACCAACCATAGGTCTTACGTCCTCATCTCCCTTGCACTATTTTTCTCCCTCTTTCTTTGAAATCCTGCTAGCTGGCCCAATGGATTTATCAGCATAAAGCCGTGCCCAGTTCGTGTGGTGCTCCCCTCCTCCGCTGCAGTGAAAGGCGTCCTTTTTCCTGTATTCGTCCGCTCGCGGGCCTCCCACCTTGTGTGCCGGGCGCCTTCCCGTTGTCCCGATAATCACCTCCCCCACCGGGTCACTTCGGTTCCGTAGTTTGCTCCCCAATCTTTCTTCCCCCCTCCTTCGCCACTAGTCTTTTCCTTCAGATTTGAACCCCCCCCTACTTGTCCAACCTGATAATCGGAGGAATGGATTTAGGTTCTATGACTTATGAATTACCTCAATTCTGTTAAATTTTGGTTCTGTCTGCCAATTGCCCCTGGAGTCAATCTAAACCCCTTCCTTTTCTGCGACGTCACAGGCCCTTCCCTCAGAGAGCAAGGAGTTAAGTCATTTTTACCCCAGGTTTTTCTGGTCCTCTGTAGCTCTTGCTTCGGCGCGGAGGGAGGAGGTTTGGGGTCTTTTGTGTACGAAAATCGTTGACGTTATCCTTTACGGTTTTGGCGGCGAGCACGCCAATGCCAAATTTCATTACTGTTGTCGCTCGTGGGCCGGGTCCCCTTTTTGCAAGTGGGACCCACGCTATTTTTTCAAATGGAACATTCTGATCTGACGAGAGTATTCTTCTCTCCTTTGTTGTTGGTGCTTATTTTTTTTTTCCGATCCACTTCTACTTTCAGGTGACCTGATCCCCAGAAAACCTCTCTTGTCAAACCCCACACACTGGCCCAAGGCCCAAACCCTCCTGGCAGTTTCCTTTTCCGGCGTCCTTCTCCCCCTCCCGCCACAAAATTTCGTGTCGACCCGGGTTGTCCCACCCACCCCCCCTCAGCACGACGGCCTCCCACTCTCTCTCCTCCCGATGTACAACTTCAACCCTCTTTGGACTGGTTTTTCTTCCGTCAAAACTCTGGCAGTGAGGGTGTTCATCCCTGAGCAGAATTCTGGGCTGTTTCGCTTCTCTTTTTTTTCAGCTGCATGCACTTCCCTCCGGCCCAAGTTAACCTCGTCTGTCATAGGAACCTGTTCCACCCACAGGGCCTATTTCCCCTCCCTAGCGTTCCACCCGAAAGGTGCCCCTCCTGCGTGAGTACAAGTCGCCCTTTCTCGAGGAGTCCCTCTTTTTGGCCAA
>Ga0179593_1387152_pt1 | contig 11829 bp, 11 predicted proteins | sample CZODoug2_1_08_16_FD_185931 | JGI IMG/M metagenome (GOLD analysis project Ga0179593, IMG submission 185931) | Vadose zone soil fungal communities from Angelo Coast Range Reserve, California, USA - CZODoug2_1_08_16fungal (PacBio error correction) | ecosystem: Environmental > Terrestrial > Soil >... | reverse complement strand
CGCTCCCCCCCCACGGGGGTGACACGTTCCCCCCGCACGTCCGCGCTCAGCTTGACTACTTCCTTCCTCCACTACCTTTGTTTTTACACGTTTTTTTTGTACCTCTTTGACGAAACTTATCCTTGAGTTAACACATTATCACTTTCGGAGTGCTTGTTGGTCTAACCCCCGTCCCCCGTACCCCAATGTTTCCATGTACCCCATGTTTATGTCTATCCGGGCTGGCTTGCACTGATTCTTTTTAATGCGGCGTTCTTGATGTCTGGCTACGCCATCCTCAGCCCGATAAATTCCCTCAGCCATTTCTTTCTGCCCTTGTGTTTTAATGAGCCGCGGCCCTCATGAAATTTCCCTGCCTCAGCCCTCATTTTCCGTCCCCCAGAGGTCTATGACCCCCCCTGACCATATCTGCTCATTTGTTTCGTTGCCTGCCTCTTTACAACGATCGCCTGCCTTCTTCTTGCCGGGACCGGGAGGCCTTTTGCCATTCATCCGTTCACTTCCCTCCTAAGCCCCCCCTCCATTATGGTTTTGGAACGTCATCCCCCTGTCTACGGGCTCTGACTTAATTCATTTGTTGTCATTTTCGTTCAGGCCATGGCGTACGGCTCCGCGTTCCCCCAGCTGAGTTGATCGTCCCTTCCTTTCTCATGGCGGTTGCGCACTTTCAGCGCCATTTCAGCCGCAGCCCGCTTTTCGAAGCGCTAGTGATTGTTTATGGCGATCCATTTCCAAGAGTCTTTTGAGGCGTACGGTTAAGCATCCCCCCCCCCCCCTGCTTTTTCCCATCCATCGGAAGCGTACCTGCTGGGGGCCGTGCAGAAAGGTTCTCCCGATGGCGCTGTCTAAAGGATTTTCCCAATAAGGACATCAAGATTGTTTGTCATTGGCTCTTGCTTTTGGTTTTCCCCTGCCCAGTCTCTCCTTTTCGCCATTTCCGTACACGCAACGTTTTCCCACGTCGTTTTGTTAAGATCACCCGAGGCCCCTGATAATTTCAAGGAGGCGGGTTTATTTTTTCTGTTTTGTTTCCTCACGGATTCCCCCTTCGGGCAATACCTTGACATCGCTCCGTCCCGCACTTAGTTTTGCCTTGGTCACACCACTCCCTCATGTAGATCGGCCCTTTTCCTTTTTAGTGTGGTTTTCCCTCTTCTTTTCCACTTCTGAGAGTCGGTATTGACCGATCTCTATTGTTAGGACCTTTCTGGTTCCCAACTAGGCTGGTTGACCCCATTTTTCCTCCCTGGAATTTTTCCACCCCCAATGTGCCTTTTTACCCCGCACTGAAGCTACGATTCGTTTTCTAGGGTGTTTCTCCCTTTGCAGCCCCCGACGTGGCGCTTGCACAAACCTTTGTTGCACCCCAGAGTTTGCCGGATTTTTTAACATTATCAGGGGCTCCTTCTGACGGTCGATCTCCTTTCACCGCCTTCCTGACACCCGGTCTTGGTGAGATGACGACCCTGTAAACTTCCCCCCCCCTCCCTCCTTCATTTTCTCTCTTAATTGTTCGATAGTTGGTGTAACATGGAAGAACAGTCCCCCCCGAAGACCGGCCGCGCCCTGCCAACGTTAGTCGCCGGGTTGGGGGTTTGCACCCCAATGTCGCCCCCCTCTGCGGGTATGTTTTGATCCCCGTTATTTTTTCAATTTCTTTTAGAAGTTGGCTCCGGTGCAATAAGTTCTTGCTTCCTGTCCCCCCTCACTTTTCGAAAAGCTTGGTATACTGATAGCGAATCTTTTCGAAGTTGTATCCGTCCCCGCCGTCTGGTGCGTCAAAGTCACCACCTTTTTTTCCTTAAAAATATTAGTTTTCCCCCTGTTGTTTTGTCTTTTTTATTTGGAGTGACCAATAGGTCAGTTTTCGTATGCACATCTTTTCCAAGTTCATGGCTGGCGCGTTTGGACGGTCATTTTTAACGCTGTCTTTTGTCCATTGCGTCCTTCTGAGTCAAGCTTGCGATGTTTTGTCCCCAGCGTGAATGTGAGCGTAACGTTTTTTTCTCCACCGCGCTCGAAAGACAGAGTAGATTTCGTTCCAAAGGTCCTGTTCTTAATGTCGCCTCCTGTTTTTACATGTTCCGACTCCAATTCTCTTCTAACTGCTCCCTCCTACGTTTTTCTGAGGGCGGCTCGTCCTCAGCAATCCACAAATTTCTTCCTTAACATTCTCAGATGCCCTTTGATCATTTCTCGTTATTTGCGGGCCGAAGGTTTTTTTGGTTGCTTCCCCGTAAAACGCGCCATGACTCTGCTCGCACTCACACGGTGCCCTTCAGTGCACGGTGGTTTCATCCCCACACTTACACGCTCTAGTGACTGCCCGCCGGTTTCCCGTTGTTGTTCCTATTTCGTTTACGGTTCCCCCGGTTCCTTTTCCAACCTTTTTGCAATAGAACAGGAACGTTCACCCCACCAATATCTTTTTCGAACGTTCCGTTTTTCCTGTTTGCCTTTGAGCCCCCTTGCTATATCCTTGGACAGTGGTTCGCGATCCTATCTGATTTCCTAAACGCCCTCTGCACCTCTTGCCGGATGAAGTTTTTCCCCCTTCGCTTGATCTTTTCACTTCACAATCCCTGTTGACGCGGGATCCGTATTACACGGCTCACTTGTGGCAATCCGTTTTTTTTATCCCCCTTGTCATGAAGGCTCCAAGCGGTCCCTTGTTTTCCGTTGTGTTTCACGGTACCAAACTTATAGAAACCTTCCTCTTTACCCGTATTTTGCTTTGCGGTTCTCCCCAGTAATTGCTATCCCAAGAACCTTCCCCCGTCAGTGTACTGTTTCCCCCAACCCCGGGGACACCCCTGCCAAGTTTTTTTCCAGGTGACCCCCACCCCGTGTCCATACTTAATCAGGATCGACCTTGCAACATTTTGTTTCGCGCCCTCGGTTCTGTCTGGCCCTCTTTCCCACCACTAACTCACAGGACTTTTCGACTAAGAATTCACATGGCGGGCGGCCCCCCACAGCTCTTTGGAACTAATTGTACTACGATTTCGGTGCAGAGGTTTTACCGGCTTGTACCCAAGATCTTTATTTCAATTACCCGATTGAAAATCCGAAAATCTTTTTCTACACACCTTTCCCTCCCCCCGGCGAGCAAGATTCAGGTTGTTCTGCGGTCTGGTCACGGAGTTTCCCTGGTTCCAGTCTCCTTGAGGTCAGTCATTACTGCCCCGTTTACCTTCTCCAACACCCTTTGGAAAACCCGCTCCTTGTTCTTGGTTTTTTGTCTTTTTTGAACCAGGACCTCCTTGCGCATTCAGCTTGGTGATCGGAACATTGTTTACTCCTTACGTTTTCCTTTTCCCCCCCATACGTTCAGGGTTTGCAATCGGGAGTCTGGAAGTTTATATTCGCCTCCTCTTCCCGTCTGTCCCATCGATTTTGGCCGCCGCAGTTTTTTTTTTCCTTCCTTCGTTATGATTTCTCGTCCCAATTTTGTTGATCTTCCTGTCCCGGCGGCGTTTCGAACCCCTGGCTCGACAACTCCAATGACTTCGGCAACAAGCTTCTGTCACTTTCGGTGTTCTTTTTTTCCCCTTCCGTTCGGGTGGTTTGCCCCCGCCTGCGAAAGCTTGTCACGAGCGCCCAGAACCGTCTCCAATCGGACAAGGGTGAGTTTCCCCTCTTTTCCCTGCCTTCACCCTTGCCTCGTGCTCATTTTGCTCAAAGTGGGTTCCCTGTAGTTAACTTCGGATCTGACTCATTTTTGCTCCGCATCGGTTCCCCTTCCCCTCCCTGGATTGACCTTCGCATTTTGGTTTCAGCCCCGCAGAAACATTTCATGTTTTCGCTACCCAAAAGGTATGTTTAAGACTTTTTAGTGTTTTAGGTTCTATCTTTTTTGTTCGGCTTGTTTTCCTCTCCGTCGCCTTCCCTTCACCAGTCCGCCGTCCCAGCTTATCCTCGGGGCATGAACGTTTTCGTTCATTTTCATTCGTGCGCGTGCCCTCAAAGTCTGAGCAGGACTTTAAAACCCTCCCTTTTCAGCCGAGCGCTCTACTGCCAATATGGTTCCACTTAATCCCATTTTCTTTCTTAGTGCTGGGTCCACAAAAGTTCTCCCTCCCTCGTTGGTTCGTTTCTTTCACCCTTGTTCCGGACCGTCTTCAACGGACGCCGGGTGCGCCCGGCACACAGAACTTTTTTTGCAATCGCACCCTTTTCAATTCCGGAAACTTTCAGATGGAATTGTTTGGCTCGCCCCCCACTATTGTACCACTATTTTTTAACTCTTGGCGTTTGAGTTCCATTTTCCTCCCTGTGAAATGTTTGATCCTTCTTCTCTCTCGTGTTGTTTTTTCGAGCTCAGAAAACGGACTTTTCCCTGTTGCGGGAACACTGGACCACTTGAGAAAAGTCTTTTTCTTGCGCTTTCATCCCTTTACTTTCCTATCCCCCGATGAATTCGTCCCGATTAGGCCCTTCCTTCTTTGTGCCGGGGGCTTTTCCCTTTTCCCTTTTCCCGCTTTTGTGGCTTGAAACCATCGTAACCTATCCCCGCCGTCGCCGATACAGCTTTTGGGTGACCATCTGCCATCCCCTCATTATGGTGGGTTTTTGCATTTATCCCCCCCTTTGCGTAGTTTTCTCGGGTTTATTTTCTAAACGGTTATGATTTTGAGGAGAATCGTAGGATGGTTCTTATTCGACTCGAACTTGCCTCAACAATCCCTTCTCGAGTCCTGCTTGGTCAATTGAGTACTGGCGATTTTCCCCGGTCCAGAATTCCCTTCAAAGAACAGAACCCTGGAAGAAGCTCCTCCCCCCTTAAACCCCTGATTTAGATGCCCTTTCCGATTCGTCTTCGTTACCTTCTTGGCTTTCAGCCCGTGCTACTTCCTTCAGGATTCACTTCGCCCTCCGGGCCCATGCGCGTTCAGTCGACTGATTTATTTTACTTTCCCCTGCCCCGACTTTCACAGTAAAAGTCCTTTTCTCAGGGTGTCCTATAGCCTTGGTTTTCCTTTGAAACTCTTGTAGTCGCATTGGTGGTCTCGTTTAAGTTTTTAGCAATTTGGTCGTTTCGTTCCATTTGGGTACTCTTTCCTTTTATATGGCGGTAGTCCGAGCGCCTCCGGAGCCGGATTCCCACTGACGCGGTGTCCTAATCTCCCTTGCGTGACTCGTTGGTTCTTTTTCCGATTCGGAATCGCCGTTTCGGGGTTTCTGACTTCTCACGCGAACTCCGTGCGAGTCTCCTCCCCGTCAGAGTAAGGGGTCCGGCGTGTCCTGGCCCCGTGTGCCAGAGGGGTATAGATATGTTTATTAAGTTTCCAAGTCACGGATAACGATTGCTTCTCCTGCCGTGCGTTTTTTCGGTTTTTAGTTTCATTTTTGTATACGGTCGTATTTCTTAAAGGGCACTTCACTCCGTGCGGGGCGACCCGTTGGTTTTCTGTTGATCTCTGTCTTCTCACATGCTTACTGAGCCCTCGCTGTTGTATGTTGATTTTTTATTCTAATTGGGGACAACACCTAAGCCCTCCCCTAATGCTCCCCAGGACTTCAGAATGTTATAAATCATACCCTTGTACTGTTCAATTGGAAATCTGCCTTTTTGTTTGTACTTAGATCTGTCAGTAGCTTTGTCTTCTTCCTCCGTCGGTCGTTTTGAATTGCTGACCGCTTCCCTTCATTTGTTTTGCTTACAGTCGGATGGTTAAACCCTGCGTTGAAGATTCGCCCGGAATTGTGAGCTTGTGTTTGCGCCTCCCTTCTTAACAACGCCTTTTGTCAAGTTTTTCTCCGTCCCGGTTCCTTTTTTCTTGGTTTTTTTTTCTTGCACATCCGACTTTTCGCTGCGCCAAAAAAAACAATGCGACTGTGCATGCATACGTTTAATGGGACCTTGTCCCCCCCTGCACCCAGCTGGGGTTTCCTTTTTCCTGTGTCCATTCCTAGCGTTACGTTTTCTGTAACAGGAAAGTCAAAACACGTGCATTATTGCGGTTTCCACTGGCCAACCTTCCACCCAAACTCCCCCTGCCATTTCGTCCTTGACCCGAGCGGTCCTGTTTATCTTTGGACCTTCTACGTTTTGACGAAAACGTTCCAACGAAGATTCCCCTTTTATCATTTCTAATAGGTCGCCGCTTTCTTTTACCTTTTGTAGACCGGTTGGTCACCTGCCGGTCCGTCGTCCCGTTGTTATTTTTCACGGGTAGTGATGCGACACGCTTTTCACTCTTCTGTCCAAGAGTGTTTTCCAGCTTGCTATTTAATCCTCCCGAGCACTTATTGCTCCGTCCCTCGTCTTGGACTGTCCCCGCCAACGGGAAACCACCTTCGATTGCTCGGAAACCGAGGGAATTTGGCCTTTCTTCTTCGAGCCCGATGTGAGCGCACGGACCCTTCTGATAGACGGCTATTCCATCCCCCCCTATGCTGGACTTCTCCACTTGACTCTTTTTTTTTTCATTGCCGCACCATGTTTTCTCCTTTTTTCCACACTGATGAAGATGATGCCTGGTTTTGTATTTGCATCGTGTCAAAGGTGAGCTGTCCAGGACGTCGATCTGCCGCAAGAAGCTCGCTCTGAGGAACTTCGATCCGTCTGTTGAACTCCTTTGCTGTTCGGAAGTAATGTTTCCAGCCCATACCCTCCCCTTTTGTGTTTGACTTTATTGCCTTACGTCAATCCCCTTCCCCTGAGGACGGAACTTTCATGGCTCATTGATCAGTTCCGGTGCGCTTTTCCCGTGATTGTGGTTTGCCTCGCCCGTCCCTGGCCCTTACACCCCTCTTTCCACTAAACTAGGGGTGGGAGACGACCGGCGGGTGGTCGAATTAATCACACCCGTGTATCTACCGCTGTTTTTGTTTAGAAGTGTTCCTGGTGCGTGATGGTCTGCCTAAATGGCTTTCTCGTGTTGCCACTTATTCAATCATCCCCGACCCTTCCAAAAACTGTCCCGATAGTCGGAGAAATGGTAAGTTTATGTAGGCCCCCCCCCCTTCGATAATCGTGTTCATCCGTTTTTTCATTGAGCTTCTCTCTTACTCCTACTGCAACAGCTTCCCCCCAAAGGACGCCTTGCGGACCCTTAGAGTATAAGCGGGTCATGATGCAGGCGGCCCACACAAGTGGTCCTAAGATTTCGGGACCCAGCGCCCCGCCCCCTTTGTGCAATTCCCACAGTAGAGTGGGCCTTCTCCAATTTGGTCCTTTTTTTCGTTTTTGCCCGGTTCGTCTAGTCCTTCTTACAATTCTCTCTTCAACATTCCGCCTGGCGTTTTCCTTTCTTGTGACTTGTGTTCGCCTAAACCTGATCCCAGCCGTGCCAGATTCTATTTGTAAACTTGGACAATTCCTTTCGCCCCTTTCTTCGCACACCCCACAAACCTTTTTACCCTCCCTTTTTTCATTCCCCAGTTGTGCTCCGCCTTGTTTTCCGGTTTGGAAAGCTATTCCCCTTCTTTCACAGTTAGGACCCTGTTGTTTGATCCAACCATCCCCAATACAATTTTCCCTTTTGTTCAACCATCCATTTCCCTCCCCAGTCGGGGCACTTTTACAACCCCTCCTTTCGTCAATACCTTTATCCGTTTAATACCACGGCCTCTCTCGATACACCCTCACTCCGCGGTCATATTGCCTGTTTGCTGTAACGTTATGATCCCCCGGAGGGTACAGTTAGACAATTTCAGACTTATCCCACTGTTCCCCTCCACTCTCATCCGCCAAAACTTCCAACATGCGGTGTTGACACCCCGCTTAAAGCCTGTTCCTTTTTTTGAGGTTTAAGCCTTGGCGCCCGAGTTTTTGAGCTTAACTCCCGCGACCGCTTGGTTCTCCCACATCTTCCCCCTCGATCCGTCAACGTTCTCCGGGAAGCAATTTGTAGAGTCGTTCTTCTCTCAATCCGGTGAGTTCTTTTCTGAGGTTGTTTTAGGACCTTCTCGTGTTTATTTTTCGTCTGCCGTTGTTGATCGCTTTCTGGTCTGATGGGCCTTTTCTAGTCCACAATCCATACCAAGTTTCTTCAGATTTTTGTTTTTTGGAAATGTCCGTGTGTGTCCTTTACCTTTTTTGCCCTCCGGAAAGATGGTCCCTGAGCGCGTCCTGGGTTACATGCTGCCGATCCCTTTCTCCTGTACTTTGTGATGCTTAGTCCCTTTCCTAGGTTCCCCTCATTTTCGTGCAAGCCTCCCACAAACGTTTTTTCGTACCCTTGCGTCTGTCTTTGAATCGCAGATGATCATTTTTCTGAGGCCTACGCCTCGGTTTTGCGCCTGTGAATGCTTTTTTTTGTCCATTGCGTTGACTGTCAAGGTTCCACCCGTGTAAGACGAATTTCTAAAGAATTTTTTCCTCAGAACCCCTCTTGTTAGGTACGGAGTTCCTCTTTCCCTCGTGTTGCCTGAGTCTAGCCGAAGCTCTTCCAAGCAGTTTTAGCGGTAGGACCTTCGGGGCCTTTTTCTCGTTCGCTTCAGTGTTGCTCCAGCCCCCGTTTTGCTTTTTTTCCACCCCCCATCCGTGCAGACCGAGTCCAAGCAGTTCACCTGCGTCATTCTGCCACCTTAATCGCCCTTTTCTTTGGTCCCCCAAACGGCGTCCCTCTGAACCCTCCTTGATAGTGGTTTCAAGTTCATCTTTTGCTTAAACGATTTGGCGTACCACCCCTCCAAGGATCCCCCAGCCGGACCAATTGATTTTACGTGGCACCGGCATCTGTGATCGCGAACGAAGGTGAAAGATTGTTTTCTTCGTTGCTTTTTCCTTGTTTCATTTTACCGAAGGCGTCTCGTCGTTGTTCTGATCTTCTTTCCTCCTCCTTCGTTTTCTTTTATGTACTCCTTTTGCGGAAAATGGAATCGTCGGTGCCCCCTTCACAAGACTTTAGTTTTGCTCTGACATTCTTACTAAAGCGTTGCCTGTTTTCCCCTGTCAGATTTGGTTTCCCCGGATTTCGCAGTTTGGGCCCTGGGGTTTAACCTCCTTTGGAAAATATTTTTCTTTTTAAAGCCTTTTTGCACGTTAATTGATAAACCACTCCACGTTTCGCGAAGATATTTGTTGGAATGCCCTCCCCAGGCATTACATCCTTTTTTTTTTTTTCCCTGTTTGACCCCTCTGTTTCGTCTTTTGTATTGCTTTCGGGTGCTTTGTCACCTTTTTTGAATTCGCATCGCATTTCTGTGAGACTGCGTTACTTCCTACGGATCCCCCCGGTTGTCCCCTGCTGATTGTTATTTACGTTTAGGTGATTGAATGTTTGCGTTTGGTGCGCTTTATCACCTTTGCCGCCACGATTTTCCAGCACTGCGCATACCCCTCCTTCCCCTACCAAACCCTGAGGTTCTGACCCTTCCACAGATTTGTTTTAGCATATCACGGTGTGCTGTCCCTCCACATGCCTAAGGCGCCAATTCTCACTGGCCCAGCCCCCGAATGTCGTAGGGTTAGCCCTCTCTGCCTTTCACCTACATTTAAAGCCCCCCACTTCGGGGGGTAGGGCAAATTTCCATCGGCTGGCCCTCTTGACTTCCCGCTTTAAATGGTGTTCCCGTTCAGTGCCCCTGTGTTGCATGCTATTCCGTGTTTTTTTTCGTGCCCTCTTTCTAGAGGTACAAATGGTCACGGGCCCCCCTGTTTCTGTCCAGCCCCCCGCCTGCCATCCGAAGCTCGAAGTCGATTTTTTGGTCGATCCGTCTTTTTCCCGTTCCCCGGCCCTGGGCCGCGATCTTTGACTCCCTTGACACCCACCACCTTTTTTCATTCTTCGACCATTAACCTCAGAGTCCTTTTTCATTTGCGGGGTAGTGCCAGACACTTTCCCACTGGTTGACTCTTAGAACCATACTTTCTCTCGTGACCTGTCCCAAAAAATAAGGACTATTGTAGGCCCTTTCCCGGAGCTCGGATCTGCTTTTGGGATACGGCGTCCTCGCTTCACTGCCAAGCGTTTTTTTTTAGTGGGCGGTTCCCCCTTTCCTTTTTTTTTGAGTCCTCCTCGCGGCAAGGCCCGATTTTATGTGGTCGGTTTTCCTGCTTTTTGCTTGTCCGTTTCCCCTGCTTTCCACTGGTTTTCCAGGCCCTAATTTTTCTTTCCCCTCGACCTTTCCCGCAGCTCCGTGGGCTTACAACTAAGACCTTGTTTATTCACTCACCTTTTGTCCCGCCGGCCGGAGTTGGTTGAGATCTGTCCTCCTGCCTTGTATGCTCGTTGAGGGTATTTTTCCCCTCTGTCCTTTTTTACAGGCCTTTCCTCTGGTTCCCTAGGTTGGTTTTCCCGATTTTTCCCTCCCGGTTCTGGGAGGCTGTTCCTCCCTCCCGCCCTTAGTGAAATTTCTCAAACCCACCGTAGTCGATTTCTGACGGTAGATCATAATGTTTTTTTTTTCTTCATTGCCTTGAACCGGTTGGGTTGAGCCCCCCCCATGTTCCCCCCTGCATTCCTGCTTGCGTATGGACCTTGTTGTTACACCTGGTCCAACAAATTGTTGCGAAGCTTGCCCTGTTCCGATGCTTACCCTTGCGTTGTTTTGAATCTCACACCGCTTGTTGAACCTGTTTCCGTCTCGCCGCTTTGAAAACCCCCCTACCTCGCAATTTCGACCCTTTCTTCGAGGTGAAGTTCTTTTTTGTTGTGCACCTCCCCAACGCGACTGTTCCCTCGCTTGAAGCTTTCTTTCAACGTTTTATTCGCCGGCACCCCTTTTTGCGCTGTTGTTAACTGCGGATTTAAGCGTTAAAACACAAGTGGTAAGCCGCTGTCCACGATCCTCGTTTGTTCTTAATTGCCACCCTTTTGTGAACTGTTGTTTATATATGTTTTCTTCTAGACGATGGACCGGCCTGCTTCCCCTTCTCGTGCGGATGTTGTTGCGCCCCACCCGAAACACCTTTGCCCCTGGGACTTTATTCTGAAACCGTCCCCTTCCATTGTGTTTTTTTCCTTTTCGGATGTGACAGAGGGGTCGCGATTTTTTCCCGGTCGCCTGATATTTGTCAGAGGGACAATCAAGGTTTACCCCTTTCCCTTTAGCCCATTGCTGCTTTTTTGTCCTCGACCACCCGTTGACGTCCCTTCCGACCTGAGAGCTTTTCCTGAGGTATTGCGCACAAGGAGGTTTATCAACGATTCTCCCCCCGCGAATTACCTGAAATTCTTCTCCCTCAGTCCTCTCCTAAGGTCTCAGGTTGTAACGCATGGGATGTTTCATCCCCATGTCCGAGCAAACTCCTCCGTTGTGGTGATTTTCCTTCCGGATAGGCCTTTTTTTTTTGCAACCTGCCCAAAAGTCCCCTGGATCCGCCGCCGTTGCTTGATGTCTTCTTTTCTTTCTTCCTTTCCTTCCTGGTGCCGTGCGTCGCCTCCATCCACTGGCCATCCCGTGACAATTTTATTTTCAATTGGTCCCAGCCTGATTGTAAGTTTTTGGGCTCACCCCTCCCCTGACATACCCCGTTTGGAGCCACGACTCTACCTTTGACGGGATTGGTCTATTAGCAGGACTTGTTCAGTCTCCCCCTTTTTTGCAGCAGAAGAACTGTCAACAAATTCACCTCTTGTTTTTGACTTCACGGTCAGAGCCAGAACTTTGGTTCCGTTTCGCACCAGTTATTATCGTTTGAGGTCTGGGTTTAGTCTTCGCTACCCTCATTCATACTTTCACACCCCCGTCCCCCCACGCCGGACTTTTTCACTTAGAATTGTCTAAGCTTCTGGTTCATGTAACTTCACGAGTTTCCGACGTTTCTCCGGCTTTTACCTTCCCGGTTGTGGCCCCCTCTCCGCGGCGTCATGGGACATTTTTTAAGTCTGCTCCTTTTCTTTTGCCTTTTCCCAGACCTTCACCCACTTTCTCAAC
>Ga0179593_1315357_pt1 | contig 11829 bp, 11 predicted proteins | sample CZODoug2_1_08_16_FD_185931 | JGI IMG/M metagenome (GOLD analysis project Ga0179593, IMG submission 185931) | Vadose zone soil fungal communities from Angelo Coast Range Reserve, California, USA - CZODoug2_1_08_16fungal (PacBio error correction) | ecosystem: Environmental > Terrestrial > Soil >... | reverse complement strand
GTTTCTCCCAATTTGCTCCAATTTCCTCCTCCTCGTGGTTTTTTTTCTCTATCCACCCTTTTCTCTTTTCTGCTCCGGTCGCGACTTTTTCCTGCTTTATTCATATGATTTCGGTTCTCATCAAAATTCCCGGGGCCACGGGGATTTTCCTTTTAGTCCACGCGATGCTCCGATCTTTCTTGCTTGGTTGGTCCTATCGCACTTCCCCCTTTACCTACTTAAACCGGCTGCGTTAAGCTTTCCAGTACATAGTTCATCGCGGTATTGCTATTTTTCGATACGGGGAGAGAAATAAGTTGCAACATCACCGAAACTGAAGATCCTCCTTCCTCCCATCTTCATTATTTCTCCTCTTCCCTTTTTAAGTTGGATCTCTTTTTTCTTTATTTCAAGCACCTAGTTTTTCCCATTCTGCACACAGCTATGGTTCTTCCGGCTGGCCAAAGATTTTAGGGCTGAATTCATGTGAGCCTCCGCTCCTTTGAAAGCAACTTTTCTTTTCCCTCTTCCCCCTCTGCTTTACCACTGACAGTAAAATACCCCGGGACGCATACGGGTTTCCCCTCTTTAAACACAATATGAGTAATCCGACGCGATGAGCACCCCCATTGCGAAATATTATTTTTCTCCCCATATTCTTTCCTTTATTCTTTCCTTCTTCTCCCGGAGAACACAGTTTGCCTTACGCCTTGTCGTCTTCGCTTAGCGAAATCTTTTTATTCGCCTCCCATTTTCCTTCCCGCTTGGAAGTGCGCCCTTCTTCTTGGCCCCTTTTCCCCCCTGGGTAAAAGCTTCTTCTATGTCCTGGGGAATCTTTTCTCCCCGTAATGGTGATCGTCTACCCCTTCTATTTTCCCACTTTCCGTCCAGGACGCACTAGTCAGGTCTGGTTTTAAACGTTCAGATTTTCCCCCTGTCTTCCGATTCCTTAAAAATAATCTTTTTTCCCCCCCCTCCTTTCTTGATCCACAGCGTCTCATTTTCTTTTCCTCGCATTCTATTTTTTAACCTTCATCAAATGTGCGGAAAAGAGTTCGGGGCCCCTCTTTTGTCCGTCTCGCCCTCTCTTTTTCTTTTCCCACAGCGTAACGAATTTTTCGCGCTCTTTCGTTTATGAAGCTGGCTTTTTCCCAGTTCCTCCAGATGTAGAAGGTTCTGGGCCTCAGATTTCGCATTTTTCCTGCTTCCCTTCCTTTTAAGAATCTTCCCCCCCTCTAGACCGTCCATGTGTGCGTCGGACTGTCGGTTTTTTTAGTGGACCTTGCCCCCCCACACTCTGTTCTCTTCGCGATTCCTTAAAACCTTTTTTTTTTTTTTTTTTTGAACACTTTTTTTTTCCCCCGTTTGCTTGAGAAGCTTGCGGAAGTTTTCTGCAACAGGACTGAATTTTCCTTTTTTTTTAGTGATTGTCAGACAAAGCCGGCCTCGAGTAATTGCCGTAGCGCGCGTTCAGAGTTGTTCTCTATCCAGTCTTCCTTCCGGATGATCCCACCCTCCAACCAGCTATTACGGTTTTTCCTTGGACACACTTTTCCTTCCCCGCTTTTATACCGTTTTTACGCCCGGTAGAGGCGCACAGTGAGATACAACTTCATGAGGGCTGTCGTTCTATTACGCCATCCTACCTTCCGACTTGCTCTTCTTTTTTTTTAACGTGAACCTTGTCGGATTTTCTGAAGGCTAGATCAGCCTTTTTCCTCCCTTCAATAAAAGAATAGAGTTTGTCCATCTCTCGGAATAATTAGAGTTCAGTGGTTTCTCTTCGGATTAGTGATTCTTCTTTCTTGAGTTTTAGGTGTTCTTCATATTTCCTTTCCCTCGTTGAGTTGAGGCTTTTGTTCTCGGTTGGACTTTGACCTTTCGCCCAGATTTGTTGAAGATGATACCGAGCTACGTTTGCCAACCCCAGTTCCTTACCTTTATGTTCCATAGCCGCCTTTTTTTTGGCCCCCCCCTTTCTCCTTTTTTTTTCTAAGTATTTGTAAATGTCTTAAGCTAACGCTTTTATTCAGTCAACAATCCCCCCGCTCAGTTACCGAGATCGGTGTGGATCATTAGTTTTCTTTTGAGATTTCTTTTACAGTTCCGTCCGAGCATTTCTTCTTTTCTTCCTCGAGGGCCCACACCCGGATAAGCATCATTTCCGTTTTCCTCAGTTGTCCTCCCCCCCGTGTTGGTCCACTGGCTCCCACTTTGTTGATTTTCCCCGATGCACTGATGCCACAAATAATCGACTGCCTTCCTTTTTTTGCCCGTTCCTTCCCTTTCTTTTTAGTGTAATCGTGCGCTGGCGACTGTCAGTTCCTTGCCAGTGGAATTTTGATGGATTCAGGCGTCGCTTGTGTCGTATGTTGAACAATTGGTTATCATTACATAGCATATGACAGCGGTCCGGAACCTAACGGTTTCTCTTTTTCTTTCTTTGTCCCCCTTTCCCCACCTCCCATTCCTTGGCGATTTAGCGCTTTTCATTTTTTTAAAATGAATTGCTCCTCTCTCTCCCAACCTATTGTTTTTTTGTATTTGGCATCTTGCGGCTCTGTTCCTTGTTGGTTGATCGCCTTCTTTTTTCTCTTTTTTAATGATCTTTTCCCCCCTTCCCTTTTCTCTCTTGAGTTTTTTGCCTGGCAGCTATTTTTTCCTTCCCTTTTTTTTTCTAGCTGCAACGCGCAACCCACGGGCCAGGGAACTCCCAGAGATCTGGGTATTTCAAAGCGGGGTTGTTTTTCTTGGGGTTCTCTTTCCTCCCCCAAGCACGTTCTACAGCCCCCAGCAAGCTCTTTTCCCATCTCCCACCCCTCACTCTTTTGATGCATCTTGAGTCTTCTTCAAAGTCCTTTATGACATGTCCAAGCGAAACAGAGACAAATCTTCTCTGCTTTTCCCCCCTTTTTTCTTCCCTTCCACCCCTCTAAACCGTTTCGGTTTCGTTTTTCCTCATGAAGCGACTGATCAGGTCCCCCCTTCCCTTTTTGCATCGAGTAATCCAGCACAAACCTTGTCCCGCTGGCCGTCATGCCCGTCGCCCCCCGCGTTCCATCCCCTCTGCCCTTCAAAGAGGCCTCGCCTTGGACCTAAGATTTATTCTTAGGGTTTCCCTCGGGACTAGGTAATCTGTTGAAGCCTGACCGTGTGAACGACTGCCGATTTCTCCCCTTAACCCCCCCCTTTCTTTTCCGTGTATCTGTTTGGGTTTGCTACCACCGCTAGTCGCCGTAAAAGTGGCATGTTCCCCGCCACGAAAGAAGGATCCTTTCCCTTCTAGATGTTACCTGTCGGTTTTTCCTTTGCGACAAGCACCGAAGCTTTGACTTGCCAAATACTTCTCCCCCGCTGTTAGCGGTGACTTCAGAAGAAAAACCGACACGCCCAGGCTGCCGGAAGCATACGTTCCTTCTTGGCCTTCCCCTTTCTTCTCCTTTGCCACAACTGATAGGTCAGAACAGTTTTCGCCCGCTGGTGGCCAGCTGAGATCACCCTTCTTCCTTCCTTGCAAAAGTCAGGGAAGATTCCGCACCGGCTTCCGAGGCAGAAACCCCCATGGCGAAGCTCTATGATTCGAGTCTTACACTTCCTTTCCTTTCTTCCCATGCGTGAGCGAGCACTTTTCTCTGAATAGGGCAAGTCCAACTTTCCACCTTCTTGCTCCGTTTGTGTTCTGGCGGATCGCTCGTCCGCATGGGATTTGACCCTAATTCCTCTTGCCGCGGCGATACCCCGTCTTCCAGTTACACCTGCCCTGACACCTATTGCCATTTATGGGCCGTCATATGCGGTCTAGTGATTTCCTTAGTCCCTCTTCCCCAGAGAGCTTTGACGAACGACGCTCGCCATTATAATGCAGGACGCTGATTGCAGTCTTTCCTTTTCTTTTCAGCCCGAACCCCCCCCCATACAGGAATAGAGCGATGGTGCCTGCCGTCCCCTTTTCGAGTGCCCTCCTTTCCCCACTTTCCCCTTTCCCCACCAAGCCTTTTCAAGAGCATTCGTATCGAGGCGCGCCGCCCCGGCATTTTTCTCCCTAAAAAATCCTCTCTTCCTTCCTTCCAATCCTTTTGAGACGTCACCTTTTTTTCGGGAAACAGCTTCCTTTCCTTTTTCCCCGCTAGATCTCCACGAGTGACCGTCGAAATCTCCGCCCGTGGGTTTCCCGGGTCAGCCAAAGCTCTCTCTCTCCAACAAACGTTTTTTGCCCCTCCCTGGAATCGCTCTTCCCCTCTTGTCGCTTTTTTCGTGCCACCAAGTTTTTTCGTTCCCGTAAGGATCCCTTCGCAATCCCCAGGGCCGCTTTTGGTTTGGAATCCATGCTTTTTACACCCTTTTTTCTACTTTCCTTCAAAACCCTTTTATGCTCTTGGCCCCTCTGTTTTCCCAATCCTTTCGGACGATATTAACGTGAAGCGGATGGACTTACCGTCACATCCGAATCGTTGTTCCCTCTTTTTCCTTAATGGACATTCCCCCCGTCTCATCCTTGGTCCACGGCCCTCTCACTTTTTTTTGCTACTTTTTGACCACCCTTTCCGATCAACTGAATAAGGTCCCGCCCCTCAGTGCCACGGTTGGACCCCTATCTGGTTTTCGCCACCTAATATTCGCACAGGTTTCTCTTCTCCCCTCTTTCCTTAGCTCGCCTCCTTTTTTTTTTTTCTCTTCGGCTGGTGTACTGTTCCCTTTTTACTGGTCCGTGGAAACTTATTTAGAGACTTTCATTTTCTGCTAAGAGTCTGACCGCGCGCGCTGAAGTCGCAGCTAACTATTTGTTGCACCCGTTCGGTCTCCCTTTTTCCCCCAGTGGCTCCCATTCTTTCGGAATCTAAATAACCTTTTTCGTGACCAGTGCACACTCACACTGAGTTTTCCATGGACGCTCACGAAATGGCTGGAACTGTGTTTTTTTTTTCTGGCCGTCGTGTCCCGAGTTAGTGCGCCCTCCTCTCTTCCCCCCGTACTTCCCTGTTTCTTAAGAAAGGTCTCAGCCGCAGGGAGTCTGCAACTTTGATCTTCAAAGAACGCACTTCCTCGTCGCTTCCCTAGATAGTCCTGTCGGCCCCGGGATATTTTTTGCCGCGCCGAAAGCATCTCCTCCCCCTCCCTTCCCTGTGGCCTCCTTTCCCCTTTAAACTGACTATCTTTGTAATACCTTTTTCTGCGAGTAGTTCATGTGTAGGCGTTTGAAATCAACTGGAGCGAGTTCCCTCCGGGGTTTCTTTCCGTCCTCTTCGTCGCGCAGAACCGGACCCGAAATTTTTCATTTGGTGCCTACTTTTCTCCTTCCTTCTCTTGTTACACGCATCAAAGTTCCGCTATTCCTGCCCGTCGAACGGTCCAGAATCTCCTTTTCCCCTTTTTTAGGTTTGAGGTCCTTTTTCTCTTTTCACCCTCCAACAAACTAACACCACTTTCAGGTAAGCAGCCCTTTTTGAGGCGGTCCCCTCATACGGACTTATTGTGAATGCGGCCCGTTGCCAGCGGCATTTGGCTCTTTTCTCGAATTCCTTTTTCTTCTCTCCTTTCGCTTCCCTCCGCCTGATGATCGTCACATCGTTTTCCTCGCGTTCGCGCTTACTATTCTTTCAAGTGCCACTCTTTAGACTGATAGCAATCGCTCGCTCTGCAAGCCAGAGAGGAATTTCCTATCCAGTCGTCTTTCCGCCTTACCCCGGCGCAGCTAAATCTTGGCGATCGAGAAACCACCCCAATAGCTCTCTCCCCTGAGTTTCTCTTCTTTCTCCCCCCTTTAGTACATATTGTACAACCCGATCTTCGCCGATTTGGCAGGATTTACAGCTCCGAAACTTCGTTTGCGGTGCCCGTTGTCGACGGCCTCCTTTTCTTTGAAAGATGGGTTTTCCCCGTATTTTTCTCTCTTTTTGGGGCCCCTCAACGTAACCCTGCTTTTTTCCAAAGATCCTTTTGTGTCCTCGGGTTGAACTTACACGGCTTCCGTATACTTATGTCCCGACGGCTATCTTTTCACGTAGTCCGTCCCCTCCCCTTTTGCCCCTCGCCTGGTAAAATTTTTTTTCATCCTTTTTCTTTGCACCAACCACTACTTTCCAGTCAATTGGACAAGCGTTCATGGATTGGGACTTTTTTTAACAGAGTGCCCCCCACAACTTTGTCTCCCCTCTCTGATTACGAATGTGCGGCCCCTTCTTTTTTTTTCCCGAGACCCCTTGTCTCTCTTCCTGTTGGATTGGTTGCAATGGACGATTCGTCCGTTTCTCAGCATCTCTCTTTTTTTCCCATTAGAGGTTTTTCCGCTTCCCAAAACTGCGCCAATAATTGCTTTTTGCTCGTTTTTTGGTTCTTTCGTCCATTGGAACGGTGCGCCCTGCGATTTCCATTCTCAATTGTTAAAACTTATTGGTCCGGGCATTCTCTTCTCCTATTTTTTTGACGGTGGCCCCTCTCTCTTCATAATTACCTGTAACTTTTATTCCTCTATCCTCCTCCGATAATAGCGTCTTTTCTGCTGCGGAGTTCAGACTTAGCGACACGATCTCGTAGTCAATCCATCAGAACAAGATTCCCTTTCCTTCCTCCTCCCCTTTCTTCAAGTATTGAGGACTTTTCGCCTCACACTTTTTTTTTCTTTAAGAGGCCCCTTCCTCCCCTCCCACCCTCTGCGGGTTCGGCTTAGCCCGTCATCCCCCATGACTGCGCGCCGTTGTAACTTTGTCCCTCTCCATCCTTGGAACAATTTCTTTTTTTTCCGTCAAGATCATTACGCATCGCCCCTCCCCCTTTCTCATTCAGCATCTCCTTAGAGCATAGCACGGTTGGATGAAGTCGGAATCTTCCTGATAGTTTTTACGATGGCCATTCTTCCCTTTTCTTTGCTCCTCGCCGCGAGGAATCTCCTTTCTCCTTTTTGCAACAGACCCGCGTTCCAATCGTAAGGACCCCCTCTGCTTGCGGCAGCCTTCCTGCGTGTATTTATCAATGTGCCCTCTCCTGATGGGTCTCCGCTTGACACGTATGAAGTTTCGGTAATCTTTTTCTTTATTTTTATTTTCTCCCCCCAACCCCCTAGGTTAAAGAGACCGGATCGGGTGATCCTTTCAAGTGTCTTTTTTCTAAACCTGTATCCCTTTTCCCTTCCTTTTTTCCTTCGTTGCTTCGGAAAACCCAGAAAAATACGGCTTTGCCTTTTGAGAGGTGACTTGCTGGTCCACTGTCAGTCATCCCCCCCCCTCTTTTTTTCGTCCAAGCTTCTTATTTCCCCACTCTGACTGCTTTTCCTTCTCCAGTTTCGAGGCTTCTCTTTTAGTGTCTGCTCTTGGTCCGACCGGTCATGCACTGCATGCAGATTACAATGTTGGCCTGTTCTTCAGGGCTATCGTTTTTTTTCCCTCCCCCCTTTAATGTAGTTGCCTTCTTTTAAGGATTTGGAACAGATTTCCCAGTGTCGAACTGTTTGGTTGCTCTCTAAAGCCCTTTGCAAAAGTCTCGCAGTCTGGCGCTACTCTTTCGTTGCTGGGCGGTAGTCAAGCTTCCTCCTTTTCATTCCTAATTAGTACCTTTTCCCAGCATCGTCGGACTGAGTATCCTGTGCTTTTTTTTGGTTTCTTTCCGCCCTGGTCTGATTGCTTTGGTTGGCTTCACCGAGACTCTGGCCCCCTGTCATTTTTGCGCGCGGGTATTAGTGCATCTCTCTTTTTTTCCTCCCTTTTTTTGTAGTTCTTCTCTCTTCCCACGCGTTCCACCACGGTCCGAAGAAGAGCGGGATGGTCCTCTTTTAGTGTCCAGATGCTCCACCTTTTTTTTTGCGGCTACACCAACCAGCAGGCAAGCGTTATCAAGCATTTTGCCCGAAGCATGTCTTTTTCCCCCCCGTGAGGATGCCTCGTCAGACATGAATTTCCCCCCCCTTTGAGTTAATATAACCTTCCTTTATTGTTTGGATATGCTTCTCGCCCAACCCGATATCTTCTCTGGCCGCTCCCGTGTCCGATGCCTTTCCCTTCCCTTTTCCCCCTCTGCCCTCCCCTCTTCCTCCTTCTCAGCAATTCGCATTTTCCCCATCAACTACCCACCCTCTCACGACACGTCATAGAGGCCGGACGCCGCTTGAAGGAAAATCCTGGTCGTCCCTTTTCCCCAATTTCATTTCTCCAAAAATTTTCAGTGAGAGTGTCCTCTTCTTTGACCGCACAAACCTCGTAATCCTGTGTATAGGTTTGGGCCACTCTTGCCAATCGACTTGTCACCTTTTCCTCTCTCCCCAAGTTCTTTTCTTCCCCCTGTGAAACTTGACCCCCCAACTAGAAGGAGATTGTCATGACTTTGGTTTCGTCACACAAATACGACTAAACCCTCAAGCGACTACGCGTTTCGCCCCTTTTCTCCCGAAGACGGCTTTTTCATTCTCATCTTTGAAGGAGTGCGCAGAGGCTTTCCCTTTTATACCTTCTTCCGTCTGGTTTGGATCCCACCGTGCATCTTAAAGTGCAGCTTCTGTTTAACGTCGCTCTCCCCCTTTCCCCACGTTAATGGACCCTTTTCCCCCCGCAAGCTCCAGGGAGTATTACTTCATCTTTCAGTTCTGTTCAGACAACACCCTTTTCCCCACTCCTCGTCCTGCCTCTGGAGCGATGCCAGAAGATCAAGTCTTGGCGATGCCTTATCAGGCTGCTCCTCCTCAAGGTTTCCTTCCTTTCTTTCCTTTTTCCCCTCCAGCCCGCGCACTTCTTTGAATGCCGGTTTTTTTGGACTGATCTCTTCTTTCTTGGCTGGCGGCCGCGAGTAAAAAAACGGGCCTCAAATCCGCCGAGTGCGTCTAGGGACGTTATTCTTCGTTTCCTTCTTCTTCTTTCTACAAGCCGGCTGATCCCCCGTAACGCCCCTTTTTTCACGTCTTCGACTACGTTTTTCGCCTTTTTTTTCTGCCGGCGGGGCTTCTCTGAGGGCGACACAACTTTTTTCCCCCAATCACCGAATATTGCTTGCGCGGCGGATGTTGTGTCCCTGCAAGCTTTCCGCTCCTTCCCCTGTCCCGTGTCCCGAAGGTTTTCCATTTCCTGGCTGGTAAGCCCATCTTTTGCGAGTCATTGGCACAGGATAACACTAAAGAAGCAGTTTCATCCATCCGCCCTTAACTGAGTCCCCCCGTTTCCCCTTTTTTGGCATGAGCGGTGTCCACCCGGGCGGTTTTTTTTTTCCAATGCTGCCAAGCGAGGGATGTTCGTGCCACTTTACAGATCCGAACCCTCCATTTCCCCTTCCCTCTTTACCTCACAGCTCTTTTTTTAGTCCTCCCCACACGTTCCGGCGAGCGGCATACTAAGCGATGATCCCCCCCTCCTTATCAGCGTTTTCCTTTTTTTTGTGCAGACTGTTAGTTGACTGAACATGGAACGACTTGGTTTTGGGTTGCCCCCTTTTCTTTGTTGTTTCTTTGGCTTCCTTCTCTGTTTGAAAAACCGACCTCCCCGCCTCCTATTTTCGCACGCCAATATCGTTTCTCCTGTTCATCTCCCGTCTTTGCTTTCCATTTTTTCTCCAGGTCAGTCACGTCCGTTAGCCCTTTTTATACACGTGACCCTCGCTAAAAGATAGTGTTCCCCATCTCCCCCTTCTTTTCGCCCTTGTATTTTCTTCACAACGCGCGATAAGACCTTGGAGTGCATTTTTTTTTCTTTTCTAAAGATCCCTTTCGACTGACGGTTGTTCGAACAGGTAAATATAGCAATGTTTTACCTTCTTTTTCTCTTCCCAGAAGTTTTTTTCGGCCGATTCGCCAGCTTGGCCGGAGATACCTTGGTCTTTCCCCTTATTTCCTGATTCCGGTCTGCTGTCCTCTTATGATTTTTTTATGATACGATCCTGCTATGCCCCGAGCCCTACTCAGATTTCACCTCTCCCCCCTTTCTGATTGAATTTCCTACTATCCGCTGACGTCCCCCTTTCCCCCCTCTCATTCACGGACTTTTGGTCCTTGACCTTCGTGTTTCTTTTGTGACTGGCCGCGTGCTCATTTTCCCTCGTTCTGCGTTTCCCCCCCCTCTGTGTTTGAAAAATTCCCCCTCTTTTTCCCGTTTTTCCGCCGCCCTGTGGCATCTTAATGAGGCTCTCTGCCTCCACCCTAATTTCTTTTCGTAAATATAGCTCAGAGTCGCCGTTGGGGAATATGTTGCGCTCAAAACTAACCTCTCGCCGCCCGCCCCGGCTTTCTTCCCCTTTTTCTTAGCTTTACCTTTCATGTATCTTTCTTTTTCCTCTTTTGTGGTTCCTTTTCGTGAGCAGTTTCCCTTTTTAGCCCGCGGTGGCGTTGCGATTGCTTTGTTCGCAGAAGAAAGAAAATCTTCCCCTTCTCTTTTGGAGGTCCTTTTTTTTTCTTCTGCTGAGCGAATGATTGTGAGATTAGCATCACCTGTCAAAAGTTGCGACAACATGGTCGTCGCTGACGCCTCCGGTCCCTTTTCTTTTTTATGGGATCTCTTTTTTCTCTCCTTCTTCCCGCAAAATTAAAGATCCGAGGAAGGTGTCACCTCCCCTCACCGCCTGAGAGTTCTTTTTCTTGGACTTTTCCTGGTGACCAGTCACGTCTGTCTATTCAGTATTCCTTTTGACCTGTCAGATTTCGTGACGTACAAGCCGTCGTCGGTTTTTTTTTCATTGCCTCAGAGTATCGGCGCCTTCAAGCGCGCGTCTCTCTCTCTTCCTCTCGTCTACCGACCGACCGTTCAACTTGTCGTAAGGTACGGTCCTGGCAGCACCTATAAGTTTTCTTCCTGTTTTTTTGAACCCAATAGCGTATCCGGCTTTTCTATGAATCACTGAGCCAATAGTATTTTTTTGAACACCACTCGCACGAAGACGTGTTTCCGGTCAGTTTACGACCCCCCTTTCCTCTTTCAGCGATGCCTTTTTCGTAAAATTTCTCGCCTTGAGGGACCCCTTTTTTTCCCCCGCTTGGGTATTTTTTTTTTTTTCCATCCTGCGCACTTAGGATGTTCGCTTGTTTTTCTTCGATTCGTAATAGGATATCTTCCGAACTTCCTTTCCCCCTTTCTTCCTTTAGCAACTCTTCTTTCACAGTTAATTTACCAGGGCGACACGCCCCAACTTCCCTCCCAAGACCGATCTATTCCACCCAAAATGGTCCGGAGCAAGGGATCTTAACGATTTCCCCCCCCCCCGAACTTTTTGCACAAGTCTGCGCGTGTTCGATACATTTTTATCCGGTTCGCGTCCGTGTTACGAGTTCGCTCTTCTGGCTGACCGCTGGTGGGTGGAGAGTATTTCTCCTTCCCTGTCAATACTCGACCCTTTTTGCTTTTGTTACGCCGATTTCCCGCTCCGACCTTGAACCTTTTCTGCTGCGAGTGTTCTCTGTTTTTTATGAGGTCCCGTGCCCCATGTCCGAGGGCTCCGTGATTCTCCCCCTTCCCCTTTTTCCCCAATTCTGGGTTTCCCTGTGTCGCTTCCTTCACCGATATCTGCGGAGTTTTCGTTCCTCCCGTATTGCCTCATTAATGTAATTCTTCCTTTTTACCCTGTTTCGCCGAGTGTATCGCCGGCCAGAATCGCGTCTCTGGTGTGCGCCCCTTCACCTCCTAGTCCCTATCCTCTGTTTACATCACCCTTCACTCTTTCCCGGAAGACTATCACGCCTTTGCAAACTATTGCGACTGCGGCACTCTCACCCGGTTTTCAGCGATTCCCTTTGAGCATCCTTTTCCCCATTCGGCGAGCTTCTTTTAACCCGGCCCCACTCCCCTCTTTTGGAGTATTCTCTTCTAAGTACCCCGTCGTTACAACCCCTGAATACGGCTGCACTATCATTTGCCCCACTGCTTCCAAGAAATTCGGAGTTTATTT
>Ga0179593_1293836_pt1 | contig 11829 bp, 16 predicted proteins | sample CZODoug2_1_08_16_FD_185931 | JGI IMG/M metagenome (GOLD analysis project Ga0179593, IMG submission 185931) | Vadose zone soil fungal communities from Angelo Coast Range Reserve, California, USA - CZODoug2_1_08_16fungal (PacBio error correction) | ecosystem: Environmental > Terrestrial > Soil >... | reverse complement strand
TAGCCTCGCATTCTCCTTTCTCTCTTTCCTTTTCGCGACATCCGTTGATTCCCTCGTGGGTTTCAACCTTTTTGGTCTAGTTTTTGCTTTTGGTGTCCTACCGTTGCCGAGTTCGGGTAGCTTTCCCCTAACCGTACTGCACTTTTCATTGTCTTTTTCTTCCCCAATTCTCGGTACCCCTCAACTGGACCCCTATCCTGATGTCACCCAAGGAAACCGCGCGGTTTTCCAATCGCGTGACTGATTCCTTCTTTCTCCCTTTCCCCCTTAAAGTCGCCCCCTTTCTTCTTCTTCTTTTGCCCTTCCATCGAGACGGCTTTTTCCTCCCGAATGTTTTCAACTGGACGTTTTAGGTTGCTGGACAGGGAGTTACGTGTTTCCTTTTCAACGGTACCCCGGGCCACGCCGTGCGACCTTCACCCCCCCCAACCTTAATTCCGTACACAATTTGCGCGCGACGTTGTCTTTCCTATTACTCTTTTTTTCTCATTTTCATGATCCCGATAAGGGTATTGGCGATTCTTTTCCTGAAGACTTCCAAACTTCCTTTGCCCCATATTAGGTCTCTTTTTTATGTTACCCTTCAGTCCCCCCCCCCCGCGCTATCGTTAGGGTAAAAATATTCTGGCCCCTCCGTTTCGATGTTTGTGTTGTTCACGATTTCCATTGCGCCCAGTCCCCCTTCGAGTCTCTCTCGTACAACGGGGCATTTCCTTTAAGTCAGATTTCCGGCGAGTCTTCGTCATGTTGTTTCGAGCGACAACTAGTGGACTTTTGCGTGGCACCCTCCTGTCTGGTGCGCTTGCGAAGCCTTCTTTTCCCCCCTTTTCCACCTCTTCAGAGCCCGCAGTCTTCTTGTGATTTCTTGGTCCATCGAGTTTCCGTTCCGCACCTTCTACGCGTTCGTTCTAATTCCGTTCCATCCCAGGACTCCGGGCACAAAAAGATATGTCATTCTGAAATGTTTTTTTTGCCTCCGAAGACGCGGGCGTCCCTCCGTCCCTTTGCACGGGACATCACCCCATTCTCACTGGAGCAAACCTTTTCCGGGCTCCTTCTCCGTTTGGCCGGTCTCGCGCGACTATTCACACCTTTTTTCCCTCTTTTCTGATTACCTCCGGGCTTCCCAAGCAGGGAAGTGTTCGTAGCAGGGAAATTTGTGTGTTTGCGACCGCAGATCTGCTGTCCCATTGCGGCCAACACGGACGTCCCTCCTCGGTATCGTTCTCCAGTTGATAGTCCCTTTTTTCCGTCCCTAGCCCCTCTTCCTTTTTTCTGCCCCCCTGTTTTTCTTGTACACTCATGACAGGGTCTAAGTCTTTTTCACAACTTCTTTGGTCTCCACGGTGGGTTCTGCTGGGTTTCCTTTTGTATCGGGACCACACTTAGTTGGTTTTTTGGCTTCTTTTCCCTCTTGTCCACTCTTTTTCTCCAATGCGGGTGGCTGGTTTTGCACATTGATCGGATTTTGTTTCCCAATCGGGTGCTGGAGGGGTGCCGTGTTATTGGTGCTTCGGGTCTGGCTCGAAAAGCGGGTTTCCTCTGCTTATTTTTGAGTAGACGGTTGCAGTTTAAGCCCTGCCCTTTGCCCTCTCATGTTCGGGCTTCCTTTTGTATTCCCTCTATGACCTTCTGTTGATGCTGGCCCTGTCCTTGAGTTCTTTAGTACGAGGTGGCATCTACCTGATTTTGGACTTTCCTGTTGCGGTTCCCCTTTTCGCGTTCCTTTTTTTTCCACTCGTTCGTGACCTTTTGTATTATTTTTCTTTTCCTTCTACTTTTTCTTCTTCTCTATGTGTTGTTGTTGAGCGATCTCTCGCTCTCTTCCAACAGCTATTCTTTGTTTTCCCAAGAGTGGTTATTCGGAACTTCCCCGTTGGAACTGTAATGACCTATCTTTCTCGTATCTTTCTAGTTGCGTTACCCAGTTACTCCCCCACATTAATATTGACAGCCCAGCACTTCTTAAAACGCTGCAGGCAGCTCCGTTTTTCCCAACTGCGCTTTCCTTTCCCTTGCTCAGGGAGGCCACCTTCAAACTTGTCTGCCATACAGTCCTTTTACCATCTTTTTTGATTCCGTACCCCACTCTCCGACGGTGGGACGAACGCAGCAACCAGAAGTGTGTCCCACCCCTGTTTTTCCTTACCCGCCCCCCCTCTAGTGTCTCGACATCTTTCCGACTTTTTGGCTCCCCGCAGCCCAGAGTGTTTGTGACACCCCACCCGTGCCCCCTCAAACCCTTTTAATCACATGAGTACGTTTTTCCCTTTTTTCTCTCCTATCAGCCTTTAAAGCTGGTGCTCCTTTTTCAAAACAACCTATGGCCTTCTTCGCATTTGGTTTTCGACGTGACACTCCTCTTTCCAGATTTTTCTGCCGTATTGTCCCGCAAATGTGCCAGAAAACTTTTTCCTTTAACCGGGACTTCCTTGCGTTTTTACGCAATTTTCCTTTTCTTACCCTCTTCGTTGACTCATAACTCATCGGTTCTCGGTGTTTGATAGTCGCGAGGTTTGTAGCCCCCCTCTTCCGATCGAGTTTCTCCGTTTCTTTTTTTCGTTTCTTCGGACGCTGTGCACCGTAGCGGTTTTAGAACCTTTTTCTCCTCTGTTACCTACTTCTTCGAATTAATTTATCTTTTTCCGGAGTCAGTTGATTTGAACTTCAACTCTTTTTCCCCTCTCGGTAAAGGACAACAGCCGAGGTCTTCCTCTGCTTCCTCTAATGCGTTGTTTCTTTTTGTGAGCTCTGTTTCTCAGCCGCTTTCCCCCATTGATCAAGACAGGGCTTCTCCCCTTTCGCTCGATAACTTTTTAAACGATGATTTTCTCTCCCCAGCGCCTGGCGAGTCCGATTTCTTAGCGAGAAGAAAGATTCCGGTTCTTCCAGTACCCCTTTCACGCTTTCCGATCGCTCCAGCCGTCATTTGTTCTTTTCATGTTTTTTCGTTTCCCCACTCATCGACTTGCCTTTGTTTCCGGCCTTTACCCTGCACAGGCGTTTTTCCTGGGGCCCTCTGCAGACCGGCTTTTTGCGGGCCTAAAGTTGTTTTTCGGTCCGACCCCCCTCCTTCTTTCTTTCTATGCTGCGGTTTCATAGGAAGTACACCTTTGCTTTTGACGTGGTTCGCAAGTTGGGTTGTAATGCGGCGTTTTCCCCCTGTTTTGTAGTCCGGCTTGACCGACCGCGTGAATCCATGGCCAGCCCTTTTCGTTCTTTCGCCCCCATTTCTTCCCTCTTCTCGTTCGCTTGTCAGCAAGTTTTTGAAGGTCCTCTCCTTTCATGCAGCTGAGGAAGCCTACGCGCTTTTTCTCGATGCGTTCCTTGTTTTTTCTCCTTGTTTTTTCCTTGTCAAGGGGTACCGAAGGCAAGTTGGGTTTTCCCTCGTCCTTTTTTTTTTTCCTTGGAAAGAATAACCGCCTGTTTTTAACCTTTTTCCCCCACCCTTCATGGTTCGTAAAATCAGCGTCAAGTGACCTCCCTTTCTGATTGCGCAATGATCACCTTTTTTTTTTTTTACGTTCCGCAACCTTCATCGATATACTCTTTTTCAACCTCCCTCAGTTGTTTTCTCTTCTATCACGCATATCCCTTCCCCCCTTTTCGCGCAGACAAAGTCTCAGTCTGCGACCGACGTGCGTTCCTAGTTTACTACCTGACCTTCTTTGTTGCCACTCGAAGTGGCGATTCTATCTTTCTTTCACAAAGTACCCGACCACCACCCGATTTTTTCGCCTGATAACCCCTTCTCTTTCACAATGAACGGGCCAAACGTTGTTTTGTTTTTTTGATTTCGCTCCGAATCCCTTTCATCGTTTTTTCGGCACACCCCCTGTTCTTCCCGGATTATTAGCTTTTTTTTTTTGAAATGTAACGTTTTTTTTCGGGTACAGTCTTCGACTCAGGAGATTCTACTATTGTCTAACCTTGCCCTTAGTGTGCTGTGCCATGGAGTCTGTGTCCTTTCATAACAGGCTGGTTCCAGCTTTTCACCTCCTTCTATAGCTCTGCCGACCGTTCTTCTTCTAGTGAACGCGTCCTAATATGCTCTTTTTTTGTATGGCCCCAGTCCTCACCCTGGGTCCCACTGGCTTTTCTTTCTTTTTTCCCTTTACACAGCCGAGTATCCCTGTTCGGGAACTTCGTCGTTTTTTCCCTTTTTTCGCTTTGTGTTCCCCTACTTTTTTTCCCGGCACAGTCTCCTTATCTAGCTTCAGTTTGTTTTTTTTTTGCCGTACCTTACGAGATTTGACGGCGATCTCTAGCTCTTCCTTTCTTCTTTAGATTGACAATAGCGTTGTCTCGTGTCGTCCGCCCTTTGCGTTTGAAGCCTGTTTTAGCTTTCTTTCTCTGGCTTCACGTATATGAGAGGACCGCATTTTTTCCCCTCCGGTCTCTTTTTATCAGTCGTTTCCGATTTCAATTCGAGCGCTTTTCGGCCTCCCCATTCTTTCCAACTGATATGACTCCAACTCTCGGGACTGACCGCAGGGCCCTCGTTCGTCCCCTCTTGCCCTTGAACAAGACCAAATTGCTTTTTTTCCTGTAACATCCGGTTTCCGTCCGTTAGTCTTTTCTCGCGAGTTTATTCTCCCCTACCGTGCTTCTTTCTGATTAAACCTCAACGTTGCCTTAAACATAGCAGTTGTCGAAGGGGTCCTGGTTGGTTGCGACTCTTTTCTGTCCCAATTTGTTTCCACGGCTGTACCCTTTCCGCCTTTTTGGTGGTCCTTTTGCCGATTCGTCAAGGCAGCAAGATCCCGTTCTTTTCCCCCCTGAGGACTCGTCGAATTCCTTCCGCTCTACGGTTCTGTACTTTTTGGACCGAAAAACCGTCCGCCTTTTAGCACAGGTTTTTTTTTGTTGTAGACCACTGGTTTTTCTTCCAGGGGACAACACGTGTTTCTTGTTCCCCGGACCAACTTTCGGATTTTTTCTCTCACTCGCGTTTTTTTCTTTTGCTTCGGGTGTGTCACCGGTCGGCTTTATCTTTTTTTTTGGCTTTGCGTTTTGCAGTGCCTTTTTTTGTTAGTTTGTACGTCATGTTGCTTGCTACTGAAAAGCGGGTCTTCCTTCTTTCGTCCGTCCGGCCCGGTGATTTGCCTCGGAGGTTCCCCTTTGCGTTTCCATTTTTTGCTTCCTTTCATGGGCTTCACGCGATTTTGTCGTTTTTTCCCTCGTTGATTTTGAGTACTTTTTTTTTTTTTCATAATCTCCGGAGCGCCTGCTCTTTTTTAATTACTTTCTACTGATGGGGGCGCAGAAACCACTAGGTTTTGACACGTTGCTTCCTATTATGTTTTTTCAGATGCTCGAGCCCTTCTTTTTTCCTCAGTTTGTTTTTTTCTTTTCCTCGATTCCCCTCAAATTAATTTCCCTCGGCACGGTAGGCTTTCCCAATCGTTTTTTTTCTTAGCCCCCGGTCTTCTTTTTTCTTTTTCCCCGCAAATGTCTCGTCGATCTTCTTTTCCGTCTCTACTAAAATCACTGTTGACACTAACTCATCGACCTTCGTTTATCCCACGTCTCCCTTGCCGCCACAACATGAGAATGTTTTCGTCCCTGTCATGGCTGACATTTTCAACCGGGAGGCACGCCTTCCACTACTTTGATGCCCCGTGTCAGTAGCAGAAAGCGCTCTCTCCCGCCTCTGGGGAACGCCTTGACCAAGTCGTGTCTCCCCCCTACACGCCTGTACTCGCAGCCCCCGAGCTTACAACGACGACTCGTATCCTTTTCGTTTTTCTTTGTCGAAACCACCCAGGTTGCCCTAACCACCACGTTTCTCCTGCGGCAGTTTTTTTTTTTTTCGCGTCTTCCTTTTTTCTCCCTTTCCCGTTTTTCAGCGGTACATTTAACCCTATGTGCTTTTTACCTTTCGCCGTTGACCCCTCCCTATGAAAGCGGTTCCCATTTGGGTTCCCCAGTATGTCCCGTCATTTGTCCCTCATTTTTCTCGAACACACCTGAATTAATGCGACCGTCCCGTTCTGCCCGTTTCTTTAATCCAACCTCCATCTTTTTTGGGCTCTGATAGTTTTTTTACTTTTTTCCCCCTTTACCTTAGGACTCTCTGCTCCTTGGTAGAGCACTGTGGTTGATTTTGCATATTACCGGCAGTCTTTTTGTTTTGTTGTAGTTGGTTGACGCCCATATCTTTACGTCTTCTGTTTCTGGTAAACGCCGTTCGGAGTGCCCTTCTTTTTCTTAAGTATGCAGGACTTCCCCGCCTTTGGAGTCCCAACCTCCCGAGTCAACTTGTGTCTCTTCCTTTGTTTTCTGGCGATTTCTTGTACGTCTCACTCGACCAAGACATGGCTTTTCCTTTTTTACCATCGCCCGATAAGTTCAAATTTTGCCAAACCTGTACTTCCGCGCTACGATTTATGAGATTCTATTTTCGTAGGTACGATTTCCTGAACGAAACTTCCTCTTTCTTTCGATCCCCCGCTCCTTGCATGTGGCGCAAATGGAGTTTCGTTTCACCCCCCTGACTTATTTTTTTTAACCAGAACGGATTTTCTTCAAAGATCTGACTTGCTTTGTCTAAGGGCGAAGTCTCCCATGATCGGAAGTGGATGCTTTGGCCCTTTGACCAGGTTGTCTTTTTCTGTGTAATCCCACCATTCCCCCCCTTTTAACCTTTCTTCTTTTTTCAACTTAAGTTGTCTTCCTGGCGATTTGGAAGCCAGTGGGTGGTCAGGCGGAGGTTCGGCGTGTGCCGTTCCTTTTAAGGTTTACTTTCCCTAAACACAGCGTATTCGCTCCGGGCCGCGGTGTGCCCTTTTTTGTCGTTCGCGAATTGTTACTTGTCCAGAACGATCACGGCTTTTTTCCGGTTCCTCCCGCCTTCCTCCGTCCAAACGCGATTTTTTCGTTTACCCGAGTTCGTCTGTTTGGCCGTGACTAGGTGGTTTTGTGTGTTTTCCTATGAAAGTTTGTTTTTTTCTATGTTCCGGGGTTGCGGTTCTTCATTCTTTCCTTGCTCCCCCGTCCAAAACCATCCAACCCCGTCAACCAAAACCCGTAACGTGGTCCACCACGAAATGGTTTTGCGGTAACATTTATTCCTTGGACCGGCCCTGTTTCCGCACGCGGCCGACTTGAGCAAGATACTTTTTTGCGTCCCAGTGAGCCTTTCTTTTATCTTTTCTACCTCCAATTTTTTTTTCTTTGAGAGTAGTAGATCAGATTTTATCCTCCTTCCTCGCCGTTATTCCGCGACCCATTATTCTTGTTACGACCGCACAGTGTTCCTGATTTTCCGTCCCCATGCCCCAGTGATGCGATTGTCACATCTTGAGTTTTTCTTCCTTTTGAGTTGAGCTGTATGGTAAGCTTTCTGGACAACAAAAGTCGGAACGATAGCACGGACCCCCCACACTTTCATTTTTTTTACCCTTTATTGCAAGATAACCTTTTTCTCAACTGCCTCCAGATTTCTTCTAGGAATCTTTTTGGATTCATCCAGCTTTATCCTGCATTCTCACGTCTGACTGTGCTCTTTTTAACTCCTCTTGACGTGAGGTTACGTCGAAATGCACACTGGCCCTTCCTTTGTTTTCCCTTTCTTCTATTTATCGTGAATTTCCTTCACTGCCCTGCTGGTTCCCTACAGATCCCCCCCTTTTTTTCAGTTACCCAACGCGCTTTATTTTCTTCCGGTGACAAGCTGCTACTATGTCTCGATTCCGGTTTTTTGGTTCTTACCGAAGTCAATTTTCAGGTCGTCTCCCATCCAAGTCAAGGTTTTACGGTCTTGTTTGTCGACTCCCCCACGCAGATATCGTTCGTTAACCTTGACTTACAGTGTTTTTTTCCAACAGACTTTTTTCTGATTAGTTTGTTCAAAGATTACATTCGTCCCCCTGAAAGGCATCGGCATGACAGCGGTTACGGGTCTTGCCGTTCTTCGTTTCTTTCTGCTCTTCCGCCCTAAGCTCTTCTGCCATGCGGGCTTTCACTCTTGCCACCCCCTTCCTCCTTCTTGCGACTTTTGAGGGCAGCTCTTGGCCGCCTTTTCCGGATGTTCCTCCCTCCCTTCGCGCACCGACTGCCCTACGCAATCTTCACGCTTCAGCCCTTTTCATGTTTCTTGAGCCTCGGCGGTTTCCTTAGTTCCAATTTCTTTTCCCCTCCGCCTGACTCTTTTCCTCCCCCCCCGGTAATCCCGGAAAAGATATGAATTTCTTTTTTGGACGAGTCCTTTTTTTCTACAGCTTCCGAGCCTTTTTCGGGCCCCCCATTGCTCCTACCCTTCGCCTCTCGCCTGCAGGACGTTAGGCGTTCTTCTTTCCATCACACCGACCAACACGGATTCTCTTCCTTTTCACTGCGGTGCAGTCAATCTGCATAAGTACTGGCACTTTTTTTTGACCTTTCTCCGGTGGTGTGAAGCTTGTGACCAAATTGAGGGCACCCCCTTTGTCGGACGTTCTCCTTATGGCGGTTCACGGCGCATAGTAACAGGCGTTCTTTTTACCTTTTCTCCAAAGCGGGAATATTCGCACCCTTCACTTTTCCCTGAGACTAAAACAATTCATTTTTTTCAACCATTTTCTGGTTTCCATGGGTGGTGTATCCAAGTTTCCGCGGTTGCTTTTTCTAAACCCCACTTGTAGTTCTTTTTCTCCCACGGAGGGGGGCTGCGGGGTGCACTCTTCTACTTTCTTTTTAACGTGGGGTGGCTGCGGGAGTTTCCACCGTTTGATGTTTGCGTAGTACGGCCGGGGATGTACTGACAGCTTTTCTTTCTTTGTGAGGCCCGAGCCCTTCCCGTTTGAATGTTGCGACCTGCGCAGGGACGTCCCCACGCCTTTTTTCTCAGTTCTTTTGACTGCCATGACGATTTTGAGTTTTGTCGGTTTCCGGGGTTGCTTTTTTTTTGGAGCTACTCCCTCGGAGCGACGCTCTGTTGAGGTTTCATTACTTTTTTTCATTCCTTGAAAGGGGTCTCATCAACTCGTTTCCGTGTTCTGTCATATGTGTTATTTTCGATTATTCCTCCTTGTTTTGGAGAGAGGCTCATGCAGACTAACTTTTCTAATTTCAAAGCCGGTCTGACCTCCCCTATTTTTATTCGCAACAGGTCACGTGAATGGTTCCCCTTCCTGTCCTTACAATTGAGCGTCGTCCTCGATGTTGAGCTTCATTAATCAAACTCGGGCAACCCTACCAGAACCATCTCCCCTCCCCCATAGAAGGGATTCCTACTTGACTACCACCTGCGAATGGGGAGGCCCGTCTTTTCTTTCCAGGGCAGGAATTAGCCTCGTCCCCTTCTGCTTAAAAGCTTTCGCGTACAAGACCATAAGCCGTTTTCTCCTAAAGATCCTACCGGGATCGGCATGCTACCAAGACTTTTTTCTCCCCCTCCCTCAATTTTTTTGACTTCCGCAGTAACAGCCGAGTGTATAAAACCCCAGCTCCGAACCTGGTGCACGTCCCTACTCCGTTGTTTCCACTTGGAAAAAACCACCCTTGGATTCACAAGACGACCCCATTTTTCCACATGACGGATGTTTTTCGTAACTCTTCTTAACCCTTCCTCTGCAGATTCTATAGTCGTAAAGAGTTGCTGCCTATTGCTATGCTGCCCCCCCCCCCTTTCCTTTTTTCCCCTTTAATCAGCCGTAGCTCTTCCGTGAAGCCCCCTTTTTCCACTCACTTTGTCGCCCTTTTTTGGTCGAACAAACCGGTGTCATTCCACTTGTAGAAAGCAACTTCGCTCTGTTCCTTCCCCTTGAGTTGAATATCCGTAGTGTTCTTTTCGTGGGTTGGAAGTCGTTCGACCGTTCAGCGTTTTGATTGATGAGTTTTTTTTTTGTTGTGTTTGTTCCCTTGAAGTTAGGAGAATCGTTTCCTGTAATCGCGATTCTTTGCCTCCTTTCTTCGACTCATACTTTTTTTAACGGGTCTTGAGTTTTAACATGCAAGTGCTGGCTCTTAGTACTTTAAGTCTATGATTTTCCAAACCAGCGAGTTCCTTACCTGCGCAGTCGAGTTAAGGTGCTATTGCGCGATTTATACCCTTAATGCTTCACCCCCCTTCGAACACTCCCTGGAGTACATGAACAGTCGCTTAAAGTTCAACATGTTTCTTCACTTCGAAACAGAGAATTGGCGCTTTCTCTCTCGCGCCGTCCCCGATTCTTTTAGCGACTGCCTCCCCCTCTTGCTGTTCTGAGCTTATCCGCCGCTACGGTTCTGGTTTCCCATGTGATAACTTCGTTGAACAACCCCCCTCTCCTTTCTTTCCCACGAGTCTGTTACTTCCCCGACCGATCTCCCGTGTGTGGTCTTGTTCCCTCCCTCCCTCCATGTCTGAAGTTTTGTAGGCGGTCTTCCCCCAGGTGATGTTCACTTCGGTTCCTTTTTCCATACCATGATCGAGTTCTGCTGAGCTTCGTCCTTTCCCCCCTTTACAAAGCTCGAGAGCACCCCCTCAGTGCGTACGGAAGTTTTGTGTTTTTTATCTTTTTTCCTGTTTGGGAGTTCCTTTACATGGTAAGGGAATTGACCTACCTTGTGCTCCCCTGAGGACCATGCCCACCTGACGGGTCTTCCACCCCCCGTGAGTCAACATCCGTCACTCTTTCCTGTATCCCTCTTTTCCTTGCCCTCCCCTATCACTGTTCAGTACGTGCGCGGTGATCAGTGAGGAGCCGTAAACGCGAGTTTTAGACGTTGCTCTCCTTTGCTCTCAGTGATCCTTTTTTCCAGTGAAGTGGTTCCCGAACTTAAAAGCTGGTTTGACCAGTCGATCCCCCGTTCCTCTTGGGTGTCGGTCCTTCCCTTTCTCCTTCTCCCCCGTTGTCAACGCGACGTACTCCCCCCTCACTGGCAGTTTCCATAGCGTTGAGTTCCCCCCCTTCCACTTGCGCACGTTTGCGCATTGTCTTTGTTCCCTATCCTTTGTCATGCCTGGTAGAAATTATCGAGTGCCTTCTTTTCCCTCCCATTCCAGTTGGTTGTTTTTGTCTCGCGCCTCTTCTACTTTCGACCTTTCATTCCACTTCCTTTCGGACAAGTCGCCCAGCTTTTCGCCCCTACAGTTGTACACCTTCCTCTTTTTTGAACCCCTTGGCCAGTCTTGTTTCCACTCCCTATTTGACCGAGTCCCGGTGAGATCTTTCCTTCCGCAACCCCCCGGACCTACTGACCCAAATGTGCCTTCGCCCCACTTCCCTGGGCCACATTTTGCCCTAACTGCACTCCCTTCACTCCAGATGGTCTACTCCTTCTTCTTACTTTCTGCCTGTCAGGATATTCCGCGCATTCACCCCCTTTATATTTCTTTTAACAGCCCCATTCCTCGACACGGCGATCTGCCCTTCGAAATTTTTGTCCCGGTCCCTTCAGTTTGACTTGACATGGTTTTGTCTGTTCCCGTCATCCATCCCCTTCCCACTCGGGCACATCCAGCTACCCCCCACTTTTTCTGTCTTTCGTCGAGAGCTTGTCACTCGATGTGAAAGCTCTTTTCCTCCTTTATAGCATATTTTTTCTTTTGTTTTACCTGACCATTCTCAACTTTGGCCCGCCCCCCCACTTCCTTCTCATGGTTGAGGCTGCTCCCATTTTCCTCCCACGCCGAGATCGCCCCCCCCCCCCCCACCACCCCCCCCCCCTTAGGGTGCCACTTCCTGTTTCGTGGGCCCCCATCATTTTCTCTCTTCTTTTTTTTCCCCGACGCGCCATGCGCCCCTTCACTTGCCTTTCTGTCCCTCACCGCGTGGGACTTGTTTTTTTTTTTCTACCTTATCTGAAGGAAGTCTTCTTCTCTCTCTCTCGATGAGCTGTTTCGATTTGACAATCCGTGTCCTT
>Ga0179593_1292531_pt1 | contig 11829 bp, 13 predicted proteins | sample CZODoug2_1_08_16_FD_185931 | JGI IMG/M metagenome (GOLD analysis project Ga0179593, IMG submission 185931) | Vadose zone soil fungal communities from Angelo Coast Range Reserve, California, USA - CZODoug2_1_08_16fungal (PacBio error correction) | ecosystem: Environmental > Terrestrial > Soil >... | reverse complement strand
TCCTAGGCTTCGAACCCCACCGTATTCGGATAGGGCGTTGTAAAAATAGGTTGCGTGAGCACCCCCGCTAATCTGCTCTTCGCCTTCACGATTCCCTGTTCCCTTTTGCGGTAACAACTATCTCCTCTTGATTCGTCCCTCATGCCATTTTCGACCTGGGAGTTTGGGCTCCTTTCTGCGGTTCCCAAGGTTCTTCGACGCCTTCCCTTGTGTCTTCCCCTGCACACCATCCCCGCCCCACCATGGTCTAGGTTCCTTAGATTTCTTTTAACCCCTCTTTTTGTCACCGACCCCGGGCAGTTCAACACTTCCCTCGACCATTCTTGGTTTTTGAAAGTTATGACGCCAATTCCGATTCTCCCTGTTTTCCAAAGACCGGACAAACGCCCCCTCACTGATTTGGGGGCCGGCCGCGCCCGTTCCCCCCCCCTTTTCTTCTCGCGTAAGGCCTAACACGGTTCTGGCCGGGGTGGACCCCGACGCTTTTTCCCCCCCCCTTGGTTTGGGACACCCAGTTTCGCTAAAGCCCCCTCAATGTCATTAGGCTTCCATTGGGTGGGTCCTTTTTCCTCTTCCTTCCCCGGCCGGGAATAGTCGGCCCCCCCGCCAGTGCCCGGTTCATCGTTTTTTAGCCAACACAAACACAACCTTCTTGCCTCCCCTACTCACTCCCTCTCGAACCGGATTCCCAGACGCCCAACACACCACACGCCCCCCACCCCCCCTCCGCCCCCCCCCCGCTGAGATAGGGCTGTCACTTTTGCCCCAGTCCCCTTTCCCCCCAGGGGATGCCTCCTCCCCCCCCTTTCCCAGGTTTTTCCCCTGAAAACCCACGCCTCTCCGCCCTACCCACGTATTTTTTTACATATTTAAAATTCGCCACTGGGTTCTTGTATCTGACAAGAGGCTTTCTTATTCCCCCCAGTAATATAACGGGTCCCCGCTTCCCGGCCCCTTCCCTCGATCATGCAAAATAGAATCAAACCCCGTTTTTACTTCCATGTTGGGAAGGATTTCCCTGCGACCTCCTCAACGTCTATACGTACGCCGTTTACCCCCGGTTTAGAGCCTGTGGGTCTATTTCTCCGCGGAGGCTAGGAGTTTTCCCCCCCCCTCTCCCCCCCGAGGGAGTTCCTTTCCCGCGTTCACGCTCTCAATTTTTCCTTTTTCCCTCGTTCTCGGCTAAGCGCCATCGATTTAAAAAAGTTGGGACCGTGACACCTACTTCCCCTGTGCAGGAAAATGCTATGGCTTCCTCAAGTTTTCAATCCCTTCCCCACTGAAAACCCAGTGGTCGTGTACGCATGAGTGCGTCAGGGGCGACTAAACGGAGTCCATCTTTCCCCTCTCTGGCCAGTTTGGCCCGGCCCACCGTCAGGTAAACGTGGCGGAAACTTTCCCTCAAACTCTCCTTTGATTGTAGGTGCCTCCTCGGCAGGTTGCATCTCGCGTCCTTTTCGAAACCTTACAACAACCCCCCCTCTTACGGGGGAAAAGGCCCTCTCCCCGTGTGGGTTGGCTAGGGGTTTTGCCTCCTTTTTCTCCCAGTCCTTCCGCTCCTTTGCGGTCGCGGACGGTTCCCCCCTCTCCTTGTTCAAAGTAACCCCGCCCTCCCTTTATCCACCACAGCAGCTGTCTTGGCTTTACTGGGTTTTCAATTCCGCCGCCCCGGCTCCTGCGTCGCGTGTGACCCCTGTCGTTTGGGACGTGACCAGTTCGGTTGTTTCATGATCGGAGCTGTGCACCTTACTCGGCTTTCGGCCACGGCGTATATAATATCTTCTTCCCTTCATTTGGTTTTTATCTATTATTAATATAATCTTCGGAACAGACTCCTTTTTAAGATGAGGATGGAACAAAATCCCTAGCATTGGCCCCGGTTTTCTTTGATCCCTTTCGCCTTACCTCTGGAGATGGAGGGAGGAGGTTTCCCCTCGTCCTGGAAACGTTTGTTTGTCTCCCCTTTTTTAAAAGCTACGTTGAACCCCCCAAATTGATGCGGCCCTTTTTTCCATAGAGCCCGGCGCCTGGGAAAGTCCCCTTTTTATGAGCTTGCCAACCCCCCCCGGCCCCCTCCCGGGGCGCCCAGTGGCAGTGTACCCGGCATCACGCTTCTCCCATCCGGACCATGCCCGTCCCCGTCCCCGGCGTCGTTGGCCCTCCGGGAACCCCCCTTTGCCGTTGTGTTCAAGCTCTCCAAGCTGATGCGCTTTCTTTTTCTTGGGTTTTTTTAACCCGTGTCCCGCTCCTACCGCGTGGGTCCTGCCCTTCCCCCGTTTACTTTCAGGCATTTACACCTCACGGGACGGAAAACCTGCGTTCCCTTTTAGTCCCTTCCCAGGGGGTTTCCTTTGATAGGCCCCATTCTCCGGCTTACTATAAGGGTCCTAGCCGCTAGAAGCAAGAAGAAACTGCTTTCTTCAAATGGTTTCCCTTGGTCCGGTGCAGTTGTCCCCCCCTGAAGATGGAAGCATCTGTCAACAGCGAATAGTATCCCAGAGATTTTGCCTGTTTTTCTTCTCAAAGGATATTAATTTCACTCAGTTTTCTATCTTCTGTAGGAAAGGGTTATTCCCCGTCACAGAAAGTTTTTCTTAAATTCCCGGGTGTCGGTCGAGGGGTGGGGCTCCCACCGGGACTTCCGCTCGCGCTTCGACCGGGCCCCCTTTTTCCCGGTTGCTGGAGAAGTTACCCCCCCGTCCCCCGTCGTCTTAAAAGTAGGCTCCTCTTTTCCATCTGGGCAGATTCTTGATTTGGTTGCCACGGCCTGCCAAGGTGGCCCATTTCGGATCGGTCCAGCTCATCGGCAGCCCCTTTCTTGGTTGTGGTGGGCTGAGGCCGGCCGCATGGTGTCCGGCATCGTGTTCGTTGACCAAAAAAAAAACCCCGGTCCCACCCCTGTCTCTTGAGCCTGTTTCCCTCCTGACCCACACAAAGTTCTCCCTTCTTGTTCCGCCTGCCAGGGGGGCAAAAACCACCTGCCCTTTTTTTTTTCTCCTGCTCCTTCCTCTGGCAGTCCGCGCAAAGCATCATCTCTTCACACCTGTTTTTCCCAAAGACATTTGGCCTTCCCTGGGTTACAACAAGGTTTCACCCCTTACCCCGCGAGGTATGAAGACTTTCATCAATTGCGTCGGAAATAGTTTGTCTCCTCCGCCAAACAGGTGTGTTCCCCACAATCCTGGACCCCCTTGCGCAGTGGGAGGGAGGAAGATGTCCTTCCACCTTCCATGCAGGCTTAGAGGCCTTCAATTTACGTTGTTACGCGGTCCATTCCGCCGCGAACTTCCCAGAAGAGGTGTGTCGGGGGACGGTGGCGTCTTAGCCCTTTGAAGAGAGCGGTTGGAAGCCCCACCCTCGCGTGTATGCTTCTTGCGCTCTCCTGAAGACCCCTTAGATTAAACAGCTGGGCCTCGTGTTGGATCATTGCCCAATTTCATTCATTTTTTCCTTTTCTTTTCTCCCCTGGTTTTTTTGCGAGCGATTGAATGCTTTCTGTCGTGTCTGTGGGGTTACACGTTCCCCTCGTTTGAAGAGGTGTTTTTAAACTTCTCGCTTGCCTTCCTTCCAAGAATGCGTCTGGAGAAAGGGTTCCCCCCCAGCTGTACTCTTGAGTAACCCTTGAACTGATGCGCAAGACGGAATTTTCCAACCCATTTGAGGGTCTTATTCAAGCTATGTCTTTACCTTCCTTGATCCCGAGTTTTTCACATTGTTTTTGGAGGGACCTCTTCCCCCCCCTTTTCTGGGTAACCTTCTTGTTCGACCCCCACGCCTTAGAGGCGAGGACGGGGTGTCACGTTGAAGGTGACTTCGTTAGGTTTTGATCCGGAATATAATCACATCCCCGCAGGCTGGGGTGGTTAACAGTCGCTTCCCACGTAACACTTTTTTTTTGTTGGTATGTCCTGTTCGTTGCAGAGCCCATTGGGCCGTCTTCAGCGAGGACAGACCGCCCGTGGGTCTTGGTTGTTTCAAAGTTTTCCTCCCTTTAAAAAAACGTACTAGTAATTTTTTGGTAATTGGGTACCCCTCTTCTCCTCCATGACGCTACCCTTATCGGTGTGAATTTGGTTGTCGGAAACACGCTCCCTCAACCCACCCCCCCCCCAAACAACAACTTGTTTTCGCATTCTAGACAACCAACCTTCCCCAATATGGCTGCCCGGCGTCGAGGTCTTTTCTCTCCTGACTGTTTGTTTGTCCCAGTGAGGAGGTGCAACCCACGTCGTCCCGTGCGAGTTTCTTTGATTTTCCCCGAGCCGGACGGTCATTGATTTGAGGCCGATTGCTACGCCCCCCAGCACCTCGATCCCCCCTTTTTCTACGCCCAGCTTCGGCCGGCCTGCGGTGGACCGTGCCCTCGACCGAAAACCATGTCTTTTCTTTGACAAGTTCCGGTATTCTTTCGGCTGTAAGTCTTTGAAAACGGATTTTCCTCCCGTCGCGGTCCGGGCCCCCCCCTGGGGAAGAAGGGATTTTTCCGTTTTTTGTTCTGTCTTTTTTTATTTTCGCTTTGGGATAGATCGTGTCAGTCACCGCGTACAGCTCTAAAGGGCCTTGCAGTTTTTCTTGCTTCTTTTCTCTCCCCTTATCGAGCTCAGGTTGCGAAGGTTCTCAGTGAAGCAATAGGCCTTTTCCCCTGACATTTCTCTGGAGGAAGCTTCGCCCTTTTTTTTTCTGGTTAACTTCCTTCAATTTTTCGAACCACCGTTTTGGGTCCTTAGTTCCCTGCCTAGGAGGAATTTACCTATTTGGCCGATGACGCGGTCGCCTTCCCCCTATCCAGTCGCAGTTTTTCCCCGTCTCTGGATGAACCAGATGCCTCCCCCCTTTTCCGTCTTGGGATTGTTGAGCGGTGGCGCTTTCCATTACGACTTTGGGAACTCTTCTTTTTTCAAGCACCGGAGAATTTGATGGTTCTCGTTGGTTTTTGGGATCCTTTTGGACTTTCCTTGTCGCTGGAGGAGATTGTACGCGGGCGATTGGGCTTCTTTTTTGGAACTGGCTTCACACGGCCCCAATAAACATAGGGCCTCTAGACGGGTCCCAAAAACTCCCGACGTCTCTCCCGCCTGCTTGGGTGCTCCCGGACCCTGATAGGGATGGTTTGTTCCTTTCCCCCTCTCTTTTCCCTGTCATGCTTCCCTCGTAGCTCTCCATCTACGTTTTTTTTTTTTGGGTAATAGATCGACTCTACCGCGGGGCCTGCACGAAACACTCCCTTCTGTCCTTCCTTCTCTCCTTTTTTCTGGGCCCCAATCGCGAGGAATGGGTAAAGGCGCCGTTCCCTTCCTCTTTTCCCCCCCTTCTTTTTTGGCGGACTGTTTGCCAACTCCTTGATTGGTGATTTCTTTGTGTTCGTGGACACAAGTGCTAGCGCCTTTCGGTGAAACCCGCGCCCGCTCCCGCCGGGCAATGGCGCAAAAACCCTGCTGGAAGAACCCCCCCGCCCCGTTCCGTTCTTTTTACGAGTCGTTTTCGTAAAAGAAGGGACCGGGTTAATTTCCTCGCATTTCTTCGGAGAGCCACCAACTCTTCCGGGTAGGCCCAGGCTTTTGGCAAATCAACAGGCTCTGCGCTGGTAAATAGGGGTTCTTTCTATAGGACACCATTACCAAAGTGACGGAACTCAACTGCCCCGGTTTTCTTTCTTCGCCCTGGCGGCAACAAGAGTATTTACCAAGATCCATCTTTTTCAGTCCGGATTCTGTTGCTTCCCCAAAATCTTAGACGCCCCCCTTCATGAGCCGAAGACTTTTTGAAAAATCCCTTCGTCGAGATTGAAGCGTGAAAATGACCGCGCCTTCTCATTCCTCCTAAGGCAACCGCGACGAAGAGGCTGGCGGCTTTCTCCTACCCGGAGTCAAATGGGTCCGGTCTTCCTTTATAGCCGTAGGAGCTGTCACGGCGATCAGGCCCTGACTTTCCGTAAACAGGTGTTTTTCGTGCCCCTCTTCGACGGGCATGCCGCGAGTTTCGGGGTCCTTGATGGGAGCCGTCCTCCGTTTCAGACCAGGGAACTCCCCTTATATAGGGTACATATGGCCCTTGAGTTGTCTCCTGGATGCCTCTCGGGCTAAACGAGGAATTTTTTTTTTGTTTTTCCATGCAGCGATCGACCTCCAAAGATTCTGCATTTTGGGTTGAGATGCGGCCCAATTTGGTTTCGTTAGAAGGTGTGATCGTGGTTCTCGTCAACCCCTGCCAAAAACGATTCCGCTTTCAGGTCTGTCAACGGGGACTCCACAAAAAGTTTCGTGCCTACGGCCTTGTGAGTGCGGAAGAAACTTCCATTTTTCACCCGGCATGGAATTTTCTCGGTTTTCCCTACGCCTTCCTTATGTTATGACAGCAAATGAACCCCCATCCCCCCAGTGCCAAATCTGGGAAATCCGGACTTTTTGGAAAACCCCCTGCGTCGTCTGTGGGTTGTGGAATCCCCCACATCCCCCCCCTGCGGACGTGCATGAGCGGGTCCCTAAACATTGTTCTCGAATGACATTGAGAGTTTCCCCTAGGTTGCCCGAATGCGCCCCTGACGGGCATTTGGCGTTCTGTGTGTTGTTTCCGCCTTGTTACGCCCTTTTTAATCCGCCCTCACATCCGCAGCCACGTTGGCTCTTTCCGCCTTCTTCGTTTGATGTTTGGACGTTGCATCTTTTCGAAGGCCAGCGACGACGCTCCGTCGCACATGTGACGACACCTGGTCCCTCCCCTTGTCGACTCAGTCCACGCTCGCCACCGCTGCTACTCTGGCGGCAGTAATTGTTAGTGGAGCTTTTTGAATTTTGAAGATTTCATCCCCCTTCCAGCCCGGTACACCACGTGTGAGGTGGATCTCACTCCCTAATCCTTTGTTGTTCGAGCGGATAGTGCACGTCTTTGAGGGTTTCCGTTTTTCCCCCCCGTAAGAGAGGTCGCTTTCTTTCCTCCATGTTCCGCCTTTTTTCTTTGAAAGCGGCATCTTACGCGCAAGGATAGAGGGTGCGGTTGGATTAAAATAGCGGCCGCTCTTTCTGAAGGCCGTAAGTTCCACCTTGGGCTTTGCTTATCTTAGGAACCTGGTTTACACGGTGACCCTCAGGTTCCCCTTTAATGTTTCTGGGCTTCCCCGATGGAAGATCGTTCCCATGAGCCGGTCAAACGACTCCCATCATTTTTCTTTGTCGGCAGGTTAAGTTGACGGGAAGAAGATTTCTTTGTTTCGCCGTTTGTTTGCCCGCCCGACTCAGGAAACCCATTTTTGTGTGCCCCCTTTGGGACCCCTATTTGCTTTGTTTTGGAACGGTGGTCTTATGTTTTTCGGGTCAGAGGCCTAAAGAAATATGCCTGCTCTTTTAAAGCGCCATGCTGTCTGGACAGTTTAGAGCACGTTGACCCATGCCTGGGATTAGGCGGGCACCTTTGGTGTTTTCGGGCTTGAAAATTCATTTCTCCCCTGGGATCTCCCGGGGGGTTTTTTTTCCTTGCGAGAACCCAAACCGATGAAGGGATTTCCGGGAATTTGCAAGTTATCCCTTTCCCCACTTTGGGATCAATCCTCCGCGGCGTAGATGTATTTTTGACCCTTTACGGTTGACTTGCCGGCGGACCCAATTAGAAAGACCTTCACCCCCCTTGTCGCCTAACTTTTTCTTTGGGCGCTTATCAAATTGCGTTACTGCTCCCCCATACGAGAACTCCTTCCCCCCCTGGCTCCTGTTCGAGAGATAGACCCGCTTCCCTGGACCTGCATTCTTTGGTTTCTTTCCGGGATTTCGCCGGGCAAAGATTCATGGCTTTTCCTTGCTTTCCCCCCTGAGGAAGAAGGCCCTGAGCGTTTTTTCAACTATGTCTTTCCGATGCCTCCCCCAGTCTTCCTCTATGGTCCCCTTCTTCTCCTCGTCCAATCCAGGGATTTCCAGCCTTGTTATTCCTTTTTTTCATCGAAGTCCCTTGAAACTTTCTTCCTGCAATCCCCCTGGGGGGTGGCCCTGGGGGTCCCTCAGTGTTTCCTCCCTGCGAAGGACTTGTCTTTTCTCTTTTTCCCGGCACTCTGTAGGCGGGACCGGGGATGGTCCCCTACGAGCTCCTCACGAGGAAAAAATCTCCCTAAGAGATTGGACCAATTTTGTGATCCCTGGAGTCTTTTTATTTTCTTTCAGCAGGCTTGCTAAGGGGGCGCGGTCATAGGCGTTTTCGGTCAACCGCAAAATTCCGGAAGAACGGGGGTCTCCCTTGATGTGGATGTGTTTTTGCTTCTTTTTCCTTTTCACGAGTTTCTCTGATCTTGCGACACTGGCACGGTTTTTCCTGTTTTTATTTCATTTTCTCCCAAGTCTCCCGCGTGTCACGACTTAATCCAAAGATATTCGGTCCGTTGACGTAGGTTTTTACTTCTTCGTTACCCTCAGGCTTCGGTTTTGTCCGAAGCTTATGACCTTCATGTCTTTTCCGTAGAATAACTCCCCAGGACGTTTGTTGTTGATCGGTCTTTCCTTACGCGGCCGGGCAAACCAGCATTCCGTGACATCTTTCTCCCTTCTTTTCCCCAAACAGGGGGAGAGCCCTTCTTGCCGTTACTTCCCCCCGCCCCCGTGCCTGGGATGGCGGTCGGAGGTTTGTTCTTGTTTCCCCACAAAGGTTGCGATGTGGTTCGGGGACCTTTTCTTGCCCCCCTGCTTCCCTCGCCCGTGTAGTCTTTTTTCGTTAACATACGAGCTCTTTTTCTCGCCCTTCCCATGCCCAAAAACCGACTCCCATCGGGAGTCTGTTCAGTCTCTTCCGAGTTTTGTTTTCTCTTCCAGGACGAGATCGGAACGTCGCCCGGACTCCCTTTTATTCCCTTGACATCCGTACTCGGGGTCTTTTTGGGTAAAAATAGCCAACGTCTTTTTGTTGGACTCCGTCTGGACCTCGTATCTTCCCCTCCGTCGCTTTCTGAGTTCGGCACTATACACCAGCCCACGGGTTTTCCCTCCAGGAACTTTTTCCCCTTTCCTTTCGGTGTCCCCGAGGTTCCGCGCCCGGAGGGCTGGTCGTGCCCTTCTTCCTTTTTTTTAAGAGCTCTACGGCGCTCGTGTATAAGACATTCTTTTGAACACCAAATGATTTCCGAGGGTTCCTTTTCTTTTAAGGTGACTGCTCGTTCGTGTCTGAGCAACGAACTCCCCCCCCTTCCCCGACCTTTCCGGATTCCTCGGATTTTTTCTTCCTCTCCCCCTGCTCTACATTTTTCACCCGACCAAGGAAAGGCTTTCAGCATTCTTTTGCCGAATTTCCGCCATTTCCTTTTTTAGCCGAGGGGATATCTCTGCATTGCGAGATTTCCCTTTAGCCTTCTTTTTTCCTGTTCGCTCCCCAGTTACACCGGCTGAGTCGGGCACAAGTAACCCCCCTCAAGAGAGTCCCCCTTGTCCCCCTTTTTGGCATTTGGTCACGCGGACAAGCCGGAATCACCTTCGAGCTTTCCACCTCCGTATCGCCTTAAAGCTTGTGTAGGTTGATGTGGTGCCTCTCTTTCGTCGTTTCTTTATCGTTGTTGTCTCTCCCCACGGGCCCACCCGCGAGTTCGGTTTCTTCGTCTTTTAACCTGACGGGTCCGTCCCCAGAAAACAACCAGTTTACCTTTTTTTTTCTGCTCCTCCCCCCTTTTCTTGCACCAAAACCCAGCTGGCAGGTTATCAGCCTGCACTCCTTTTTGCCTTATGGCCTCTCGCCCAAAGGTCAGCAATGCTAATTTCCACGTCAGTTCCTCTTTTCCCTTTGTAACCCCCTTTTTTCGACTGTCTGTTCCGACAGAGGGAAGAAGTTCTTAAACAATCCTCTTCGTAGGAAAAAACGTTGCAAATGCCTTTGCTTCCCGGCTTTGTCTCGAATCGAAGGATGGACCTCCCCCCCCCCCAGTTGCTCTCATATCGAAAGCCAAATCAAGGCGTGATTGATCCCCAAGACCGTGTTGACGCCTCTGCGTTCTAACACAGCCCACACCAGGTGCTTCAGGCACGTCCCTTTCCAATCCTTTTCCCCCCAGAGGTGGTAGCGTCCCCCTTACCCCCCTTTGCCGCCGTTCGTAACGGCCTCTCTTCCGGTTTTCTAAAGGCTTCTCCCAGCCGCCCTTAAGCGCTTGTACTTGGGTCGACGCTAAGAAAATTTTTTACATTATATATTATTTTCCTACCTTTTTTTTTTTGAGATTGGACCTCCCGTTGGGGCGCGTTAACCACGTACCCCTAGTGATGAGTTACCATCTTTAGGTTTGAGTCGAAACCGTTGATAGAGAGCTCGCCTTACAGCACCTCCCTGGCTCTTTTTCCTGGGTGGTGGGTTGAAGAGATTGGAGCCGCGAACTTCCCCTTTTTTATTGATCATTTGAGATTTCAGGCATTTTTTGTGATCCCTCTGCCTCTGAGGTCTTGTGCGGCCTGATTTCCTCCTCCCTAACCGCATGGTTTCTATTCCCTATGACCACTTGTAGTAGGCCAGCGGCGGACGTGTGGTCCTCCTTTCGGAGGATTTTTGATTCCTTCTAATTTTCCCTCTTACGGACGTGGCTTTTCCCTTTGCCCAAAGTCTAGGCCAACTTCTTTCGAGGGGGAACCCGGGTTTCCCTTTTCCGTCGTTCGGGTTCAGACGGAACGGACGTATGTTCGTCGAGGGACCACCGGCCCAGCTGGGTTTCTGGGCCAAGTTTTTCTCCAACGGAAATCAAGGCATTCTTTGACCCCCCTTGGGACTGGTTTTTCCCCGTTTTCATCTAACGACGCTTTCTTTTGGTTTTTTTCCTTTAGGCTAAAACCTGACCTTCGACCCTACTTGCCGCCCTCTCGGCCCCACTTCACCACATTCCCGAGCTTGCTGCGCTCCCTTTTTTCCCTTCCTTTCCTGAAGGTTGAGCTTCCCCGGGCGGTCCTTTTTGCCCCACTCGCGATTCGATGTGACCTTAGCTTGCTTGGCACTTGTCCTTCCTTGTCAACTTTTTTCCTTTCCCTCCACTGCCCCGGTCGATCTCGCGGGCCAGGTCGCGAGATCTCCCCTCCAAACTTTCCCCCCCTGGGGAAAGAGCCCGGAATCTTTGCCGGGGCGAAAGCTCCTTTCTCCGGTCGGCGGTAGGATCGTTTTTTTTTTTCTCCATTAGCCAGTCTTTTGCTCTCTTTATTTTGATTCCTTTTCTCTCCTCTCTTTTTTTCAGTGTACTGCCGGCGCCCGTCCCATCTTTCCAGTTTTTCTCTTCTCTCTCCTCCGATCCGGCGAAGACTTCCTAATTCACGGGAATAAGGCCCTTTTCCTCTTGCTAATTCTAGTGTTGGGAGTTTTCCTCCCCCCTGATTGGTTCACTTCCCTCTCGCCCAAAACTCGGTGGTAATGGGCCTTTGTTTTTTCCAGCTGTCGGGGGGAATTACCCCTGGGGCGTGTTGATGGATTCTAAATTTCACAGGGAAAAATCTCCTAACGACCTTTTTCTCGTCTTGCCCCAAGCTGTCCAGCAGAGTTTGTGTTTGTCTCTAAGAGAAGGTTTTGTTTTCAGAGGTCATTCGGGCGACTCATCACCGAAACAACTTCAATTGACACGCAAGTATTTGTTGTTTGATAGTTTTGCTCCTTCCCCGGAGACGTTCCCGTATTCGTTTGCCGCGGATTGTACGTTTTCCCCGAAGGGACGCGCATTGGTTCCGCACGGCTCCCCGGGCACCCCAATTCACGGCGTGTCAGACGTTGCCAAACTCACCCGCAAATTCCTCAGAGGTATTGTTTCCGTAGCCGAGCATCCCTCTCGTGACGAATTGGCCCAGCCATTTTTCTCTTCGTTATTCCGAAACTTTTTTTCGCCAGGCCCGAGGTAGCTTC